>Ga0180007_10000228_pt1 | contig 103787 bp, 93 predicted proteins | sample MM_PC_MetaG_FD_121122 | JGI IMG/M metagenome (GOLD analysis project Ga0180007, IMG submission 121122) | Groundwater microbial communities from the Aspo Hard Rock Laboratory (HRL) deep subsurface site, Sweden - MM_PC_MetaG | ecosystem: Environmental > Aquatic > Deep subsurface > Groundwater... | reverse complement strand
GCGATTGTGGCGCCCACGGTTAACTCTTACAAGCGTTTAGTTTCAGGCTACGAGGCGCCGGTATACGTTTGTTGGGGGCAGGTTAATCGCTCGGCATTAATTCGAATCCCAAGATATTCACCGGGAAGAGAGCAATCAACAAGGTTAGAGTTGCGTTGCCCGGATCCGTCTTGTAATCCATATCTGGCTTTTGCCGCGATGCTAAAAACCGGATTAGACGGCATTAAGAAAGGTATGCAGCCTCCTGCTCCGGTAGAAGAAGATGTATATAAGCTAGATGCGGCACGGCTAAGCGAATTAAATGTAGGCATGCTGCCATTTTCGATCAAACGCGCCGTGGAAGAATTGGAAAAAGACGAAGTAATCATGGAAGCACTGGGTAAACACACCTTTGATAATTTCCGTGATGCTAAATTAGCCGAATTTGATGACTACCGTATGCAAATTACCCCCTGGGAAATTGATAAGTATTTGGAAGCGCTGTAAAAATATCCGAAGATGATTTTTTAGCCTTGACAATTAAAATAAAGGGGGCATAATTTGCTAAGAATCCTAAATAATATAAAGGAGGAATAGGCGATGATTTTTTTGTTAGCAGCCGGGATCTTTATTTTGGTTTTTGGTGTAACGCTTTTGTTTGCCCCTAGGTATTTAACGCAAGTTTGCGCGTTTTGGAATAAGGTGATTTTTTCTCTTGATGAATTGCTGAAACCCTATAAATATGTTGTGGGTATTATATTTATTGCTCTGGCGGGTTGGATAGCGCTATTGGCTTTCAGGTCTTCTGAACTGGGCTTGCTGCATCCTTTCTGGCTGGTTTTATTGTTTTTCGGTTTGCTTTATTTATTTTTCCCGAATTTTTTGGATTGGCTGTCAAAAAGCGCAGGCAAATCAGTGCTTCAGATGGATGAGTTTGTAGTTGGGGCCTATAAATTATATTCTATTATTCTTATCCTGGTTAGCATTTATCTTTTCTATTCAGCCTATGTGGTTTGGATAAGTTCATAAAAAAATCGCGGATCAAGAGTAAAAGAAAAAGCCTTCGATTTCTCGAAGGCTTTTTTCTTTGGTTTTGCGCCTGTTAACTTTTTAGATCAGTCCTTGGGCGTACATTGCGCGGGCTACTTTTTCAAACCCAGCAATATTTGCACCCACGACCAGATTGCCCGGCTTGCCGTATTCTTCGGAAGCCTTTTTGGCGCTAGCGTAGATGTTCTTCATGATTTTCTCCAGGTGCTTGTCGGTTTCTTCAAAGGTCCAAGACAAGCGCTGTGAATTCTGGGCCATTTCCAAGCCGGAAGTAGCTACGCCGCCAGCGTTAGCTGCTTTAGCCGGACCAAAAGAGACCTTGTTTTTTAAGAAGATTTTGACTGCTTCTGGGGTAGAAGGCATGTTGGCGCCTTCAGCAACTGCGTAGCAGCCATTGTCAACCAGCTTTTGAGCTGACTTTTCGTCGATCTCGTTCTGGGTAGCGTTGGGAAGGGCGATGTCGCACTTAACGTTCCAGATGCCGTTGCAGCCTTCGTGGTATTTTGCATCCGGATGATGTTTAATGTATTCTTTGATGCGCTTTCTTTCCACTTCCTTCAGTTGCTGCACGGTTTTAACATTGATGCCATTCATATCAACAATATAACCATTGGAGTCGCTGCAGGCGATGACCTTAGCGCCCAATTGCTGACATTTCTGCATGGCGTAGATCGAGACGTTGCCGGAGCCAGAGCTAACAACTGTTGCTCCCTTTATGTTCTTGCCGGCGTCTTTTAACATTTCCAGCAGGAAGTAGACTAAGCCGTATCCAGTTGCTTCGGTTCTAACTAAGCTGCCGCCCCAATCTAATCCTTTACCAGTTAACACACCGGTAAATTCATTGCGGATTTTTCTGTACATACCGTACATAAAGCCGATTTCACGTCCGCCGACACCAATGTCGCCAGCCGGTACGTCTGTGTTCGGGCCGATGTGGCGGGCCAGCTCACCCATGAAGCTCTGGCAAAAACGCATCACTTCGTTGTCAGATTTTCCTTTTGGATCGAAGTCTGATCCGCCTTTACCGCCGCCCATGGCCAGGCCGGTCAGGGCGTTCTTGAAGATCTGTTCAAACCCTAAGAACTTGATGATGCCAGGGTAAACAGAAGGGTGGAAGCGGAGGCCGCCTTTGTAAGGACCAATCGCACTGTTGAATTCAATGCGCATTCCGCGTTGAACGTGGATTTGCCCTTTGTCATCCATCCAGGGAACACGGAAGATGATTTGTCTTTCAGGTTCAACGATTCTTTCTGCAATTTTGGTTGCCTTATATTCAGGATATTTATCTAAAACTGGGGCAATTGATTCTAATACTTCTTCAACTGCTTGATGAAACTCTGGTTCGCCGGGATTTCTTTTTTTAACTTGAGCTAAGATTGCTTTTACCATGATTTTCCCTCCTTTTTATCACTTGGAACTTATGATCTTTACGGCATCCTCCTCTCGAAAAAAATAATTTCTTTACAATTGCAGTAAACTTAGTTATGATTATACGGTAAGTGATTGCCGTAAGTCAAGGAGAATTTATGACAGCAGACATGGAAAGAAAAACCAGCGCAATTTTAAGAATTATCGCTGAGTCGAGTGAGCCGGTGGGGTCTAAGGATATTTCTGATCGACTAAAGGAATTTGGGATCGATTTAACGGAGCGTGCGGTGCGCTATCACTTAAAAATTATGGATGAACAAAAGCTAACTGAGTCAACCTGGAAAGAAGGGAGAACCATCACTAAAATGGGAAAAGAAGAACTAGCTAATGCTTGGGTATCAGAAAAAGTAGGTTTGGTTAGCTCGCGCATTGAATCCAAAGCTTATTTAATGGATTTCGATCTCAATACAAAAAGTGGGAAAGTAATATTAAATATTTCTTTATTTAATAAAAATGATTTTAAAGGCGCTTTGAAAATCATGCGGGATGTTTTTAAGAAAAAATTGGGGATGGGCGACCGGGTATTGGTGGCGGAAGCCGGCGAAGAAGTAGGGGACATGGTTGTTCCGCAGGGAAAAATTTGTTTTGGCTCCTTATGCACGATTAACTTGAATGGCATATTATTAAAACATTCGATTCCGCTGGACTCTAAGTTTGGTGGAATTTTACAGATCGAAAAGGGAAAACCGTTGCGTTTTACGGATTTAATTAGATATTCGGGGTCAACCTTGGATCCCCATGAAATTTTTATCAGAAGTAAAATGACCAGTGTCAGAGATGCCGTTAAGGGTTCGGGGAAAATATTAGCCGGACTGCGCGAGATTCCAGCGGTATCCAAGCAGGATGTCGAGTCAGTGTTAGAAAAAGCGGAAGCCGCTGGTTTTGGCGGGGCCTTATATATAGGTAAGGAAGAAGAGCCGGTTTTAGGTATGCCGGTTGGGATAGAAAAAGTTGGGCTGGTAGTTCCGGGAGGTCTTAATCCGGTGGCGGCCTGCGAAGAATGTGGCATTAAAACCGAAAGTAAAGCTTTAGTGACGCTGGTGGAGTATAACCGCCTAAAGAAATTTAACGAGCTTATCAAACGCTAAGGAGGAAAGTTTATGAATTTGTCGCAAGGATTAGCGCAGTTAGTACAAAGTGGAAACGTATTTTTCTTGATCTGGGGTGCAGTTATGGTATTTTCGATGCATGCCGGATTTGCATTTTTGGAAGCCGGTTCGGTCCGCAAGAAAAATGTAGTTAATGCTTTTACTAAGATACTTTCGGATTGGTCGGTTTCTACAGTGGTATATTTCTTTATTGGATTTCCATTAGCTTATGGAATTACTTTTCTTACGCCGATTAGCCAGTTATTGGGGGATCAGGGCTTTAACCTGGCGCACTTTTTCTTCCTGCTTACTTTTGCGGCCTGTATTCCGGCCATAATTTCTGGTGGAATTGCCGAAAGAGCTCAATTTGGCACCCAAATCATTGCCGGGGCCATTTTTGTCGGATTGATTTACCCGCTTTATGAAGCGCTGGTCTGGGGTCGTTTTGGAATTATTGGCGGAGTGTCGGGTTGGTTAGCAAATTTTGCGGGTGTTCCTTTTCATGATTTTGCCGGCTCAGTGGTGGTGCATGCGATGGGGGGGTGGTTAGCGTTGCCGGCCATCCTAATTTTAGGTCCGCGTTTAGGTCGCTATTTAAAGGGAAAAAGTATGCCTTTACCGTTGCACAGTATTCCGTATTTATCCCTGGGGACCTGGCTTTTAATGATTGGTTGGTTTGGTTTTAACGTTGCTTCTGCCGGAGTAATGACTAGAGTTTCCGGTCTGGTGGCGGTTAATTCTCTTTTAGCGATGGTAGGGGGAGCGCTGGCCGCTTTAGTATTTTCAAAAAACGATTCGGTTTTTATCCATAACGGCGCCCTGGCGGGTTTAATTGCGGTTTGTGCTGGTTCAGATATTTTTCATCCGGTAGCGGCATTGATTGTTGGTATTATTGCCGGTATCATCTTTACTAAATGTTTTGTGATTGAAACCGAAGTTTTTAAAATTGATGATGTATTAGGAGTGTGGCCGTTGCACGGCATCGCTGGAGCCTGGGGCGGAATTGCGGCCGGTATTTTTGGTTATGAGTTTTTGGGCGGGGCTGGAGGAGTATCCATAGTTTCTCAGTTAATTGGGGTGGGGGCCTGTCTGGTGATCGCCTTAATTGCCGGAACCATAGTTTATAAGTTTCTGGATGCTATTTCTGGAATTCGACTTTCTAAAAGAGATGAAATGTTAGGTTCTGATCTAGCTGTTCATCGCGTTAAGGCCTATCCAGAAGAGTTGTTATAAAGGAGGGTATGATAATGATAAAAATTGAAAGTATTATTCGTCCACAAAGTTTTGAAGCGGTAAAAGATGCGCTGGCAGAAATAGGGATTACCGGCATGACGGTGATCGCGGTTAAAGGTCACGGACGTCAAAAAGGCTATACCGAGGTTTATAAAGGCCACGAATATCATATTAATTTGTTGGAAAAAATAAAAATTGAAATCGTGGTTAGTGATGAGGTAGCAGATCAAGTTGTAGATGCAATTGTCAAAGCGGCGCAAACTGGGGAAGTGGGCGATGGTAAAATATTTCTTTCTGACGTAAAAAATGTTATTCGTATCAGAACCGGAGAAAAAGGGCCCACCGCACTATAAATTTAATAGGTTTTTCTCGCTTTTATCCTTGACATAATTGTTATATGTGATAATTTTGCTGCTATAGAGGTGTCTGCTATGCTTACCAAAAAAGAAGCCGACGATATAATGAAAATGAAGGGTGAGGTCCGCGGGGTAGTTTTCCAGACGGATGCGACCTACCTTAAAATTAAGTATGGGGAAGAAGGCTTAAAAAAAGTAGAAGAAAACTTAAAGCAGCTCGGATATCCGATCGAATTTGAAAAGGTTAAGGCTATGGGGTGGTATCCGATGGGGTTGCGAGGTCTTTCCTTAATGGTGATTAAGGATACTTTTAATTGGGATGATGCCGCAGTGAAGGCGATGGGCAATATGGCGCCCAAGTTTTCTTTTATGGTAAAAATTCTAATGCGTTATTTCATCAGCTTAGAGCAGACTGTCAAGTCCGCGCCTCTCTATTGGCCCAAACACTATTCTGCCGGTGAGCTCGTGATTGCAGATTATAGTGAAGAGAAAAAGTATGTTAACATCCGGTTGGAGGGCATTAAGTTTTTGCCGGTTTTTTGTAAATATATCGAAGGTTATTTTTCCCGCATTATTCAATTTGCACTTCCGGATAAGGAAGTAAGCAGTCAGCAAATTAAATGTTCTTATCGAGGAGATCCGTATGATGAATATAAAGTTTCCTGGATTTAATAATCGTCATCGGCCCCCAAAATATGAGCAGGATGTTTACGATCTGGAAAGCTACATTCGTGACATGTGGAAATTCCTGCCGATTCCGATGGCTTACGTTAATCCGCTGGGGGTAATTTTAGATGTAGACGAAACTCTGCCCGAACTGCTCGGCTATTCCCCCGACGTTATTATTGGTCAAAGTCTGGCGGAATGTTTTCCGGAAACCCGGGTGATTGAAGAAGTACAAAAAGAAACCCTTAAAAAAGGCTTTGTGAAAAACCGGGAATCTACCCTGGTTACCAAAAGCGGGAATATAATTGATTTTAGTATTTCTACTTTAGCCCGCAAAGACGAACAAGGAAATATCATTGGTTATTTTTTATCGTTAATGGACATTACAGAGCGCAAGCAGGCGGAAAAAGTGTTATCCGAATCTGAAGAATTATATCGCTCCATGCTTAAAACCTCTCCGGAAGCGATTACGGTTACTGATCTGGAGGGACACGTGATTGAGGTTTCTGCGCAAACCTATAAATTACATGGTTATAGCAGTGCTGATGAGCTGATTGGTAGAAGTGCTTTTGATCTTATTGCTCCAGAGGACCATGCCAGAGCTAAAAAAAATCTGGAAAGAACCTTAGAGGAGGGGTTGGTGCGTAACTTAACCTATACGCTGCTTAGAAAAGACGGGTCACGCTTTCTCGGGGAATTGAATGCCGCCTTAATCAAGGATTCTTTTGGGCGACCCAAGGCTTTTATTGCTACGGTAAGGGATGTTACAAGACACAAACGGGGCTAAATTTCCTGCTTAAAGATATATTCCAAACTGATCAAATTGGCCCGGATTAGTTAGGCTAGTGCTCCATTGACGATTCCTTGACGATTTTGTTATAATGCCCCTATGTTAAACTCCCGCCAGGAAGAAATAATAAATATTTTAAGAGAGTATCCGTATACTTTTAGCCGGCAGCTGGTGGAGCGACTGGGTATATCTCGCGCCCGGCTTAATCAGCTGATGATACCTTTGATTAAAAATAATATGGTCAAAATGGAGGGGCATGCCCGGGCAACCTGCTATAGTTTAGCTAAGCAAAAGAAGGCGAATTTTCGCGTTCTAGAGCTAGAAAATGCTAAGCTTAAAAAGCAGGTAAAAGAGCTTCAGCGTCAGCTCGAAGACCGCAAAATTATTGAGCGAGCCAAGGAGATATTGATGGCGCAATTTGATATCCGGCCTACCGAAGCTTATCGAAAGCTGCAGGAACAGAGTATGAGCAGGAGAAAATCAATGCGCCAGGTTGCAGAATCGATTTTAGGGGCTTATGAAGTCTGAAATTGACTTAAGGTTAAAAATTTGGTAAAATAACGGTTTAGAGATTGACAAAGACGTCGCAGGACGTCTTTTTTTTTGGCCATTTTACTATAAGGGGGCGGAAAAAGATGAAAAAAGCGATTTTAGTTTTAGAAGATGGAACAACTTTTAAGGGAACTTCTTTTGGGGCCGAAGGGGAAGTGGCGGGTGAAGTGGTATTTAATACGCAAGTAGTGGGCTATCAGGAGATATTAACTGATCCGGCCTACCGGGGAAAGCTGGTGTCGATGGGTTACCCATTGATTGGAAATTACGGGATTAATGATCGTTGTAATGAATCCAATAAAACCCATGCGTCGGCTTTAATTGTAAAAGAAAACAGCAGAATTTACAGCAACTGGCAGGCCAAGGAATCACTGGCTGACTTTATGAAAAAAAATAATGTGATTGGGATTGAAGGCATTGATACCCAGGCGGTGACCGTATATATCCGCGATAACGGGGAGATGCGGGGAATAGTTTCTACTACCGATTTTGATAAAGACTGCCTGGTAAAAAAAGCCAAAGCCTATGCAGTGCCGGATTTAGTCAAAGAAGTACAGCATTTAAAGATTAAGTCCCAGGATGCAAAGGCAAAAACCATAATCATTAATTTGGGAGTCAATAATAGTACGCTGGCGAAATATCCGGATGCGGCGGTCGTTTCATATAATACTACCGCTGAAGATATATTAGCTAAAAAACCTTCCCAGGTTGTGATTTCTTCCGGACCAGGAGATCCGACCAGGCTAACCAAAACGGTTGAAGAAGTAAAAAAATTAATTGGAGAAATACCAATTTACGGAATTCAAAACGGTGCCTGTGTTTTGGCGCTGGCATTAGGGTGCACGGTTTCTAAAATGAAAGTTGGTCATCACGGGGTAAATTATCCGGTGGTTGATCCGAAAACCGGCAACGGAGAGATCTCGATGCAGAATCACTCGTTTGGCGTTGATCAGGTATCAACTAAGGTCAAGGTTGTCCATGAAAATTTAAATGATAAAACTATTGAAAAATTTCAAACCAAAGACGGGCAATGCGTAGGCACCCTGTATTTCCCGATTGATGAGCGCTCAAAACTGGATCCTAATTATAAATATGTATAGGGGGGAATAAAAAATGCCAAAACGAACCGACATTAAAAAGATATTAATCATAAGTTCCGGACCAATTGTAATTGGGCAGGCCTGTGAGTTTGATTATTCGGGGTCGCAAGCCTGTAAGGCTTTGCGGGAGGAGGGGTATGAGACGGTGCTGGTTAATTCTAATCCGGCCACCATCATGACCGATCCGGGAATGGCGGATCGTACCTACATCGAACCGCTGGATCCGATCTTTATCGAAAAGATCATTGCAAAAGAAAAACCGGATGCACTGCTTTCAACTTTAGGCGGACAAACCGGATTAAATATGGGCTTCTTTTTATCCCGTGCCGGAATTTTAAAGAAATACGGCGTAGAAGTTATTGGCGCCGATGCTGAAGCCATTGAACGTGCGGAAGACCGCCAAAAATTTAAAGATACTATGAAAAGTATTGGTTTAGGCGTGCCGGAATCCGGCATTGCCACTTCAGTTGATGAAGGCATGGCGCTCGGAGAAAAACTGGGTTTTCCGCTGATTTTGCGGCCGGCCTTTACCATGGGTGGAGCGGGTGGTGCCTGCGTATATAACGTTGAAGAATTAAAGAAAGCCGTGGAATATGCGCTGGAAGTTTCACCCTTAAAACAGGTTTTGGTTGAAGAATCGGTTTTAGGATGGAAAGAGGTTGAATTTGAAGTTATTCGCGACTGTAAAGATAACGTGATCATTGTTACTTCGATGGAAAATGTGGATGCCATGGGAATTCATACCGGTGATTCAATTGTAGTTGCTCCGGCGCAAAGTTTAACTACCGAAGAATTTATGAACCTGGAAAACTGGTGTAAAAAAATTATCCGGGCCACCGGAATTAACGGCGGTGGAACCAATATTCAATTTGCTGTCAGTCCGGTTAACGGGGAAATTAGAGTTATTGAAATAAATCCGCGGGTATCCCGATCATCGGCTTTGGCTTCCAAGGCCACCGGTTTTCCGATTGCGCGGGTCGCCGCAAAACTGGCGATTGGATTATCTTTAGATGAAATAGTCAACCAGGTTACCGGCAAAACTTATACTTTCTTTGAGCCTACGGTTGATTACTGCGTGTTTAAGGTATGCCGCTTTGCCTTTGAAAAGTTTCCGGGCGCGGACCAAACTTTAACCACTTCCATGAAGGCGGTCGGTGAGGCGATGTCGATTGGCCGTACCTTTAAAGAATCCTTACAAAAAGGAATTCGTTCGCTTGAATATAAACGTTATGGCTTGGGTGCCGATGGCAACGATGTTCCACCTGAACTTTCTGAAGATATTGAATTAATTAAGCAAAAATTAACCATTCCGGGTCCGGACCGGATTTTCTGGGTGCGCTATGCAGTCAAGAAAGGTATGACCAATCAGGAAATCTATGATCATTCTAAGATTGATGTCTGGTTTGTGGATCAAATGCGCCAGATCGTTGAAATGGAGGGAAAAGTGGTTAAATACAAACTAAAAGAATTACCCTTAAAACTCCTGGCCGAAGCTAAGGGGATGGGCTTTTCTGATATTCAGATTGCGCATTTGACCAAGTCCAGCGAAATTGAAGTATATAACCTAAGAAAAGAAAAAGACATTACCGCCGGGTACAAGCTGGTTGATACTTGCGGCGGAGAGGTTAGTCCCGAAAAACCATATTTTTATTCGACTTTTGATAAGGGAAAAAATGAGTGCCGGGCAAGCAACAAACGAAAAATTATGGTTTTAGGCGGTGGACCAAATCGTATTGGTCAGGGAATTGAATTTGATTACTGCTGTGTCCATGCCTCTTACGCGATTAAAGAAGAAGGACTGGAAGCGATCATGGTAAATTCAAATCCCGAAACGGTATCCACCGACTTTGATACTTCCGACCGTTTGTACTTCGAGCCGCTAACCCGCGAAGACGTATTAACCATTGTAGAAGCCGAAAAACCGGAAGGAGTAATTGTTCAGTTTGGCGGACAAACCCCGCTTAATTTGGCGCATTCCTTACAGGAAGCGGGAGTTCCCATTTTGGGAACCTCAGTTGATTCCATTGATATGGCTGAAGACCGCAAACGTTTTCAAAAGTTATTGAAAAAATTAAAACTAACTCAGCCCGAAAATGATACCGCCATTTCTTTTGAAGAAGCAAAAACGGTTGCCGACCGGATTGGCTATCCGGTAGTGGTGCGGCCTTCTTACGTATTGGGCGGCCGGGCGATGATGATTGTTTACGATGAAGTTGACCTGGAAGAATATATGCAAAAAGCAGTGGTGGCCTCACCTGATCGACCGATCTTAGTTGATAAGTTTTTGGAAGATGCAATTGAGGTTGACGTTGATTGCGTGGCGGATGGTGAAGATTCGATGATTTGTGGAATTATGGAGCATATCGAAGAAGCCGGAATCCATTCCGGTGATTCAGCCTGTGCCATCCCAACTTTTTCTCTCAGTAAAACTGTATTAAACGAAATCCGCAAAGCTACCCATGCTTTGGCTAAAGAATTAAAGGTAAAAGGTTTGATGAATATTCAATATGCGGTCAAGGGTTCAAAATTATATGTTCTCGAAGTAAACCCGCGTGCTTCGCGAACCGTTCCTTTTATTGCTAAAGCAACTGGGGTTTCGTGGGCCAATATCGCAACTAAAGTCATGCTGGGAAAAACGTTGAAAGAGCTCGGAGTGGATAAAGAAGTTGTTCCCGAGCACTTTTCGGTTAAAGAAGCAGTCTTTCCGTTCAACCGTTTTCCGGGAGTAGACCCCATTTTAGGTCCGGAAATGAAATCTACTGGAGAAGTCATGGGAATTGACCCGGATCTGGGGGTAGCTTATATTAAAGCTCAGATTGGTGCCGGCCAAAAACTTCCCTTGGAAGGCAAAGTTTTCATTTCGGTTAATGACCGGGATAAAAGAAAGATCGTCAGCATTGCAAAAAGCTTTGATGCCTTGGGCTATAAGATTGTTACCACCGAAGGTACCGGCGAAGTCCTGCGCAAAAATGGATTAGAAATCGAAGTGGTGGCTAAAATTGGGGAAGGGCGTCCGGATGTGCTGGATTTGATAAAAAATAATGAAGTGCATATTATTGTAAATACGCCGGGGGATAAAAGGACCAAAGTTGATGAAACTAAAATTCGTTCCGGGGCAATTATGCACATGGTTCCGATCATTACTACATTATCCGGAGCGCAGGCTACGGTCAGTGGTTTAGAAGCCACTAAGAAAAAAGGATTTAAAGTAAAAGCGCTGCAAGATTATTATTGATTTAGCCGGTAATTTCCAAGAAGTTGCTGATCCTATTTTTTACACTGCAGCGGAATAAGGTGGAATATCTTTACACCCAATTTTAACTTTTGACATACATATATAAGAATCAGTATAATAATGATATCTTTAAAGCAAATTCCCTAGCAATCAGTGGAAGGGGAAAGGTTTACCAAAAAATGGGAAGGGTGACTTATGACACAATCAAAAAATAAGAAATTAAATGCCTGGGTAAAAAAATGTGCCGAGCTTTGTAAGCCTGACAAAATCGTTTGGATCGACGGATCAGAAAAGCAAAAACACCAACTGGAAAAGGAAGCCTGTAAAGCCGGCGAAATAATTGAACTTAATCAGAAACAAATGCCGGGATGTTTTTATCACCGCACCGCCTTAAATGATGTGGCCCGCACCGAAAAACTAACATTAATTTGTACTTCTAAAAAGAGAGATGCGGGGCCTACCAACCATTGGATGCTGCCTAAGGATGCTTATGCTAAAGCCCGAGCGATATTTAAAGGTTCAATGAAAGGCCACACCATGTACGTGATCCCGTTCTCCATGGGTCCGGTTGGTTCGCCTTTCAGTAAAATCGGGGTTGAGTTGACCGATAGTATCTATGTTGTGCTAAATATGTTGATTATGACCCGCGCCGGACAGGAAGTGTTGGATGTATTAGGAAAAGACGGCGAGTTTACGAAATGTTTGCACGGTAAAGCGGATCTCGATATTGATAAGCGCTGGATTATGCATTTCCCTGAAGATAATACTATCTGGAGTGTTGGTTCGGGTTACGGCGGCAACGTGTTGCTCGGGAAAAAATGTTTATCGCTGCGTATCGGAAGTTACTTAGCGGCTAAAGAAAACTGGATGGCCGAACACATGCTGATCATGGGAATTGAAGATCCATACGGAAATATCGAATATATTGCCGCGGCTTTTCCGAGTGCCTGTGGTAAAACCAATTTGGCCATGTTAGTTCCGCCGGATGGCCTAAAGGCAAAAGGGTATAGGATTTGGACAGTAGGGGATGACATTGCCTGGATGAAAATGGATGTGGATGGAAGGCTGTGGGCAGTTAATCCGGAGAACGGATTTTTTGGCGTGGCGCCTGGTACTAATTCTAAAACTAATCCAAATGCAGTTGCTTCGGTTAAAAAGAATTCAATTTTTACTAATGTTCTTTTAAAAAAGGACGGAACCGTTTGGTGGGAAGGTGGGGACGGGGATATTCCAGAAGAAGGGACTGATTGGAAAGGTAATGCGTGGAGACCGGGAATGCTGGACGAAGAAGGAAAAATGGTTCATGGAGCTCATCCCAATGCACGCTTCACTGCACCATTAAAGCAGTGTCCAACGGTTTCTAATCGAGTTAACCAGCCGCACGGGGTGCCGATTAGTGCAATAATTTTTGGTGGCAGAAGAGCCCGCTTAGCACCTTTAGTTTTCGAATCATTAAACTGGCAGCACGGGGTTTACGTTGGCGCCACCATGGCTTCTGAGCGTACGGCGGCGCAATACGGTAAACAGGGCGAAATCCGTCGCGATCCGATGGCGATGCTTCCTTTCTGCGGTTATAACATGGGAGATTATTTTAAACACTGGTTAAAGATGGGTAAAAAAATGAAACAAGCTCCCAAGATTTTCCACGTGAACTGGTTTAAGCAGGATAAAGACGGCAATTTCATCTGGCCAGGCTTTGGTGATAACTTGAGAGTGTTAGAGTGGGTTATTGCTCGGTGCAAGGGGAAAGGAAAAGCTAAAAAGACCCCGATTGGCTATGTGCCCACTGCGGATGCCTTAGATTTAACCGGTCTGGATATCGATCCAAAAACTATGCAGCAGCTACTGCACGTTGATAAAAAAGAATGGAAAAAAGAACTGGAGAATATAGGCGAGTTTTTTAAGAAGTTTGGCAAAGATTTACCCAAAGAAATTAAAGAAGAATATAATGCGCTGCAGCGCCGGATTGAACAATAATTAGCAGGTTAAATGTAGCGCCGCAATAACTTTGCCTGAACTTTTTAGCTTGTTGTAGATTTTACAGGCTTCTCCGGTTTTTTCTACGATTAATTTTATGCCTTTTTGGGCGATAGCTTGTTTTACCTTTTCTGAGACATCCATTACTCCCGAAGCCCCGGTTCCTATAATTAATGTATCCGGTTTTGCCGTGATAACTTCAGTTAAGTCTTCAATTTGCAGATTATGTCCTTCTTTTCTCCACCAGCTTGGGTTTACGTGATCCGGATAGATGATGACATCCGAAGTATATGCTTTTCCATCAATGGTTATTTGGCCGAAGGAATAATGATCAATCATAGCGGTGTTAATTTAGCAAATTTTTGGTGTGGCCGCAAGAAAAAAACCCTTAAAAAGTGAAATTTTTTAAGTGAATGCACGAAAGAATAACAGAGTTTCATCAAGAACCGATATGCCATAGCAGATCGGTTTTATTTTTAGGAGGATTTATATGAGTTTTGATACGTCTTTAAATTTAGTCCCGCCCACCAAATATCGAATGCAATTTTCGCGCCCGAATTCTTTTCGATTGGATGAGCCGCGACCGGTACCCGAACCAGAAACCGACAAGCGCGAGGTTCCAACCGGGATTTTACAAAAACCATTGGGGTGGTGGAAATTCGGGGTGGGGGTTCAAATCCACGGAGGGTTTGCGGCCGGCGGAGCAAGTGAAGTACCCGATGCTTACGACGCAGTGAAACAGGACTATGCTGATAATCCCAATAAATATTGGGAGGGAGTAGTTGGTCTTTCCCCAGATCTTTTTATGGAGACCGAACAGCCGCATAATTTTTCTAACCTTGCCCGATTTAACGTGAGAGCGTTTATTGATTTAGGTCAGATTCGTTTAGGACATGAGTTTTCTCCCATTTATCAGAAAGAAGCGGTTTTAATGCGGCTTTCTAGAGATTCCTGGGGGAGTGATGAGACTACTGCAGCGTGCTTTCAAATTGATACCCGCCAGCAAAATATTTTCTTTGCGGGGTTAAACCTGGCTAATTTTGTAGAAGAAGCCGATAAATTATTAGGACCTCCGGATGATGTGCATGCTATCTGGATTTCTTATGCCCTGGACCGACACAATTTTACGATCGAAAATGAAGTTCACGAAGAAGTAGATGTGCCGGGAGGAAGAAATTATTCCCGAAAGATATACGAAGAAGACCACGGATCAGGCACCGGTATTGGACATCGCATCCTGCTGGAGGGCGAGATAACTAAACCCCTAACTGGCAGAGTACGTAAAACCGACCCCCGATTAACCTTTTCGGTAAGAGCGGGTATTGATTTTGGTAAATTAAGTTCAGGCAGCTGGAGTACCAACTATGCTCAATTTGTATTTCAACTTGGCGTAGGATTTTATTTTGGAGTAAATCGCCGGGAGACTTCCTGGAAAGAAGGATTAGATCGTTTCCTGCCGACTATACCGGAATAGCAATTATCTGTATCTGCGCAGGATTTCTCCATATGTTATAATCATACCCAAAAAGGATTAGGGTTTTGATTAAACGCATCGCGCAAAAATTATCTTCGCTCCGTCAAAAAAGAGATTTAACCGTCGGTAGTATTTCAAAAAACATCTGGATACTGGCGCTTCCCCTGGTGGTTGGCAACTTTCTCCAATCTATGTTTAACTTGGTTGATATGTTCTGGGTAGGAAGACTGGGGCCCAGTGCTTTGGCTGCTGTTGCTATGTCCGGATCAATTATGATGATTTTATTTACTATGGTAATCGGTCTGGCCACCGGAACTACGGCCATGGTTTCCCGTTTTATTGGAGCCAAAAAGACGGTGGAGGCGGCGCAGGTTGCGGCGCAGTCTATAAACATAAGTGTATTTGGATCAATTTTCATTGCGGTGTTGGGTTATGTATTTGCCGGAGGCATGCTGAAGTTATTGGGAGCGCCGCCTGATGTTTTGCGTTTGGGATCTGCCTATCTTCAGATAATTTTTCTGGGTTCGTTTTCGGTGTTTTTCTTTTTTATTTTCTTTGCGGTGCTGCGCGGATCCGGCGATGCCGTAACGCCCACTTTGGTTTTGATGTTTTGCACGCTGATTAATATTGTTTTAGATCCTTTGTTAATTTTTGGGATTGGGCCTTTCCCCCGAATGGGAGTGGCAGGGGCAGCGCTGGCCACCATACTATCGCAATTAGTTGGGGTTGCAATTGGATTAGAGATTCTTCTCAGGGGAAGGTCACATCTGCACCTGCACATTAAATATTTTAAAGTTAATTGGGACTACCTTTATCGGATAATTAAAATCGGGATTCCAAGTTCACTGCAGATGAGCCTGCGCGGAATTATGGGAGTGATATTAATGGCCATCGTGGCCTGGTTTGGCACCTTTGCCATTGCCGCTTACGGAGTGGTTTTCAGGTTGATTATGGTTTTAATGATGCCGGGCTTTGCGCTGGCCGATGCCTCGGCAATTTTGGTGGGGCAAAATTTGGGGGCGCAAAAGCCGGATCGAGCGGAGCGGAGTGCCTGGACCACCGCTTTTTATTATATGGGTTTCATGATCATGGTGGGGTGCCTGGGTTTTATCTTTGCGCCTTCCATCATGCGAGTGTTTAATCCAAATGTTGAAGTGGTTAAGATCGGAACTGATTTTATGCGAATTGCCGCTTTCAGTTATGTTTTTACTGCTTTTGGGATTGTATTGGGGCGGTCGATGTCCGGCGCGGGGGATACCATTTCACCGCTGATCCTGACGTTTATTGCTTTGTGGGTTATTCAAATTCCGCTGGCGGTTATTTTATCCAAAAGCATGGGTTTAAGGGGCATATGGTTTTCTTTTTTAATTGCCAATTCGGTTAACGGCATAATAACTATACTTTGGTTTAAAGTCGGTAAATGGAAACACAAAAAGGTGTAAATTATGGCGAAGTGTCCAAAATGTAAAACCCGGGTTCCGATCCCCAAAAGATTTTTGGCTGAGCATCAATGTATAAGCTGTGGAGAAAAACTGATCCCGGACCGCAACCTTGCCAAGGATCTGGTGGGTTTTAATATTGTTTTGTTGATTTTCTTTTTTCTGGCTTACAATATCTTAAGGGTTAATCTTTGGCTGCTGCTCGGAATATATTTTTTCGTGATCACTCCTTTATACGTGCTGTGGTTCATCTTAAAAATTAGGTACGTAACTTACGAGGGCAGCGTGGCTCGGCACATACCAGAGGGCATCGTTAAAAAAACCGAAGCGGCGCGGTCCCAATTAATTGCTTTTACCAAAATCAATTTCTATCTATTGTTTTTTTACGTTTCCTTTTTAATTGCGGTTTCGCTGATTTTTCGCAGTTTGTCCCCGGTATATTTTTTGGTAGCTTTTGTTTTCGGATTAATGGCGCTGACCCATGCGCTCAGTATGTATCGTTTGCGCAATATTTTAACTAAAATCCTCGAACGGCGGCCGCTGGTGCTAGCCGATGAGTATTTTCTTAAAATTAATGAAATATTACTTAAATATATTACTTTTATCCTTGCGTTAGTTTTAATTCTTTTATTTGGCCTGATGTTTATTTGGTTTGCGATCAGCAGTCAAATGTACGTTGGGGCCGAAAAATTGGCGCTTTTGATGGTGGCGGTTTTAGGGGTATGGGGTGGGGCGCTTTTAGCTTACTACCTGCAGCTTGAATCAAAGCTCACAAAAATTATCAAGGAATTGCGAAATTGATTGCTCATGAATAAAACCGCGATAAGTTTAGTTCAATGTAAAGATTATTCTCCCGAAAAAGTTGAAGCGGCACTTTGGCAGGCGCTCGGCCAGCTGGGCGGCATCGCCGCTTTTGTAAAACCTTCCCAAAAAGTTTTAATTAAACCTAATATTTTAACGGCTGCTCCTCCGGAGAAGGCCTCCGTAACCCATCCTCAAATTATTCGCGCTTTAATTCGCATGGTAAAAAAGGCGGGAGGCGAGGCGTGGGTGGGGGATAGTCCCGGATTTGAATCTCCTAAGAGAGCGGCGGAAGGTTCGGGGATATTAAAAGTAAGCCAGGAAGAAGGAGCGCAATTTGTCGATTTTAATCGAGGGCGAGAGGTAGAATTTAAAGACGGATTTATTTGTAAAAATGTGATGTTGGTAAATGAGGCTTTAGATGCGGATGTAATTATCAATGTAGCAAAGTTAAAAAGCCACGTTTATTCCGGGATCACGGCTGCGGTAAAAAATATTTTTGGCTGTATTCCGGGCATTATTAAATCGCAGTTTCATCTTAAATATCCTCACAAGGATGATTTTAATTTGATGCTCCTGGATTTAGTTAGAATCGTAAAGCCAACTTTAAATATTGTAGATGCGATTTTGGCGATGGAAGGAGAGGGTGGTCCGTCCAACGGAGCACCGCTAAAGATGGGGCTGCTGGTGGCGGGCAGGGATGCCGTAGCCGTAGATTCGGTTTGTGCCAGTTTAGTGGGTAAAAAACCATTGGATTTTGATTTTTTAAAACAAGCGGCAGATAAAAATGTGGGCGAAACTAATCTGGCTAATATCGAAGTTTTGGGGGAGATGCTGGCATCCAATATTCATCACGATTTTAAGCATATCTCGGTATTAAGAGATGAAATGCTTCCCGGTTGGATTCCTAAAAAGTTTATTCCTTTTATGCGCCGCTTCTTTTTGGATCGCCCGGTTTTAAAAAAGAGTAAATGCACCCAATGCGGGGCTTGTTTTAAGGTTTGCGCAGCCAAAGCGATAACTTTAATTGGCGGCCGGCCCACTTTTGATTATGGCAAGTGTATTGGTTGTTACTGTTGCCAGGAAATGTGTAACTTTGGGGCGATTACTATTAAGAAAAGCTTATTAGCCCGAATCTTCTTGAAAATTGGTTCACTCCTGTCGCGTTAGGTTTTTTTCTTACCTTGAAACTAAGTCATCTATAAGATAAAATCACATCTATGTCCGACCTCATAAAAGACCTCAAAAGTAAAAAAATTGCCGTGCTGATGGGCGGCCGCTCCGGCGAACGCGATGTTTCACTGCGCTCGGGCACCAAGGTGTTTGAATCCTTAAAAGGGCAGGGGTTTGATGTGGTGGGGATTGATGTTGACGGTGATCTGCCCGAAATGTTAAAGAAAAATAAAGTAGAAATTGCTTACATTGTATTGCATGGCAAATATGGCGAAGACGGCACCGTACAGGGCATGCTCGAAACTATAAAAATTCCTTATACCGGATCCGGGGTGCTGGCTTCGGCGTTAGCCATGGATAAAGTTTCCGCCAAAAGAGTTTTGCTGGCTTCCAATATTCCTACTCCCAAGTTTTATGTGATTGATCCCGAAAATATCACCGCGGATATCGATAAAATAAAAAAAATCTTTCCTTTTCCTTTAGTGATTAAACCCCATACCGAAGGCTCGAGCCTGGGCGTTTCCATCGTTAAAGATATGAATGTGGTTGATAAAATCATTCGCTCCACGGTTAAAAAATTCAGGGATGTTTTTGTCGAAGAATATATTCCCGGTAAAGAAGTTACGGTTGGAATCATCGGCTGCGGCAAAAAGACCCGAGCGCTTCCCATCCTTGAGCTGCTTCCCAAAAAAGAGTTTTATGACTACGAGGCAAAATATACGCCGGGGATGACTGATTTTATTCTACCGGCCCGCCTTCCTAAAATATTGTATGAAGAAACGCAAAAGGTAGCCTTAGCCGCGCATAAAATATTAGGTTGCAGAGGAGTGTCCCGGGTCGATATCCAGGTCGGGAAGGACCACGTTCCTTACGTAATCGATATTAACACCATTCCGGGGATGACTGATCAGTCTGATTTACCGGCCGAAGCGGCTCACGCAGGAATTTCTTTTGATGAGTTAGTGGTAGAAATTTTGGAGAGTGCACTTCTTTAATGCCAAGAAGAAGCCTTGTCCGCCGCAAGGCGGGAAAAATTAAACGACCGCTGCGTTGGTACATAGTTTGGACTTTAGTCTACTTTTTTGCCCTGTCATGCATCGTTACGTTATTCTTATCGATTCCAATTTGGAGAATTAGCAGTGTTGAGGTGGCAGGTTCACTGATGGTGGATGAGCTTTTAATTAAAGAAAAAGCCACCATTCCCTTAGGGGAAAATATATTTTTTGTTAGTTTGAAAAAACCGCGGGAAAATCTGGCCGCTATCAAACAACTGGGAAAAATAAAAATTTCAAAACGATTTCCATCCACGATTATTATTAATGTGGTTGAACGGACTCCTTTTGCGGTGGTAGTGATTGATAATGAGGCGCACGTCATTGATCGCGAGGGAGTTATTTTAAAAGCGCAGGGCAATACCGATTATGATTTTGTAACAATCTTGAATGTTTCTGATTTGCCGGTGGTGGGCGGGATAAAATCTTCACAATTAGAGGATTATCGTTTAGCTCAAGATGTTACTGCTGCGATTAGGGTGGCTATTAGTCGCTCGTCTGAGTTTTTAGAGTCAACTAGTCTGCAAGTTGACATGTCCGATGAAAATAATATTAGTATTTTGATCGAAGATATCTTAAAAGTTAAGATCGGCAGTGCTAATAACCTGACCGAAAAGATGGATGTGCTCGAAACTATTCTTAAGGAAGTGCGCGGTCAGTGGAATCAGGTAAAATATATAGATGTAAGGTATCCCAACTCCCCGGTGGTGCGTTTTAGAGGGTAAATCTTATAAAACCCTTGTCAATACTGGATCAGCTACGACTCGAATGAAATTTGTTGTGTCCCAGATTCGAGTGTGATACAATAAAAAAAATTAAAAAGCGGGGTTTTATCATGAATGAAAACGGAAGAAACTTTGCAACCATAAAAGTGTTAGGAATTGGCGGCGGCGGAACCAATGCGGTTAACCGCATGATTGGAGCAGGGGTAAAAGGAGTAGAATTTTGGGGAATAAACACCGATTTACAAGCCCTTTCAGTTTCTTTAGCAGATAAAAAACTGCAACTGGGTGTCGAATTAACCAAAGGATTAGGAGCGGGGGCCAATCCAGAAATTGGTCAACGCGCTACCGAAGAATCCAGAGAAGAAGTGAAGCGCGCGTTAAGCGGTGCCGACATGGTTTTCATTACTGCGGGCATGGGGGGCGGAACAGGAACTGGTTCTTCTCCGGTAGTAGCTGAAATTGCTAAAGAGTTAGGCATTTTAACCATCGGGGTAGTAACTAAGCCCTTTAAATTTGAAGGTCCCATCCGTATTTCTCAGGCAGAGAGCGGGGTAGCGCTTTTAAAAGAAAAAGTCGATGCCCTGATCATCATTCCAAACGATAAATTATTACAAGTAGTTGAAAGACAAACCTCAATTATGGATGCTTTTAAAGTTGCCGACGATGTTTTGCGCCAGGGAGTAAAAGGCATTTCCGATTTAATTACCGTTCCCGGCTTAATTAACTTAGATTTTGCCGACGTTCGTACTATTATGTATGAAGCCGGTTCGGCCATGATGGGGATTGGCTACGCTTCGGGTGAAAACCGGGCAGTAGAAGCGGCCGAAAAAGCAATTTCCAGTCCTTTACTTGAAGAAACCATCACCGGAGCGAAGGGAGTTATCTTTAACGTTACCGGCGGTTCCGATTTAACCTTATACGAAGTTAACGATGCGGCCGAAGTTATTTATAACGCCGTGGATCCGGATGCCAATATCATTTTTGGTGCGGTTATCGACGAAAAACTGCAGGGCGAAATTGTGATTACCGTAATTGCTACCGGATTTAAGCCTGCCGAAAAACGATTCCAGGATGAGATCCCTCTGGTGCGGACATCCAGCATGAGTGACCGTGTGGATCTCCCGCCTTTTATCAGATAAAAAGAATGGAGTGATATAAATATGGGCGATGGAATTTTTAGCCGGGCAAAAGCATTTATTGGATTAGAGGAAGCGGGAGAAGAAGATTTTGGGCAAGCTAAGCAGATGGATTTAAGTTCGGTTTTGCGTTCCACCGAAAAACGAGGGAAACAAAGAGAAGGCCTCGATTACGAAATGATCTTATTCGAACCTAAGATTTACGAAGATTCATTAAATATTTCTACTCAGCTTCGATCCGGCAACCCCGTGATCATTAACCTAAAGCATCTAGAACAAAACGAAGGTACCCGTTTAGTTGATTTTGTATGCGGAACCGCTTACGCTATCGACGGACACATGACTAAAATTGGTGAAACTATTTTTCTTTTTACCCCTTCCAATATTGGGGTCGTGGATACCGAGGAGAGATCCGCCGTGGTACCCACCGGAGCTACCGAAGAGCGCACGCAAGATACTTTTTTCTCAAGATAGGATAAAGTTTTGGAAATAGGAAAGATTGGTGTTATTGGCGCCGGCAGAATGGGGCAGGCCCTAATTTCTGGATTAACTGCCTCTTTAGTTTCTCCTGCAGACGTAATTGTTTTCGATGTTGATAAAAGCAAGTTAGCCGACCTTACCAAGCTCAAAGTAAAAATTGCAGAGTCAAGCCAGGCCGTAGTTACTTCCTCAGATATTATTTTATTAGCCGTCAAACCGCAGGCCATCGATAAAGTTTTAGCCGAAATTAAAACGTTAGTCAGTGAAAAACAGGTAGTGGTCTCAATTGCGGCCGGCATAACTTTAACCCACTTATCTGCGGCTTTAAAAACTAAAAAGATTTTTAGGGTAATGCCTAATAATCCAAGCTTGGTGGGGGCGGGCATGGCTGCGATTTCAGGTTTGGGCAAAGAAAAAAGTGACAACGCGGTCGTAACTAAAATATTTGAAGCGGTTGGAGCGGTAGTCTTTGTTGAAGAGAAAATGATGGATGCGGTTACCGGTCTTTCCGGCTCGGGGCCGGCTTTTGTTTATCTGTTTATTCGGAGTTTAATTGCGGCTGGTAAAAAATTAGGCCTGGATGAAAAAACCGCTAAAGCTTTAGCCTTGCAAACCGTAGCCGGTTCGGTTGCCGTATTGCAAAAAACAAAAATCGAACCCACAAAGTTGATAGATATGGTAAAATCTCCGGGTGGGACGACGATCGAGGGATTAAAAGTTTTAGAAGAAGGAAAATTTCAGGAGATGGTGGTGGCGGCGGTTGCGGCGGCATCCAGGCGGTCCCAAGAATTAAGTCAATGACTCTATTATGTATTCACTGATTATTCTTTTAATAAATTTTTTATTTGGATTATACTACTTGCTGATCTTAGCTCAAGTTTTTTTGCCTTGGATTCCAGGAGCACGGTATAATCCAGTGGTGCAGTTGATTCAAAGGTTAACCGATCCATTGCTAAATTTGATTCGTAAAGGGTTGCCACCCAATCGCCTGGGAATCGATGCTTCACCGGCGATTGCCATTATTCTTCTCTGGGTGCTCCAAAGAATTATATTGAGGCTCATTGGATAAGCAATCTTATGTTATTTTTAGCCGTTTAAGGTTTAGAGGGGATTAAGTAAATGAGTATGTTAATGGTTGGTTCGGTTGCGCTGGATTCGATTAAAACTCCTTTTGGTGATAAGAAAGATATTTTAGGAGGGTCGGCCGTTTATGCTTCGGTTTCGGCCAGTTTTTATACTGACGTAAAATTGGTCGCGGTCGTGGGGAAGGATTTTCCGGAAGAACACGTCAAATTTTTAAAAAGTCGTAATATTAATTTGGATGGTCTACAGATAAACTCTGGTCAAACCTTTCGCTGGAGCGGTTATTACGAGTACGATATGAATCAGGCCCACACACTGGATACCAAACTTAATGTATTAGGAACTTTTAATGCGCAAATCCCCGAAAAATTTCGTAATTCAGAGTATGTGCTCTTAGCTAACCTCGATCCGGAGCTGCAGCTTAAAGTAATTGAGCAGCTTAAGGCTCCCAAATTAATTGCCATGGATACCATGAACTTTTGGATCGAAAATAAAAGAGACGCACTGCGCGAAGTGATTAAAAAAGTAGATGTAGTGCTGATGAATGATGCGGAACTGCGCCAATTCATGGAAACCCCCAATCTTCCGGTAGCCGCGCGCCGGCTTTTAGAGCTGGGTGCCAAGTCGGTGATTATTAAAAAGGGAGAACACGGCTCGCTATTTTTCTCTAAGGACGATCATTTTTCGGCGCCGTCTTATCCCCAGGAAGAATTTAGGGATCCGACCGGAGCGGGGGATAGTTTTGCCGGGGGATTTATGGGATATCTGGCCAAAACCAATAATGTTTCTAAGAAAAATATCCGCCAAGCAATTATCTTAGGATCAGTGATGGCCTCATTTAACGTTGAGGATTTTAGTTTAAGCCGCTTAAAAAGATTAGCGCACCACGAAATCGTTGAACGTTTTCAGGCGATTAAACGGTTTTCGCATTTCGAAGAGGTGCAGTTAGTGCATCAATAAAAAGGAGGAAAACATGAATAAGGAAGAGTTTATATATATTGGAAGGCGCCTATACGAAGAAGGATTAGTAGATTCCCATGCTGGAAACATAAGTGTACGAGACGGAGATAATATTTATATTACCCGCCGGGACGTTATGTTATCCGAAATAAAAGAAGCGGATATTATCAAGTTGCCAATCACTGGTCCATCACCAGAGGACGAATCGGCCTCTAGAGAATTACCGACCCATAGGGATGTTTATGCTTCAACCAGTGCCAAAGCCATTATCCATGCGCATCCGCCGCATGCGGTTGGATTATCAATTACCGAAAACAAAATTGTTCCACAGGATGCGGAAGCGCAATATCTCATTAAAGGAGCGCCTATTATCCGGGTTCGAGAAGCCATCGGCTCAACCGAAGCCGCAAAGTATTTAGTAACCAATGCATATAATAATGGTTACGTAGTGGCCATGGTAAAAGGCCACGGCAGTTTTGCCATCGGAGATACTTTAATGAATGCTTACAAGTATACTTCCTGTTTGGAAAATGCCTGTAAGATATTATTTGTAGTAAAAACGGTTGAAGGGACCAGAGGAAGAAGCGGCGGCGGTGAGAGCGGAGGAAGAGACCGACGAGGACCACAAGGCAGAGACCGCAGCCCGCAGGGGAGAGATGAGCGGCGTACTGCAATTCCGCGCGGGATTGGAGTGATGGATCGATCCAGAAGAGGCCGCCGGGAGAGAGAGTTTTAAAAGGATTTATGCATGACTGAGGTTTTGTGTAATAACTTAATCGAAAAGGTAAAAAAGTATAATCCCGAAGCTAATACTGATCTGATTGAAAAAGCCTTTAAGTTTTCAAAAAAGGTTCACCAGGGGCAGTTTCGTCTTTCGGGCGATCCTTTTGTCGCTCATCCTTTAAAAGTTGCCGAAATTTTGGCCGGCCTTGAACAAGATACCGAAACCATTTGTGCCGCACTTTTGCACGACGTTATCGAAGATACCAGTGTTACGCAGGAAGGCCTCATCCAAGAGTTTGGAAAAGAAATATATACATTAGTTGAAGGCGTGACTAAATTAGGCAGGCTGGTTTTTGAATCAAAGGAAGAACGCCAAGCCGAAAACTTTCGTAAAATGTTTTTAGCGATGGGGCAGGATATCCGGATTATCATCGTAAAATTAGCCGACCGTTTGCATAATATGCAAACTTTAAAATATTTACCCAAACCTAAAATCAAAGATACCAGTTTAGAAACCCGCGAAATATTTGCACCGCTGGCGCACCGCTTAGGAATTTGGAACGTTAAGTGGGAACTAGAGGATTTATCTTTTAGATATTTAGAGCCCGATAAATTTGAAGAAGTAAAAGAAAAAATTGCCGAGTCCAGGGGCGAGCGCGAACAAGTGGTTTCTACGTTTATTAGGGATGTTAAAGATCATCTCAAAATGGTAACCATCACCGCCGAAATTTACGGTCGGCCCAAACATTTTTATAGTATCTATCGAAAAATGGTTGAACAGAACCTGGAGTTTGAAGAACTCTATGATTTGTTGGCAATCCGCATCATTGTGGACGGAGTCAAAGAATGTTACGCGGCGCTGGGTATCATTCATGCTGCCTGGAAACCGATTCCCGGCCGCTTCAGAGATTACGTGGCGATGCCTAAATCTAATGGTTATCAATCTTTGCACACCACGGTTATCGGCCCCAGGGGACGCCCGGTCGAAATTCAAATTCGTACCAAAGAAATGCACCGCACTGCCGAATACGGCATTGCTTCGCACTGGAAATATAAAGAAGGCGAAACCGATCAAAGTTTAGATACTAAAATGGCCTGGCTGCGTCAATTGATCGATTCTCAAGAAGAGATAAAAAGCGCTAAAGACTTTTTGGAAAGCATTAAAGTAGATCTTTTTGTGGGTGAAGTTTTTGTTTTTACCCCGCAAGGTAAGGTCATTGACCTTCCGGTGAATGCTACTCCTATCGATTTTGCTTATCGGGTACATACTGAAGTGGGGCACCGCTGTATCGGGGCTAAAGTAAACGGACGCATCGTGCCGCTCGATCATAAATTAAAAAACGGGGATATTCTCGAAATCATTACCGGGAAAATTGATAGCCCCAGTTTAGATTGGCTGAATGTAGTTAAGACTTCGGGGGCAAAGAATAAACTTAAAAGCTGGTTTAAAAAACGAAAGACCGAAGAAAACGTGGGCCGCGGAGAAGCCAATATCAGAAGCGAGATTAAAAAATTAGGGCTGCGTGCGGATGAAGTTATGACCGATGAACATCTGTTGGCCGTGGCCAAGGAATTTGGCTTGCCGAGTATTGCGGAACTTTTTGCGGCAATAGGCTACGGCGAATATTCGGCTTATCAAATTGCCCGCAAGCTACGTACCCGGATTCAAAAGCAACACGGCGTTCCACCGGTTGAAGAAGAGCTGGTTCAACCTTTATTGGTAAAAAAAGGCAGAAAAGGAAAGAAAAAGCAGGGGATCCGGGTGGCCGATCTCGAAAATGTACAGGTGCGGTTTTCCAAATGCTGTAAACCCCTGCCCGGTGATGAAATTGTGGGATTTGTAACCAAGGGGAGGGGGATTGCCGTTCACCGTGCCGATTGTCCAAACGTGGTTACCTTGCCGGCAGATGAAGGCAGAAAAGTGGAGGTTAGCTGGGATAATAGGGCAGACATTATCTATTCGGTAGATCTTGAGGTAGAAGCCTTTGATCGGGTGGGAGTTTTAAAAGATATCCTGGAAAAAGTTGCGTCCATTCAAACTAATCTTTCGGCGGCCAACGTGCGCACCAAAAGAGGCAGCTCGGCCATTATTAAACTGGTGGTAGACATCAAAGATACCGAACATTTGGCTTTAGTCTTAAATACGATCCGCGAAGTATCGGATGTGTACGATGCTTACCGGGCTGATATTGCCCGGGAAAGCAAACGTAAAGGCGCTTTTTAGCTTCGATTGCCCCCCTAGGTAGCCTGTGATATAATTTAACCATAAATTTCAAGGATTTTTATCTATCGGGTGATATGAGAATTGCCTCTACAATTAAAAGAAAATATGTTCGGAAGCCCGCGGGTTTCAAAGGTATTAAGTGGAGTTTTAAAGACTTCCCGCATTGCTAATGCTTATCTTTTTTTGGGACCAGATCAAGCGTCAATTCAAGTTTCTGCACTGGATTTTGCCAAAGCCTTAAACTGTTTATCCCAAGAAAGCCGTCCGTGTGGTGAATGTTTAAACTGTAAGCTGATTGCCAATGCTAAATTTGTAGATGTACTTAGTGTTGCGCCGGTTGGCACCTCGATTAAGATTGATCAGATCCGAGAAATTAAAAGTATAGTAAAGTTCGGGCCGAATCAGGGAAAATATTTAGTAGTTTTAATTCAGGCTGCCGATAAAATGACTACCGAAGCGGCCAATAGTTTTTTGAAAATCCTGGAAGAGCCCAAAGATCATGTAGTTTTTGTATTAATGGCGTCTTCGCCGTATGCAATTTTACCTACGATTAAATCGCGTTGTCACAAAGTTGCTTTTCCGGATGGGGCACTGTTGGCGGGAGAAGATGAAGCTTCACCCAAGTTATTAAACTTGCTGAAAAAGCATGATATTAATCAGTTATTTTTCTTTTCCAAGGCGATGGCCAGAGATAAAAGTAATTTAGAGCAGCAATTGGTTAATTTTATGTTGTTTTTAAGAAACAATTTACTGCAGAGTAATCCGGGCGCTAATAAAATATTAAAAATTGTGATGGATACCATAAAAGGAATCAAAAGAAAGGCTGCGGCCCGGGTAGCGTTGGACGCGATGTTTTTAAAACTCTTGGAGGTATTTTAAGTGGCAAAACTTGCTATTCGTTTATCTAAATTTGGACGGATTTGTCCCATTGCCGGATACAATGAACAATCAATTAAAGTGGGTGCGGCGGTCATTGTTGGAACCGATCGGGGAACGGAGTTTGGCTGGATCGTTTCTTTTCCTAAGGGTTATCCTAACGCCCTGGCTAAAGATGTGCGGTTAAAAAAAGTTGTGCGTTATGCCAGTGATGAAGATTTAAAGCAGTTGGCAGCCACTACCGCGCGGGAAGAAGAAGTTTTGAAATTGGCGGCGCAAAAAGTTAAGGAATATGAACTGCCTTTAAAAGTAGTTAACGTAGAAGTGATTTTTGACGGCAGCCGGGTTATCTTTTACTATAAAATCGCGGAAGGCAAAAAATCACGCGGCACGCGAGAGTTAGGCCGGGATTTATCCAGACTGCTTAAAGCTCGGGTGGAGCTGAAGCAAATTAATCCCCGGGATGAGGCCCGCCTTTTTGGAGGACTAGGGCCTTGTGGTCGTTCGCTTTGCTGTGCTTCCTGGCTTTCCAAGCCGCGCCACATTACAGTTAAAATGGTGAAAGAGCAGGGCCTGCAAATATCTCCTACCAAAACTTCGGGAATGTGCGGCCGACTGATGTGTTGTTTAGAGTACGAATACGAAAAAAAGGAGAAGGGACTAAGCAAATAGTAACTAAGTGACTAAGTGGAAAACACCTAGTCGCTTAATCGCTTAGTCACTTAGTTGCAATGGTGAACTAAATGACTGACTGTATTTTCTGTAAAATTATCAATAAAGAGATAAAGTCTGATATTGTTTATGAAGATGAGGACGTGCTGGCTTTTAATGATATTGATCCTAAAGCTCCGCAGCATATCCTGGTGATTCCAAAAAAACACGTGGCTTGTCTTTCGGATCTGGGGAGGCCGGAGCTTCCTTTAATTGCCAAAGTTTACGGTGTGATCCAAAAACTGGTTGAGGATAAAAAATTAAAAGCGGCCGGCTATCGGGTAGTGGTAAACGAAGGTAAATCCGCGGGCCAGGCTGTGTTTCACGTTCACTTTCACCTTTTGGGGGGCCGGGATTTTTCGTGGCCGCCGGGGTAAATAATTTAGAAAGGAGGGACTAAAGAGTTTTAAAGATTCTTTAGGGAAAATATGGCAAAAATACAAGTAAGAAAAGACGAAGATATCGATAAGGTTTTGCGTAAATTTAAAACTAAATTGCGCAGAGAAGGTATGATCGACGAGCTCAAAAAACGAGAATTTTATGAAAAGCCTAGTCAACGCCGCCGTCAACGCGAAGAAAAAGCAAAACGCAAAGAAGTCAAAAGAAGACAAAATGACCAATGGTAAGGACTAAGTTTCACGTCCGAATCATAGACCGCTATATTATCTCAGAGCTCTGGGGGCCTTTCTTAATGGGGATCCTGGGCTTTGTGATGGTGATGATCACCGATTTGTTATTTACCTATACGGACATGATCATTAACAAAGGCGTGCCCTTGGGTGCGGTTTTAAAGCTCTTAGTTTTTAAGCTGCCTTATATCATGGTTATGACTTTTCCGGTTTCTACTTTGTTTTGTGTGGCGATGGCGCTGGGGCGTCTTTCTAAAGATAACGAAATTATTGCTCTCCGGACTTCGGGGATCAGCTTATTTCGTTTGTGTGTGCCGATTATTATTTTTTCGCTGGTGATATCGCTGGTTTCCTTTTTTACCAACGAAAAGATTGTTCCGTATGCCAATCACGTTTCGGATGATATTATTCAGCAGATTATTTTAAAAAAGCCGATTCCGCAGGTCAAAGAAAACGAATTTTTTAAAGATAGTCATAACCGTTTCTATTACGTGAAAAAAGTTGATACTAAAGCCGATAAGTTATACGATATTTTAATTTATGAGTTTGCGCAGGGAGATAAAATTCCAAGAGTAATTGTGGCCAAAGAGGCCCGTTTCGAAAATCTAACCTGGGATTTAAAAACCGGGAAGGTGCATAAGTTTGATAACGAAGGGCACCTGAATTATGAGTCAACATTTGATAAAATGAAGATATACGTTAACGAAGATCTGATGCGGTTTACCAACCGCAAATCGGCGGAAGAATTGAGTAGTCAAGAATTGAAAGCCCGGATCGAAACTTTAGGGAAAAGCGGGGCAACGGTGCGGCAGCTGCAAACCGATTATTACATGAAGTTTTCTATTCCGCTGACCTGTTTTATTTTTGCGCTGGTGGGAATCCCGTTAAGTCTCCCTTCGGTCCGGTCAGGTAAAACCTGGGGAGTAACTTTAAGTATTGTAGTTATGTTTACTTTTTATGTTTTTGCTTCGGTTTTCCGGTCACTGGGCAGGGGTGGGGTGGTTGACCCGGTGGTGGCGGCCTGGGGGCCTCAGTTTCTTTTCGGAACCTTTGCGCTGGTAATGCTTTTGCGAGAAGGCACCAAAAAGTAGGAACTTAAATGGCAATTAATGTTGATAAAATAAAGAAAACTCTTAAAGAAAATCCAAACGATGCCGATTCACTGCGCTTTTTGGGATTTGCGCTGCTGCTGAAGGGACGCTACCGCAGCGCCAAAGAAAAGTATCGTTTGGCAGTTCTCTATAACCCGCATTTAAAAACTAAAATTGTTTTGGATTACGAAAAGATGATGGGGAATAATGGGGATGGGGTGGCACTGCGCTTATCTTTGGCCGAATTTTACCTGTCCATCGGAGAAAGCAACAGCGCGGTACTCGAGTTTGAAGAAGCCCTCGATTTAGATCCCGAAAACGTTTCTATCTATAATGCTTTGGGTAAAATTTATATAACGCGTGAAGAAATTGATAATGCCATTGCTTTATTAGAAAAATCTTTACGCCAAGGGGTCAAGGATCTTCCTTTAACCGAGATGTTGGCCGGAGCCTATTTGGAAAAAAAGCGCTACCAAGAAGCGATTGCTCTGTACCAGGAAGTTTTAAGCTATGATCCGTCCAATAAAAAAATACTGCGTACGCTGGGAGAATTGAATGCCCGGATGAGCCGGTTTGACCAGGCGGCGGATTGTTTTGCCAAAATGTTTTCGGATGATCCCGAAGTGGCGCGTGAAGTAACTTTGCGCCTGGAAGAACTTTCGTCCAAAGCACCTACCTCGGTCAGGATTAAGGAACTGCTGGCGGATATCTACTTCAGATCAATGCAGCCGGATAAATCGGTCGCGATGTACGAAAAGATTTTAAATTTAGATGCCGCGCAGGCCGACGCTGCTGTCGCAAACTGCCGTAAAATTTTAAAAAGTTACCCGGTTCATCCGGCGGCGATTATTTCTTTAGCCAGCTTTTTGAGCGTAAAACAAGAATATTCAGAAGCGGCGGCCGAATATTTCAGGCTTTCCAAATTAAAGCCCGAATATTTAGAACAGGCGATCGCCGGTTATAAAAAAATCATTAAGGATTGCCCTAATCAAGTTTTAGCCCATCAGTATTTGGCGGATGCGTATCTCAAGCAGGATCGCTTGAATGAAGCCGTTTTAGAGTATGAGGCCGCACTTTCGCTTACTCCCGAAATTGCGCCCGAAGTCATCAGTAAATGTAAGGATATTCTTAAGAGTCGGCCTAATTTTCTTTTGGGGCACCGGGTTTTGGGAGAAGCTTATATTGTTACGGGAGATCTGCGTCAGGCCGTGTCGAAAGCCGAAGAAATCATCTCGATTGATAAAAAATATGCAGCGGGACATGCCATTTTAGGCGAAGCCTACGCAGGGCTAAAGCTGTCACGTAAAGCTTCGGCCGCTTTGCATACGGCTTTAACGTTGGATCCTTACAATAAAGGTATCCACGAAAAATTTAAAAAGATGAGAGAAAAGGAACTGGCTTTAGAAGTTGAATCAAATCTGACTAAATTAAAGGAGGACCCCTGGAAAGTATCCCTGCACCTTGATTTAGGAAAACTTTATTTAGCACTGGATAACAACGAAAAAGCGATCGAGGAGCTGCAGCTGTCGCTTAAAGATCGGGTGCGGGCGCCTTTTGCCTATAATTTATTAGGTTCCTGTTACCGGACTGATGGTCGGTTTGACCTGGCCCAGAAAAATTTTGAAAAAGCCCTCGAAATCGTTACCCCGGAACTGCACGAATTCAAGAAAGTTTTAATGCTCAATTTAGGGATTACCTATGAAGCCCGGGGGCAATTGATGAAAGCGGTTTCTGCTTACGAAGAGGTTTTAGCGGAAGATACTAATTTTGGGGACTTAAAAAATCGAATTAAAGTTTTAAAAAGCAGCAAGATTGCGGCGCTGCGCAGCAAAAAAATTATTTGTGTTTTAAAAGATATGGATTCTCAGGCACTGGTGGGTTTGTGGGGCAGGGATGGGCAAATGTCCGAAAAAATGTCCAAAAGTGAAGCGGTTAATATGTCTTTCGGACAAAATCATAATACCGATGGTTTCGAATTATTTAACAATGGCATGTACGGCGCCGCCAAAGAAGAATTTATGCTTTCTACCTCTCTGGATTCGAGCTTTTCACCGGGATTAAATAATCTGGCGGCGATGCACCTGATGGAAGGGGCCTTTGAAGAGTCTCAAAGCAACCTGGAGGCTGCGATTGACGAAGACTTTGAATCCCCCGTTTTTTATAATAATTTAGGGGTGTTGTACTACTTAAAAGGCAATGTCGGTGAAGCGATCAAGATTTTAGAAAAAGCCAAACAAATGGATGCTAGTTTATCTGCCGTTAAAATCAATTTGGGCACGCTGTGGTACCGGTCGGGAGAAGTCGAAAAAGCCATCAAGCTTTTTAAAGAAATAACGGAGGATGATGTCTTAAGCGATATTGCAAAACGAAGGCTCATGTATAAAGTGCCTTAGAATACTTGGTTGGTATGCGAAGAAAAATATTCCTGCTTTTTGTGCTGCTGTTGTTGCAAACAATATTTACGGTTTGCCCCTCTTTTGCTGAAGACGTCCCGGTCGATTTAAAAGCCGATTCTTTAAAATATAACGAAGAAAAGGGCATCATCGAAGCCTCGGGGTCAGTGGTAATTCAAATCGAAGGCTTTACGATGCATGCCGATAACTTAATCGTAGACGTCAACTCTAACATTATTACTGCGGAAGGCAATGTTTTGCTGGATACCGGAGACTACCAGGCCTACAGCCGCAGTTTAACTTATGATGTTTCAAATGAGGTTGCTTATCTTAACTCTTTTCACACCGTTTTAACTCCGAGCATGTTGAAAGGCGAGCTTTTTTTAAAAGCAGATAAGGTTATTGATAGAGTTTCGATGCTGGAAGGCGAAGAAGGGGACATTACCACCTGTGATTATAAAAAGCCGCACTATGATACCAAGGCAAAAAAAGTTGAGTATTACCCGGATGACATGGTGGTGGGGCATAGCGTGACTTTTTATATTAATCAGGTTCCGGTGATGTGGATGCCGTATTTTATTTATCCTTTAAAAAAGCGGCGGGGCAAGATGCCCACTACCGGGCAAAATGAAGTGGAAGGATACTTTATCAAAACCCAGTGGGATTATTTTATGACGACGGGTGCCTTTGGATTATTTTTACTCGATTACATGGAAAAAAAAGGGGTCGGGTACGGGTTTGATCATTCCTACACTTTAAACGATGCGAATGACGGAAGACTGTATGTTTATCACGTAGAAGAGAGAGATACCGGATACTCAGATTGGGTGATCCGGCTCGATCATCAGGCCAGATTAAATAGTAATACCGATCTGTCTTTTGGGCACGAATCATCATCAATTTATTTAGTGCCCAGCGGGCGCCGCAATCGTTCCATTAACCTTTTTAGATTAAAACACTTCTCAGACCGCACGCTGGATATTAAAGGCAGCTCCCTGGATGATCGCATCTCTCAACTCGAAGATTATAGTTTGAGTTTTTCTCATAAACAAGATCGTTATGCGACCAACTATCAATATGCTTTTAAAAGGGATAAACGTTCCCCGCACTGGGTAAGTTTTTCACATCGGATTGACCATAACCAGCCGCTAATCTGGGATTCGCTGAATTTTAGTTTGAGTGCTCCGTATTCCAGTTATACCACGGCCGAGGGCCTGCAGGCTAACGAGCGTTTTGAGCCTTCGATCACCCTTACGCAGAATGGTGTGTTGCCCGTTTTAGGAGGATATTCCCTGCAGTTTTCCGAAAACTGGTACATTGATCCAGATCAAAAACTTTACACAGCAGACGATGGAGATCAATATCTGGAGAAACAACCCGAAGTTAATTTATCCCTTAGTCCCTACGACCTGAAACTTTTTAATTTGGCTTCGTCATTTTCCTACGGTTATTTTCATGAAGTTAAGTACGTTCCGGCCTTGAGAAGAAATCGGGATTACGCTACCGGAAAGTTGGGGATGGGGCTAGTAGCGAGCAAAGATATTCCGGTTGGCTTAGGCTCGATCCTGAAACTGCAGGAAGGCATTGAACAATACTCTTATAATCCGGGAGATGCGCGCTATCAATTAGATGAACAGGTAAGGCTCGAGACGCAAGGTTTTTCGTTTTATAGGAATAATATTTTCTATCATCGGCGCTTTGCCGAAGGTAATACTCCTTTCTTTTTTGATCAGCAAAGCAGTTTTAAAAGTGCCATCGCGGATTCCATGACCTTTTATTATTTATCTAAGTTTGTCTGGAATTTTTCGGGCGGCTACAACTTTTTAACTAAGAAATACGAAACGGCACGCACCGATTTAACCATTGCACCGGACCAAAGATTGAAGCTGACTTTTAAAACCGGTTTTGATATTGAAAATCAAAAATACGTGGATTTAGTGAGTAAAATCAGGATTCGCCCCTCGAATATGCTAACCGGAGAACTTAAAAATAACTATGATTTGAATACCGGATTGATAAAAACGGCGAGCTCCATGTTTGATATCCAGCTGGGCGATGATAATTGGCGCAATCGCTGGCAAATTAAATTTAGTCATTCTTACGATTTTTTCACCCGCCAGTATTTATTAAGAGATGTAATGATTATCAAAGACTTGCATTGCTGGGAGGCCAAATATACTTATTCAGATTATCGCAGAGAACATACCCTTACCTTTACGCTGAAGGCCCTGCCGGATGAGCCGCTGGGTTGGTCGACGGGCAAAGGTTTCTTCTATCAAGGTTTTGACCGGGCCTTTGATCGAATCAAATCAGATTTTTATAAAGATTCACCAACGCGGTATTAGGAGGTATAATAAGCTTTCAACATGTTAAAGAAATTAACCTTAATTCTAATAATTATTATCGCGGCCGTTACGCTTTTTGGTTGTGCGCGCACGGTTACCAATGTAATTACTTACGGCAACAGTATGTCGGTGATCGTTACCTTCCGAGGAAATATTGATTTCTTTGATAATAGCTATTTTATGGTTATTAGTTCACAGGAAGCATTTCAAATTCCTTATGATCCGTACGAACCGTACGAGTTTATTGAGCCGGGACTGCCGCCTACTGATCCGACCCTGGATTATTATCAGTTCTATCGCACCTGGGACGGCTATGTAATCCTGGATAGCAGTGGAAGCGGTTTGATCTGGCTGGTTAGAGGCCCTTTTAATTCAACTGCTGAATCCTATGCCGACTACACCCGGGTTCAAATTGGCGAGGTAACTACTGGTTCTGATCAATGGACGTTTGATTTCGATTTAAGTCAATTGTACGGTACCAATGTTCCGGTCAATATTTATTTTGATTTTGTCAGCGTTAGCGAATCAACCAGCCGTTTGCAGGATCATCTTGATTCCAACGGCCAAATCCAGTCTTATACTGATTCGACGGCTAGCGACTCAAATAGTCCGGATACCGATATCGATGCGAGTTTAGATATAACCAGGTATTCAGTCACGATTAATTAAAGGAGCTATCAATGTTACTATCAATACTGTCTGGAGTGTTGTGCGGCCTTGCTTTTACTAACCCTTCGTTTTTCTGGTTAGTTTACTTTGCGCTGGTTCCTTTTTTAGGAGTCATCTTAGCGGCCAAAAGGGCCGGCCGAGTATTTTTTGCCGCTTTGTTTTTTGCCCTGCCTTTTTTTGGGATTGTGCTGTGGTGGATGAACGAACTGTTTGCTTATGCTTATTTCTTTGCTAATTTCGCCTACTTTTCACTAATTTTATACGAGTCATTATTTTTGGTGGGTTTTGGATTGACGTTTTATAATCTTAAAAAACTAAAATTTATTCCATATCCTTTGATCGCGGCGGCAGCTTTTGTGGTTTTTGAGTATCTGCGCTCATTAGGTACCTTTGGCATCACCGCGGGAGGATTAGGGTATAGTCAAACCGCCTTTTTGCCGATGGTCCAGCTGGCGCGGTTTTTTGGTTCCTATGGCATTACCTTTTTTATCGTTTTAGTAAATGCACTACTGCTTTCAATTTTAGTTAGTAAAAAGGGCCGGCTTTTAAAAATCGCCTTATTAATTATTTTAATTTCGGCTAATTATCTTTTTGGCAGCCTATTAATTAAAGATTATGATGCGAAGCTGCCTGAGAAATCAGTAAAAGTTGCGGTCATTCAAGGAAATATTCCGCAAGCGGTTAAATTAAGTAACCGCAATTATAATTATTACTTTGATCTGTATCGTAAACTTTCTTTAAAAGCGCATCTTTTGCGCCCCTCAATTTACGTTTGGCCTGAAACCGCACTTAATAATTTTATCGCCCGGCGCCCGATTTTTGGCAAGCTATCCAATCTGGCCGAAGAATTAAATGCGGCTTTAATTGTCGGTGCGCCGCAGCGCGTAGAGCGGCAATATTTTAATGTAGCTTTTTGTATCGGGAAAGACGGAAAATTAAAGGGAGTTTATCAAAAGCAACACCTGGTGCCGTTTGGCGAATATTTGCCCTGGCGCAAAGTTCTTTATCCCGTATTATCTGCAACCGGACTGCACGAAGCAGATTATTCTCCCGGGAAAGGACCCGGGGTAATTTCACTTAACGGCGAAAAAGTAGGACTGATGATTTGTTTTGAGTCTACTTTTCCGTACATTGCCCGTGAACGTGTAAAAGACGGGGCCGATTTTCTATTAACCTTAACCAATGATGCGTGGTTTAATAATTCTTATGCACTGACTCAACACATGCAGGCCGGGATTTTACGTGCGGTGGAAACCGGAAAGTATTTTGTACAATCATCTAATACCGGGATTTCCTTTGCCGCAGACGGGGCCGGGCGCGTCATCGATCAATCGGTGGTCAATCGCGAAGCCTATTTAGTATTTAACGTTAAAAACAATCCGCAGGCAACCTTTTACACTAAATACGGCGACCTTTTTGTTTGCGCCTGCGGAATCATAGTAATTATTCTTCTGCTGGGACATTTTTTGTTTAGAGAAGAAGAGAAAAAAGTTTAATTTTTGTCCGATAGAAACTTCTCGGCCAAAATTACGGCCGCTAGATCATCGTAAGGGTGGGGTGGGGTGCGCAGTGACGTAGGAATCACCTTCCATAGTCCTTTGGGCTTGTTTTCTTCCCAGTATCTTTGGCGGGCCAGCTGCGATGTGTCTTTTTCAGGCACAAAAATTAAATTACATTTAAGGTCCAGCTTGAGCAGGGTCTTTTGAATTTCTCGACTGCCGGTTCCGGCGCCAATAATAATTGAAGCAATACCGTGTTTAGAAAGCATGCCCAAAACTTCGAGGGTAAAATCGGCAAAGGTAACTACTTTGCGCTCGAGGACCACCCGTGAATCTTTGATTACGGCCAGGCCGCATTTATCGCGACCGGGATCAACACTTAAAAATATTTTATCTGGCATAAATTTTATTTTACTTGTATTTTAGTTTAAATTCAATGTTTAGCGGACCCAAGGTATAAGTGTCGTTGGCGGCCTGGGCGGTTAGTTCTACTTTTTTATTATAAAGTTTAATTTTGTTAGAGAGTTTATAAATTTCGGCATAAGTTACTTCGCCAATCGAGCCGCTGGGATCGGGTTGAATCCCTTTTTCGATTGCTTTAACGTGTACCTCTGCCAATAATTTCTTGATGTCATCTTCAATTTTTTCGCGGGAGAGGCTGCCGTCAATTTCTTTAACCGCCACCGTTGCTCCTTTTTTGTAGAGCAGTTCGTTTTTATAGAGCTTGATGACTACCGGAATTTTTTCACCGAAAATAACGTTACGGGTAGCTAAAAATTTAACTAATAGGTTATCTGAAATACCGGATAAAACTTCGGTAGCTTCCTGCAGGTTTGCGGGGTCAACTACGATCAGGCTTTCGGTGGATTCGATCCCTAAGCTTTTATAGTTTCGGTCTGCAAGGGTTATTAAATTGTTTAAGGTTGCCGCGGGTTTTTCTCCGCCTTTGACGGTAGCTGAAATGATGGGCTCGCCCACCCGAAAAAGAATGGTGCCCTTGCGGGTTTTTAGGATTTCTTGGGTCAGTTTTTCTTTGGTGGATTGAAGCTGAGCTACTTCATTGCGCGAAGCCACTAATTTTTTCTGCACTTCATCCCGTTGTTTGATTTTTGATTCGAGATCCTCTTTGATGGCTTCTGAATCGGTTTTTAATTTGTCGAGGTCCGCGGTTTTTTGGTTGAGTTCAATAGTTTTTTGGTTCAGCAGGGTAGATTTTTCCTGGATTTCATTTTGCAGTTTTTCTAATCCAAAAAAAGCGGTTTTGGCATCGTTAGAAATTACTAGTAAAAACGATAAGGTTATAATTGCAATTAGTATGCCGGAAGCGATGGTAAAGAAAATGGCAGTATAGCGGGGTCGCAGGCCAAACAACGTTAATCTTTTGCGGCCCACGGTGCGGCCCAGGAGGTCGCCGATGTAGGCAATCGATCCTGACACTATCAGCAACAGCAAAACAATTTTAATTCCAAAATTTAACATTTTAAGTGCTGGCCTTTTTACTTAGTAAATAAAATCCAAAACCACCGGTAATAATATTGGGTAACCAGGCGGCCACTACCGGCGGCAAAACCTTCAATTCTCCGAAGGACATACTGACAAACATCAGAATGTAATAAGCAAAGATCACGATGATCGAAAGGCCAAAACCAATCGAAGAAGAAGCTCTTTTGGGAAAAAGACCGAGCGGAGCTCCGATTAACACAAAAACCAAGCTGGCAAAGGGGATCGCCAGTTTCATGTTTAGCTGAATTTTTAAATCCGTAACGTCGGCTCCCATTCTTTCCTTGAGGGCAATGTATTCTCTTAAGTCGGCAAAGGTCATTTCTTCGGGATTTTTGTCTCCGACGTAAAAGTCGGCGGGGGTATACTTGATTGAAATGTATTGCTCCTTAAATTTAATCAGATGTTTGTATTCGCCGCTTTCGGTTAAGAGGTAAATTACTCCGTTTTTAAAAAGCCACTGGTCGCGCTGGCCTTGCCAGGAAGCTTGGTTGGCATTAATGATTTGACTCAAACTACCGTCGGTGAATTCTTGAACAATGACGCCTTCCATGACGCTGCCTTCCATGCGCCGTGCATAAAAAATACGTTTTAATTCGCCGTTTTTTAGCTCGGGAACAAAAACGTTTTCTTTTATTTGAGGCGTGTGCTTGGAAGCGGTTTCTACTAATAGATTTTTGGCGGCCTGATTTGATTCGGGAACCACAATTTCTTGAAAGACTAAAGCGGTTAAGCTGATTGCCAGGCCCAACGCCATCACCGGGATGATGATGCGGTATAAACTGATACCGGATGCCCGGAAAGCAATAATTTCGCTGTTGCCGGAAAGGCGGGCAAAGGCCAAAAGAGCGGCCAAAAGTGTGGCCATGGGGAAAATGTACACCATGGTTCCCGGTAATTCGTAAAGGTAGATTTGAACCGCAACCCAAAGCGGCATACCTTTGATGATTACGGCTTGGACTAAGCCAAATAAACTAACCGAAGCAGATAAAACCGCGGTAAAAGATCCTAAGCCAAAAAGAAAAGGATCGATCAGTTCTTTAAGTATGTAGCGGTCAATAATTTTCAGCATAATTACGTCCAGACTTTAAAGCGAAAAACGATCTCCCAGATAGAATTTCTTAGCTTCTTCGTTATTAGCGATTTCTTCGGATTTTCCGGAGAGTAAGATTTTTCCTTCGTGCACAATGTAAGCGTGATCGGTAATGGCGAGTGTTTCTCTGACGTTATGATCAGTAATTAAAATACCTAATCCTTTATCTTTTAATTGTCGGATGATTCCTTGCAATTCGGTTACCGTTTTAGGATCGATACCGGTAAAAGGTTCGTCTAACAGAAGAAATGCGGGATTGGTAGCTAAAGCTCTCGCGATTTCCACCCGGCGTTGTTCGCCGCCGGATAGGGTATAGGCTTTTTGTTTTCTTAAGTGCGTTACGCCTAGTTCGTCTAATAATTTCACCAGAAGAGATTCGTAATCTGATTTCTTGATATTTGGATTCAATTCCCAAAGGATTTTAATATTTTCTTCTACCGACAATTTTCTGAAAATAGAAGGTTCTTGGGGCAGGTAGCCAATTCCCATTTGTGATCTGCGATGCATGGGGAAGTGGGTGATTTCGCGATCGCCCATGAATACTTTTCCGGAGTTTGGCTGAATGAGTCCGACGACCATGTAGAAAGTAGTGGTTTTACCGGCGCCGTTGGGGCCCAGCACTCCCACAATTTCCCCGCGGGCTACTTCCAGGCTGATTTTATCCACGGCTAGTTTGTCTTTGTAATATTTTACTAATTTATCGGTTCTGATTCTGATGCCGGGTTCAAATTTATCCATTGGTAAATCCTATCATTTTATTTAATTTTTCCAGCGCATCTCCGGTATCGATTGCGCGTTCGGCTAAATCCTTGGCTTGCTTTAAATCTTTAGCTAATCCCGAAACTAAAATGGCAGCGGCCGCATTGATAAGGGTAATGGCTCTTTTGGCTCCTTTTTCAGTTCCGTTTAATATTTGGGTGGCAATATTTTTGTTTTCTTCTACTGACCCGCCTAAAATTTCCTGGTGAGGGTATTTTTTAAGTTTAAGATCTTCGGGTTTAATAAAATAGTTTTTGATCTTGCCATTTTTCAGGTGCGAGACTTTAGTTTTATCAGAAATGGAGATTTCATCCAGGCCATCCATGCCGTGTACAATCATGGCTTCGGTGGCACCCAGGTTTTTTAGAACGTTGGCCATGGTTTCGGTTAATTTTTCGGAAAATACTCCTAAGATTTGGTGTTTGGCGCCGGCAGGGTTAGTGATCGGGCCCAAAATGTTAAATACGGTTCTGATCCCGATTTCTCGCCTGGTCGGCATGGCGTGTTTCATGGCGCCGTGGAATTTTGGCGCATAAATAAATCCGATGCCAACTTCGTTAATACACTCTTCCACTTTTTGGGGTGGAATATCAATTTTTACTCCCAAAGCTTCTAGTAGGTCGGCGCTGCCGCATTTAGAAGAAACCGAACGATTGCCGTGTTTGGCTACTCTTACTCCTGCGCCAGCAGCCACAAATGCGGCAACCGTTGAAATATTAAAAGAGCCGGAGACGTCGCCCCCGGTTCCGCAGGTATCTACCAGATTTTTTTCTTTCGGGAATATTTTGGTAGCATGCTCACGCATGGAAGAGGCAAATCCGGTGATTTCTTCAATCGATTCGCCTTTGCAGCGCAGGGCAATTAAAAGAGCCGAAATCTGTGAAGGGGTGGCATTTCCGTCCATGATAAAGTTCATGGTAAGTTCGGCTTCTTCTTTAGTTAAATTTTGGTTATCTAGTACCTTTTTTATTGCTGTTTTTATCACGTGGTATAGTTTACTATATAAGAATAGTGTAAGGCAATAGAAACTATATATGTTTCTTGCTTCTTAAAATTGAGCGTGTTAATATTTTGGCAATACTGGGAGGAAATAATATGAAAAGAGCATTTTTAATAATTTTTGGCATAATGTTGTTAATTTTTATGATCGGGTGTGGTAGGGTAATCTCTTCGCTTTTGATCAACGATGTTTTTCCGTTGGATGGGGCGGCCGGGGTTTGGCTGGGAACCACGATTTCTGCAGAATTCAGTATCAATATGGATGCTTCAACCATTACCACGGCTACTTTTACCGTCGCTTCACCGGAAGGATCGGTTTCGGGCACGATTACTTATAATTCAGCTAGTTTTGTGGCAACTTTTACACCGAGTGCAAATTTAGAAAGAAATGTAACTTATACTGCCACGGTTCATGCCGGAGTTAAATCTGCTGATGGTGCTAGTACGCTGAATAGTGATCACACCTGGAGCTTCACTACTCAACCCACTTCTTTTGAAACGTTTAGTATTGATTCTGTTCTCGGAGAGTGGTGTGGCTACGGCACGTCAATTGCGCTTGATTCTAGCCAATTCCTTCACGTTAGTTATGGGCAATATACTTCTCCGGGTGGGTTGCGGTATAACACTAACTTAACTGGAACATGGGTGCCGGTACAAGTCTGGTCTGATACCGGAGGAACCCGAAGTACTTCCATTGCACTTTTGGGGACCGTTCCTTACATAGCTTCGGTTAGATCCATAACCGGTGATCTTGAGTACTCTGATAAATCTGGTGGAACTTGGGGCCAAACAATTGTTGATAATTCAGGAAACATGACGGATGTTTCTTTGCACTTTGATTCTGGCAGTAAGCCACATATTACTTATTGGGACCAGACTGCATTGGCAATAAAACATGCCCGCAATACTTCCGGCACCTGGGAAACCCAAAATATTGTAGCTACCAGTCTGGAAGGCAATGATTGTGATTCGGCGATAGATTCAGGTGATGATATTCACATTAGTTATTATCATTTTATTAGTGGTAATCTGATGTATGCAACCGGTAATTGGAGTGGGTGGACAACTACTGCAGTGGATAGTAAAGATAATGTTGGACAGTATACTTCTATTGCGTTGGATTCAAGTGGCAATGCACATATCAGTTATTATGACTCAACTAATGGGGACCTGAAATATGCCACTAATTCTTCAGGCAGTTGGGTTACGCTAACAATTGATGATTCAGCCGATAACGCTGGAGGTTACACATCGATTGCGGTTACTTCAACCGGAATGATTCATATTAGTTATTATGACTTTACTAATGAAAGATTGATGTATGCGGTAAAAGACGCAAAAGGGTGGTCTACGATGGTAGCTGATGCTGCCGCTCAAGTAGGAGAATATACATCCATTGCGGTGGATTTGAGCGGTATTGTACATATTACTTACTACGATGAAACCAATCGCACCATAAAATATGCGCGTTCAGTCAATTAAGTTGAGGAGGATATAAAATGAAAAAGTTTGCACTGAGTTTTTTGGTTTTATTGGTTTTAATAGTTTTTTGCGGAATAAGTTTTGCGGAGCTACCCGAAAAGAAGCAGGAATTAGCCAAAGTAAAAAAATATATCCAACTTTTAGATAATAAAATTAAATTTGCCAGATCCAAAGGGGATAAAGCCCGAGTGCTCAACCTGCAAAAAATTAAAAAAACTAATTTAGCACGAGCTAAATCCCTGAAAGAAGAAATTGAATATCTGGAAGATGGGGGCGCTGAGCCCATTGAAGTTAAAGATGTAATAATTGAGGAGATAATTGCCGAACCTTATGTTGCACCAGAGCAGCCGAAATCTTTTTGGGGCCAAGGTTTTTCGGTTTTGGGTGGTTATGGTTGTGGTGGAGGAGCGATTGGCGTGGGTTATGTTGTTCCGCTTTCGGATATTTTTAGTTTAACTTTTGATGGCAGATACTATATTGGCAATCAATACACAGTTCCCATGGCAAAAATAAGTATATTTCGACCTTTTGGTGAAAATTATGTTGGCGTTGGTGTAGGGATGGCTTCCTATTCCCAGACCGTAGGCAATGTTTTAGGTCTTTCCGGTAATGTGGCCCAAGGCAGTCATACTGATATTAGTTTAATTATTGGAAGACAAGTTGAAAACTTTGGCGTTCAGGTTGGATACGGGACCGCTACCGGAGCCATCGCCGAAATAGTTTATAAATTATAATTAAATATGAAAAAAGTTTTTAAATACCTGCTCCTGCTGATTTTTATTAGTTTAGCGATTGGGGTGGCTTTTGCGGGAGTAGCCGAAAAAAAAGCCGAACTGGACAAAGTAAGAAAATACATCAAATTGTTAGATAACAAAATTGCCGCTGCCAGAAAGAAAAAACAATCCAAAAAAGTTACTGAGCTGCTTACTATCAAACGCAAAGAATTGGTCCGCGCGCAAAATCTAAAAGCAGAAATTTTAAGTTCTGGTACCGTAACTGCTGATACCTCTACTTCTTTTGCTCCCGGCGGTGCGCTCCTTTATCAAAAAGATGGGGAGGCGGCCTATAATTTATTCGGTTATGCAGTGGCAGGTAATATTGATGTTAACGGAGACGGGTATACGGATTTCATGGTAGGTGCGTATAAATTTGATAATTATAAAGGTTCGGTTTACGTTTATTCAGGATTGAACGGAGCCTTGCTGCAGCAAAAATTCGGCCAGGCCGAAGATGATCAGTTTGGCCGTTCCTGTGCCGGGATTAAGGATATCAACGGCGATGACCGGGATGATTTTATCGTTGGAGCAGCTCAGGCCTCTCCCGGAGGATTAAAAAATGCCGGATCGGTTTATGTTTACTCCGGAGTGAATGGTACACTTCTGTATCAAAAAAATGGATTTGAAGCAGAAGAACAATTTGGAGTAGCGGTTGCCAGTGTGCCAGACACTAACGGGGATGGAATTGATGATTTTATTGTCGGTTCACGGCGGGCTAGTTCCGGAGGAAAAAACTGGAACGGAGTAGTAACTTTATTTTCGGGAGCCAACGGAGCATTGCTTTATCAGGTGGGGGGGATTGATGATGGTGGGCAGCTGGGAACTGCGGTTGCCGGAGTGGGGGATATCAACGGTGACGGTCGGGGAGATTTTATTGCCGGAGCACCCTATGCTAGTTTGTCCGGAGTAAAAAATACCGGAGCGGCTTATGTATTTTCGGGTGCGGACGGAGCACTGCTTTATCAGTTAAATGGCGAGGGTGAAGAAAATCGTTTTGGTTCTGCGGTAGCCGGGATCGGAGATGTAAACAAAGATGGTTACGCTGATTTTGCCGTGGGAGCACCCATTGCATCGCCCAGAGATTTACGCGCCGCGGGTTCGGTATACGCATATTCGGGTATTAATGGAAAATTACTCTATCGATTAGACGGAGAAGCCGAAGAAGATTTATTTGGTTATGCGCTGGCCGGAGCGGGAGACGTTAACGGTGATGGCTATAATGATTTTATTATTGGATTATCCAATGATTCGCCCGATAATGTAAAAGGTGCCGGTGCGGTCCGGGTATGTTCTGGCGCACACGGGGCGCTGCGGTATCAAATCAATGGTACGGTGGCGGGGGGGAGATTTGGTTCGGCGGTGGCCGGAGCCGGGGATGTCAATGGCGACGGTAAAGACGATATTATAATTGGAGCGCCGCTCGCCACGATTAATGATAAAGCAGATGCCGGATCCGCTTTTGTTTATACGTTTTAAACTTGTTTATAAATTTTCTGCATGTTAATATTTCCCGGTAATGCCAAAAAATAAACCGTTGTCTTTCCAGCAGATTATTGAAAAACTAACTCACTTTTGGGCTCAGCACGGATGTATCATCCAGCAGCCCTACGATTTAGAAAAAGGCGCCGGAACCATGCAGCCCGCCACATTTTTTAGAGCACTGGGCCCCGAACCCTTTAACGTCGCTTATGTTGAACCGGTACGCCGTCCTACCGACGGACGCTACGGAGAAAATCCTAACCGCCTTTTTCATTACTATCAGTATCAGGTCATCATGAAACCTTCTCCTAAAAATATTCAGGAAGTTTATCTGGACAGTTTAAAGTATTTGGGGATTGATCCGGCTAAACACGACGTGCGTTTTGTAGAAGATAACTGGGAATCACCAACGTTGGGGGCGTGGGGTGTGGGATGGGAAGTCTGGGCCGAAAATATGGAAATTACCCAGTTTACTTATTTTCAGCAATGCGGTGGTTTCGACTGTAAACCGGTTAGTGTGGAGCTAACTTACGGTCTAGAGCGCATCGCCATGTTCATTCAAAAGAAAGATAGTGTTTATGATATTGAGTGGACTAAAGGCATTAAATACGGCGATATTCATTTAGTAGGGGAGAGAGAACATTCAAAATATAATTTTGAAACCGCCAATATTGAGGCGCTTTCACTTTTATTTGGAATCTGCGAAAAAGAAGCCAAAGATCAAATCAGCCACAAGTTAGTGCTGCCGGCTTACGATTACACTTTAAAATGTTCGCATTTATTTAATCAACTGGATGCCAGAGGTGCAATTTCAGTTACCGAGCGACAAGCTTATATTGGGCGGATCCGAAAATTAGCCCGTGATTGTGCAAGATTGTATTTGGAACAACGGGAAGAGATGGGTTATCCGTTGATTAATGGGAAAAATAATGCCAAATAAAATCAAACCTAAAATAACCAATGCCATGCTAGAAATCGGCACCGAAGAAATTCCGGCCAGATTTATTCCGGAAATGCTCAAGAATATAAAAGAGCTAATGGAAAAGGAACTGGTTGAACTTAAGCTTACTTATGCTTCTTTATCAACTTATGGTACTCCGCGGCGTTTAGTTTTATATATCGAAAACTTGGCTCCGCGCCAAAATGATGAAAAAGTTGAGGCTAAAGGTCCACCCAAAGAATTTGCCTTTGATCAGCTTGGTAATCCTACTAAAGCGGCGCTTGGTTTTGCTAATAAAGTAGGTGTGGACGTTTCAATGCTCACTACCAGAGAAGTGGATGGCCGCGAATATGTATTTGTCGAATATGCTAAAAAAGGAACTACCACTGATAGAATTCTGAAAGAAATCTTTCCCAAAATTATTACTGCTTTGTATCTTCCCATTTCAATGCGCTGGGGAGAGGAGGAATTTAAATTCATCCGTCCCATCCACTGGATGGTAGCCGCCTTTGCGGGAAAAGTTATAAAGTTTGAATTAGCGGGAGTTAAATCCGGAGACCTGGTAAAAGGCCACCGTTTTATAAGTGGAAATACATTTAAAAAAGTTCCGGTTAGTGCCCTGAAAGATATCAAAGCATACCAGGCATACTTAAGAAAATTGGGAGTAATTCTTGATCAGGGCGAAAGAAGGTCAAGAATTGTATCCGGAGTGAAAAAAATTATTGAAAGTACGGTTTTGAAGCCGATTATTGACAAGAAATTACTGGAAGAGGTTACCTATTTAGTGGAATTTCCTGATTTTCTGGTGGGGGCCTTCCAAACTGCTTTCTTAAAAGTTCCTAACGAAGTTTTAATTACCTCGATGAAGAAAAATCAAAAATATTTCCCAGTGGTAGACGAAAGAGGGCACTTAACTAATAAGTTTGTGGTAGTGACCAACTGTAAAGTTGGATCAAATCTTAAAACCTTGCGCGAAGGAAACGAACGGGTTATTTCTGCCCGGCTTTCGGATGCGCGTTACTTCTTTGAAGAAGATCAAAAAGTGCCACTGGCTTCCCGCGTTAAGGATCTGGAAAAGATCGCTTTTTATAAGGGGTTAGGCAATCTTTTTGAGAAAAAAGACCGCCTGATTGAGCTAGCTAAATTTATTGGAAAAACCTTTAATTTAGATGAACACACGGTCAAACGCGCGCAAAGAGTAGCCGAACTTTGTAAAGCGGATCTAACCACGCAGATGGTTTTTGAGTTTACTGACCTGCAGGGGATTATGGGAAGGGAATATGCAATTCTTTCCGGTGAGGAAAAATCAATTGCGCAAGGAATTGCTGAGCATTATCTTCCCCGATTTTCCGGAGATATTCTTCCGCATTCATCCGAAGGAACCATCATTGCTCTGGCGGATAAATTTGATTCGTTAACCGGTTGTTTTAGCTTGGGACTTAAGCCTTCTGGATCACACGATCCGTTTGGGATGCGCCGCCAGGCACATGGAATTGTAAAAATTATTTTAGAAAAGAAATTAGATCTTTCTTTAGAAGAAATGGTAGAAAAGATATATAAACAATACTCTAAAATCCACAAAGATCTTAAGAAAAGCAAGCAGGAAATCAAATCCGAAGATGAAGTAATTAGGAACGTCTCGCGATTTTTAGCCGACCGCTTGAAAAACATATTAAAAGAAGAAGGCATCCGCCATGATCTGGCCGAAGCGGCTTTATATGAATTTAATGATATTTTGGCGGCCCGCAAAAAAGCCCATGCCCTGCAGCATCATGCTAATGCGCCATGGTTTAAAGGGGTGGTAGAGTCTGCCGACCGTATCAAACGCCTGGCCGCAAACGCCAAAAGAGAAAATGTGCTCGAACATGACTTTATTGAAGATGCAGAGAAAAAAATGTACGAAGCTTATTTAAAAGTTAACTGGGAAGTAGGGGAGAAAATCAAAAAAGGCGAATTTGAAGCGGCTCTCCAGGAATTATCAAAATTTACGCCGGTGGTTGAGAAGTTTTTTGTGGATATTTTAGTAATGCATGAAGACGAAAGAATAAAAACCAATCGTTTAGCTCTGCTGAAAACCCTCGAAAAAATGTACTTTGAATTTGCTGATTTTTCAAAGATAGTGATTAGTTAATATGTTTGATCATTTTGTCAGCCAGGATAAACAAGATAAGTTAAAAGCCAAAATGCAGCGTTTGGGGATTAACGAATCAGATATTATCGAAAAGTTTATCCGGTCGGGCGGGGCCGGTGGGCAAAATGTTAATAAAACGGCCACCTGTGTTTATTTAAAACATATTCCAACCGGGATTGAAGTTAAGTGTGCCCGGGAAAGATCCCAAGCCCTCAATCGATTTTTAGCCCGCCGTATTTTAGTGGATAAAATCGAATCTCAAATTCTAGGTAAAAAAAGCGCCGAACGCCGCCGTATCGAAAAAATTAGGCGTCAAAAAAGAAAACGATCTAGGCGATCCAAGGAAAAAATGCTGCAGCAAAAAAAAATCCAGTCCAAAAAGAAAAAATTTAGAAAACCACCGAGTGAAGGCGAATATTAATAAGGAGGAAAAGATGAAAAAGTTTATGGGCTTGATTATGGTTTTGTTATTAGTGGTCTTATTAGCCGGATGTTTTGGAAAAGAAGAGGCCAAAATAAAATTTACCACTGGTAGATTTAACTCAACCATTAAAGGTTATCAAAAAGGTAAATCCATGATTATTAGTACTAATAAAATGGTCATGAAAGGGGACAAGCAGTGCGTCGAAACTAAGATGGCTTTCAATATTCCGGGAATGGATAGTACAACTATAAATTATATGACCCCCAAAGCAGTTTATACATACGACTCCAAATCAAAAATGGCCTACGAAATTAAAATTGACCGGTCCGAAAAAGAAAAAATTGATAACCCTTTAAAAATTGAAGCAGAATTAAAAAAATACAATGCTCAAAAAGTTGGCAAAGAAAAAATAAACGGTCAAATGTGCACCAAATATAAGTTTAATTATACGGGTGTTTATCGCGGCGGCCTGCCGGTAGACAGCGCCAAAAAAAGCGAACAAAAAAGCGAGGTTTACGCTTGGTTAAGGGATAAAGATCAAATACCTTTAAAAGTGAAAGTTGTTCAAGCTGGAGACTATATGGAAATTATCTATACCAAGGTTGAAGTCGGCGGAAAAGTTTCCGAATCAGAGGTAACTTTACCCAAAGGAACTAAAATTGTCAGCCAGGAAAAATTCATGCAGGAACGCATGAAGGGCTTCATGAAAAATTACCGGTAGTAACCGAAATATTATGCTATAATGCGCCCGTAATTAACCCCTAGCTTTAGGGGTTAATTTTTTGGGATAAATTTGAAAAAAGGATCGGTATTGGGCGCATGTTGATGACGAGGATGTTAGTTCCGACCCTCAGGGAAGTTCCCAAAGAGGCGGAGGTCATAAGTCACCAATTGATGCTTCGGGCGGGGATGATCAGGAAGCTGGCGGCGGGAGTTTACACATTTTTACCCCTCGGTTATCGAGTCTTAAGAAAAGTTGAACAAATTATCCGCGAAGAAATGAACCGTGCCGGTGCCCAGGAAGTTTTCATGCCTGCCCTTTTACCAGCCGAACTCTGGAAAGAAACCGGACGCTGGGGCGTTTACGGTAAAGAATTATTCCGCATTAAAGATCGCCACGACCGCGAATTTTGTTTGGGACCCACTCACGAAGAAATCATTACCGATCTGGTTAGAAATTCAATCAATTCATATAAACAACTGCCGGTTAATCTGTATCAAATTCAAAATAAATTCAGAGATGAAATCCGTCCGCGTTTTGGTGTGATGCGCAGCCGGGAATTTGGCATGAAAGATGCTTATAGTTTCCACGCAACCGAAGAAAGCTTAGATCAAGAATATCAAAATATGTATCAGGCTTATTGCCGAATTTTTGACCGGTTAGGTCTTGAGTATAAAGTGGTGGAGGCTGATTCGGGTGCGATTGGCGGAGGATATTCTCAGGAGTTCATGGTGATTGCCGATACCGGTGAAGAGCCGGTTTATTTCTGTGAAGGTTGTGATTATTGTGCCAGCCGTGATGCCGCGGGAGTGGCCGAATACGTAGTTTCAGAAACGCAAACAAAATCAGACGGAAAACCCGAAAAAGTAAAAACCCCCGATCAAAAAACCATCGAAGAGGTAGCCCAGTTTCTAAAAGTTAAACCAGCCCAAATGATTAAAACCTTAATCTACGAAACCGAAAGTGGACCGGTTGCCGCTTTAGTTAGAGGAGATCACGAGTTAAACGAAGCTAAACTTAAAAAAGTATTAGCGGTTGAAGACTTGAAATTAGCGGATGAAAAAGTAATTAAAAAAGTAACCGGGGCTCCGCTGGGATTTGCCGGTCCAGTTAAGTTGAAAAACGTAAAAATTGTAGCTGATCATGCCGTCCTTTTAATCGAAAATGGAGTTACTGGTGCCAACGAACAAGATTTTCATTTAACTGGAGTTGTTTATGGCCGGGATTATAAAGCCGATGTCGTCGCCGATCTTCGTTATGCTTTAGAACACGACGTCTGTCCGCGTTGTAAAAATAGTAAATTAAAAGTTAAAAGAGGAATCGAAGTCGGTCATATTTTTAAACTAGGAACAAAATACAGCAAAAAAATGAAGGCCAACTTCATTGATGAAAATAATCAGGAAAAACCTTTTATCATGGGTTGTTATGGAGTAGGGGTGGGTCGTACGGCGGCGGCGGCCATCGAGCAAAAAAATGATAAAGATGGAATTATCTGGCCAATTTCCATTGCTCCGTATCAAGTGGCGGTAATTCCGGTTAATTTTGACGAAAAAGATCAGCGCGAAGTGGCCGAAAAGATTTATAAAGAACTTTCGGTTGAAGGCGTTGAAGTAGTTTTAGATGATCGTCCCGGTAGAGTAGGGATGAAACTAAAAGATATGGACTTAATCGGATTTCCGATCAAAATAATTATTGGACCGAAGGGGCTCAAAGAAGGAAAAGTCGAATTAAAACTCCGCTCAACCGGAGAAATGAAACTGGTTGATAAAGGAGAAGTTTTACAGGAAGTGCTGGGGATTCTGGGGTAATGGTAACTAAGAGCAAAACCATAAAATTAAATACCAAAGGTAATGATCACGTAATCGATATTACCGCCGACGCCGCAGAATTTTTAAAAGCTTCAAAAGTAAAAAATGGTCAATTAACCGTTTTTATTCCGGGTTCTACTGCTTCGGTTACCACGATTGAGTATGAACCTGGATTGATTAAAGATATAGTTGGGTTGGGTGATCGACTGGCTCCGCAGGGAAAAAGATATGCCCACGATGATACCTGGGGAGACGGGAACGGGCATGCCCATCTTAGGGCTTCAACCATTGGCCCATCCTTAACTGTTCCAGTGGTTTCCGGATCAATGACCCTGGGTACCTGGCAGCAAATTGTGGTAATCGATCACGATAATAAAGCTCGGTTGCGTTCGGTAGTTTTGAGTTTACTCGGTGAATAATAAAGGATTGGAGTAATAAAAGTATGTGTGGAATTTTTGCGATTTCGTCTAAGGAAAATATAATTGATGATTTGTTTCTGGGAGTTTTTTATCTTCAGCATCGCGGGCAGCAGTACTGCGGGCTTTCCACTTATGCGGACGGAAAAATTAATATCCGTACGCACCGTGGTTTGGTCAGAGCTACCTTTACCAATGATTTAGGTGGCATGGAAGGGACTATCGGTATTGGCCATACCGCATTAAAAGACCGGCAGCCGATTAAATTAGATTCTAAAATGGGTGAATATACCATTTGTTTTGAGGGCAACGTTATTAACCTGGCCGAGCTCATTGATGAATTAAAAAAACAAGGACATTCTTTTTATACCGATTCTGATATCGAAGTGATTGCCAAATTGATTGCGCAGGGAGATAACTTTGTGGATGGTATTGAGAAGATGGCGGCCAAAATCCGCGGAGCCTACGCTTTGGTCATTTTATCCAAAGGCAAGATTTATGCGGCTCGGGATAAGTATGCTTTCCGGCCGATGATCATTGGAAAAAGAGCTGGGGCGGTGGCGATTTCTTCGGAATCTTGTTCTTTTGAAAACTTAGGATTTTCCATTGATCGCGACGTAAAACCGGGAGAAATATTAGAAATCGAAGATTCAAAATATACCACCGTAAAAATTATTCCGGCTGAGTTTACTCAACACTGTGCTTTTGAATGGATTTATACCGCTAACGTGGCTTCCACCATCGATGGCTTATCGGTGGATATTGCGCGCCGCAATTTAGGAGCCGCGCTGGCCAAACGCTATCCGGTCGATGTTGATATTGTAACGGCGGTGCCCAATTCTGGAATTGGGCATGCCATTGGTTATGCGCAGGAGTCAAAAATTCCCTTTGATAATGCATTTATTAAATACGATTATGCCAGCCGCAGTTATACGCAGCCGACCCAGGCAGAGCGGGATCGTGAAGCCAAAGTAAAGCTGGTTCCGGTTCCAGCCAAAATTAAGGATCGCAGCTTAGTCATCTGTGATGATTCAATTGTCAGAGGAACGCAGATGAAAAATGATTTAGTGGTGAAATTAAGAAAAAATGGCGCAAAAGATATTCACGTGCGGGTAGCCTGTCCGCCGCTGAAAGCTCCTTGTAAATATGGCGTAGCCACGCGTACTAAAAAAGAATTAGCGGCGCACCAAAAAACAGTTGAACAGGTGAGAGAATATATCAATGTCGAAGGCTTGGCTTATAATACACTGGAAGATTTAGGCAAAGCTTTAGGGAAACCTTTGGACCAAATCTGTACTTCATGTTGGACCGATGAATATAGAGTCTAAAATAAAAGATCATTGCGGCGTATTCGGAATCTATAACTTTGAGGAGGATTCTCCGGCAAAGCGGGTTTACTATGGTCTTTTTGCGCTGCAGCACCGCGGGCAGGAGTCGGCGGGGATTGCGGCCACCAGCGGGGGAGATATTAAGTGCCATAAAGACTTAGGATTAGTTAATCAGGTATTCAATGAAAAAGCTTTACAAAAATTAAAAGGTAAAATTGCAGTCGGCCACGTAAGGTATTCTACTACCGGGTCTACGGCTATCGAAAATGCTCAACCCATCGTGATTGATACCAAGTATGGTCCGATTGCTTTGGCCCATAACGGAAATTTAATCAACTCAACTGAATTACGCGCTCGTCTCAAAGAAAGCGGGATGAGCTTTGTCGGCACCACCGATTCAGAGATAATGGCTTCGATGATTGCTACTTCGGGTAGTGATGATTTTGAAAATGCTCTGGTAGATACTTTAAAACAATGCAAGGGAGCTTTTTCTCTGGTAGTGCTTACGCAGGATAAACTTATTGCCGCTCGAGATCCCAACGGCATTCGTCCGCTAAGTATTGGAAAGTTAAGCAATGCTTATGTGGTGGCCTCCGAAACCTGCGCGTTAGACATTGTAGGTGCCCAGTTTGTAAGAGATGTTGCTAACGGTGAAATTGTAGTAATTGATAAGGACGGGTTGCGCTCTAAAACCTGGTCCCGGGGAGAAAAAGAAGCACTTTGTATTTTTGAGTATATCTATTTTGCCAGACCGGACAGCGTTTTAAGCGGACGCAATGTTTATGAAGCGCGTTATCAAATGGGAAAATCTTTAGCTAAAGAACATCCGGTTAAAGCCGATATGGTCATGCCGGTTCCCGAATCCGGGATTCCGGCCGCGATTGGTTTTGCCGTGGAGTCAGGCATTCCGTTTGGTGAAGGACTCATCAAAAATCGCTACGTGGGCCGAACTTTCATTCAGCCCAGTCAGGAAATCAGGGATTTAGGGGTAAAGATAAAATTAAATCCAATTCGGGATGCAGTGCGCGGAAAAAAAGTGATAGTGATCGACGATTCAATTGTAAGGGGGACCACTTCGCGGCAGTTAGTTAAGTTAATTCGGGATGCCGGAGCGCGTGAAGTGCACCTTAGGATTTCTTCTCCACCGGTTATCAGTCCTTGTTACTATGGTATCGATACGCCGACCAAGGCCGAACTGGTGGCGGCTAATCTAAGTGTGGAAGGAATCAGAAAATATCTGGGAGTAGAATCTTTGGGATATTTAAGTATGGATAGTTTAGTAAAAGCGGTGGCCCTGCCGCATAACAATATTTGCATGGCTTGTTTCAACGGACAGTATCCGGTAAAAATTCCGGAACGCATGGAAAGTTTAAAATTGTTATTTCAGGATGACCCGGCGTTTCAGGATACCGGTCAAAAAGAAGCTTTATTTTAGTAAGTTAAAAGGGAGGTGACTTGAGCATGGCAGATAAGTGCGGATGTTTCCCAAAATGTAACAAATGTGGTGGACAAATGGTTCCACTTTCAGACTTTTCAAATAATTCAGTTTCTATCCGCTACAAAGCTTGGGCTTGTACCAATAATGATTGCCGATTCTTTGTAGTATTGCGCGGTGGAGATGTTTATTACGGTATCGCGACGGCTGAATCAGCGAGGTAATAAAATGAGTGGATTAACTTATAAAAAATCCGGTGTGGATATTGAAGCTGGATATGGGGTAGTGCGCCAGGCGAAGGCTTTGGCCAAAACTACTTTCGACCGAAATGTTTTAAGTAGTATTGGCGGTTTTGGGGCGGCGTACTCGTTGTCTGGTTATAAAAACCCACTGCTGATATCTGGGGCCGATGGGGTGGGCACCAAACTTAAAATTGCAATCATGATGGATAAACACGATACGGTGGGGATTGATCTGGTAGCCATGAACGTAGATGATGTGGTTACCTGTGGAGCCAAACCGCTTTTCTTTTTAGATTATATTGCCACCGGAAAAATTAAACCGCGCACTACGGCGCAAATCTTAAAAGGAATTACTAAAGGGTGTAAATTAGCCGGTTGTGCTTTAATCGGCGGCGAAACCGCTGAGATGCCCGATTTTTATGCCAAAGGGGAGTATGACCTGGCGGGCTTTGCGGTCGGTGCAGTTGAGAAGAAAAATTATATCAATGGATCCAGAATCAAAAAAGGTGATGTAATCATTGGGATTGCTTCTTCTGGATTCCACAGTAATGGTTACAGTTTAGTGCGTAAAGTATTTTTTGATGTTGGGAAAATGAAAGTTACTACACGTTTGCCCGAGTTAAAATCTACACTGGGGGAAGCATTATTAACGCCTACCAAAATTTATGCTAAATCTTTACTTAATCTTTTGAAGAAAGTTAATGTCAAAGGGATGGCCCATATTACGGGTGGGGGATTCCCCGAAAATGTAGCTCGTATTCTTCCCAATAAAAAATTGGGAGCTTGTATCGGAAAAGATAGCTGGCCGGCCTTACCAATATTTGAGGTTTTACAAGACATTGGTGAAATTTCTGATGCTGAGATGTATAAAACTTTTAATATGGGGATTGGAATGGTGGTGGTGGTAGCTAAAAAAGATGTGAGCTCAACCATTCGTATCCTTAAAAATAATAAAGAAAAAGCTTACGTGATTGGCGAGATAATCGATGGTCAAAAAGGAGTTTGTCTGTGTTAAAACTTGCCGTTTTAGTGTCAGGTAGAGGTTCAAACCTTCAAGCAATTATTGATAGTATTGAATCGGGTGTCTTAAAAGGCAAGGCCAAAGTTGAAGTAGTAATTAGTAATAAACCGGATGCCTATGCTTTAGAGCGTGCTAAAAAACATAATATTGCTACCGCCGTTTTTGAACCTAAAAAGTTTAAAGATAAAAATACTTACGAACTAGAAATCATTAAAGTTTTAAAAGAGCATAAAGTTGATTTAGTTTGTTTAGCCGGCTACATGCGGATTGTAGGACCGGTGCTGCTCGAGCATTACTTTGGAAAAATGATTAATATCCATCCGTCATTGTTGCCGTCTTTCCCGGGACTCGATGTGCAAAAAGCAGCGCTCGATCACGGGGTCACCATCACTGGCGCCACCGTCCACTACGTAGACGAGGGCTGCGATACCGGACCCATCATCATTCAGTCTGCGGTTCCGGTTAAGGAAAAGGATACGGTAGCAACACTCTCTGCCCGAATTTTAGAGCAGGAACATGTAATTTATCCTCAGGCGATCCGGTTGATTGCTGAGGATAAATTAATAATTGAAGGCAGAAGAGTGGTTTTGAAGTAGAAAGGAAGTAAAAATGCCAAGGAAGAAGAAACGAGCAAATAAAAAGAAAACGGTAAAAAAAGAAAAAAAATTAGCCCTGGTTTCAGTTTCGGATAAAACCGGTATCGAAAAATTTGTACGAGAATTAAAACAATATGGTTATAATATTGTTTCTACCGGTGGAACGTCGCGGGCGCTGCGCAAAGCTAAGCTGCGCATCTTAACGGTTGAGGATGTCACCGGTTCGCCGCACATGTTTGACGGGCGGGTTAAAAGTTTACACCCCAAAATTCATGGTGGGATTTTAGCCGACCGCAATAATCCAGAGCATGTTAAGGATATGAAAAAGTATAAAATCCGCCCGATCGATATCGTAGTCTGCAATTTATATCCTTTCGAAAAAGTATTACGCAAAGATTCATTTACCCACGAAGAGGCCATTGAAAATATTGATATCGGCGGACCGACCATGGTCAGGGCATCTGCAAAAAATTATAGTAACGTGGCAATTGTAGTTGATCCTTCAGATTACAAAGTAGTTTTATCCGAATTAAAACGTAATAATGGTGAAATTTCTTACTCTGTACGCGAAGATCTGGCGCGCAAAGCGTTTGAGCACACCGCACGCTACGATTCTTTGATTTATGCTTACCTGCGTTCTAAAGATGAAATTCCGGATTCTACTTTCCCTAAATTTGTTGACATTACTTTAGAAAAAATTCAGGGACTGCGCTACGGAGAAAATCCTCACCAAAAAGCAGCTTTTTATAAAGAAATCGGCATCGGCAACAAAGAATACGGAATCGGCATCACTAATGGTGAGCAGTTGCACGGTAAAGAATTATCATTTAATAATATTGTGGATATGGATGCGGCCTGGGCTGCCGCTACTTATTTTGCTAAACCCTGCGTTGCCATTATTAAACATACTAATCCTTGCGGTTTGGCGGAAGCCGAAAACTTAACCATTGCGTACAAAAGAGCCCTGGAGGGGGATCCGGTTTCAGCTTTCGGATCAATTGTGGCCTGCAACCGCGAAGTGGACGAAGCTGCCGCTAAAGAAATGTCTTCATTATTTATTGAAGTGATCATTGCTCCCGCATTTTCAAAAGGAGCGCTGGCCATTTTTAAACAAAAGAAAAACCTCCGCATTATTGAAATGGGCAAGGAATCATTGAAGCGTCCGTTTCGGGGTTATGATTACAAAAGAGTTTCGGGAGGTCTTTTGATCCAGGATGCGGATACCATTCAGTTAGCCATTAATGATATAAAAGTTGCTACTACTAAACAACCTTCACTGGGAGAGATGGAAGATCTGTTTTTTGCCTGGGGTGTTTGTAAACACGTTAAGTCTAATGCGATCGTGATCGCTAAAAATAGTAAAGTGTTGGGGGTAGGGGCTGGCCAGATGAGCCGGATTGATGCGGCGGGCCTGGCAGTTAATAAATCTGGTGAAGAGGTAAAAGGATCCGTATTGGCTTCGGATGCCTTTTTCCCGTTTAAAGATGTAGTAGAGTTTGCGGCCAAATACGGCATCTCCGCCATTATTCAGCCGGGTGGATCGAAAAGAGATCAAGAATCCATTGATGCCGCCAATCAACACGGCATGGTCATGGTGTTTACCGGCAGAAGACACTTTAAGCACTAGGAGGAATTTATGAAAAAAACAATAATTATTATATTATTTGCTTTAGTACTTACCGCTTCGGGCGCTTTTGCCATAACCTCTGGTTCAACTTTGATTACTACGGATACTTCAGGCACGACGTCCCTGGCGTCGCAGTTTTCTAACGGATTAACCCTGGGTTACGTAAAGGAAGGATCATCAGAAGTAGGCGTGATTGCCTGGAGTCCGGATTGGAGAGCGGGGCCGTGGGGATTGGGCTTGGATTTTAATATTCCATTAGGGGGAGACCGCCCTAATAATATTCAAAATATTGTTTTCCGCTATGCCGAATACGATGACGGGGCCAAAGGTTTACGCTATGGGGTATTAGATAACGTAACTTTAGGTCACGGTTTAATCATGAGTAATTACACTACCCGCAACGTTAATTACACCATCTTAAATAACGAACAGATGGGACTGCGCGGTTTTTATAACTGGGATATTTACGGGGCTTCGGCAATGGGAACTTATTCCCACGTTTATTACGTAGCGGCCGAAGAGCGCGTTTTTCCGCGCTTAACTTTAACTGAATATTATGTAACCGATGCAGATGGGGTAAATATAATGCAAACTGATGGGACCACAAAACTATTTCCAGCGCAGTCTGGATTTGGGGTGGATGCAACCGTTCCTATTGTGCCGGGTTGGGATTTATATGCTGAAGCCGGACAATTAGTGGGCCACGGTAATGCCTACGGTGCCGGAACCGGGTGGGCGTTTAATTTACTGGGGGTAGCTTCGGCTTCCTTTTCTTTTACCTATCGTATGCTGGATTCTGGCTTTGTTCCCGAATATTTTAATATCGAATACGAAAGCAATCCGGTGGACTTAACTTCTGCAGAAGCCGGAAACACCAGCAAAAATGGTTACCTGGGGACCTTTGCGGTTAACCTGGCCAATCGGGTAGAAGGTTCGATTACTTATGAAGATTATACCGATACTAATCCGGCGCTGAACGGACTAGCCAGTGCGATTTTATCCGATCAGATTTCGGCCACTGGTTATTATTCACAACCAAATTTTGCCAGTTTCCGGTCAGTTTCATTAGAAGAAGGCGCCATTATAGGTGGGTCGGTAACCTATAAACTTAATCCGGCGACCAACGTAACGGTCCACTATAAGAAAGCTTATAATTCTGACCTGGGCAGAGTTGAAGAAACTCAGTATTACGAAATCGGGATTGCCTTTTAATATGACCAATGAGTGATAAAGTTAGGCTTCAAAAATACTTGGCCGAGTGCGGGGTAGCCTCACGCCGATCCTCCGAAGCATTAATTCTTAAGGGTAACGTTAAAGTCAACGGTGCAGTGGTCAAAACCTTAGGGACTAAGGTTAATCCACAAAGAGATGTTGTCGAGTTTAACGGCAAAGCTTTAAAAACTGCGCATAAAAAAATCTACATCATGCTCAATAAACCCCGCGGCGTGGTTACTTCCTGTAAGCAGTATCAAGAAAAAACCATATTGGATTTAGTGGATATTGAAGAACGTATCTTTCCGGTCGGGCGATTAGATAAAGATACTGAGGGATTAATTTTATTAACTAATGACGGGGAAGCGGCCTATAAATTAACCCATCCTAAATTTGAGCACGAAAAAGAGTATTTAGTTGAAGTTAATGAAAAAATTTCCCCAAAACAAATTGATCAATTGAAGAAAGGGATCAGCCTGGATGGCAAAAAAACTGCGTTTGCGCGTATCAAAAGGCTGAGTGATAAAAAGTTTTTAATGACCATTCACGAAGGCATGAACCGCCAAATCAGAAAAATGTGTAAAAGGGTGGGGTTAACCGTTACCCGCCTGAAACGAATCCGGATCGGAAAAATTGAACTCGAGGATTTAAAATCCGGCGAGTGGAGATTCTTAAAAAAACTGGTATAATACCCAGCACGTCATGAAAATAATTCTTTCTGGTTATAATGTTGACACCGATGTTTTAGAGGAGTTAAAAAAGAATTCTCCTCCACGTTCGGACGTTACCCCGGAAACGCTCTCGGCGGCTTATGCCCGCATCTCACGTGATCCCCGCCCGGTGGATGAGCTGCGCGCCGTTTCCCGAAAAGAAGTAGAAAGTACCCGTAAATCCAACAGCACCATCATCTTTAAAATGGGGCACCATTCCGTTGCCGAACATGCCGTATTTAACTTTGATATTATCGGGGTTTCACGGCTGGCGATGGAGTATCTGGAGCGCTTTCGTTTAGGTTCCTATACCGAAAAATCGCAAAGGTATATTACATTAGGTGATGATTTTGTGATTCCGGAAGAATTTAAAGGAGCTGATCTCGAAAACGATTTTGTGGGAATCATTAAAAAACAAAATGTAATGTACCACGAGCTTTTTGAAGAATTAAAGAAACTGGTCTTCAAAAAACATAGTAGCTTGGCAGCTCATCCAAAAAATAATAGTTTATTAGAGGGGTGGGCCAAGGAAGATGCGCGCTACGTTACTTCACTAGCAACTTTTGGCCAGTTAGGGATGACCATTAATGCTCGAAATTTAGAATATTTGTTTCGTCGTTTTGCTTCGCAAAGTTTAAAGGAAGTTTCTGCAATCGGCAAAAAAATGTACGGGTTGGTTGAAAAAATTGCTCCTTCGATAATTCTTTTTGCTGCGGCTAATGATTTCGACCAAAAAACTTATGGCGAACTAGAAAGTTATGTTTCCCGGGAAATGAATATTAAGCCAGAACCGGTTTCATCGAATCGCGTTTCTTTGGTGGATTATTCGGCCAATGCGGATGAAAAAGTTTTAGCCGCTTTACTACACAGTATTTCAGGGTTTTCTTATGCTGAAAGTTTTGCAAAAGCTAAAAAACTGGGCGGAAAACAGAAAGAAGAAATATTTAATAAAACTTTTCAATATATGGAACTTTATGATTCGGTTTTACGGGAGTTTGAATTTGTAAATTTAACCTACGAGCTGGTTATTTCCGCGGCTTGTTTTGCCCAGCTTAAACGTCACCGCATGGCTACCATTACCACGCAAAACTATGATCCGGCGTTGGGCGTAGTTATTCCTGATTCGATCAAGGAATTAGGTAAAGAAAAGGCTTTTATGGAGATAATTAATGAGACTAATGAAGTTTATGCTAAATTAGCTAAAAAGAACGCGCAAGCTGCACAATACGTATTAACTAACGCGCATCAGCGCCGGGTATTAATCCGGGTTAATGCCAGAGAACTCTATCATGTAGCAAGATTAAGAGAAGATACCCATGCGCAATGGGATATTCAACGCATTTCTGCTCAAATGTCGGCAAAGGCTAGAGAAAAAATGCCTCTCTTGGCAGCTTTGCTGTGTGGAAAAGATAAATACCCCGAAATGTACGCAAAAATCTTCAAAAAACCGCCCAAAGTAATCCTATAAAAATTCTTTTCAAATCAGCAAAAAATATGTAGACAAATAAGATGCCTGTGCTACAATATTGCCAAATTGAAGGATAGGTGGTTTACGAAAGGAGGTGAGACGTATACTTGGTCCCCACCTACCTGTTTTTCATGATTGGTTTCTTGGTTAATTTTTTTTGAAGGAAACATGGAAACTTCTTAAATTAAGACCTCGAAACCAAAATTACAAAATGACCGGGGAGGTCAAACAATGAAGAAAATATTATTAGTTTCATTAGTTGGATTGCTATTGGTTGCATTAGCAGTTCCAACCGTTGCCTTAAAATTTAAAGATGTTCCGGATACTCACTGGGCAGCGGATTATGTTTACAATCTGGTAAACCGAGGAATTATCACTGGATTTCCAGATGGAACTTACAGAGGTAACATGTCAGTTACCAGATATCAAGCAGCCGTTATGCTTGATAAGTTGGCTAAATCCATTGGCACCGGCGGAGTTTCTGAAGATAAGTTGCGAGACTTAATCAAATCAGAACTAGCTAAAAGTGCTGCTGGAAAAGCTGAAGGATGGTCAATCGGCGGATACTACCAAGTAAGAGGCTTGTTGAACAAGGTTATTGGTGATGGTAACCGAACAATTGCTGGACAATACAGAGTTGTTATGGATATCGCTAAAGATTTAGGTCCGGACACCGGATTTGAAATCGGATTAGACACCAAAACCAACGCAGGCAACTTAGCTTTTGGTAACTACGATATCGTTGCTAATGGTCTGCTTGATTTAGCAGCTCACACGACCATCGATGACTTTGGTTTCCCAATTACCATTAACTTATCACAAGGTAATGGCGACCAATACCACAATGAAGATATGATCCAAATGACCACCGAAATGTACGGCATGACAGTTGGTGGCGCCTACGAATATAACAATGGTCTGATCGCTAATGCATCAGAACAATATTCGATGATCGGTGCATTCAGCACTGAATTACCATGGCTTGGAGAATCTTCAATTAGTGGTTCTATCGACCTATATCAACCCGTTGGAGTAGCTAACCCACTTGCTTCTGGCGGTAAAAAGCAAGCAAACGTTAAGGGTGTTGCTATGCCAGCCGATGGAGTTAAGGTTGGAGGTAAGCTAGGTATCAATGGTTCTAACTCCAATGCATTATATGTAGCTGCAATGCTGACATTAGATGACATTTGGAATACCGGAACCATGCTCTACTTAGAAGGATACAAACTAGGTGGACAATGGCAAACTGCTTTAGGTGAAGACTATGTCGGAACTCAAGTTTTCGATGAAGTTTTAATTACCGGAGCAGGCGGCTATATCGGTGCTTTACTTGATCAAAAAGTAACCGATAACTTAGATTTTGCTGGCAGATTGGCACTTAACTTTACAGGTACTGGTTTAGGAACTTTACAAACTACCTGGATTGAGCCAAAGCTGTCTCTGCAGTCTTCTGATTTAGTTTCTGTTTACGGAGCTTATCGGCTCATGTTAAACAATGTAACTAACGGAAAAACTGACAGACTCGAGCTCGGAGCGATAGTTACTTACTAATTCTTAGTTTCGGATTAGTATTTACGAGGCCGGTTTACAAATTTATTTTGTAAGCCGGCTTTTTTTTGTAATGACAAAACCCGCTCTTTCGTATAGAATATCTTTGTATGAAAAAAATTCAAATTTCTGCCAGTATCTTATCCTGTGATTTTGGAAACTTAGCGCAGGAAATTAAAAAGTCGGAGGCGGCGGGGGTAGGGTATTTTCACCTCGATATTATGGACGGACATTTCGTTCCTAATATATCATTTGGTCCGCCGATCGTGAAAAAGGTTAGAACCTTAGCTAAAATTAACCTGGATGCGCATTTAATGATTGATAATCCGTGGCTTTACATTGAGGATTTTGCTAAAGCGGGAGCTGACATCATAACCTTACATGTCGAATCTTATGATGTTAAGCAGCATGACGTAAATACCATCAAAACTACTCCCAGGACGGCAACCAGGATTAAGCGAGAGGATTTAAAGAGAGATATCGCTAAGATCAGATCTTTGGGCAAGAAGGTTGGACTCGCGCTTAATCCTGGTACTTCGGCAGTTCTGCTTGAAGATTTTCTAGGGGAGATTGATCTGGTGTTAGTAATGAGTGTTAATCCCGGTTTTTCCGGACAGAAATTTATTGAAAGCGCCTTGCCCAAGATTAAGCAAATCAGAAGCAAATTTAAGGGATTGATTAAAGTAGACGGTGGGATTAATGCTGAAACTGCTCCTAAAGTGATCGCAGCGGGGGCGGATATTTTGGTTTCGGCCTCGTATCTTTACGGATCAAAGGATTATGCCGCGGTAGTTAAAGAATTGAAAGGCGAGCGTCCTTAGTTTTTTACTCTCAAAAGAGAACCTTCACTGATATTATACGGGGCTTCAACTGTAATTGTGTATCCGGCTCCAACTTTTTGTACGGCGCCTTTTTTGTCTGAATACATCGAATTTATCTTGAAAAAATGAACTTTATCAATTTTTGGATCAATTACCTCAATCTTGTCTTTTAGCCTAATGTGGTCTTTTACTTTAATGGTGATGGTCTTTTTATTACTACCAATAACTATTCCGACAAAGCGATAGGGCTTAACGTATTGTGAACTGTCAAAACGCATCTGATCTTTACCCGGTTTTCCTCTGAAAAATCCGGTAGAGTAGGCGCGGTTGCTGACCTTTTTTAGCTCATTGAGCCATTCTTTTTTAAATTCATGAGGATAGGCATCCATAATTTGCCGATAAATTCGTCCGACCGTGCCCACGTAGAACTCGCTTTTCATGCGGCCTTCGATTTTAAAAGAGTTAATACCGATTTTTATTAAATCGTATAAATAAGGCGCTAAACACAAGTCCCGAATGTTTAGTAGATGGACGCCGCGGGCATCTTCTTCAATTACTAGTTCGCGGGAAGGATCTTCCTCTCTTAAATAATACTTCCAGCGGCAGGGATAGCTGCAGGCACCTTGATTAGCGTTTCTCTCGTTTAAATATTGGCTGAGGTAGCAGCGGCCGGAGTAAGATAAACAAAGGGCCCCGTGAACAAAGACTTCGAGTTCGATATCCGGGCAAAGCTTGCGAATGGCTTTGATTTCTTCAAACTGAAGTTCGCGCGCCAGCACAATTCTTTTTACTCCTTGTTTTTTCCAGAAATTTACACTTTGGCTGTTTAACGTATTAGCTTGAACACTGAGGTGAAGTTTAGTCTGAGGAGACAGCTTTTTGATGATCAAAAGCAAGCCGGGATCGCTAACTAATACCGCATCAAATTTTAAGGGTAAAAATTTCTTTAACTGTTTTTTTACTGTTTTGAGATCATTCTGGTGGGGGAAGAGATTGGCGGCCAGATAGATTTTTACTTTGCTTTTTCGGCAAAGAGCCACGGCGCTGCTTAGCTCACTAAGGTCCATTTCAGCCGGGGCTCTTAAGCTTAAACCTTTCCCTCCAACGTAGACTGCATCCGCTCCAAAAAGAATGGCGGTCTTTAATTTAGCAAGATTGCCGGCGGGGAGCAATAACTCGGGCCTATTTTTTGTCTTTATCTTTGGCAAATTCGGCGCCCTTTTGGATAACCCAGGCTGCAAAGAGTATCGCAATTAAAGTAATGATGATGATGGTGCCGCAGATGATTAAAGTTATGACTACGGGTAATGGCATGTTTTCCTCCTTTAGGCTACGGGGGCTAAATTTTCGTCTGTATCCGACAAATGGGATTTTGGTTTACTGATGGTCCATTTGGCCAATTTAACGGCGTGGTCACCGATGCGTTCTAAATTACTGACTACATCAATAAAGATTATTCCAGCCGCAGAAGTAAGGTGGCCATTACTTAAGCGTTTAATGTAATGGGTTCGAAATTCGCCCTTTTGGAAGTCGATCAGATCTTCAATTTTCTTGCATTCCCAGGCCAAATCAACGTCGTTGTTTTCAAAGGCAATAATTGATTTCTCAAAAAGTTCTTCTACGTTTTTTTGCATGACCCGCAGCTCATCTTCTCCTTCTTTGGAGAAGCGGAGGCGATCTTCTACTTTGATCTGTGCCAGCTGAACAATGTTTTCGGCATGATCGCCAACTTTTTCGATGTCGTTAACCAGATGCATTAATTTTGATGATTGCTGTGATTCAGCCTCAGAAAGCTCCCTTTGTTCAAGTTCAACCAAAAAGTCAATTATTTCCCGTTGCAGTTCATCAGTGATTTCCTCTCGGTCGAGCACTTTTCTTAAAGAAAAATCTTTATGGTTGTAAAGTCCCTGCATGGATAGATGGATCATTTCTTTGGCAATTTTGGCCATGCGAATAGTTTCTTTTTGGGCTTGGTCCAGGGCTACGGCTGGGATATGCAGCATGCGTTTGTCTAAATGCTTAGCTCCGCGTTCAACGGTTTCATCTTCACCGGGAACCAGTTTTTTAGCAATGTTGATAACCCATCCAATTAAAGGAAGAAAGATTAAAACGTTAAAAACGTTGAAAAACGTGTGCGCGTTAGCAATGTGTCTTTCAATGTTGCCGCCGTCAGCAAAAACATTTCCCGGAGTTATGATATCAATAAATTTTAAAAAGACAGGAACCCCGTCCACTTTAACGAATAATAGGGCATACATATAGATGACCCCGAAAACCTTAAATAATGTATGCATCATGGCCGATCGCCGGGCGCTGACGGAGGTGCCAATACTTGCTAGCTGCGCGGTGATGGTAGTTCCGATATTTTCACCCAGTACCAATGCAAAGGCACCGCTAAAATCCAACATGCCGGCCGAAGCCAGGGCAATGGTAATACCTACGGTGGCGCTACTGCTTTGGAGTATCATGGTTAAAACTGTGCCGGCAAAAATTGCCAAGAGCGGATTAGTGCTGAATTTTATAAATAAATTTATGAAGGTAGGACTATCTTTCAAATGAACAAAAGCGCCACTCATGGTTGCTAAGCCAAAGAAAAGGAGACCAAAACCCAGCAGGGCTTGGCCGGCGTTTCTAAAATTTTTCCGGCCGCCGAATATATATAATAGGGCACCGACTCCTAAAATGGGAAGCGCAAATTTATGGACTTTAAAGGCGATCATTTGGGCGGTGATGGTGGTTCCAATATCTGCACCTAAAATAACGCCGGCACTTTGGGTTAGATTCATTAATCCGGCATTTACAAAACCAACTACCATGACCGTAGTGGCGCTACTGCTTTGAATGATGCCGGTAACCACGGTTCCAACTAAAACGCCGGCCAGGCGGTGGGTAGTGAGCATTTCAAGCAATTTGCGAAGTTTAGGTCCGGCGATTTTTTGCATGCCTTCAGAGAGAAGTTTCATTCCAAAGATAAACATGCCGATGCCGCCGATGGTACCGAAGAGGATTGCCTGTACGTTCACCTACTGATTCTCCTTAATTTAGTGGGGTTGTTGTGATTTAAGTGCTCCCGGGCATATCATTATATAAAAATTGGAGGCAAACGCAAGCGGAATTTATTAGCTATTTTAAAGCTTCGAGTTCTTTTAAGTATTTATTCTTAATAACATTATAATAAGCAAGTTTTTGGCCTTGAAGCGGTTTACCTTTAGGTTTATTAGTGATGGTTAATGGATTAAGGGGAACATCATTTATGTACATACCGTAATGCACGTGCGGTCCGGTTGACCAACCGGTACTGCCAACCAGAGCAATGGTTTGTCCCTGATTTACGTATGCTCCGGCGTAGGTTAACATTTTACTGCAATGGCCGTAGAGAGTTTTATAGCCGTTAGCGTGTCTTATCATGACGGCATATCCGTAAGCGCCTTTCCATCCGGTAAAGGTAACTTTGCCGGATGCGGCAGCTACAATCGGGGCTCCGTAATAGGAGGCAAAATCAACCCCGTAATGGGCCATGTTTCTTTTTACCACCGGATGGAAACGGCTGTAAGAAAAATACGAGGTGATTCTGCCGGTAAATTTTAGCGGGGATTTTAAAAATTGTTTTTCTACCGGCTTTCCGTCTAAATCGTAGTAGCCGTATTTTCCTTTTTCGGGTTCATAATAGATTCCGGAAAATGTTTTTGAGGAGGTTATGTATTGCGCAGCTAAAATTTTGCCGTATTTCACGAATTCTCCGTCCTGCTCGTATTTTTCAAAAATAATTTTTATTTTATCTCCGGCACGCGGGAAAGTAAAAAAGTCGATATCCCAGGAAAAAATATTAACGTATTCCATGATTAAGGCTGGTTTTTCACCGCCCGCGAGCATGGTTTCAAAAAGCGAAGATTTTAGGGTAAATTCTTTGGCGTAGACTTTTTTCTTGAGATAAATGGCGGGTTTAAAGGTGCTTAATTCCCCTCCTTTATCGCGTACCGAGTAATATTGATCAAATGGTCCTTTGATATAAATAAATTTGTGGATAACTCCGTCTTTACGGCGATAAATCTTAAAGGTTTCGTTTAAACGCAGATTTCCGAAATCTAAGATGCCTTTTAGCGATTCAGTTAATTCAAGAATCGATTCGTGGGAGATGCCGCCTTCTTGTAAACTTATGTAAAAAGGCTTGCCCGAAGTGATGGTGCCTTCGATGATTTCATATTGTGGCTGTCCGGCAATTATGCATCCTCGGACGATGACCGTAAAACAAAAAAGAATTGCCATAATGGTAACGGTGAATAAAGCCAGCCGTGCGGGATAAATTTTTAGCTGTCGATCTGATACTTTCAGGTGGAAATGATGATGAAATATATTTAAGGCAATTTTTTTCATGCTTTTTCTTGAGAGTAAAGGTAGGCGGCGATGGCCGCAGTCATTGGAATACAAAGTACTAATCCAATGCTTCCCGCCATGGCTCTTAAAATTTCTAATGAAATTAATTCCAGATTGATTACTTTTGAAATTGAAGCTTGGCTGGCGATAATTAAAAGCAGTAAGGGCAGGGCGCCGCCGGTATAAGCTAAAATCAGCGTGTTGGCCATGGTTCCCATGATATCTCTGCCAACCCGCATGCCGGATTCAAAAAGATTTTTAAAATTGGCTTCGGGGTGAACTTTACGTACTTCGTTAATTGCGGAGGAAATGGACATGCCGACATCCATAATTGCGCCCAAAGCGCCGATAATGATTCCGCTAAAGAGTATTCCTTGAAAATCGATTTTTACATTTAAAGAATAAAGCAATATTTTTGCCTCTTCGGTAGACATCCCGGAAAGATGCATTAGTTTGCCGAATAGCAGAGCGATGATGCCGGCCAAAAGCACACCCGAAAAGGTTCCCAGCGTTGCGCTGATCATTTTTTTGGTTTTTCCGCCGATAATGCGGAAGGTTACTAACGAAACGACCAGCGCAATTAAAATGGTGATTAGAATTGGATTAAAACCTTTAAGGGTTAAGGGAAAAAGCACAAAAAACAAGAGGAAAAGAGTGATCAGTAAACTGGCGAGCGCTTTTACGCCCTTTAGTCTGCCGAGAATAACTAAGAGTAAGGCGTATATTAATATTGTCCAGTAAGCATAATTATCTCTGGCAAAATCGCTAATTGCAAAAAGCGGGCTGCCGTCGGGACTTTCGGCGGCAGAAGGATGTTCATCAATCCAGAGCAGGACTTTATTGCCTTCTTTTACGTTTATTTCCATCCCAGCCATGGTGGAGGGCATATGCTCTACGGTTATCGTTTGACCTTTGAATTTTGAATTTAAAATTTTTAGAGTAACAATTTGTTTAACCGGACTGAAATCATCATAGCTTTCGAGTGCATGTACCTTTAGGACTTTAGCCTTGGCAAAGAGCGGTTCGATTTGCGGGGCCGGATTTTCTTCCGCAATGCAGAAAGCTCCAACTGCAAGCATGCTTAACAAAAAAATAATTAAAAATAAAACCCCAATTATCTTTCTGGCAGAATTCATGAATTTATTGTAACATATAGTCACTATGTTTTGGAAAGTATATGCGCGTAAGGTAAAAAAGCACCTCAAAAATTATATCTGGCAATGTTTTTTAGCCACGGTAGCAGTTTTCATAATTCTGATGATCTTTAACCTCTACGATGAGGCGGTAATTGTAGCGGCTTTTGGCTCTACTGCCTTTACTGCCTTTGCCATGCCCAAAAGCTGGATGGCCAGATCCCGTAATATTATCGGAGGACATTTAATTGGGATATTGGTAGGGGTTAGCATGTCATTTCTTTACCGTATAAACTGGACGGTAGTTAGTGTTCCTCTATTTGATAATGTTGCGCACGTTTTGATTGCTGCGCTTTCGATCACTTTTGCCATGTTTTTAATGATCTTTTTAGATTACGAACATGCGCCGGCTGCCGGAACTGCTCTGGCGTTAACCATTACGCCTTTTTCTCTTAATACCATATTTTTTGTAATCTTTGTTGCTTTCGGGATTGCGGTTTTTAAATGGTTCTTTAGGGATCATTTAATTGACCTGGTGTAACTTTTTACTTCTGATACGTTAACTGCCAGATCTTCTTGCCTTTACCTAAATATTTCTTTTCGCGGGTGGTAATGAAGGGTAGTTTAGGGTTCCTTATCTTTTTGAATAGTTTTGCAGATTTAAATTTAGCGCTGATATCCGCATGCATGAAGTCCTCATCGGTTTTAATGTGAACCTTAGTGCCGCGACGGCAAACTTTATATAGATCTTTAATAAATGGAAGATGCACTAATCGTCTTTTTAAGTGCTTGCGTTTAATCCAGGGATCGGGGAATAAAATATATACTTCGGCAATTGATTTTTTATTGATAATTTTAGTCAAGCTGAAGTTTGCGTTGGCGTGAATGGCCAGGGCATTTTTCAATCCCAATTTTTCGATTTTTTCGTTGATAATTTTTACAAAAGGATTGCGGATTTCTATGCCAATGAAATTATTATTTGGAAACTTTTGTGCCATGGCAATAAAGAAACGTCCAAATCCGATGCCGATTTCTAAAACCAGCGGATGATCATTGCCAAAGATAGCTTTGAAGTCCTGTTCTTTGACTTCCGGTGCGTTTTGAAAAGGGTTGGCTAGGTGCCTGAAGCGTCCCATATGAAGTTATTTTAACATATATGTAACTGTGTTATAATCCGCCATATGAAATATCAATTACCTCGTGGAACTAAGGATATCCTTCCTGGAGAAGTGAAAATCTGGCAAAAAATTGAGGACGTCTGCCGGAAAATCTTTGAAAAGTATGGCTTTGCCGAGATTCGCACCCCGGTTTTTGAACAGACTGAGCTTTTTGCCCGCAGTATTGGTACGACCACCGACATTGTTACCAAAGAAATGTACACTTTTTTAGATAAAAAAGGCCGCAGTTTAACGCTGCGCCCCGAAGAAACTGCGCCGGTGGTTAGGGCGGGGCTGCAAAACAATCTTATTTCTCCGGATAGTATTGCAAAGTTATATTATTTAGGACCCATGTTTCGTTACGAGCGTCCTCAGGCCGGGCGCCAGCGTCAATTTAATCAGGCCGGATTAGAATTTTTTGGTTCTTTAGATCCTAAAGTTGATGTTGAAGTGATTACGGTTGCAGTGGAGCTTTTCAACGCATTGGGGCTGGAAGGATTAGAAGTGGATCTAAACTCGGTTGGCTGTAAGCAATGTCAGCCTAAATATATTGAAGCCTTAAAGCAAACTTTAAATAAACAGGCAAAAGAACTTTGTGAAGATTGTAAAGAACGATTGAAGATGAACCCGCTTAGGGTTTTGGATTGTAAAAATAAGGGCTGTCAAAAATTTATTACTAAAGTTCCTTCGGCAACTGAAACTTTATGTCCTGAATGTAAAGTGCATTTTGAGCAAGTTTGTAAATATCTTAAGGCTCGGGGCATTACTTATAATAGTAAGGTGCGGCTAGTACGCGGGCTTGATTACTATACCCGTACCGTTTTTGAAGTAGTTTCCAAAAAATTGGGGGCGCAGAATGCGGTCTGTGGGGGAGGGCGCTACGATAATCTGGTTAAAGATTTAGGTGGGCCAGGTATTCCGGCGATCGGATTTGCGGTTGGAATGGAAAGAATTGTGGAATTGATTAAGGATCAGGTAGCGGGCCAAGACCTTAAACCCGCTTTAGAATATTTTATAGTTTGTATGAATGCGGAGGCCCGAGAAGTTGCCTTTGGTTTGCTGACTAAATTCCGCGCCGAAGGCAAAACGGCTGAAATGGACTTCCAAAATAAAAGCTTTAAGGCTCAAATGAAAGCCGCCGATAAATCCGGCGCCAAATTTGCGGTGATTATTGGGGAAGAGGAACTGAGGCAGAAAGCGGTTACAGTAAAGGATATGAAATCCGGAGATCAAACTAAGGCTGCGCTTTAGTTAGTTTTTTCTGGATATTCCATTTTTTAAAATATTTTTGATTAACTTCGTTCATTTTTTTTAGGCTTTCTAGTATATCAAGCAATGATTCATTAATATGATCCATGGTCTCTTTAGAAATTTCTATGACTACTTTATTCATGTTTAATTACCTCAATTAAATGCTTTTTAATGATTGTTTTGGCAATCCGGCGAAGTCCATGCGATTGTCAAGGCTTTCCACTTTATCGCTGATTATATCAATTTTCTGTGCCAGCATTTCGTGTCCTTCTGCAATAATTTTTAATTTGTGCTTGATATCCTCTAACATAATTTGTGTGTGTCGTTCTTCTTGTGCCATCGTATCTTACTCCTTTCTTAATGGGTGTCAATATAGTATTTTTCGACACTTACACTGTGATTTGCTTTATTAGTAGCAACTTTTATGCCAAGGCTAATCGAACTTAAGAGGCTGCGAAATTGCAGTGTTTTTAGGCAGCTGTTGTGAAAAATGACACCCGTTGACCGAAAAAGTAAATTTCAAAATCCTGCCGGCTAGTGTTATAATACCCCCTGTATGAAACGTTCACATAACTGTGCAGCCGTAACCAAAGAAGAAATCGGAAAAGATGTTCAACTATTAGGTTGGGTTCATCGCCGCCGCGACCACGGTGGTTTGATTTTTATTGACCTGCGTGACCGCTCAGGTCTGGTGCAGGTTGTTTTTGACGTTGATCTTAAAGAATTACATAAGCTGGCCGAAAAGATCCGTCCTGAGTATGTTTTAGCGGTTGAAGGAAAAGTGGTCGCTAGAGAAAAAAGTGCGATCAACCCCAGGTTAAAAACGGGCGAAACCGAAGTAAAAGCAAGTAAACTCGAAATATTGAATACGGCTAAGACCCCTCCCTTTGAAATTGCGGACCCCAAAGTAGATATTGATGAAACGGTGCGTTTAAAATATCGCTATATTGACCTGCGTAAAGATAAAATGCGCGAAAATTTAATTTTCCGCCACAAAGTTATCACTGCCGCACGGGATTACTTAGATAAAAATGATTTTCTGGAAATTGAAACTCCTTTTTTAACTAAATCTACTCCGGAAGGAGCGCGCGATTACTTGGTTCCCAGCCGGGTAAATCCCGGAAAGTTTTATGCGCTGCCGCAGTCACCGCAGCTTTTTAAGCAAATTTTAATGGTGGCGGGCATGGAAAAATATTTCCAGGTCGTACGCTGTTTCCGGGATGAGGATTTACGTGCCGATCGTCAGCCCGAATTTACCCAAATCGATTTAGAAATGTCTTTTGTGACCCGTGATGACGTTATTGCTACCATTGAAGGATTAATGCAGTACACCCTGTCTGCTTTAGAGAAGGATATTGATCAGTACCGTGGTAAGCATATCCCAAAGATTAAGCTTCCGTTTGAAAAAAGAACCTGGGATGATGCCATGGACACTTACGGAACCGATAAACCGGATACCCGTTTTGAATTACATATTATTGATCTTTGTGAAGAAGTAAAAGGCTGCAAATTTAAAGTTTTTGCGGATGTGGTGAAAAAGGGTGGAGTGGTGCGGGCAATTTGCGCTAAAGGCGGAGCAACCTTATCCCGCAATGATTTAGACAAACTTGAGGAAAAAGCAAAAAGTTTTGGTGCCAAGGGGTTGGCTTGGATTGCACTAACTCCGGAAGGATTAAAATCCCCGATTGTAAAGTTCTTTTCAGAAGAAGAAGTTAATAAAATTATAAGTAAGATGCAAGCTGAAACCGGCGATATTATTTTCTTTGGTGCCGATGAGCGGATTAAAGCTTGCGATGTTTTAGGTGAAATTCGACTGGAATTAGGCCGCAAATTAAAATTGATCAGAGAAAATGAATTTCATTTTTGCTGGATAGTTGATTTTCCTCTATTTGAATATTCTGAGACCGAAAAAAGATACGTCTCTCGCCACCATCCCTTTACTGCGCCGCAAGGTTCCTGGGGGGATATCGAAGAACGCTTTGTAAAAGATCCGGCTTCAATTAAAGCCCAGGCTTATGATTTTGTTTTGAACGGGGTGGAGTTGGGCGGCGGCAGTATCAGGATTCATAATATGGAAACCCAGAAAAAAATCTTTAAATTATTAGGTTTTCCCGAAGAAGAAGCTAAACTTCGCTTTGGTTTTTTACTGGAAGCGCTTGAATTTGGCGCTCCTCCACACGGCGGCATCGCTTTAGGATTAGATCGATTAGTAATGATGCTGGCGGGGATGAATTCTCTCCGCGATGTGATTGCCTTCCCTAAAACTCAATCTGCTATGTGCCCTCTGACCGGGGCCCCGGATGTAGTTGACCCCAAACAATTAAAAGAGCTGCATATAAAAACAATATAAGAAAGGGGTATTTTTTATGGTTCGTTTACAGGATGAATATTTTTTTACTGGAGGTCGGGCGAAAGCGGGAGCCAGGATCGAAAAAGTGGTCGGCAGACAAATTATGGATTCGAGAGGCAATCCGACTGTTGAAGTCGAAGTTTTATTAAAAGACGGAACTTTGGGCAGGGCGGCGGTTCCTTCCGGAGCATCCACCGGGATTCACGAAGCCCTGGAACTTCGCGATAAAAATGACTCCGTATATTTTGGTAAAGGTGTGCTCAATGCAGTTAAAAACGTCAATGAAGTTATTGCGCCTAAAGTAATTGGAATACCGGCGCATCAACAGCTAAAAATTGATAATTTAATGCTTGATCTGGACGGGACGCCCAATAAAAGTAAATTAGGAGCTAATGCAATTTTAGGAGTATCCCTGGCCGTCGCCCGTGCGGCTTCGATGTCTTACGGAGAGATGCTTTTTAAATATATCGGTGGGGACAAAGCGGTAATTTTACCGGTTCCAAACATGAACGTATTAAATGGTGGAGCGCATGCCGGTTGGAATATTGAATTTCAGGAATTTATGATTTCTCCGGCCGGAGCCAAAAGTTATTCGGAAGCGTTAAGAATCGGCGCCGAAGTTTATCATACTTTAAAGAAAGTATTAAAAGAAAGAAACTTAGTTACTTCGGTAGGGGATGAAGGCGGGTTTGCTCCGATTTTGGGTAAAAATGAAGCGGCCATTCAGGTGATCATCGAAGCGATTGAAAAAGCCGGCTATAAACCCGGGCAGGACGTTTATATTTCTTTAGATCCGGCTTCCAGCGAATTTTATAAAGACGGAAAGTATATTTTAAAAAGCGAGGGCCGTGAGTTAACTTCGGAAGAAATGGTGGCTTTGTATGAAGACTGGGTTTCAAAATATCCCATTATTTCAATCGAAGATGGCTGTGCCGAAGAAGACTGGGATGGTTGGGTGCATTTAACTAAAAAGCTGGGACACAAAATTCAGTTAGTGGGTGACGATATATTTGTCACTAATCCCGAATTCTTGAAAAAAGGTATCAAAAAGAAAGCGGCTAACTCAATTTTAATTAAGTTAAATCAAATCGGAACCCTGTCTGAAACACTCTATACCATGGAAATTGCGAAGAAGGCCGGATATACCTATATGACTTCGCACCGCAGCGGCGAAACCGAAGATTCAACCATTGCGGATTTAGCGGTAGCTACCAACTCGGGACAGATCAAAACCGGAGCTCCGTGCAGAAGTGAGCGCGTAAGTAAATATAATCAACTTTTACGAATTGAAGAGGCACTGGGAGATAAAGCTCAGTATATTGGGTTAGCAGGTTTTAATCCCAAAAAATAACGTTACAGCATGCGAAAAAATCGACTGATTCTATACTTTCTAATTTTATTGATATTAGCGGTGGTGATCGGCCTCTGGGAGTTTAATCTGGTTAGAGGACCTAAAATTCACCGCTCGGCTTTGCGTAAACGCGTAATCATCAATGATCCGGGCTGGGTGGAGTATAAAAATTTCAATAAAAGCTATTCCATTTTTATTCCTGAAACCTGGAAGATAAGTTACGGCATCCGCAAACATCGCCGCAACCCGGTTTTCTTTTATCCGGAAGAAAATAATGAGGATAAAGTGTTTATCGTTGAAGCTAAAACCCGGTTTGAGGCTGAAAAAATTCTGGAAACCGGGCTCAAAGACGGAATCATTAAAGAAACCCCTAAAGTGGCTAAAATTTACGAAGATGACGTCCGGGTTTTCTCCGAAACCAAAGATAACGTTAACTACAGTGTGTATTATACCGTTGGTGACCGCATTTTCCGTTTTTATGTAGAGATGCCTAAAAACGACCCGGACTTTCTTGCACAATATTATAAAGTACTAACTACTTTTAAACCTTACTTTTAATATTAATTGCAAAGCAGTTTGATCTTTGGTAAACTACTCTGTCTTTTTTAAAGGAGAATAAGCATGCCTGTAACCGTGATTGTTGGAACGCAGTGGGGAGATGAGGGAAAAGGTAAAATTACCGATTATTTAGCTAAAGATATGGACATGGTGGTCCGTTATCAGGGCGGAAATAATGCCGGACATACGGTAGTCATCGGAGACAATACTTATAAACTACACTTAATTCCTTCCGGAGTTTTCTTTAAGAATGTTGCTTGCGTCATTGGGAATGGAGTGGTCATTGATCCGGCGGTATTAATTGGTGAAATCGAAACCCTAAAAAGCAGCGGCCATAACGTTGATAATTTAAGGATCAGTAGTCAGGCCCACGTAATTTTCCCGTATCACCGTAAATTAGATCAGGCCCAGGAAAAAAAGGCCGAAGCCGGACGCATTGGAACTACCTGCCGTGGAATTGGTCCCTGCTACGTCGATAAATTTAACCGCCGCGGAATCAGAATCTGCGATTTATATAACGATGAAATTTTCAAACAAAAACTAGCCTGGAATATCGAAGAAAAATCATTCCTCATCAAAAATTTCTATAAAATGGACGTCAAGTTTGATTTTAATAGTATTTATGATGAATATATGGGTTATGCGCATGCCATTAAAAAGTTTGTGGCGATTGAATCTTCAGTTTTAATCAATGATGCGATAAAAGCCAGAAAAAATGTCCTTTTAGAAGGGGCACAGGGAACTATGCTGGACGTTGATCATGGAACTTATCCATACGTAACTTCATCTAACCCAATTTCGGGTGGGGCCTGTAGCGGGGCGGGAGTAGGGCCGAAAGATATTGATGAGGTTATTGGTGTAGTTAAAGCTTATGTAACCAGAGTTGGGGGCGGGCCTTTCCCCACTGAAATGAAAGGTAAGCTGGGCGATGAGTTGCGAGAAAAGGGAGGCGAATACGGAGCAACAACCGGACGTCCACGTCGTTGTGGGTGGTTTGATGGGGTAGTGATGGCGCATGCATCACGCGTAAACGGATTAACTAAATTGGCTATCACTAAACTGGACGTATTAGACGGATTAGAAAAATTGCAACTCTGTGTTGGTTATGAGTTAAAAGGTAAAAAAATTGATTATTTCCCGACCGATCTCGAAAAACTTAATCTCTGTCAGCCAATCTACGAGGAATTTGCCGGCTGGACCGAAGATACTTCAAAATGTAAGGAATACAAAGATCTTCCTCAAAACGCTAAAACGTATCTAACCCGTATTTCCGAAATTGCCGGAGTGCCGATTAGTTTAATTTCTACCGGGGCGGAGCGCGGGGCGATCATCGTTAAATAGCCGCTTGATAAGCCCGATAAGTTTCCTCGTTAAATAAAACCATGATTACTTCTTCAATGGTTTTATTTGTTTTTAGAAATTCTTTAATTGTCCCGAGTGCGATTGGTGCTGCTTTATCCAGCGGGAAACGATAAACACCGGTTGAAATTGAGGGGAAGGCCACCGTTTTTAGTCCTTTGGAAGCGGCTAATTTTAAACTTTCGTAGTATGCACTTTTTAGTTTTTCAGGTTCTCCACGATTGCCGCTGCTCCATACTGGTCCGACAGTGTGAATTACATATTTTGCAGGTAAATTTCCGCCACTGGTGATCATGGCTTTACCAGTTGGCAGACGTCCGGATTTCTTAACGTATTCTTTACATTCTTCAAGGATTTTAGGGCCACCGGCACGATGGATTGCTCCGTCAACACCGCCGCCGCCCATCAATGAAGAATTGGCGGCATTGACGATGGCATCAACTGCTACCGTGGTGATATCGCCTTTCATTAATCGGATTTTGTCGCTCATGCTATAATATTAGCATCATGAAAAAGAAAAAAGCAATTGTTTTACTTTCCGGAGGCTTAGATTCAACCACTACATTATATTATGCCAAGGATAAAGGCTATCAGTGCTTCGCATTAGTATTTGATTATGGGCAAAGGCATAAAAGAGAGTTGCGTGCCGCAAAAGCGGTAGCAAAGCGCGCAAAAGTTTCTTTCCAATTAATGAAAATTTCTCTCCCTTGGAAAGGCAGCTCTTTACTGGATAAAAAGAAAAAAGTCCCAACCTTAAGATCACTGAGTGAAATTGCAAAAAGTATTCCGTCAACTTACGTTCCGGCACGCAATACTATATTTTTAAGCTTTGCGCTTTCGTATGCCGAAGCGATAGGTGCGGAGACTATTTTTATCGGGGCCAATGCGATTGATTTTAGCGGTTATCCCGATTGTCGCCCCAGGTTTTATCAAGCTTTCCAAAAAGTGATCCAGGAAGGCACTAAAAAGAAAAAGATTAGGATTTTAACCCCTTTGATCCATAAAACCAAAGCGCAAATCATCCGCTTAGGAACAAAACTAAAAGCTCCCCTCAATATAACCTGGTCCTGCTATAAGGGCGGCAAGAAACCCTGTGAAGTTTGTGATAGTTGCCGGCTGAGACTGAAGGGTGAGCGCGCTTCCCGCCGTCCCTAATCTATTATATAATAACCACTTATGAACCCATTAATAGTCGTCTGTGTCTTTACCGGATTAATCCATTTTACCGAAACGCTTTCGTCTTCGATGCGCTTGACTGGTGTGCGCACTAAAAGGCTGGCATTATCGCTTTCTTTTGTAAATGCTTCACTTTTAATTTCCCGAATGTCGAATATGCTGCAAGCTCCGCTTTTGGGAGGAATGGTAGATACTGCGATTCTTCAAAACACCGTTTCGATGTTGTGGGGTAATTTCAGGATCATTATTTTTGCCGCATTTATTGGAAACTCCATTGGCGCAATTTTAACCCCCTTTGCAGTTGCGGTTTTTACCAGGGCGATCAATAAATTTGAACAGCTTGGTTCCGTGCCGAGGTTAATTCTTTACGGTTTTTACCCACCCAATTTAATTAAAGTTTTTAAGCTTTTTCGATTACCAACTGTAAATTCTTTAAAGGGAATATCATTAAAAGGCATTCCAACCCTCTTTTTGTGGTTAAACCTTTTTATGGTTTCGATTTATGCGATTGGCGTGCTTTGTTCTCTGATGGCCGGAGCTTTAATCCCAACTTACCGGGTAACGGCTACTCAGCTTTCCGGTATTGTTAACGGGATTGCCACCATTCTTTTTACTTTAATGGTTGATCCGATCGCCGCGCATATTACCGATCAAGCGGTTCACGGTAAAAGAAAAGAAAGCGATGTACGCACCGTGGTCTTTTATATAATTTTAGGCAGGGTAGTGGGAACTTTAATTCTTTCTCAACTCTTTTTCTTCCCGGGTACGCACTACATTAAAATGGTTACCCTCTGGGTTAAAGGTGCCTTCCTGCAATGAGAATAATCCGTCATCCCAAAAAGTCCGCCTCGGCGGAGCTGCCGATGGGCAGTAAAAAACTCAAAGGTTGTGTAGTAGCTTTGGGGACCTTTGACGGAGTACACCGCGGCCACCAAAAAGTACTGAAAGGTGCCGTTGCTTATGCCAAAAGGAGTGGGACGGCGTCTTTAGCCATTACTTTTGATCCTCATCCCCAGCAGTTAATTGTTCCGGAGCGGGGTTTGCGTTTACTTACCACTCTACAGGAAAGAGAAAATCTTTTTTGTGAATACGGAATCGATGGGGTGGTAGTAATTGTTTTTAACCGCAGAGTACAAAAATTATCGAATGCGGGTTTTGTGAAAAAATATTTAGTAGGTAAATTAGGCGTCAAACACGTTTTTGTAGGATTTGATTATGCTTTTGGGCGGGGACGGTCAGGAGATGTAGCCCATCTTAAAAAACTTGGCAAAAAATATGGATTTGAAGTGACGGTGGTTCCTCCGGTGGCGGCAAATCATCACGCGATAAAATCCCGAATGATTAGAGAAATGATTAGCCGTGGTGATTTTGCTAAGGCTATCATGTTACTGGGGCATCCTTATCATCTTTCCGGAAAAGTAGTTAATGGTTCGGGGCGGGGACGCACGCTGGGTTTCCCAACGGCTAATTTAGCATTAGATCCACAAAAACTTATACCAGCTTATGGTGTTTATGTAGGTCATGTTTATGTTGGAAAGAATAAACATAAATGCTGTGTAAATATTGGGGCGCGGCCGACTTTTGGAGCTGGTAAGGCTATCGTTGAGGTACACATCATAAAGTTTAAAGGTAATTTACGCGGTAAAAACTTAAGGGTAGTGCTTTCGCGCCGGCTCAGGGATGAGATTCACTTTTCCGATGTCGAGAAGCTAAAAGCGCAAATTCGCCGGGATATATCAATGGCTTGCAGATAATCCGGAATTAGTATATAATTACTTGGTTTTGCGGCAAAAATTGAAGCAGGAAGGTAAAAAATGACGTTAAATAAAGATGCTAAAAGCAAGGTAATGGAACAGGTTAAAGTAAAAGACAACGATACCGGATCCAGTGATGTTCAAGTTGCTCTTTTAACTGCGCAAATCAATCGTTTGGTTGAGCACCTGAGAGGCCACAAAAAAGACAAACACGGCCGGCATGGGCTGATGAACATGGTTAGTAAAAGAAAAAAACTTTTATCATATCTACATCGATGCAATCCAAAGCGCTATTTGTCTTTGATCCAAAAATTAGGAATTAGGCAATAATAAATATTTTAAGGTTGAAATTTTAAATTTATCGGGGCATCAGGCCCCAATTTTTTTATGAAAGGAAAAAATATGTCAAAAATCAAAACAATAGAAATGGATTTTGGAGAAGGAAAGAAATTAGGTTTAGAAACGGGCAGGGTAGCGCGCCAAGCTGCCGGATCGGTAATTGTAAAAATTGGCGATACCATGGTGATGGCAACGGTTTCTTATGCCGAAACCCAGCGCCCCGGGATAAATTTTATGCCGCTTTTGGTTGATTACGAAGAAAAACTGTATGCGGCCGGTAAAATTCCGGGAGGATTTTTCAAAAGAGAGGGAAGACCATCGGAAAAAGCAATTTTAACTGCCCGGTTAATTGACCGCTCAATTCGTCCCTTATTCCCTAAAGGATTACGTAATGATGTGCAGGTGGTCATTACTCCACTGTCCGTGGATCAGGAAAATCCGCCGGATGTACCCGCTATTGTAGCTGCTTCGGCCGCACTTTCGATTGCCGGAGTTCCTTTTGCGGGACCATTAGGAGCCTGCCGCATTGCTAAAATTGGCGATCAGTACATTACTAACCCGGTGATAGATCAAATGAAAGAAAGCGATCTGGATATTGTGATCGTCGGCACTAAAGATAAGATTATGATGATTGAAGCCGGCGTAAAACAACTGTCCGAAGAAGTAATGATGGAAGCTTGCAAGTTGGCGCTGAGCCACATTAAAAAAATGGTTGAAGTACAAGAAAAATTCATGAAAGAGGTCGGCGTTACCAAGGTCGAGTTTGAAATGTATGTGCCCCTGCCTGAAATCGAAAAATTTGTGGTTTCTAATGCGCAGGATAAAATTAAAAAAGCTTTGGCGATTACGGACCGGGAAAAACAAAATGACGCATTAGATAAAATCCGTGAAGAACTGAAAGAAACCGCCAAGACTGCTTCGGCAGAAATTGCCAAATTAGTAACCGAGCGTCCACATGATATCGGTGAAGTAATTGACAAGATCGAAAAGAAGATTGTCCGAGAAATGGTGATTAAAGACGGAAAAAGGGTTGACGGAAGAAAAGCAGACGAACTCCGTGACTTAAACTTTGAAGTAGGTATTCTTCCCCGCGCGCACGGCTCTGGACTTTTTTCCCGGGGAACGACTCAGGTTTTAACCGTATTAACCCTAGGGGCTGCCGGTGAAGAGCAAATTATTGATGGTTTAAACGTTGAAGACGAAACTAAACGTTACATGCACCATTATAATTTCCCGGCTTTTTCGGTTGGAGAGGTTCGCCCCATTCGCGGACCCGGTCGTCGCGAAATTGGACACGGTGCGTTAGCCGAAAAGGCATTAGTGCCGGTGCTGCCTTCGGAAGAAAAATTTCCGTATACGATCCGATTGGTTTCTGAAGTTTTATCCTCTAACGGATCAACTTCCATGGCTTCAACTTGTGGCAGTACCTTGGCTTTACTGGATGCCGGAGTTCCGCTGGAAAAGCCGGTAGCCGGAATTTCCATTGGTTTAATCACGGATGGTGATAAAGCGGTAACTTTAATTGATATTCAGGGGCTGGAAGATCATTTAGGAGACATGGATTTTAAAGTAACCGGAACCGATAAAGGAATTACGGCCATTCAGCTGGACATCAAAATTCACGGATTAACTTTGGAAATCGTCAAAAAAGCACTGGATCAAGCCAAAGATACCCGCTTGAAAATTTTAAAAGAAATGGCCAAAGTTATTGGGAAACCAAGAGAAGAATTGTCAAAGTATGCGCCGCGCATTACGTCTATTCAAATTAATCCGGAGAAAATCGGCTTAGTGATTGGTCCGGGCGGTAAAAACATTAAGAAAATTGTTGAGGAGACCGGCGTCCAAATCGATATTAATGATGACGGCCAGGTTTTAATTACTTCCGCTGATCCGGTCGGAGCTAAAAAAGCGGAAAAAATCATTAAACAATTGACGATGGAGATTAATGTTGGTGACGTATTTTTTGGGAAGGTCATGAGGATTATGGCTTTTGGTGCCTTTGTCGAAATGGTTCCCGGAAAAGATGGCTTGGTGCATATTTCTCAAATTGCACCGCAACGCATTGCCAAAGTTGAAGATAAAGTAAACATTGGCGATGAAGTTTGGGTTAAAGTGATCGAGGTTGACGAGAAGGGCCGGGTTAATCTGTCAATGAAGGCCGTAACCGAAGAAGACAAAAAGCGCTGCATAAATTAATTTGTGTCTAAAAGCTAAGTATTATAGAATAATTTTAGACTATGACAGTTCAGCATAAAAAAGTAAAAATTGATAAAGAAGTTATTGCCCAGCACGGGTTGACGGATGCTGAATACAAAAAAATCTGTCGAATTTTAAAGCGCAAGCCTAACATCGTTGAGCTTGGTATGTACTCGGTCCTCTGGTCAGAACACTGCTCTTATAAAAGTTCAAAACCTCTCTTAAAATTATTTCCAACCCGGGGTTCCCACGTATTACAAGGTCCCGGAGAAAATGCCGGTATCGTTGATATTGGGGATGGGTTGGCCATTGCCATGAAAATTGAGTCTCACAATCACCCATCTGCGGTAGAACCTTATCAAGGCGCAGCTACCGGGGTAGGCGGGATCGTCAGAGACGTTTTTACCATGGGGGCCAGACCGGTTGCATCGCTTAATTCGCTGCGTTTTGGGCCGCTTTCGGATCCGCGTAACCGCTATTTATTTTCGGGAGTAGTCGCCGGTATTGCCGGATATGGTAACTGTCTGGGTTTGCCTACCGTTGCCGGAGAAGTATATTTTGACGAAAGTTATTCCGGAAATTGCTTAGTAAATGCTATGTGTGTGGGGATTGTAAGGACGGATGGCCCTCCGGTAAATGTTGAAGGCCAGGTCCAGGAAGACGAATTTGGTCCCGCAATTGTAAAAGCCTCTGCCGGTAACTCAGGGAATTCAGTTTTATATGTTGGATCTGCTACCGGGCGGGATGGAATTCACGGTGCAACCTTTGCTTCGGTTGAATTGGACGAAAAATCAGAAGAAAAACGTCCTTCCGTACAAGTGGGGGATCCTTTTACCGAAAAAATGCTGATCGAAGCTTGTATGGAACTTATCCGTACCGGTTATGTAGTTGGAATGCAGGATATGGGGGCGGCAGGGATGACTAGCTCATCTTCTGAAATGGCGTCCCGCAGTGGGGTTGGGATTGAAATTGATCTGGCTAAAGTTCCTTTGCGTGAAGAAAATATGTCGGCTTACGAAATCATGCTTTCTGAATCGCAAGAACGTATGTTAGTAGTATCTAAAAAGGGCGCCGAAGCCAAGGTTAAAAAGATTTTTGCTAAATATGGTTTACACGCGATTAAAATCGGCAAAGTAACCAAAGACAAAAACTTAAAAGTTAAAATCGGCAGTAAAACGGTAGCCAAAGTTCCGGCTGAGTCTTTAGCCGATAACGCTCCGGTTTATGAGCGAAAATCCAGACGCTCATCGTATTTAAGTAGTGTTCAAAAATTAAATCTCAAAAAAATTAAACTCAAAAAAGGAAATTATAACGCCGAATTCTTAAAACTTTTGTCTTCTCCTAATATTGCTAATAAGGCCTGGGTTTACGAGCAATATGATCATATGGTTCAAATCAATACGCTGGTACTTCCCGGCAAAGCGGATGCTTCGGTTTTGCGGGTGAAAGGAACTCCTAATAAAATTGCCCTGACCGTGGATGGAAACGGCAAATATTGTTACCTCGATCCGATTACCGGCGGGAAAATTGCGGTAGCCGAAGCGGCCCGCAATCTAATTTGTTCGGGCGCAACTCCGATTGCTTTGACCAACTGTTTAAATTTTGGAAATCCCGAAAAACCCGAAATCTTTTATCAATTTGAGCAGGTAGTTTTAGGGATGGTCAAAGCTTGCGAGATGTTTAACGTTCCGGTTATTTCCGGTAATGTCAGCTTTTACAACGAAAGTTTTGGCAATCCGATTATGCCGACCCCGGTGATTGGAATGTTGGGGCTGATTACCGGTAAAGACGGCAAAGAAGCACCCCATACGACCATGGGCTTTAAGCACGTAGGTGATATTGTGGTTTTGTTAGGGGTTAATCGCGAAGAATTAGGTGGTTCAGAATATCTAGAAGTAGTGCACAAGCAAAAGGCGGGGATGCCTCCGCAAATCGACTTAGCTTTTGAATTACAACTGCAGCAAGCCTGTCTTAAAATGATTAAATCCGGCATTATTAACTCGGCGCATGATGTTTCCGAAGGTGGGCTGGCAGTTTGTTTAGCAGAAAGCCTAGCTTATGCCGAAAATGGGGTAGCGGGGCTGGGGGCCTCCGTCAGTGAAGAACTCAGGGAAGATGCGCTTTTATTTGGTGAATCTCAATCACGAATTGTAGTTTCTCTCCATCCCGATAATATTTTTGCCCTGCGCGGTTTGCTTACCGATGTTAATATTCCGTACAGCATTATTGGTAAAGTAGGCGGCAATTCTTTAGAAATCGTTAGCGAAGGCAAAAAACTGATCAATGTTGATACCCAGAAGATAAAGGACGCCTATTTTAAATCTATTCCAGCTAGTATGGGAGGGTAATCATGGACGGCACGGGTGCCATAATTATCCTGGTTTTTGTTTTTGCAATTTTTTCATCGCTTTCTTCTGGTGGTCCGGCGCCAACGTCCCAGCCGTCTTATACACCGCCTGCTTATGAAACCACCGTGACCCCGGGTACGCAAAAAACCAAAAGTCATCTGTTTGACTCAAGATTTCAGGCTTCGCAAATGCCGTCGGCAGGCTATATCCCATTTTCACAGACACGTTTAAAAACATTCATTACTTCTTATGCACGTGAAGCACATCGTGGATATGCTACGGAAATTTCTTCGGCGATCCTTAAATACAGCAAAACGCATAATGTTAATCCGCGCCTCCTTTGTGCCTTAATTGCACGGGAGTCGCGTTTTAATCCCAGAGCAGTTTCTTCTCACGGAGCGAAGGGATTAGGGCAGTTGATGCCTTCGACCGCGCGCTCGATGGGAGTTAGAAATTATTTTGATATTGATCAAAATGTTGACGGCACTTCAAAATATTTGCGATATTTAATGGCTGCCTGGGATGGAGAGGAAATGCAGGTTCCACTTGGCCTGGCTTCATATTTAGCCGGTCCCAATGCAGTTAAAAAGACTGACGGTCTGCGCGATGCTACTAAAAACTATATATTGGATATTTTAAAAGTTTATCGCAATATCTAATTAAGCTTCCTGTCAATTTCCACTACAGCTGTATTCATTTTCGACAGTTTTTTCTCACTTTCGAGCGTGAGCCTCTTTGGCAGAAAAGTTGCTTAGTATATTTATATGCAACTAACCCAACCTCAAAAAATTATTTTGGCATCCGGGATAGTTATCTTATTGATCATCGGCGGGTATTTCTTAAGCAAAAGCATGTCGAATGATGAAATTGTGCTTAATTCGATATCTGAAGCGCCTAATTCGGAAGATAAACCGGCGGCTGCCCCTCATCGCGGGCAGGTAGTGGTTTACATTGCCGGTGCAGTGAGAAATGAGGGAGTTATCAGGCTGGATGCCGCCTCCCGTGTATATGAAGCTTTGGAAGCCGCTGGCGGCTTACAAGAAAAGGCAGATCTATCTAAGATCAACCTGGCCGAAAAAGTAAAAGACGGCCAGAAGATTGAAATTCCATATATAACAGTTGAACAGAATGTTCATAGCGAGTCCGGCGGGGTTGCCAATCAGGACGGAAAAATCAATGTTAACGTGGCCACCGCTTCCGAGCTGTTAAAAGTTAAGGGGATTGGTGAAAAAATGGCGGCGGATATTATGGCCTACCGCAAAGAACACGGTAAATTCTCTTCTTTAACCGATTTACAAAAAGTTAAAGGCATTGGCGCGGGTAAACTAAGCAAAATTAAGGAATATATAATTGCGCAGTGAAAATCCAACCCCTCTTGATCTTGCTTTTAGCATTCTTCGTTGGAATAATTGCTGAAAGAATTTTTTTAATACCTCCGGTAGCTATCTTTATACTGCTGATGGTTTTCCTTGGTCTGCTTTTTGTGTTATTAAAGCAAACCCGTTATTTCATTTTGGTTTTAGCCTTTTTATTTTTTCTTTTAGGGATGTTTCGCTTAAGTTTTGAAGTGATTTTACCTGAGCACAGCGTGGGGAAGCTAAAAAACGGAACAACGATCACCCTGATTGGGAAAATTGGTACAAGACCGGAAGTTTCGTCATATGGCAATACTAATTTTTTGCTGGAGGCAAAGCGCAAACTTGCTGCTGAAAAGTTATCTAAGGCCTCCGGAAAAATACAAATATCGTGTAAAGGTGAACTAAATGGTGTTGGACTGGGAGATCTGGTCAAAGTACGCGGGGTAGTGGTTGATTTTGAGGAAAAAACTAATCCGATTGGCTTTTCGCTTGAAGAATATAATTTCAGCCAGGGAATTTATAAAAAAATATTTATCCAGCCAAAAGAAATTGAGTTATTAAAAAGAGGGAAGCCCCCGTTTTTTGAAAACCTGATTTTTTCTCTTCAGCAGCAAATTAAACATAAAATAGAACGCTTTTTGCCCGGTTACCGGGATTTGTTGGGGAGTATGCTTTTGGGGTCGAGAGTGGCGGGACTGGATAGAGAGATTAAGGATCGTTATAAAAGGGCGGGGGTGGCGCATCTTTTAGTGGCATCCGGGATGCATTTAGGAATTATTGTAGGTGCGTTTGCGGCCCTGCTTGCTTCATTTAAAGTATCTTCAAAAACTTCTTTTTGGGTACTAACTTTTTTAAACGGATTGTATTTTTTATTGGCCGGCGCAGGAACTTCGATTGCCCGGGCTTCGGTTATGCTTCAACTGGCTCTTTTTTCTAAGTTTTTAGATCGTGATCGCGATTTTTTTGTTTCAATTTGTCTGGCGGCCTTTTTGGTGTTACTCAGATCTCCATTGGACCTTTTTTCGGCTGCATTTCAGCTTTCTTTTGGTGCCACGGTTGGTGTGGTTTGTGTGACTCCCATATTGTCAGAAAAGGTGTTTCAGAATGTTCCAATGCCAAAATGGTTAATCATGTTATTTTCAATTGCACTGGCGCCGCTTTTGCTTACTTATCCCATCTGCGCCTATAATTTTAACCAGATTTCTTTAGTAGCTTTTGTTACTAACCTGGTGGTTTTACCTTTGGTCGGCGGATTAGTAATTTTTTCGGCAGCGGCGCTTATCGTTTCTTTCGTTTTTCTTCCACTCTCTAAATTACTCGGATTAGGGGTTTATTTTGGCATCTTTCTGATGGATTATTTTGTGGGTTTCATGTCAAAAATATCCTTTGCGGTGATTAATATTGCTCAGCTTAACCTATTAGTCATTTTGTTGTTATATGGAGCTATGTATTTCATGGTTAAGGTTTTACTTAAACGCGGCCGCAAGGCGGCATTTTTAATTGGCACCGCTCTGCTGGTTTTGTTTTTTGTTGTTTCGGGGTTTACCGGACAAAAACAGCTGGAAATTTTGGTGTTGGATGTAGGACAGGGAGACGCCATCTTAATTAATACGCCCAACAATAAAAATATTTTAATTGATGCGGGGGACTTAGGATTCGGCAAGCAGGTTGTTATGCCGGTTTTGAAGAAAAGAGGGGTCAATAAGCTGGAGCTGATGATACTAACGCATCCGCACATGGATCACATGGGAGGCATGCCGGAGGTACTGGAGGGTATCAAGGTAGGAGCTTTTTATGATCCGGGAGTTGATCATACGGCAGACGCTTATCGCAAAGCATTGAAACTGATTAAAAACAAAAATATTTATTATGAAGTGGTGAAATGTGGCAATCATTTTATGTGTGGTGACGTTGATTTTTATATATTAGGGCCGCCGCCGGGTCTCATTCATTCAGAATCGTATTTAAATGACAATTCGGTGATCGTGAGGGTGGTGTATAAAGATTTTTCCATGCTTTTAACCGGAGATGCCGAGTACGCAGCCGAAAGCGCTTTACTGGATTTTAATATAAAAAGTGATGTTTTAAAGGCCGGCCATCATGGAAGTGCAACCGCTTCTACGTGGGAATTCCTGGAGGCGGTCAGGCCTGCCGCTGCAATAATATCCTGTGGTAAAAGAAATAAATTCAGACACCCGCACAAAGCGGCACTGGAAAATTTGGAAAAAATTGGTGCAAAAATTTATCGAACTGATTTGCAGGGAGCGATAATCATTAAGACTAACGGTGAAAAAACCACAATTAATACCATGAAAAATTGAAATCCTATCCCTTCTTGTTATATACTTCTTTTATGACAAAAATCATTGGCTTAACTGGACCGGTAGGTGCGGGTAAAAGTGTAGTGGCCTCTATGTTTAAAAGACGCCGCGCTTACGTGATTGATGTAGATAAGCTGGCGCATACTTTATACAAACCGCAAACCGAAATTTGGGGTAATTTGGTGCGGCGTTTTGGATCGGATATTTTAGTTAAGGGCGGCAGAGTTTCGCGTCGCAAGTTAGCTAAGATTGTTTTTGCCGATCCGGCTACTCTGGTTGCTTTAAATCACATGGTTCATCCGGCGCTATATGATCTAGTTGCAGAAGAAGTAAAACAAGCTAAAGATCGCGGCGAAAAAATAATTGTAATTAATGCCGCGGTTCTTAAAAAGATTGGGTTAGATAAATTAGTTGATGAAATATGGGCAGTAACTGCCAAAGAAGCGCTCCGCCTAAAAAGACTGATTAAAAAAGGCGTAGATAAATCCTCGGCTAAAAAATTGATGAAATCTCAGGGGAAAGTTAAGGAATTTTTAACCGGAGCCAAAGTGATTTTAGAAAACAACTCTACCTTAGCCTCACTGAAAAATAAAGTTATAAAAATCACCGCTTAAAACTGAAATTTATTCTAAAAACTGACGATAGCTATATGTAATTTATAAATCTCAGGAGTAAAGAATGAAATCATCTGCAGTTCAGGGTCGGTTTCGATTAAAAGCAATGCGCTGGGTAGCGCAAAAAGCTTATAAGTATACGCCCCCCCTTGCTCGGGCAGCCTCCGCCGTAGGTGGGTTTGCTTTTACTAATCGCATTGCAGTTCGTTTAGGAAGTAAGTACGTGGTGGGTGGTGAGAGAGCAGCATTTGTTAGATCGCGGATCGAAGTTTTAAATCCTGGGCCGGGAGCTTATCCTTGTACATACTATTTAAATAATGCTGCTTCACAGTTAGGGGCGTTAAGGGCAGAAGAGGCGATTAAGGCTTTAACCTTGGCTGCTAATCATGACAAGTTTGAGGTTCAAGTAAGAATAAGTTGCGTTGAAGCTTTAGGGAAGATTGGGATGCCGGCCCGGCAAAGCTTAATGTCTATCGGAATGAATGCAAACCGGACTATTGTTAAAGAGAGAGCTAACGAGCGTTCCGCTAGATTGAATTTAGGATTTATCGGTCGGTTTTTATATGACTTAGTGTATCACTTCAAAATGGTTGAGAAGTAATTATTCTGCAGGTGTTTCTTCGGTGGTTTCTTCTGTTATTTCAGGTATAGTTTCCACGGTTGGGGTTTCAGTTGTGATTTCCATGGTTGATTCTTCGGTGACCACTGGCATTACTTCTTCCGTTGCGGTTTCGGTTGGTACCTCAAGTAATGGCGCTTCTTCCGGCGCTTCTGGTTCTACTGGGGCCGGTTTTGGTTTTAGAGCACCAAAAGTAGTATCTCCGGTTTCCCAGAAATGATCTTCTTTCTTTTGAATGATTGGCGTACGGTAAAGTATTTCTGCTGCCTCCGATCTTAAGAAGGGCACATTGGGGTTAAAGTTTTGTTTTTCGATAAAAACTAGCATGCCTACTGCTTTAGCTTTGCGGATAAATTCAATTGCCCAGTGCGTCTCGGTTAAATCCGGGAAGGGCAGTGGTTCGGGGATACGTACTTGGCCAATTTTTGCGAATCGGGTTAGGATGGTAATCCCTTCGGCTCGGGTTAATGTTTTCTTCGGTTTAAAGGTTCCATCCGGGTAACCTTCCACTAAGCCGGTTTCGGCGGCTAGCGTAATATATGGAGCGTACCATTGATTGGATTTAACATCGGTAAAGAAGGCTTCGGGAGTAGCCGGTAGTTCAAGACTGATTGTTTTTACTAATAAAGTTACCAATTCGGCGCGGGTGATGGGTTGTTCGGGTTTATAAGTATTATCCGGGTAACCCTCGATAATGCCAAAGGTTGAAATAAATGCGATCGGACGAATTGCCCAGTAATTTGCAGAAACGTCATCAAATGGTAAATACCTTAAGATGCGGGTGGTTGCGCTGGCAACTTTACCTTCCGGAGAAGCGATAACTTCGGCCGTTAGGACATTTCTTCCTATATCAAGATGGACTGCCGCTTCAAATGAACCGAAATCAGTATAAGTGGTTGGCAGGCCGTTTAATTCGATGAAACCAAAGTTTTTAATTGGTGATGACTCAACTATGGTTGGCGCAAAAATTTCCCGGGTTAAAATGCGGGTAGTGGTTACTTCGGCTCCCATGGTTGAGATGTAGCTTTCAACAATTACTTCAGTGGTAGTTTCCATGTTGCCGATTAAATTATATTGTCGGGCTAATCCTTTAGCCAAAAGTGAAAGTTCGGGAGTGATGCTTTTATCTTCCGGTTCAATAGTGATGCGGGCTTCACTGCGTCTAATACGAGTGTCTTTAATTTCGGGATAAATCGTGTAGGCAATGGAAAAATAATGCGGATTATTGCCGGCCACGGCCGAATTTTGGAAGTAAGTATAGTCAAATCTAATGCCCGAACGCTCAAATCCAACCCCAAATCCGGTGCCATGATTGGAGTCTAGTCCTAAACGGATATTTAAAAGATTCATAGGGCTGTATTCAATACCAAACTTGAGATCTGAAGTGTTATTAGAAAGAACCGATGATCCAATCATATCGTAATCGACAGAAAGTACAACTTTGTGAGAATCAAGAGTATAAAGTGAGTTTGCGGCATCGCCCAAAACGTTAAATGCTGTGCCCAGCTTTATGGTACTGCCGATTTCATCTTCGGATCCGGTGGTGCTGTTCCATTTTAATTTTCCGCCCATTAAATTTTGATAGTTTAAACCAACTGATAACCAGGGTAGCGTTGTTGGTTTATACAGTATTCCAAGGTCGGCGTTAGCGGCGGTGCCTCTGATTTCCTGTCCGCCGGTAATTGATTGGTTATATAACTTATAGTTCAATCCAACCGAAAGACCTTCCCAGATAGTTTTGCCGTAGGAAAGCAGCAGTACGTTGTTATCGTAGGCGGTAGCTTCTTCGCTGGTATTGATGACGATGCGATCAGTAGCCGGATCGCGCATGGTGGCTGGCGATCCTCCGGTAGAAATATCAACAATTCCAATTCCAAAAGTTCCCCATTGAGTTGGATGGGCGTAAGTAGCTGCAGTATAAAGTGTTTCTTCAAAGAATAATTGCCGCGACATGCCAGTAAATTCGGGATGAACAAATAGTCCAAGACCGGCGGGATTAGTAAAGATAGCGTTGCCATCATCTGATATTGCAGTAAACGCTCCGCCTAAAGCTAGCGGCCTTGCACCATAGTATAGTCGGGTAGGATCGGTAGTGCTGGCAGCATAGACCGCGCTGCTGGCCAGGCAAGTAATAACAATTATTAGTAATAGGTTCTTTAATATTTTCATTGTATAACGGTTAGTTTTCCTTTAGCTTTCACTTTTCCGTCGATAGTTAATAAATAAATATAGATTCCGTTGCCTAGGGTTAAACCACTGTTAGTTAAGCCATCGAAGTACACTTCGTTATAACCCACGGTTCCACCGGTGGCGCCCGTAGCGCAATTAATTTCTCGAAGTTTGGTGCCCATGATGTCGAAAATCATAATCTTAACGTTAGCGTTTTTCGATAAGGTGTAACCAATGTTAGTGCCGCCAACTACCCCGACGGTTCCGGTTGATGGAGCAAACGGATTAGGAAAGTTTAATGCTCTGCTGGTTATCGCCGCATCTCCGGCCGCAGCTACTTGCAGAGCGACTACTTCCCACGTTCCAGTTTTGTTGTCTGTATCGGAGCAGGTTACTAAAATTGAGTGAGTTCCATCCGTTAGGGCAGTGGTAAATTGATAACTAATCGAGTAAGTATACGGAGCAGTAATCGGAGTAATGGTTATTCCGGAAGTAATATCATTAGTTTGATCGGTCACAATTTTAATGGTACTGGTATTGATACCCACTGCAGAAATTAAAGTTCCTTCAACTGAAGGGGTAGCGGAGATGGCGTCTCCACTATAAACGGTTTGACCGTCTAAGGTAATTTCAAGAGAAGGTTTGCTTCTGGTTACATAAAATCTATAAGAAACTTCGGCACCAACTCTTCCGTACGCATCATAAGCGCGAGCATAAAGAGTGTGATAGCCAGTAGAAAGCGCATTTGGAATAGTAAAGTAAAATCCTTCAGAGCTAGTATTGGATGTGCCATCTAAAATTGTGGCGGTGACCCAGGAGCCGTCATCTACTTTGCATTCGATAGTTGAAATGGTGCTTCTTTCGTCAGTGGCGATGCCGGTTAAAGTTGGCGTATTGTCTGCCGTAATATCGGCCATTAAACGATCAATGGCAACGGTAGGGCCAGTGGTATCCGAAAGATTGATGGTGAAGTTCGCGTTACTTTCGTCGGATCCGTTACTTGAAGTTCCGGCTGCAATAATTTTTACGCGAACGGTTGAAGAAGAAATATCCGGTACCGTCCACGTGTACGAACCGCTGTTGGAAAGCCCGGTGGCAATGGTATTAGGGTAGGAGGCCCCGCTGTTAGTTGAGTAATACAGAGAAATCGGATTGGTAGCCAATGAACCAGAAGCCGACCATTGAATAGCACGGGTTGATCCGCCTAATAAGGTTTCCCCGCCATTTGGAGAAATAACCATTGATAAGGGAACCGTATTAGCCGAAGTTACGGTAACAGATGTGCTGGCGTTTGATCCGGCTATGTCATAAGCCCTGGCGGTAATCGTGTGTGAACCATTGGCAAATGAAGTTGAATTCAACGGGAAAGTAAAGTTATAGGTAGTTCCACTGGCTTCAAGTGTAACTAAGAAAGTAGAATCCAAACTAAGTTCGATCCGGGCTAAAGTTGTTTCGCCGGTAGCGATACCGGTGACATTGACCGATCCACTCACATTGGATCCGGTGGTAGGTGCCGTAATAGTCAAGGTTGGCGCATTAGTGCTGATGGTTGCAAATGTATGTGAATAATTTCTGGACGAACTGGGACCCAGCCAGATTTCTTGCCATACACTGCCGGGGAATCCGCCTTCATCGGTAATTAACTGCCGGGCAGTTTCTGAAATGCCGTTGCCCCTGACTTTATAGAAGGTTTGCATATATCCGTTTGAATAAACTTTAACAATAGAATAGCCGATCGGGAATTGCACGATTGATGCTACCCTGGAAATCGGGATGGTGTTTGAGCCCAGGGTAATGGTTGATTTGAAGTTATCGTGAACGTGACCGGAAAAGATGGCTGCAATATTAGATGCGTAAGAATCAATGGTTGAATTAAAGGCGGTTGCATTATTAATATTAAAAGGTACGGTGTTGCCGCCGACGGTTTCTTCTGGATAGGGGATGCCGGCTGGCAAATAATCGAATACTTTATAAGTTGGATAGTGTGAGAATATGAAAGTCTTTTTTCCACTATTGGCGTTAAGGTCGTTGTTTAACCAGGTTAAGTTTGCTTCTCCGGTTGCATTGCTGGCCGGATTACCAACCGAATCCATCATTACAAAATGGTAGCCCCGGTAGTCAAAGCTGTAATTAAATACAGAGTTAGTATTAACATTGCCGGCGCCGTAACCGTAACGGTTATTGCTTAGCGGTCCAAGATTGCCGGTGATCCAGTTAGTGGCGGCATAGGTAGCCAATTTATCGTGGTTGCCGGGAATTGGATAATAATTAAAATTATCGCTGGTTAAGTTTTGCCCGGTCAAAGTATCCAGGGATGGTTTTACCTGAGTTAGAATTTGACCGGATACATCCGTGAAAGAAGCTTCGGTCATATCTCCAATGACAATTGTGAAATCCGGTGCTTTTTCGTTGATTTCTGAAGTAGCGGAATTTAGGGTAGTTTGGCATAACGAATATGGCCGGCCGCGTGCACCGGTGGTATTGGCTTTTCCGTTTGCATATTGAATGTCGGCTACAATTGCAAATGAGAAAAGATAGGTTCCGGTAGGAGGCACCAAGGTAGTGAAGTTGTCCTCACTGCTGTAAGTGGTTCCATCGGCATTGGTGCTTTTAACTTTATAGTAGTATTTAACCCCGGGAGACAAGCCTTCCAGAAGTAGATAGTGATTTTGGGTATAAGTTCCACCACTCGAAGGGTTGGTAGCTGGATCAACATAACTATAATCAGAAGAAGTGCTGATTCCATAATCAATGCCGGAGGTTGATGCTTCGCCCGAAGTTTGCCAGGTAATAATTACCGAGTTGTTGGTGATACTGGTTACATCTACGTTGGTAATGGTTGGCACTGCGGCAAATCCGGCAATCGCCGAAATGGCTAGGCACAGCATTGAAAGTAGGGCGGCTTTAGTAATTTTAATCATATTAATTTTTTTATCCCTCATATTTTCACCAATTAAAATCTATAGGTAACGGCTAAAGTTGAAAACCATTTTAAGTCTGAGTAACTGTACTTACCATCATTGAAATCTTGGGATGTGTGATTTTCAAAATAAGCGGTGGCGGTTGAGATTGGATCAAACGCCTGGGTATAGGTAATTTCCCATGGGCCGCGACTGCCGTAAGCCGTAAAGTATAATATTTTCGATAAATTATTATTTACCGTATCAACCTGTACCATTGAAATTAACGAAAGAGCGTTAAAACCAAAACTCAATCCTAAATCAGTGTCCCAGGCTCTAATATTTGCTCCCAGGTCCAACATAGCCGGATAAACCGGGAAGTTAGCATAAGCATCATCGATCGACTTAGCTAAATCCGGGTTATTTTCAATGGTGGGCTTAAGCAGGAGAGCGGTGCTGCCTCTGAACCAAAGCGGGACCATAAAAAATTGAGTTTCCATTCCTACTCTTAATATATTAATGCCACTAATTTTCGTTGTAACATAAGTTCCATTTTGCTCACTGGCAAACTGAATGGGAGTTAGTTGTTGTTCGAGATCTAAAGAAATTAAAAATGGTTTTCTTAAAGCAATGCCGTAACGCATGCGTTTGGGTAAGGGGATGCTGACATTGGGATCAAGATACCAATTTTCGGACTCGGGGATGGCTTGTTGTTGATCTGAGAATGGATCCCAGCTTATGCCCCCGTCGGTAAGATTAAGGCTGGGTGATTCGCTGGTGTTAACACGATGGGTACCATAGGTGGTAATCCCTTCACCCTTCATATCCAGGGTTGCTCCGTTGACGTTTTCGGCCACAATACTCAAAGTTAATACATCTGCGTAATCATACGTGGCGCCTAAGTCAATCCTCATAGTATTTCCGGTATATGTTCCGGAATAAGCCACATCGCCGATAATTTCACCATTTGGCATACCGATTACAGTTTTATCATAACCATCTTCTGAGGCGTACTGGTTTGGATCGGTTAACCAGCGGACCACGTCGGCTTCATCACTGGTATTAAAATTGGGAGCGTACAGCGCGGCATCAGCCGTATCTTCACTGACTAAGACTTGTGCAATATTATTAATATTTGCGGTAGCTGAGATAGGGATAATATTGATTCCCCAGGAAAAATCTCCGGTTTTGGATGCGGCTGAAATGATCAAATCTGAATTAACCGAAAAACTATTGGTCATTTCAGTGTAGGTGCTGGCCGGAACACTCGAAGTTTGGGTTAAAAAGCCTGACCAAAGGGGTCCGGCGGAAGTATGTGAGTATCCTTCACCGGAGACGGTAACGGTTCCATCGCTATGGACTGATAACCCGGATCCCTGGTAGTTGGTTTGGCCGATTAAATTTAAATCGAATACGGTTGTGAATGGAAATTCACCAATTAGATTTACGTCTGCTGCAGTATTGCCGCGGGTCATAATGGCGAAGGTAAAAAAGTCATTAAATTTTACGGCTTGTCCGTAAGAAATATCTACACTTTCACTTTTGTGTCGAGCGAAACTTGTGACTTCACGTGTTCTTGGGGTAGTAAGATCGGTTCGACTAAAATAAACGTTGGCGGTGAATCCGGAGTTGTCTTCTCCCATATCAAAAGTCTGGTCTTCAACGTCGTTAGTGCGGTTAACTGCATAGCTTGGATTTTTTTGGCTGAGCAGTACCGTTATTTCTCCGGTTGGAATTTTAGTTAGTCCGGCCGGATTCCATAGGGCAGTACTGATACTGGTGCTTAGGGCCGAATGCATAGTCCCGTACCCAGCATAGGGATCATCCGGATTAGGGGTTTTTAAATGGGTGTCGATGAAAGGATAGTTTATGGCGGCAAAAGAAACTGAACTTGAAAAGACAACAAGCAGAAGTGTAATAAAAAATATCTTTATCCCGGGTTTAATACACATGCGTGAGTTGATTATAGTGCGGTGCGAATTAGTTTGTCAATGGGGAAATTTATGATCTGTGATATAATTTTATAACCATGTCCAAATTTAAACTCACCGCAAAATTTAAACCACAGGGCGACCAGCCTAAAGCGATTAAAGATTTAGTAGCCAGCCTTGAAAAGAAAGATTCTTTTCAAACTTTATTAGGGGTTACCGGATCCGGAAAGACCTTTACCATGTCTAATGTTATCCAGATAGTTCAAAAACCGGCACTGGTAATTGCGCCCAATAAAACTTTAGCCGCGCAGCTGTGCCAGGAGTTCAGAACTTTTTTTCCGCATAACGCGGTTGAGTATTTTGTGTCCTATTACGATTACTATCAACCCGAAGCCTATGTGCCGTCTTCGGATACATATATAGAAAAGGATGCTTCGATCAATGACGAAATCGATCGTTTACGCCACTCGGCCACCATGTCACTGCTTGAGCGTAGGGATGTAATTGTGGTGGCTTCGGTTTCGTGTATCTATGGATTGGGAGCCCCTAAAGACTATCTCGAAGCCATGATTTCGCTAAAGATAGACGAAAAAATCGACCGTGAAGAAGTAATCCGCCGCTTAGTTTCTATCCATTATGAAAGAAATGATTATGAGCTGTCGCGGGGGCGGTTTCGGGTGAGGGGAGAAGTGCTGGAGGTGCGTCCGGCTTACCAGGAAAGAATCATACGAATTGAATTAGATGACGAAAAGATTAAAAGAATCAATGAATTGGATCTTGTGACCGGTGAAATTATTGCCAAGAAAGAAAGTGTATCTTTATATCCTGCAACTCACTATATAACGGTCAAGGATCGTTTAGCCGCGGCCGTTACTGCAATTGAAACCGAACTGGATGAAAGGCTGAAAGAATTAAGGAGTAAAGGAAAATTGCTGGAAGCCCAGCGTCTCGAGTCACGCACCAAATACGATTTAGAAATGATAAGTGAGATGGGCTATTGCAATGGAATTGAAAATTATTCGCGGCATATGGAAGGAAGACGCAAAGGAGAGCCTCCTTCAACGCTATTAGATTATTTTCCTGATGATTTTGTGATGTTTATCGATGAATCGCACGTAACCGTTCCGCAAATCAGGGGAATGTATGCGGGCGACCAGGCGCGCAAGAAAACTCTGGTCGATTTTGGATTCCGACTTCCGTCCGCAATGGATAATCGCCCTTTAAATTTTAAGGAATTTATGGAACGACTTAATCAGGTTACTTTTGTCTCTGCGACTCCCGGAGAATTTGAAATCAAGAAAAGTAAAACGGTGGCCGAACAAATTATTCGACCCACCGGATTGGTTGACCCCGCCGTGATTATCAAAAAAAGTAAAGGCCAGGTTGATGATTTGATGAAGAGAATTCTCGAGAGAGTTGCCAGCAACGAAAGGGTATTAGTGACCACACTTACCAAAAGAATGGCAGAGGATTTAGCTGAGTATCTTAATGAAGAAGGAATCAAGGTCAGATATCTGCACTCTGATATTAAAACTTTGGAGCGGGTTGAAATTTTACGGGGGCTCCGATTGGGAGAATTTGATGTTCTAGTAGGAATTAACCTATTGCGGGAGGGTTTGGATTTACCCGAGGTTTCGCTGGTGGCAATTTTAGATGCTGATAAAGAAGGTTTCTTAAGATCAGAAACTTCATTGATACAAACCATTGGTAGGGCGGCCCGTAATGTAAACGGACAAGTAGTACTTTATGCCGATAAATTAACCGGTTCAATCAAGCGGGCGATTAAAGAAACTACCCGCCGCCGCAATCGGCAGATAAAATTTAATGAAAAAAACGGGATCACTCCCCAAACGATTGTTAAGGAAATTAAGGATATTCAACAACAACTGGCAGAAATCGATGCCAAAGAAATATCGGCATTAAAGAAGGTTATTCCAAAACACGAAGTGCCGGCTTTAATCAGAAACCTCGAAGAAGAAATGCAGGCTGCCGCGATTGCACTGGAGTTTGAAAGAGCTGCAAAGATAAGGGATAAAATTAAGGAATTGAAAAAGGCTTTTCGTATAAAGTAACTCTTGTGATAAAATGCTGTAAACAGAGGAGGATCACTATGCTTAATTTTGGAAACGTATTAACTGCAATGGTAACCCCATTCAAAAAAGATCTGTCAGTGGATTATGCCCTGGCAGAAAAATTAGCGGTGCACCTGGCCGAAAATGGCTCAGATGGAATTGTGGTGCACGGAACCACCGGCGAATCACCAACCTTAACCCATGAAGAAGAATTTGAGTTATACAAAGTGGTTTTAAAAGCGGTCAAAGGAAAAGCCAAAGTAGTAGCCGGAACGGGATCTAACTCAACTGCGACTGCCGTTGAAATGACCAAAAAAGCCGAAAAACTAGGTGTAGACGGGGCGATGATCGTTGCTCCTTATTATAATAAACCCAGTCAGGATGGTTTGTATGCGCATTTTAAAGCGATTGCGGATGCGACTGCACTACCATTAATAATTTATAACATTCCGGGAAGAACCGGAATTAATATGCTGCCGCCATTAATTTCCAGGTTAGCGGGCATCAAAAATTATGTGGTTTTAAAAGATGCGGCCGGTAATTTAGACCAAACTTCTGCGACCAAAGAGCTGGTCCCGCAAAATTTTCAGATTTTAAGCGGTGACGATAGTTTAACCCTGCCAATGATGGCCGTGGGGGCCGAAGGCGTAATCAGTGTTGCATCGCATATCGCTGGTAAAGAAATCAAACAAATGGTCATCAGCTTTTTAGCGGGAGATGTGAAAAAAGCAGAAGCGCTCCATTATAAGCTGCTGCCGTTATTTAAAGTTTTATTCATTACTTCTAATCCGGTTCCGGTTAAAGCTGCGCTGGAGATGATTGGTTTCCCGGTAGGGGGACCCCGTTTGCCTTTGGTGCCGCTCTTGACTGATCAGAAAAACAAAGTTGAGAAAGTATTAAAAGATTTAGGAAAAATCTAAATCGTGAATAAGAAAAAGCCTAAAATTTTACTGCATACTTGTTGTGCGCCCTGTACAACTTATGTGCATCCGGAAATTAAAAAAGAAGGCTTTGACGTAGTCGGGTACTTTTATAACCCTAATATCCATCCTTTTAAAGAATTTGAGCAACGTTTAGAAACTTTGAAGCTGTATGCAGGGCATGCGGGCCTGGATTTGGTATGTAACGACCATTATGAACTAGAATCACATCTCAGGTTGACCCTGGGTAAAAAGCCTGAAGAACGCTGCCTTTCCTGCTATAAATTGCGGTTATTTTCGGCAGCGGCTTACGCCAAGCAAAAAGGCATGGACTTTTTTACCACTACACTGTTGATCAGCCCGTATCAAAATCACGATGCCATCATTGAAGCGGGGATGGAGATGAGCCGCATTCACGGCGTGCCATTTTATTATAAGGATTTCAGGATCGGATTTTATACTTCAAAGAAGATTGCGAAGGAAATGAATTTGTATATGCAAAAGTATTGCGGGTGCATTTTTAGCGAAAAAGAACGATTTGCAAGATCAAAAAAGAATAGTTATACTTCTGCGTGAAAACTATGGCAAAACTTTTAAATTTAATGCAATCTAATCCACTCACCTTACTGGTCAGCCTGCCGGAAAATACTTTGGGATTTGCGAAGGCGGCGGTGGAGGCGGGGGCCGATACCATTACTTTAGTTATCGATTCTTACGAGAAGTATCTAGCCGAAAAAGATAATTTGTTTGAAATCATCAAAAAAGCCGAGGTCCCGGTAGGTATTTCATTGAACACCACCGAAGATTTTGAAGCTGCCGATTATAAAAATATGATTGCGGCCGGAGCCGATTACATTGCGGTTCCGATTATCAAAGTGCCTCCACTGCTTAAAGAACAAAAGGAAATTGCGCAGGTTTATATTCTAAATAAGGATTACACCATTGACGAACTTTTAAACATTAAAGAAGTGGATAAGGTGGTTTTAGAGGCCAAGATTTCAAAACATAAGGAATCTGGCCGCGAAATTAACGTTGGGGATTTGCAAAATTACATTACCATGGCGACGTCAACTCATCTGCCGATCATTGTGCCGACCGAAAAACGCATTCATCCTTCAGAAGTGCCGATTATTTGGGATACAGGAGTAAAAGGGATCGAGCTTACCTCGGTAGTGCTGGGTCAGTCCGAAAAATCGCTGCAAAAAGTAACCCGCGAATATCGCATGGCGATTGATGACTTAGTCGAAGCGTGAATATCTTCAAGCCTTTTCGTAAATTTGTTCTGCTGTTTATCTTTCTTTACATTATTGCGGCGCCGGCTTTGGCGGCGGACCATTTTTCTCTTGTGGTTTTTGGCGATCCGCAGGGGCAATATGATGTTTTTCAAGATTTAATTCAAAAAGTAAATGCCGAAAACGATATCTCTTTTGCGGTTAGCTGTGGAGATTTAGTTTCTGAAGGAAATTATCAGGATTATCTTCGCTATAATGAATTGACCAAAGAGCTTAAGGTTAAATTATATAACGTTATGGGTAATCATGATGCAGTTCGAGGCTCCTGGAAACATTTTAATAAATTCTTCGGGGAAGCTTTTTACAGTTTTGATTATAAAAATTCTCACTTTATTGTAATCGATAATTCATTTGACCAGCGCCTTACCCAGTATCAAATGGGCTGGCTGCGTTCAGATTTAGCTAAAAATGACAAAGAAAATATCTTTGTTTTTATGCACCGGCCGCTATTTGACGTGACCGGATTTTTTGGCTCATACGCTATGGAATCTGAGGAAAAATCGCAAATCCTGCAGCAGCTTTTTGAGAAGCACAAGGTTAACGTTGTTTTTGCAGGGCATATCCACGGTTTTTCCAAAGGGCTGCACAACGGTGTTTTTTATATCATTACCGCCGGTGCCGGAGCAACTATTTATATGCCGGAATTTATGGGCGGATACTTTCATTACGTAAAAGTTAATGTAGATGGGGAAGACGTTACGTACACGGTAGTGCCGGTCTACGATTAAGTTATAAAATTTGACTAACTTTTATTGAGATGCTAACCTATTTCAAAATTTTATAAAGGTTAAAACAAAATGATTTTAGATCAAAAAAGACATAAAGGGCCCATCAGCCAGCGCAACCGCATCGCGTTTGCGTTTATGGAGTTAGCGCGGGATAAAACCTTTCAAAAAGTTTCTTCCGAAAAAAAATTAGAACTGATCCAAAATGCTTTAGACGTCGGCGATCAGGTTGCAGTTTGGATTCATTCTGAACACAATACCCGCGATCCCCGCAAAATAGCCGAAAGACTGGGGCTTAAAGTTTTTGGAGAAGACAAGGGGATGGTGGCGGGCAAAGTTAAGCGCAGCGAATACCGCCACGAAAGCCGGGAAATTGTAATTTTTAGAGATACTTTGGAAAGACTGATGAGCGAGGTTGATTCCAAGGAACTTTCGGAAAGACTGCTCCGTCTTTTAGTAGCCCACGAACTTTTCCACCATCTGGAAAGGACTCAGGTCGGGGAAGTTAGCAAAAAATTCATGATTACGGCCTGGAAATTTGGGCCCTTTGAGCGCAAACGAGAAATAAAAAAATTAAGTGACGTTTCCGCGCATGCCTTTACCCAAAGTTTACTCGAGCTTGATTTTTCCCCGCTGGTTTTTGATTATCTAACTTACACACTTTATACCGATTTAAAGTAATGGTATAATTGCACGGTTATGGCTGCAGATTTGCATATTCACACTACCTGCTCGGATGGTACTTATACCCCTGAACAGATAATAAAAGTTGCCAAAAAGGTGGGCTTAAAGACGGTGGCGATTACCGATCATGATACCACCGCAGGCCTTGCCGAAGCACTGACGGCTTCCGCAAAAATGGGAGTCACGGTGATTCCCGGCATCGAATTTACTTCAGAAACCAGCGAATTAGAAGTCCACATTCTGGCTTATTTTATGGATTACAATAATCCCGAACTGCTGGCGATACTTGAAAAGCTGCGCAATGCGAGAAAAGACCGGATTTATAAGATTACTGATAAACTAAAAGATCTGGGAGTAAGGATAAAAGCACGTGAAGTTATTCGTGAGGCGCGGGGAGGATGTCCCGGGCGTCCGCACGTAGCCCGAGTATTAATCAAAGAAGGCTTTTGTAAAAATTTCCGTGAAGCTTTTAGTAAGTATTTAGCTTTTGGTGGGCCCGCCTACGTTGGACATTATAAATTAACCCCGCAGGACACAGTCAAGATCATTCGCCAGGCCAAAGGGATTCCGGCGCTGGCGCATCCCGGAGGCTTTGCCAGAAATAAGCAGGAAGAACAAATTGATAAGTTGATTCCCGAGTTAGTGGAGGCCGGTCTTTTGGGTATCGAAGCCCTTTATCCTACGCATACTCAAAAGCAAACCGAGCATTTTTTGCAATTAACGAAACAATATAACTTATTAGCAACCGGCGGATCCGATTTTCACGGAGATAGCGGCGTGCGCGAAGTAATTTTTGGTGAATTTACGCTGGCGGATTCTTACGTCGATGCTTTAACCCAAAAAGCAAAGGAACTACATTGAAAACCGATTTATTGCATTACACTTTTGCAGAAATAAGTTTGTCCGCGATTGATCATAATATTAAAGAAATTAAAAAGCTCTTGCCGGCCGCTACCAAATTTATGGCGGTGGTTAAAGCTAACGCTTATGGGCACGGATCAGTCGAAGTTTCAAAGCAGGCACTGCAGAGCGGAGCGGATATTTTAGCCGTGGCTTCGGTTAAAGAAGCTTTAGAGCTGCGCGAAGCTGGCATTGATGCCCCGATCTTAGTTTTAAGTGAAACTTCTCCGGAATTAGTAGACTACGTAATTGATAATGATTTAACCCAAACCGTTTATACCCAAAAACTAGCTAAGCTCCTGTCGCAAGCGGCAGAAATAAAAGGCAAAAAAGTTAAAGTGCACGTTAAAGTAGATACGGGGATGGGCAGAGTAGGGGTGGCCCCGCCGGATGCGATTAATTTAATTAAATCTTTAAGTGAACTGCCGGGTCTTGAGCTGGAGGGTATCTTTACTCACTTTGC
>Ga0180007_10000227_pt1 | contig 104377 bp, 90 predicted proteins | sample MM_PC_MetaG_FD_121122 | JGI IMG/M metagenome (GOLD analysis project Ga0180007, IMG submission 121122) | Groundwater microbial communities from the Aspo Hard Rock Laboratory (HRL) deep subsurface site, Sweden - MM_PC_MetaG | ecosystem: Environmental > Aquatic > Deep subsurface > Groundwater... | reverse complement strand
GGATGGATCGTTTAGCCACTTAAAAGATATGCTAAGAATTCACAGAGGTTTGAAAAAGAACAGAAAGCTGAAATTAATCGACGAATTTTTATCAAAATAGCACCACATATTTACTAATATCCCAATATGACCAATAAATCTTCAATAAATCCCGCGCCTTCCTGCGAGGTATTCGGGGGAAGGTGCGGGATAAAAGACGCGGTTATAGCTGTTACCTATCGCTGCAATCTAAAATGCCAGATGTGCCATATCTGGCAGCGCGCCGACTACAGCCAGCTGCCTTTAGCCGCTTATAAAAAACTGCCGGCGTCTTTAAAATACATCAATATTTCCGGGGGCGAGCCCTTTTTACGGCCGGATTTGCCAGAACTGGCGGCTGTTATTAAACAAACCTGCCCGCAAGCCCGGCTGATTATTTCAACCAACGGCTTATTAAGCGAACTGATTGCCCGGCAAGTCAAAGAAATTGCCGAAAAAATTTGTCCGCTTAGCGTGGCGGTTTCTTTGGACGGCCTGCAGGATGTCCATGATCAGGTTAGGGGCATGGCCGGCAGTTTTGCCCAGGCCGTTAAAACAATCAAATTGTTAAAGGCCTTGGGATTTGCCAAACATAATTTAAAAATCAGCTTTACCCTTAATAATAACAATATCCCGGAACTGCCCAAGGTTTACCGGCTGGCCCGGGAGCTTGGCGTTGATTTTACCCTGGCTGTCGTTCATAACTCCGATAATTATTTTAACGTCCATAATAATCCCATAACCAAATTGGCTGAAGTCAAAAAAGTTTTAAGCTGGCTGATCAAGCAGCAGCTGCGGGGCTGGCGTTTAAAAAGCTGGCTGCGCGCCTACTTTAGCTGCGGCCTATGGCATTTTATTAAAAGTCGGCAGCGCCTTTTGCCCGACTACACCGGCCGCAGTTCTATTTTTATAGACCCCCGGGGAAAAATATATCCGTCAGATATCAGCGCCCAGCCGCTGGCTGATTTAACTAATTTTAATCAAGCCGGCTGGCCGCAAAATGCACCGGTATCTGAACCAAGCTGGATGATCTGCACCGCCAGAATGGCCATTAGCAAGCATCCGTTTAAAGTCTGTTTTTGGATATTAAAAAATAAGTTTAAAAAACATGCTGTGCTTAGTTAAACTGTTTAAATCGCCTTGGGAAATTTTTCTCTTTCTTGTATTTTTTACAATTCTGCTGATTATTTCCCCTGATAATTATCTGCTGATTATCGGCCTAATTTTAACTTTGCCGGCCATTTACTGGCTAAGCTACCATTTAACCTGGGGCTTAATCCTGATTGCCTTAACTTTTCCTTTTGTTAACTGGCAGATCTATTTAACCGCCGCTCTTAACGCTCCCTTGGTTGACTGGCTAAGCTTAGGCCTGCTGCTGGCTTACGGCCTTTTTTTAGTCAGAACCAAAAAATTCAGGCAAATTAAACTGCCGTTGCTGCTGCCTTTTTTGGCCTTTATTATTATTGCTTTGCTTTCCTTAAGCCAAAGTTTTTTCTGGCAGCCGGGCATAAAATACATCTTTAGGCCATTAATTTTTTGCTATCTGGTTTATTTTATTCTGCCGGTTAATTTGATTACTTCTAAAAAAATCCTCTGGAAAATCATCTGGGCCTGGTATTTATTAACTGTTGTCTGCGCTCTATTAAGTTTATTTGCTTATCTTTTCCTTTTATTTGAAAATAGCGAATTTTCCAGAATGATCCCTTTTAATCTTGCCGGCTTTAGTCCGCTGGGCGCCAATCAAAACTTGTTGACAGAATTGGTGGCCAGCTCCCTGCCCCTGGGCCTGCTGCTGGCTTTTGCCGCCAAAGCCAGAAAAAAAATTTCCCTGGCTTTTATTGCCAGTTTGGCGCTATTGTCTATTATTTTGCTTTTGACATTTTCGCGTTCCGGCTGGCTGGTCTTATTGCTGCAAATTTTCTGTTTTATTTTTCTGTTCCTGCCTTATTTTCCCGAAAAGGAGCTCTGGAAAAAAAGGCTCAAAATTTTTTTTACTGACTTTTTGCTGCTGGGCTTAATTGTGGCCGCTCCAATTATCCTGTTAATGGGCCAGTTAATGGCCAGCCAGGCGGTTATTAGCTCCAATATTAATCGTTTATGGCAATGGGGAATTGGTTTGGAAATGTTAAAAGATAATCTGCTGCTGGGCGCCGGGCCGGGCAGCTTTATTCCGATATTAAATGTTGATCCGCAGTATATTTTAGAGTTCGGCGCCGATCTTGAAGCCCATGGCCTGCCCTTAAAGCTTTTGGCCGAAACCGGGCTTTTGGGCGCCTTGGCCTTCGCCTTATTTTTAGGGTTAATTTTTGGGTCTGGCTGGCGGTTGCTTAATTCTCTAAAAAACCGGCCTAACAACTTTTTTATCTTTGCCTGTTTATGGTTAAGTGTCGCCAGTCTGTTCTTTTTTCAGTTGTTTAATACTACCTATTTTACCGCTAAATTCTGGCTGCCTTTAGGCATTTTAATCAGCGCTATTAATTTATATGGAAAAAAATCAACCGCAAAAAATTAAGCTGGCTTTTGTTTTATGTTCGCTCGCTTATGGCGGGGCCGAACGGTTGGTTTTGGATTTAATAAAAAACTTAAATCCCCGGCTGTTTGAAATTCATCTTTTAACCGTTAAAGGCGGCGGCGGGCTTTGGACCGAATTTAAAAAAACCGGCATTAATATCTGCCTTTATAATAAAAAAACTAAGCTCGGCTTATTGACTTTGTGGCGGCTAAAAAAATATTTTCAGAAAAACCGAATCCAGATCGTTCATACCCATTTATTTGCCGGCGATACCTGGGGGCGCTTGGCGGCTAAATGGGCCGGCGCGCCGATAATTATCTCGACTGAACATAATATTAACCTTGATGAAGGCCCGGCTAAAAAAATAATTAAAAGGATCTTGAGCCGTTTTACCAACCAGATTATAGCAGTTTCCCAGGCAGTCAAAAACTATCAAACACTTAAAGAAAAAATTCCTTCTCAAAAAATTATAGTGATTTATAACGGCCTGGATTTAAACCGTTTTCCTTTTAATTACCGTCCCTTGAGGCAGGCCGCGACTTTGGGAATTATCGGCCGTTTAGAGCCGCAAAAGGGACACGCCCCGGCTCTGCTGGCCTTTAAAGAAGTTTTAAAAAAATATCCTCAAACAAAACTGCTGATCATCGGGCAGGGCAGCTTAAAGCCAAAGCTGGTAAAGCTCGGCCAAAAATTACATATTGCCGATAGTCTAAGCTGGCAAAGTCCGCGGGAAAATGTTAATGATTTTTTAAAACAGATCAATATCTTGCTGGCGCCGTCATTATGGGAAGGTTTTGGCATTGTCGCTATAGAAGCCCTAGCCGCCGGCGTGCCGGTAATTGCCAGCCAGGTTGACGGCTTAAAAGAAATTATCACCGACGGTGAAAACGGTTTTCTAGCGCCCGTTAATAACCCCGGGGGCTTGGCCCAAAAAATTATTGAAGTTATGGAAAATTCTGACAAGCTTGAAGGGGTTAGTCTTAAAGGCAGAAAAAAAGTCATAAACTTATTTACCATCCAGCAAATGGCCGAACGTTACCAAAAAATTTACCTCAAGTCTTATGAAAATATTGCTAATCAATAAATATTATTACTTAAAAGGCGGTTCTGAAAAATATCTTTTTGAATTGGAAAAACTATTAAAACAGCAGGGGCACCAGGTTAAAGTTTTTTCTATGTCCCACCCGCAAAATTTACCAACCGGCGATGACCGCTTTTTTATTGCCAACCAGAACTTTAAAAAACTGCCCTGGCTTAAAAAGCTGCTTAATTTTAAAAACAGCCTTTACCGGAAAGAGTCTGTTGTTCAGCTGCAAAAACTGCTGCAAACTTTTAAGCCGGACCTGGCCCATCTTAATAATATTAACTTTCAACTAACTACCAGTCCGGTTGATTTGCTGCGCCGGCAAAAAATTCCCATAGTTATGACGCTGCATGACTACCAGCTAATCTGCCCCAACCATTTATTATACGACTTAAAGAAAAATTGTTTTGCCTGCCGGGGGAAAAAATTCTACCGTTGTTTATTTAAAAAATGCTACCAAAACTCCCGGTGGCTAAGCTTAGCGGCCGCTTTAGAAAGCTACTTTAACCATTGGCGGGGCGTTTATAATAAAATTGATCTTTTTATTTCCCCCAGCGAATTTTTAAAAACCAAAATGGCCGCGGCCGGCTTTCCAGCTGAAAAAATTATAGTTCTGCCTAACTTTTTAACTTCAGCCCGGCCGGTTCAACTGCCCAAAAATAAAGAAAAATATTTTCTTTACATTGGCCGGCTGAATCCGGAAAAAGGCATTGGTGATTTAATTAGCTTTTTCCAAAAACAACCAGGTCATCATTTAAAAATAATTGGCAGCGGGCCGTTAGCCGGCCAACTAACTAACTTGGGAGCTAATTTTGAATATTTAGGCCAGCTAGGCGCCATCGCCACTCAAAACTATTTGGCTAGGGCCAGGGCTTTGATTGTGCCCTCCAACTGGCCGGAAAACTGCCCTTATGTTATTTTAGAAGCCCTGGCTTTGGGCACGCCAATTCTAGCTGCGCCGGTCGGCGGACAAGCGGAAATTATTAAGCCGGGCATTAACGGCTATCTTTTTAATAACTATGAGCAGCTGGCTGAAATTTTAACTGATTTTTCAAATAATCCCGAGCTAATAGAAAAATTGTCAGCCGCCGCTTTAAAATCTAACCAAGCTTATGCAGCTGAAACATATTATTCAAAACTTTTTCCTCTCTACCAATCCTTGGTCAATGTGTAATATGCATATTACAAATGGCTATTGACTTTTTATTCAAAATAAGCTATAATAATAACATTGAGATGATTATATAATGGTCTAATTTGAGACCATTTTTTAATTGACTAAATTTTATAGTCCTTGATTGGCTTTTTAATGAAAATTAACTTCAAAAAATTAACTTTTACCGGGACAATTGCGGGATTGCTCCTGTTTTTAGCTTTCTTGCCCCGGTCTGTTTGGGGCTATCATCAGGCTAATCTGACTCAAGAAGTTTTTCCCAAGCTGGCCAATTACTTTCTGGCCTGGGATATTAGCGATGACGCAGCCGAGGAACTGGCTAAATGGGACCTGCTGATTTTATCTACCCAAGCGGTCGACCGCAATCCCAATCTGCTGCAGCTGATTAAACAATATAACCCCCAGATAAAAATTTTGGCTTACTTTCTATCGCAGGAAATTCCTGTAGCCGGCAGCCAAACCGACCCTTACGGTGCCTGGGGTAAAATTTATTCCCAAGTTAGTTCTAACAACTGGTGGTTAAGGGATACCTCTAATAACTCCACCTGCTTCTGGCCAAACACTAAGCTGATAAATATTACCACTGCCTGGCGCCAATGGCTGCCAGAATATATCAATAATCACCATTTAAAAATTCTGCCAGAATGGGACGGGGTATTTTACGATAACTGCTGGCCGGCGGTTGACTGGCTAAATTTATCCCTGGATTTAAATAACGATGGCCAGCCAGATTCGGCAGCCATCGAAAATAACCTCTGGTCGCAAGCTATGGCTGAATTACTAAATTACTCCAAGCAAATTTTCCCTAGCAACAAGCTGATTGTCTGCAATGGCGGCACCGGCTATAAAAATTATTATCATGGCCGGATGTTTGAAACCTTTCCCATAGCCAGCGAGGGCGGCTGGTTAAGCAATATTAATGATTACCTGGCCACGGGCAATTATTCAATTATCAACTCCAACACCCTTAATGTAAATAACCAAGCCGACTATCGGCAAATGCGCTTCGGTTTAACCAGCGCTCTTTTAGGCAATGGCTATTATTCGTTTGATTTTGGCGACACCGAGCATGGCCAGTTATGGTGGTACGATGAATACAGCGCCTATTTAGGCAAGCCCCTGGGCCCCAAAACTATTCTTAATAATAATCCTTATTTGCAGCAGCGCGATTTTGAGCGGGGCTTAATTGTGGTTAATGCCGCCGATCAAAAAGTTGCCTTGGAATTGAACGGCCGTTATGAAAAAATCATCGGCAGCCAGGCGCCCGAAATAAATAATGGTTCTTTGGTTAATGCTTTAGATATCCCGGCCCAAGACGGCCTGGCGCTGTTAAAGCCAATTGAACAATTGCTTAATGACTCCTTTAATAACGGCAGTTTTGCCATGGTTTTTAATAATAACGGCCAAAAAACGAGAAACGGCTTTTTTGCTTACCAGGAAAATCTGGCCGGCGGGCTAGAAATTATTCTTAAAGATATCGATCAAGATGGCCAGCTGGAAATCGTGACTGCTGATAAAACTAACATCAAAATCTATAATCAGGAATTTAAATTGGAGCAAGAGTTCGCGCCTTACGGACAAAATTTTAAAAACGGCTTCTTTTTTCTAGTGGCTGATTTAAACAACAATGGCAATTTCGAAATTATCACTTCACCTAAAAGCGGCGGTAGCGCTCATGTTAAAACTTTCTCAACTACCGGCCGCTGGCTTAATCCGGGCTTTATGGCTTACCCCGACTCTTTTACCGGCGGCGCCAGCCTGGCTTTAATTGATACTGATCATGATGGCCTAAAAGAAATTTTGACCGCGCCAGGGCCAGGCGCCAATTACCCGCTTAGGCATTTCAGCCAGAGCGGCCAACCGCTGGATTGCACTTTCCCTCTCTACGATGCCGATTATCGCGGCGGGGTTAATATAGCCAGCGGCGATGTTAATGGCGATGGCCAGACGGAAATCGTGGCTGCCCGGCGCAGCGGTTCGGCCGATATCAAAATATTTAACTGTTATGGCCGCTTGCTCACCCATTGGCTGGCTTCTAAAAATGCCACTCAAGGGATACAAGTAAAAGTCAACGATATTGACGCCGACGGTCAATATGAAATAATAACCTTAACTAACGAATTTTTATAAAACTATGGCTAAACCAGAACCAAACCAAAAACCAGATCAGGAAATTACGGTCCTGCCGGAAAATGCGGAAACTAAAGTTGTTTCGGCTCCTAAAAAGCCGGCGGTTAACTTTTTTATTAAAGTTGGCAAATTGAATGTTTTTAGTCACGAATATCTGCCGCCCTTTTTAAAAAAGCCTTACCAAAAAAGGCGTAAAAAATTTTATGAGCAGAAAAGATTCCACTTGTTAGTCGACATTATTTTATTATTTATTGTTTTAGCGTCTATTTTTACAACCGTCCATCTGCTGGCTAATAAGGGTTTATACTTAGCTATAAATTTAGGTCGTTGGCCAATTATTTCTATTGAGTCCAAAAAAACCATAGAAATCACGGCTCCGGTAATCGAACAGGAATTACTGGCGCCTAAACAGCCGCTAATTAAAACCGGCGATTCGCTGACCTTAAAAATTACCGTTAAAAATAACCAGGCGGCAGGCCTTGATAATATTCAAATGCAAACCCTGCTTAAAGCCGATGGCCTAAGCTATCAAATAACTGCCGGCCAAATCCTTAAAACCGAGGCCGCCCTTAAACAAAACCAGAGTCTAAATAATCAATTCACCCTAAGCAATCTTTCTGCTGACGCTTCGGAAATAATTATAACCAGCGAGCTGTCTTTTATGGTCCGGGGTAAAAATTACAGCTTTGTTTCCCAGCCTCTGGCAATAAAATTAAGCAGCGACCTAAAATTTACCATTCAAGGAAAATATTATACGGCCGACGGCGATCAGCTGGGCGTTGGTCCGCTGCCGCCCGAAGTTGGCCAAACTACCAGCTACTGGCTTTTTTGGAAACTGGCTAACGGCTTCAATGATTTAAATAACTTGATAGTCAGCGCTGCTTTGCCAAGCCAGGTTATTTTTACGGGTAAAACTAGCGTTACCAGCGGTCAGGGCATAAGTTATAACCCCGCTGCCGGAATAATTACTTGGGAACTGGCTGAACTATCAGCTAAAGAAACCGCCCAAGCCGGCTTCGAAATTGAACTAACGCCTATTTTGGCTCAAATTGACACTTCGCCCCCGTTATTAATTAATAATTCCCTGAGGGCTACGGATAATTTTACTAATCAAGAAATTAAAATAACAGCGCCAAGCTTAACAACCAATCTAGCTGATTTTTCAGCCGATTCGCCGTTAAGCAAAGTAATAAAATAAATTTATCTATTAAAAAAACGGCCGCTGGCCGTTTTTTTAATATTTTAAATTTCAGCTACCGCAAAAATAAACTCGTCAACGTAGCGGGGCACGGTAGTATATTGCAGCCAATAAACTGCCCGCCAACAGCTGTTAACCAGCCATTGAGCCAGCGCCCGCAGTTTTCTTGGCCAGCTATTGCGGGGGAAAATAAAGGGTTGAATGGTTATTTTTTTAAAGCCGGCCGCCCTTAACGCCTGCCTTAGGCTATATTCAGTAAAAGCCAGTTCGTGGGTAAAATCCTCAAAGCGCATCCGGCAGCCAGTCAAAGCGGCGGCGTTATTAGTCTTAATTATTAGCCGGCCGCTGGTCTTTAACGAGGCCCTAAACAATTTTAATAAAGGGATAATTTTTTCTTTTTCCTGATGTTCTATAACATCATTAAGGATAATAAAATCAAACTGCTGTTTTTTATCTTTTAAATAATCTTCCAAACTATCAATCAAAAATATTTTATCAGTAGCCTGCCGGGCGTATTCATACATCTCCCGGCTGATTTCGACGCCTGAATAATTAATATATTGCTCCTCTTCTAAATATTTTAAAAAAGCGCCCAGGCCAAAACCAATTTCTAAAATAGCCGCCTCTTTATTTTCCGGCAACCATTTTTGGTAATTTACCCGATAGCGCTCTGCCAGTTTATTTTGACTATCGGGCCTTTGGTTTTCTAAAAAACCGCCTGATAAAAACTTATCAAATAATTGCTGGCGGTTATGGTTAGACAAAGCAGTCATAAGATTCTTATAAAATTTTACACTCCGAAACTTCTTCCAGAGGGCGACCTAAAAGCTGGTAATAAAGCATTTCTGTCTGGTTAACTACCAGCTGCAGGTTAAAATTTTTATCTAAATATTTTTGAGCCCGTTGGCCAAATAATAAATATTCAGCGTCAGCTTCGGTTATTTTTTTCAGATGCGCCTGAAGTTCCTGAATTCTGCCATAGCCCGCCATGACTTTAGCTCCTATAAATTCCAGATTTTCCGGATTGCGGCGGCCGATTACCGGCAAGCCAAAGCTTAACGCTTCTAATAAGGCAAAGGATAAACCCTCGTTTTTGGAAGGCATTAAAAAGGCCCTGGCCTGCCTAAAAATAGCTTCTAGGGCCGGGCCATGCAAGCTGCCCGTAAAAACGATCTCCGGCGTTTCACCGGCCAATTTTTTCAAAGCGGCCACATAATCATCGGTAAAAAAACCGTCGCCCACTATCGCCAGCTTATAATCTTTTAAGGCTAAATTTTGAAAAGCTAAAATAGCTTCTTCAATATTTTTATGGGGGATCAGGCGGCTGACAACTAAAAAATATTTTTGGGGCTTAAGGGAATACTTTTTTAAATAGCTTTCCGAACGCTTTGGCGGTTCAACGGCGGGCTGTTTAACGCTATTGGGCAAATAAACGGTTGGCTGTTTAAAATACTGCCAGCAATAATCCTGCAGAACTTTGGAAACTGCAATGGTTTGATGGGGAAAATAACAAGCGGCTTTTTCAGCAAGCTTCAAAACTTTTCTGGCCAGCCAGCCCCATTTAGCGTGCATTCTGTCCATGCAATGAAAAGTTACAACCACCTTGGCCCCGGGCTTAAAAATTCTTGGTATAAAAGCCAGCAAGGCCGGGCCAATGCCTTGGTAATGAATAATATCGTAATCTTTAAACAAAGCATGGACGGTCGCCATTAGGGTATGGCTGATGGCATCTAAATGCTTTGTTTTAAGGGAGGGCAGGCTGATAATATTGACGCCCTTAAAAACCTTCAAGTATTTAGGAGTATAATAAGGCCTGGCATAAACGTAAACTTCGTGGCCATTTTTAACCATGGCGGCGGCTAAAAGCTCCACGTGCTTTTCCACGCCGCCATATTTCATGGGTATGCCTTTTTGTCCGAGATAAGCGATTTTCATAATTAATACTTGATGATTAAATGATTATCCCTGGTTAGAGCAAAATCATTAATAATCACTTCGCTCTCAACCATAAAATAATTACTTAAATTCCAATAAACCTTTAGCGGCTGCTGAACTGTTTTGATTTTTATTTGGACCGTCTGATTATCTGCGCCGGGCTGCTTCTGAATTAATAAATGGTAGCGATTATCGTTCAGGGCCTGATTGATTCTGTCGGGCAAGCGATAACGAAAAGTTAACTGGCCGCCCTTTTGCGGCTCTATGGCAATAAAGGCGCCAAAAACAGTTTTGCCATTTTCTTCATAAACCGCCGCTTCCCCGGCCAGGGAATTGCGATCATTTTCCATGGCCCCTGCGGCAGCTAATAACTGGCTGCCGACAGGCGCATAAACCCGCGTATAAGTCCGATAACGGGTGGTTTTCCAATCAAAGTGGCCCCGGTGGTTATAATTAATGGTTAAGGTGGCTATTAAAGACGACTCCGTGTTAGCTGAATTTTCTGGTTCAAGCTGATAGCTGATTTTTCGGTCAATGTAAGGGTCGGTTTTAAAACTGGCTAAATTAGCGTCAACCACCAAAAAATAATCGTCATAACTCGGCCTAACCGCGCCGGCCCAGTTTTGCCTGACTAAGTATTCCTGAATCTGGGGGTTGTTAGCATGAATTAAAATATTTTTTTTGTCCAAGTTGCTGTCTAAAATGTTTATTAAAGCTTCTAAATCGTCTAGATCATTGACTGATTTGGGGAATTCTTCTAAAATTTTATCCACCATGGCCTGAATGATGTCTTTGCGGTTCCATGAAGGCAAGTTCTTTTCTTGGTAGCCCCTCTCAACTTCATACTGAAACTCGGCTAAAAAGTTTTCGCGGCTATACAGCTCGCCATTGACCTCAATTGGCCCTAAAAAAGCTAATAACTCTTCAACTAACTGCGGAGTGATGGCTAAAACGCCGTCAACTTTTTCGCTGCCGCCGGCGGCCTGGTAAAAAAACTCGCCGGCATCGGCCGCTTCCGCATAATCGGGCGACCAGTTAGCGTCGCGCAAATACCACTGTTCCGCCTGCAAATACTTGGCCAAAGGCTCGGGCGCTGGCGGCAGATTTTTTTTACCGATTAAATTTACATCCAGATGGTAAATATCATCGGTGGTTAAATCAACTATCCGGCCGTTAGCGGTTTTTAACAGGCCGTAGCTGCCCCAAAAACCGCCGGTCGGCCGCAGTTCGCTGCTATTTTGAAAAAAAACCAGGAAAGTTCTGGGCTGGTCATAGCCCATCAGCCAGATAAAAATTTGGCTATAGGGTTCTATTTCATTAATTAAGGCGCCGGCTTTGGCGGCCAGGGCCGGTTGAATCAAATAATTCTGATGCCAAGCGCGGGATAAAGGAAATTGCTTGTCAATTAAATCAACCAGTTGGGCATAGTGCTTTTGGGCCTGGCTGTTGAGATTAGTGACTTGAGAAAAATTATTTAAGGCAAACGGCCACAAGCCGGCGGTGGTCTGGCCCGATTGCTGCCAGATAGCCCCCAACTGGGCGGTTTTTTGACCGTCGATCACTAAATCATTTAAAGCTAAAAGAATTTTATTATAACCCGCTGTTTTTTTGCCAAAAATGCCTAAGGTATATTTATTAAACTTGTTTAGCTGCCGCTGGGTTTTGCCGATCTCTTCCCGGCAAACAGTCAAAATTTTTTCAGCGCCCGTAAAATCTTTATTAATAAAATAATAAGGAATAAGCGTGCATTTTTCCCTCAAGACCTGAGTGGTTGAGTAAAAAACAGTTAAACTGACGGCGTGCCAACCAATAAACAGCGCTAAAATTACTGTCAGCGCTACCAGATATTTCGTAAAAAACCTTATTTTATTGATATTTTTAATAGCCATTTACTTAAGCTTATTATTATTTAGGGGTTTGTTAACTTACCAAATATTAACAAAAAAGTCAAGGGTTTGTGGTTTTAATAAAAACTATGATATCATATAAACCCCGTGCCACAGGATTACCTGTCTGCCAAAGCCGGCGGGCAGGCGCCCGTGGTGTTCTGCGGCGCGGAGCAAATGTAATAATTCTTTTTGTCAAACGTTATATAAAAAGAGATGGATTTTGCTTCTCTAAAAAATAATATCTTTTATAGGTCCTGCGCAGCCACATGCCCGGGGATGATTTTTTTGTATATAAAAAATATTACTGCTTTATATACTAATTAAATTTTAATCTTTACAAATCACTTTATGAAAACAAAAAAAATAGCTGTTTTGGCTATTTCCATTACTATTCTTCTGCTGACGGCAGGCATTGCCTATGCTGTAAGCTATCTCTCGGTGTCTTTAAACGCCAATACGCCGCCCGGCGGCTATATTTGGGCCACCTCCACTAACGTTGCTTTTACCACGTTTGACTTCAGCAACGCTGCCAGCAGCACCGAAGATATCATTTTAGATTTTTTGGCAGTTACTAATTCTGGCTCCTCTTCTACGACTCCGCACGTCTTTTCACAGCTATACCTCTACGAAGACGATAATTTAATCGCCACTACCACCGAAGCTTTTGACACCAATCATTTCCTGTTTAGAGCTTTAAACTACACCATTCCCACCAGCACTACCAAAGCTTTGACCGTTAAGGGAGATCTAGGCGCGGAAGCCACTTCCACCCAAACCATTATTATCGGTATTAAAGGCGCTAATTTCATAAGAGCTCACGGCGCTTACACTGGTACTGCTACCACTATTTGGGGCAACTTCCCGGTTCTGGGTAATACCTTTACTATCTATTAACAAGCATGATAAAGGAAAATCTCGGCTACAACCGGGATTTTTCTTTTAGGCAAAAATCTCTTCATCTTTAAGGTAGACTTGAATAAAACAGTGGCGGAGGGTAAAATGATTCTATGAAACAAGGTTTATTAATAGTTGATGTCCAGAACTATTCCATCAACAAAAACACCCAGCATGTTCCCGGTTTGATTAAAAAACTAATTGAAAAAAATCACTTTCCGGTAATAATGTTTAGCCAGTTTATTAATACGCCCAATAGTCAATTCGTCAGGCAACTGAATTTTACCGGCTGTATGCGGCCTCCCTATTCTAATATTGTTGACGAGCTTAGACCCTGGGTTAAAAGAGACAATGTTTTTATTAAAAATACTTTCTCGGTTTTTGCCAATTCCGGCTTTGAGAGATATTTGCAAGAAAAAAAAGTTGATGAGCTGGTGATAGCCGGCTTAGACACCGATTACTGCGTTTTAGCCGATTGCTTTAACGCTTTTGACAAAGGTTACAAAGTTACTGTTGTTGCCGACTGTTGCGCCAGTTTTACTTCCGGCGATGCGGGACATCAAGTTGCTTTAGAGATAATTAAAGATAATCTTGGAACTATTATTTAATTAATTTTTTAATGAGAAAATGTATTACAAATATATTAATATAGTTCGCATAATAACGGATTAGCTAAAATATTCCTTTTCTTTTCTGGGCTATTCCTCCAGAGGCGGACAGGCGCCCAGTTGTTTAAAAAATTTTCAAATTTATTTTTATTTATTTTTTAGGGGAATATAGGTGTTTTTGCCCTCGACAAAGCAGGGGCAAAAATGATTTATTTATAAGGGGAAAACAAATACAATACAATCATCTAATTGAACAAAATATGGCAAATAGTAATCTTACTAACGCAAAAAGGGCAAAGAACGACGAGTTTTACACCCAATACGGCGATATTCAGAAAGAAGTCGGGGCATATTTGGATTACAACCCGAATGTATTTCGCGGCAAGGTAGTATATTGCAACTGTGATGATCCGTTTGAAAGCAACTTCTTCCGCTATTTCGTGCTCAATTTCAACAAGCTCGGATTGAAACAGCTTATCACCACCAGCTACAAGCCCTCGCCCGTAGCTAACACGCAACTAGTTTTATTTGGCGATGACAAAACTCTCACACCATCAAAAGGTCGTCCGAAAATAAATGCCAACAAATTTATTATCAACGAAGTGTATGACATTGACGGTGATGGCGAATTCAACTTGAAGGACATTGCCAAGCAGTTAAAGGCAAACAAACATAATGAATGGACGCCACTTGAAGGCGACGGCGATTTCAAAGGTCCCGAGTGCGTAGAATTACTAAATCAATCCGACATCGTGGTAACAAATCCGCCGTTCAGTCTGTTTCGCGAATATGTGAAGCAACTTTTTGATTATGATAAAAAGTTTGTCATTATCGGCAGTATGAATGCGATTACTTACAAAGAAATATTTCCACTGATTAAAGAAAATAAAATGTGGTTGGGAAATGGTTTTCATGCCGGCAACGCATTTTTCTTTACGCCAAACGCAAGGGGATACGCCAGTGGCGTGCTTGATGACAAAACAGGACTTGTTAAATTTCGCAATTGCCATTGGTTCACCAACCTTGACCACGGACGACGCCATCAATCATTGCCGCTTATGACTATGGAAGAAAATTTGAAATACAGTAAGCACAAAGAAATTCAAGGCAAAAAAACGTATGATAAATATGACAATTACGATGCCATAGAAGTGTCGTTTACGGATTCAATCCCCAGTGATTACGACGGCGTAATGGGCGTGCCAATCAGTTTTTTGGATAAATATAATCCGGAACAGTTTGAGATTGTAAAATTTAGACACGGCGACGATGGAAAAGATTTGCGATTAAAAGACGGGACATGCCCGTATTTTAGAGTTTTAATTAGGCATAAGAAAAAATAATTTTATGGCAGAATTTATAAAATTTATAGAAATATTAAAATGGCCTGTCGTTATATTGGTTGCATTATGGATTTTTAGAAAATCGATCAAAGAACTAATTTTGAACATTGCAGATTTTTCAATAACGAAAGACGGATTATCGGCGAGAATTGCAAGGCCGTCGGTTAAAATCTCAAGCAATAAAACAACAGAAACGGTTAAATCCGATAATCCGAACACAGATTATATTTCGGAAAACAAAGAGGGCGAAGTTTTTTTTAATTACTCGAATAATAACGGTATTTATACCATTGGAAAAGACGATTATCGGTTTGATACGCAATGGTCAAAAGCAAGCAAAGAATATATTCATTTCTATAACGATCAATCAACAATAAAATCAATACGCCTTGTAAAAGATATTTCCGATTTAGATAAAGTTCAACCAGAAAAATATGATTCATCTTCTCGTGCTAGAACCGCAGGGATAAATCAAGTTGCGGTGTTTGAAAACAATAACGGTAAACTTCTTGCGATTAAGATATTAGGAATTAAGGACGATTCGCGGGGTGATAATTCTGACGAATTGTATTTCAAATATAAAATATTAGCTAAAAACTTACAAAAATAATATGAAATACAATCAAAAATAAGTTTATGCCCATCCAATCCAAAAACAATCAAATTATAATTTACAACACCAAAGACGGCGAGACTAAGATTGAGGTGCGGACGAGGGTGAGGCGGTGATTTTTGTTTAGTTTACATCTCACTTGCCAATATAAACAAAAAGGTGTAATATGTTTACATTGATATGACCAATATAAACAAACCGAAAATAGGCAGATATATAGAGCAAAAAGAGGGTTTTAAGGCCTTCACTCCTTTTGATTTTCCTCCAAAAGGCGGTTTTGATATTAGCGCTAAATTATACAAGAAGCATGAAGAAGCCATTAGGTTGGTCGGCAAGCTTGATGGAATCACGCGTCTTTTGCCCGATAAAGATTTTTTTATTTCAATGTTCGTGGTAAAAGATGCAACCTATTCAAGCCAGATTGAAGGAACTAAAGCCACATTTCAAGATGCAGTGGCGGCCCCGGTTACAGAAGAAAAAAATCGAAAAAATCCTGATGTGGATGATATTGAACATTATATAAAAGCTGCAAATTACGGCGTGGAAAGAACAAAAGAATTTCCCATTTCTTTGCGATTTATAAGAGAACTTCATGAGAAATTGATGACGAGCGCTCGTTCTACCCAGCACGCTTACCCTGGGGAATTTCGTCGATCTCAAAATTGGATTGGCGGAAAGACACCAGCAGATGCTTCTTTTGTTCCTCCAGCAGTTCCAGATATGCACAAATCTCTTAATGATTTAGAAAATTTTATACACGCAAAAGATGATTATCCTTCGTTGGTTAAGGTCGGTCTTTTGCATGCTCAATTTGAAACAATCCACCCATTTACTGACGGGAATGGTCGAACGGGTAGAATGTTAATTGCAATGTATATACATCACGCAAAGCTTTTGGAATTGCCAGTACTTTATCTATCCAATTATTTTAAAAAGTATCAAAAACTTTACTATCAAAAATTACAGGCATATCATGATGAAGAATCAGAGGTGGATGAATGGCTTGAATTTTTCCTTGAAGGCATAGTTGAAATTGCGAATTCAGGCATAGAAACATGCACAAAAATTACCGCGTTGCGTGATCGAGATTTTGCTAAAATGCAAAAACTTGGCAAGAAATCTGCTGCCTCAACACTAAAAATTGTCCATAATTTATTTAGTCAACCAATCGTTGGAGTAGCAGAGATAATGAAATGGACAAAGTTTACCGCACCCGGCGCATATAATGTCATTGAACGACTCAAGAATTTGGGAATCCTTGAGCCTCTTGGCGATGCCGATTATGATCAAAAATATATTTATGCTGATTATTACGAAATCTTTGATGATTCCTTCAGAGAAGCGCGAAAAATGAAAAAATAAATATGAAAACAATTTTAAAAACCAACATCACTGTTAGAGATATTTGCGAAGGGTTCGTCTATAACGAACTGGAAGGCAAGGGTTTGTTTGGATTATCCGGCAAGCTCACTATTCAGCCGGAATACCAACGCAATTATATTTATGCGTCTGACGGCGGCAAAAGAGAAATGGCCGTCATTGAATCAATTCTCAAGGGCTATCCGATCGGCCTGATTTATTTTAATAAAGTGAGTGACAAAAATTTGGAAGTTTTGGACGGGCAACAGCGAATCACCAGTCTTGGACGTTTTGTGACTGACAAATTTGCCATCAAAGATGAAAACGGTATGGAACAATATTTTGGCGGTATGGCAAAAGACAAGAAAGCCAAGATTTTGGAAACTAAACTGCTCATTTACGAATGCGAGGGAACAGAAAGCCAAATAAAGGAGTGGTTTAAGACGATAAATATTGCCGGAGTTCCGCTCGTCCCCCAAGAATTGTTAAATGCGATTTACTCTGGACAATTCGTGACACTCGGCAAGGAGGAGTTTAGTAATAGCCAAAATGCAAATATTCAAAAATGGAGCGCGTACATAAAAGGAAGTGCAAACCGACAGGCTTTTTTTGAGAGGGCTCTGGACTGGGTAAGCAAAGGAAATATTGATGATTACATGAGTATTCATCGCCATGACAAAAATATCAATGAGTTAAAAAAATATTTCAACAGCGTGATCGATTGGATTTCTAGTGTGTTTACCGACGTAGAAAGCGAAATGTGCGGACTTGAGTGGGGCCGACTGTATGAGCAGTATCATAAGAAAGCCTATGACCCCAAGAAAGTGTCAGCCGAAGTGCACAAGCTCTATGGTGATTCGTATATCAAAAACCGCAAAGGTATTTTTGAGTTTATTCTAGGTGGTTCAGTAGACACTAAACTGCTGGAGGTTCGCGTCTTTGACGAGGCAACCAAAAAATCAGTTTACACAATACAGACAGAAACTGCCAAAACCAAAGGCAAATCAAATTGTCCGCTTTGTGCTATCGGGCACGATGCCAATAAGGAGAAAATCTGGAGTTTGAGCGAAATGGACGCTGATCATGTTGCGGCTTGGAGTAAAGGTGGCGCGACTGCGGCCAAAAACTGCCAAATGCTTTGCAAAACACATAATCGAGCAAAAGGAAATCGGTAAAAAGTGAAGAGTTTTCGGTCGGGGCAATTCACCCCTTTTGTTCCCCTCTTGCCCCCCTCCCTCAAACAGAATAAGGAGTTTTGGATTTTGGGCATTCACTCCTAACCCCTCTGCCCAAAATCCAAAACAGAAAAAGAAATTTGAAAATTTTTTAAAACAACCGACTATCGTCGGAAAAAGAAAAGGAATACATCAGCTAACAACGAGTATCCGGTTACGGCTTTTTACAAAAGCCTCCACCCAAATTTTTCCTCCGTTCCGCTCCAGAAAAACTTCAGATACTCGAAACGTTATATGCTGTTCAAAATTGCTCCTAATCGTCGCAACTTCGGATCAGCAAGGAACGTTAGATAAAATAAATAAAAATAAATGCCTAAACAACAAAAATTCATAATAATCGACGGTAATGCGCTTTTGCACCGCGCTTTCCATGCCCTGCCGCCTATGACTTTAAAGAACGGCACTTTGGTTAATGCTGTTTATGGCTTTACTTCCATTCTGTTAAAGATTATTAAAGAGCTGAAGCCGGACTATATCTGCGCCGCTTTTGACAGAAAAGGCGTTACTAAACGAGCCGAGGAATTTGCCGATTATAAAGCCCAGCGCAAAAAACAGCCCGACGAACTGTATCAGCAGATTCCGATTATTGAGGATATTCTGAAAGCTTTTAAAGTGCCGGTGATTGATTCTAAAAAAGAGGGCTACGAAGCTGATGATGTTATTGGCACGGTAGTCGCTAAACTTAAAAAGGATGAACCCGACATTAAATCGGTGATCGTCACCGGCGATTTGGATACTCTGCAGCTGGTTGATGAAAACGTGGAAGTCTTTACGCTTAAAAAGGGTATTTCCGATACCATTACCTATGCTCCCCAAACAGTTAAAGAAAGGTACGGCCTGGAGCCGGAGCAACTGGTGGACTTTAAAGCTCTGCGGGGAGACCCTTCCGACAATATCCCGGGGGTCAAGGGCATTGGCGAAAAAACCGCTGCCAAGTTGATTCAAAAATTCGGCGCTTTGGAAAATTTATATCAAGCCATAAAGAATGATGATAAAAAACTGGATGATTTTAAAGAAAGAATTATCAACCTGCTTAAAGAGCGGGAAAAAGAAGCTTTTTTAAGTAAGCGGCTGGTTACGATTCAAACCGACTTACCCACTAATTTTAAATTGGCTGATACCAAAATTCAGGGCTTTGACCAAAAAGCGGTTATTAAATTATTTACCGACCTTGAGTTTAAAAGCTTGATGAATAGAATCCCGATGGCAATGGCCGGCGATGTTGAAAAATTGCCGGATGGTGAAAAAACAAAAGGTTCGCAAAGTAAAATGGAATTTATGAAATTGGAGACCAGGCCGAAAAATAAAAAATTCAAATATCAATTAATTGATAATGATGATAAATTCAATAAATTTTTTGATGATTTAAAAAAACAATCTTTATTTGCTGTTGATACCGAAACTACTTCTTTGGATGTTTGGCAGGCAGAGCTTTTGGGGTTAAGCATTTCCTGGCAAGCAGATGTTGCCTACTATATTGTAAAGAATGGCGAATGGCTGAAAAAATTAAAACCGATTCTGGAAGATCCTAAAATTAAAAAAGTCGGCCATCATTTAAAGTATGATTACGAAGTCTTGATGCAAAATGACATTGTTATTGATGGAATTGAATTTGACACTTTGCTGGCCGCCTATTTATTGACTTCGGGCAACCGCAATTTAAATCTTGATGATCTGGTTTTCAGCGAGCTTAAGTATCAAATGCAGCCCATTGAAGAGCTGATTGGCCCTAAGGGTAAAAAACAAATGTCAATGAAAGATGTTCCGCTGGAACAGCTTTCGTGGTATGCCTGCGAAGACGCGGATTTTTCTTTAAAGCTTTATAAAAAACTAAAGCCGCAGCTGGAGCAGGCGGCTAATCTGGGCCTGCTGCAAAAAATGGAAGTTCCTTTAATTCCGGCGCTGGCAATTATGGAAAAAACCGGCATTAAAATTGATGTTGATTTTCTCAAAAAGATGAATCAAAAATTTAATCAGAAAATTAATTCTCTGGAAGATAAAATCTATAAACTGGCCGGCGCTAAATTCAATATTGCTTCGCCTCTTCAGCTTAAAGAAATCCTTTTTGAAAAGTTGAAAATTTCCACCGCCGGCTTGAAAAAAATTAAAACCGGCATCTCCACGGCCGCCGCGGAGCTGGAAAAAATGAGAGGCAAGCATCCAATTATCGACCTGATTTCTGAATTTAGAGAATATGCCAAACTGCAAAACACCTATATTAAAGCTCTGCCTAAATTAGCTGATCCCCGAACCGACCGAGTTCATACCAGCTTCAACCAGACCATTGCGGCCACCGGGCGTTTTTCTTCTTCTGATCCTAATTTGCAGAATATTCCTATCCGGACGGAAATTGGCAGAGAAATTAGAAAGGCCTTTATTGCCGAGCGGGGCTATCGGATTATTTCGGCCGACTATTCGCAGATTGAACTGCGGGTAATTGCTTCTTTAGCTGGTGACCAGAAAATGATTGACTATTTTAAAAAAGGCGAGGATATCCATGCCCGCACCGCCGCCAATATCAACAAGATTGATATTAAAGAAGTCACTCGCCAGCAGCGCCGGGCCGCCAAAGAAGTCAATTTCGGGGTAATTTACGGCCTGGGCTATGTTGGCCTGGCCCAACGCACAGGCATTAGCCGCGAAGAGGCCCAAAGTTTTATTGACCAATATTTTGCCGTCCATCCGCAGATTAAAAACTGGCTGGCAGAAACCAAAAAAATAGCCCACAAGCTCGGCTATGTTGAAGACCTTTTTGGCCGCCGCAGATATCTGCCCGATATTAATTCCGGGGTGCAGATGCTTAAAGCGGCGGCCGAACGCATGGCTATTAATATGCCGATTCAGGGCACAGCCGCCGATCTTTTAAAACTTTCGATGATTGAAATTGATAATCAACTACCGGCCTTCTCACCTAAATCTAAAATGCTCCTGACTGTTCATGATGAACTGGTTTTTGAAGCGCCGGCCAAAGAAGTTGACAGAGTCTCTAAATTAGTTAAAAATATAATGGAAAATATTTATAAATTAAAAGTCCCCATAGAGGTTGATGTCCATTCAGCCAAAAACTGGGGTGACTGTAAATAACTTGATTATTAGACTATTTGAGTATTTGAATATTAGAATATTTGATTATCTAAATATTAAATTATTAGAATAATGGTAATAAACTAGATAATCAAATATTCCACCGGTCAAATAATCTAATAATCTATGAATCTAATAATCTAATGTTTCTAACGGTCCACGCCGCATCAGGAATTTTTATCGGCAGCCAGGTTTCTGCCCCTTGGCTGGCTTTTATTTTGGGTTTTGTATCCCACTGGCTTTTGGACTTTATACCGCACGGCGATGAAAAAGTGATTGACCGCTCAAAATTTTCCGAAAGCCGGCTAAAAAAAATGCTTTTTTATGTGGCTGCCGCAGATACCTTGGGTATTATTATTCTTTTTTACTTTCTTATCTCAACAGAAACCATTGTCTTGACTTCAGGCATTCTTTGGGGCATGCTGGGAGCAGTGGCTCCGGATTATTTATGGGGTCTCCATAAAATTACCCGCATCAGGGTCTTAAAGCCCCTGCATAAAATTCACAACTGGTTTCATCTTAAGCTGACTAATCCCCGATACCCCCGATTAAATCGGGGACGGGGACTGCCTTTCAAGCTTGGCAGTTTAATCCAGCTGGCCGCTTTTATTGCTTTTTTTCTCTTGATTATTTACTTATAATTGACTTTTGAATCTTTATTATGTTCATCTTTTTATATGGCGAGGACTCGTACCGCTCCGGCCAAAAGCTTAAGGAAATAAAAAATAATTTTAAGGAAAAAACCGACCCTTCGGGCCTTAATATTGCCGTTTTTGAAGATGAGAATTTTGATTTGGAAAAATTTAATTCTGCTGCCGGCCAAAGCGGTTTCTTAGTTGCCAAAAGATTAATTATTATTAAAAACCTGTTATTAAATAAGCCGGCTAAAGAACTTGCTGAAAGCTTAGTTGAATTATTAGACAGGCTAAAAGGCAGTGAAAATATTTTTGTTTTTTACGAAAACGGTATTCCTGACCGGAGAACCGGGCTGTTTAAAAAACTTGGCCAAAGCAAATTGGTCCAGACTTTCGAACCTCTGGAAAATACCAAACTTGATAATTGGATTAAAAAATATATCGAGGAATCGGGCGGTAAAATAGAAAAAGACGCTTTGGACTTGCTGCTTTCTTTTGTGGGCGACAATCTGTGGCAATTAACCAGCGAGCTGGATAAATTAATGGCTTTTAAAAATAATCAGGCCATAAAAAAGGAAGATGTTGAACAGTTTGTGACGGCAAAATTAAATGAGAATATTTTTGGCTTATCCGATGCCTTGGCCGTTGATAATAAAAAAGAAGCCGTTAGACTCCTTAAAGAACAGCTGGCCGTGGGCCTAAACGAAATTTATTTATTGACTATGATGACCAGGCAATTTAGAATTTTGGCCGAAATAAAATCCCTGCTGTCCCAGGGAGTGCCACAGGCCCACATTGCTTCTAAATTAAAACTCCATCCTTTTGTAGTAAAAAAAGCTCTGCCGCAAGCTAATAAATTTACTCTGGCTAAATTTAAAAAAATCTATCAGCAGTTGGTTGAACTTGATAAAAAGATGAAGTCCACCTCCCTGCCGCCGGCTACGCTTCTTAATCAATTTATTATGCAAATTTAAAAAGGCCTTGCCTTACTCTGTCATTGCGAGCGGAGCGAAGCAATCCCCTTGGTCGAATGAACGTTCGTTCAACTAGGGAATCGCCGCGTCGTCGAGCTTTGCTCGTCTCCTCGCGATGACAATGAAAGGCAAGGCCTTTTTTGATTCTTAAATTACTTCTTTATTTTTCTGACTCTGGCAACTAAGCGCGACTTTTTCCGATTGGCTGTATTCTTTTTAATTACGCCCCTTTTAACCGCTTTATCAATAGCTTTTTGGGTTTGTTTAAGCAAATCCTGAACCTTGTCCATTTCTCCGGCTTCTGCGGTTTTTAAGGTTTTTTTAATTAAATCTTTGACAGTTTTTTTACGCTTGATATTTCTGACTGTTCTCTTTTGGTCCCGGCGCAGCGCTTTTTTTGCTGATGGTGTTGTTGGCATATTGTTGGTTGATTAAGTTTTATAAGTTATTAACGATAAATTTTATCATTGTTCATTTATCATTGTTCATTTATAATAAGGGTGTGAGAGATAAAACGATACTAACATAATCATAATAATAAATCAACTAATATGAAAGTCGAATACATTTCATCCAAAGAACAAATGCTGATTGCCGAAAATTTGTATAATATTACCGATTCTATAGAAGCGGCTAAACGATTAGAAGAAGAATGCGGTATCAAAATTACATACGGCAAATCAGTTGAGCTTAGGGACTTTGCCCGCAAGCTGGATAAAACCAAGTTCTTTAATTGGGAAATTGAAAAAGCTATCGAAAAACATAGCGGGCATAAAATTCGTTTACGCGATTTATAGCTTCCAGCGGCTTAATCAAATATTTAGAATAATTATCTTTTGTAAGCTGATCCAACCGAACCGCCTCATTAATATTAAAATCCCCGATCGCGGTTCTTTTTAGTTCTTCAAGAATTGCCCCGGTACCCAACTTTTGACCAATGTCATGCGCCAGCGTTCTGATATATGTTCCGGTTGAACAAACGATTCTAATTTCAAAATTTGGGATTTGGGATTTGGGATTTGGGATTTGTTTGTTTCTTGCTCCGCCTTGAGCTTGTCGAAAGGTGGGTTGTATCTTGTATCTTAATAATTCAATCTTATATATTTCAATCTCCGATGGTTTCCGAGCAATGGTTTTACCCTGACGAGCAATCTCATATAATTTTTTTCCATCGACCTTCTTGGCCGAAAACATCGGCGGCAACTGCTGCTGTTTACCAATGAACGATTTTAAAATGTTTTGGATTTTGGATTTTGATATTTGAGAATTATTTAGTCCCCGATTTATTCGGGGATGGAATTTAGGATTTACCTCTCGGCCATGAGCTCGAGGCCGAATGGGAATTTTACCCGTCCTATCATAAGTATCCGACGTAACTCCCAAAGTAATGGCCGCTTCGTAAATTTTTGACAGCACATTAAACACTCCTGCAATTTTAGTTGCCTGTCCTATAGCGCAAATCAAAAGCCCGGTGGCAAACGGATCGAGCGTGCCGGTATGGCCGATTTGTTTGATGCCGGTGATGGAACGAAGCTTGGCCACAACATCGTGCGAAGTCCAATCCATGGGCTTATTAATTAATAAAAATCCTGCTCGCCTCGATTCGGCGAAGCGGGCCTGCTCATCCTCTAATGCTTTCCTAATGCTTTTACCCTTGCAGACATCTTCTTTAAACGGTTTAAGTCTCTCTATTTTAAAATGTAAATCGGAGTTAACCGCTAAATCATGCAAGCCCTTAACATAGTTCTGCTGATCATAGCCCATGCCAATAACATCGGGTTTTTCTTGTTTAATGATTTTATAAGGATCGTCCAGATCGCCTAAAACAACCTTCCAATCCCCCGGTCTTTTGGTCTTTGATAAAACATCCTTTAATTGATTCAATCTTTTATTTTCATCAAAGTAAGGATTCCTGCCTTTCATTTTTTTTACATTTTCGTCTCTGGCAATTATAACAACTAAAAAATTATCTGACCCTAAACCGGAGCGTAGCGACTGGTTTAGGGCACCCAGCTCTTTAGCTTGTTCAATTAAATTGATATGTCCGGGATGGATTATATCAAAAGTTCCCGCAACTAGTACTTTAGTCATAATAAATATTATTTGAAATTTGACCTTGACATTATTGAAATTTCTGCTATCATAGTTGATTAGGCAATTATATCAAAAAATGGAGGAGGAACAAAACCGTGAAAACAATCGTTCTTTTCACTTTAGCGCTCTGCCTGCTGCTAAGCGGTTGCAACCGCATCGAGCCGCCGGTTGTTCGGGCGGAAAAACAGTTCTGCCAGCTGGAAAATCAGTTCTGGCTTAAGGCAATCGATAGCGCCACCCAACTAGCCTATAACTGGGTGACAATCGATACCTTGAAAAGTGGGTTTTTTATCCCTTCCAACTGCATCAAACAAATGAGCGCAATTTTCACTGACACCTTGCAGGGAGACTCAGTGCAAATCAATGCCTACCGGCTAGCCCAACTAACTTCAGATGAATACTGCATTATAATTTTGGAATTAGTCCGTCGGTCAACAGATTGGCATCGGACGGTGCGCTGGCCAATGGATACAACCTGGGTAGAATTTACCCCTAATCTGCCAGATACGATTAGCTTGGGAGTACATAAAATTGCTCATCAGCAATACTGGTACGCCATTACCATCGGCGCGACCAGCGGTCCGGCTTTTGTCCGCTCCGGTTTCGTCAAAATGCTGTTGGAGAAGATGCGTCTAGATCTTTATCCGCCAACTGCGGCGTCAAAAAATCCAAAATAATATGCGAGATAAACTGAAAAACAGACTGGACACTAAAGTTCAGTCTTTTTATTTCTTAATTTTTTAAAATCAGCAATTTGGTCTCTTAATTCCGCTGCTTTTTCAAACTCTAAATTACTCGCGGCCATAGCCATCTGATTCTCCAAGTCCTCAATAAGATGTTTAAGCTCGTCTTTGGGAATATCTTTGAGTTTATCGGTCCTTGGTCTTTGGTCTTTGGTTCTCTCCCGCACATTCTCAACCTTAACATCTTTCTTAATTGATTGAGGTTCAACGTTGTGCCTGCGATTATATTTCTCCTGAATTTTCCGGCGGCGGTTGACTTCTTTAATGGCCCTTTTCATCGAACCGGTTTGTTTATCAGCGTACATTATAATTCTACCTTCAATATGCCTGGCAGCTCTGCCCATAGTTTGGACTAATGATGTTTCGCTACGAAGAAATCCTTCTTTATCAGCGTCTAAAATAGCAATCAGCGAGACCTCGGGCAAATCAAGGCCTTCGCGAAGTAAGTTGATGCCCACCAAAACATCGTATTTTCCAAGCCGAAGATCCCTGATAATTTCAATCCTTTCTAAAGTGTGAATTTCGGAATGCAAATACTGAACTTTAAGGCCTTTTTCCTGCAGATATTCTGTAAGATCTTCGGCTAAACGTTTAGTTAAAGTGGTAACTAAAACTCTTTGCTTTTTTTTGACTGTAGCTGTGATCTCTTTAATTAAATCTGCCACTTGATTCTTGGTTTTTTTGACTTCCACGCTTGGTTCCAAAAGTCCGGTCGGACGAATGAGTTGTTGGGCGACTGCGGAATTTGAGTCTTCAATCTTCAGTTTTAAATCTTCGTAATCCACCACCTCTTTTGTAAGCGCCCCGGCCTTCATTTTTTTAGTTTTAATTCCCGACATGCGATACTCGTAAGCAGCCGGCGTGGCCGAAACAAAGACTGCTTTGCTTATATGATTTTCAAACTCCTTGAATTTTAACGGCCGGTTATCTAAAGCTGATGGCAAACGAAAGCCAAAATCGACCAGGGTCTGTTTTCTGGCCCGGTCGCCATTATACATAGCGTTAAGTTGAGGCACCGTCATATGCGATTCATCAATGAACAGCAGAAAATCATCAGGATAATAATCAATCAATGTCGCCGGCTGTTCCCCCGGTTCCCGGTTGGTCAGGTACCTTGAATAGTTTTCTATGCCGTTGCAGTAGCCGGTTTGTTCTATCATTTCTAAATCGTACTTGGTTCTTTCTTCGATTCGTTGGGCTTCTAGTAGTTTATTTTGATTCTTAAGTTGAGTGGCTCTTTCCTTCATTTCTTTTTTGATGGATTCCAGCGATTGTTTTAATCTTTCCTCGGGCGTGACAAAATGCTTGGCCGGAAAAACTTCAATGTTTTGGATTTTGGATTTTGCTCGCCCTGAGCGAAGCCGAAGGGGAATTTGAGATTTGTTTGTTTCTTGTCCTCGATTAAATCGGGGATTGGAACTTGGTACTTGTTGACCTGTGATTAGGTCAATGATAGATAACTTTTCAATAAGATCGCCATTAAATTCAACCCTTATTACCTCATTCTTCTCTTCAATTGGAAAAATATCCAAAACATCGCCTTTGACTCTAAAATTGCCGCGGTAAAAATCATAGTCATTTCTTTTGTACTGAAGATCGGTTAAGTGACGGAACAACTTATCGCGCTTAATTTTTTGTCCGACAGCCAACTTGATTCTCATATCCTTATAATCTGCCGGACTGCCTAAACCATAAATGCACGAAACTGATGCCACAATCAATACATCCTGACGGGTTAATAAAGCGTTGGTTGAAGCGTGGCGCAGTCTGTCGATTTCCTCGTTAACATCAGTTTCCTTTTCTATATAAGTGCCGGACTGGGGAATGTAAGCTTCGGGCTGATAGTAATCGTAATAGCTGACAAAATAATGCACCGCATTTTCCGGAAAAAATTCCTTGAATTCTGATGCTAATTGAGCGGCCAATGTTTTGTTATGAGAGATAACCAGGGTTGGTTTTTGGATTTTCTCAATAACACACGCTACAGTGTAAGTCTTGCCACTGCCAGTGACTCCCAACAAAGTTTGATGTTTATAGCCCCTTTTTATTCCGCTGGCTAATTTATCAATAGCTTGCGGCTGGTCGCCAGTCGGCTTGAACTTGGATTTTAACTTAAATTTTGGCATAATTAACAATCTTTATAAAAAAATTTGTTGATTAAATAGACCTCGAGCGAATATAACGAGCCGAGAGGTTGGACGGAAATTAGATCGAAGTTTGAATTTCATAGTCAATATATAATATCATTACTCTTAATTTTTTAAAAGCGAACGTCAAGTAGGTACGCGCCGTGGCGCGTACCTACAAAAGTGCCGTTCGCTAAAAAGAATTGATTTTTACCCCAAAAACTGCTACATTATACGAGCATGGGAGCATGGGAGCAAGTGTTCTAATGTTCTAATGTTCTAATGTTCCAGTGTTCCAATGCTCTAATGAAAAAAATATGATTAGTCACCTTACAGGCAAAATCATTCTCAAAAAACCAACATATATAATTCTTGAAGTCAACGGCGTTGGCTACCAGATTTTTTGCAACGAAAAAACTCTTAACGGGCTAAAGGAAGGTGCCGAAGCTGTTATCCATACTCATCACCATGTTAAAGAAGATCTGCAGGAGCTTTACGGCTTTTTAAATTTACCCGAACTGGAACTTTTTAAAAATGTCATCGGCATATCCGGCGTTGGGCCCAAAACAGGGCTGGCTGTTCTGGCTGTGGCTTCGGTGGAAGATATTATCCAGGCCATTCTTTCCGAAAATCCCGGGCTGCTGCGGACGGTTTCCGGCATCGGCACTAAAACAGCAGAACGTTTAGTGGTAGAACTTAAATCTAAAATCGGCTCGCTAGCCAAAGAAATTACCGGCAAAGACCTTTCGGCCGCCTCACCCAATGCCGATGTTATAGAAGCTTTAATAGGTCTTGGCTATTCCAGAAAAGAGGTAATGGAAGTAGCGCGGCAAGTGCCGAATGATATTACCGATGATTCGGAAAGGATTAAAGGAGCGTTAAAATTATTAGGGAAAAGATAAGGCCTTGCCTTGTTGTGTTGCGGCCAATTTAATGTAGCGACGCAAAATTTTGCGTCGCTACAAAAGGCAAGACCACACGATAACCCATAAACCATGGAAATAACTCTTTTAAATAAGCCACGATTTGATGAATTTGCCGGCAATCAAAAATACAGTCAATTTTTACAGTCTTGGGACTGGGGCGATTTCCAAAAAAACGTCGGCCATAGAGTCTGGCGACTGGGCGTTGCTTTAGATAATCAGATTATTGCCTCGGCCCAAATTATTGAGCATCTTTTGCCTTTTAATAAAAGTTATCTTTACTGCCCTCGCGGTCCGGTAATAGCAGAAAATTTATCTGACAAACAAAAACTCACGGCCTTAAAACTGATTCTAAGCAAAGCCCGCGACATTGCCATTTCAACTCCCCAAACCGAAGAAATCTTCTTCCGCCTAGAGCCAACCCATCGTCTACAACCTACAACCTACCCACTACAACCTACACCCTACAACCTAAGAAAAACAAAGCCCATCCAGCCCGCCGATACTCTGATTTTAGACCTAACTTTGCCGAAAGAACAATTGCTGACAAACATGCGCCAAAAAACCAGATACAACATCCGCCTGGCCGAAAAACATGGAGTAACAATTAAAGAAGAGAGTGGCTTTTCCAAAGTCTGGCCATTTTTCGAACAAACTTCTAAAAGAGATAAATTCGGCCTTCATCCCAAAAAATACTATCAAAAAATGGTTGAGGATTCCGATTTAATAAGGATGTGGGCCGCAGATTATAAAGGAAAAATAGTTGCCGCTAATATTGTCAGTTATTTCGGCAATACCGCCACTTATGTTCACGGCGCTTCTGACTATCAGCAACGTTCAATGATGGCGCCGTTTCTTTTACAATGGGAAGTGATTAAAAACGCCCAGGAGCAGGGCTATAAATATTATGACTTTCATGGAATTGCGCCAAACCATAACAAAAATCACCCTTGGCACGGCATCACTAGATTTAAAAAAGGCTTTGGCGGCCAAGTAATTCATTATCCCGGAACTTTTGATTTTATTTATCAGCCATTGAGTTATAATATATATAAGGCCTTGCGAAAATTAAACCTTCTTATCAGAAAAATTTATTAATCTTATAATATGCCCGATCCAACAAACCAAAATACCCTGCCCGCCCCCGAAAAAAAATATCCGCCGGAAACTGCCGGCCGGCTGATGATTGGCAATGTGCCAACGGTTTCACCCGACGATACCATTAGTAAAATTGAAGAGCTTCTCCTAAAAAGAGTAAAGGAATTCGAAACCATCAATTATATATATGTAGTTCTTAAAAATGGCAAACTGGCCGGAGTAATATCTATTAAAGATATACTAAGGCAGCCCAAAAGCGCCAAGGTTTCCCAAGTTATGATAAAAGATTTAATTGTCGCTCATCCTTACACCGACCAGGAGCACGTGGCAAATTTAGCTTTGCAAAACAATATCAAGGCCGTGCCGGTGGCAGATAAAGACAATATTTTTTTAGGCGTTGTGCCCAGCGATACTATTTTAAAAGTTGTTTATCAAGAAGCTTCCGAAGACATTTTAGGCCTGGCCGGTATGACTAATTTTAAAATGGCCAGGCGCGGCCTGGATGATACCATGAAATTGTCTATTTTTACGCTTCTCAAACACCGTCTGCCCTGGCTTATTATCGGCCTGTTCGGCGGCCTGCTGACCGCTAAAATTATCGGTTTATTCGAGTATACTTTAGAAAAAAATATTATCCTGGCTTCTTTTATCCCGCTGATTGTTTATATGGGCGGGGCCACTCTGGCCCAAACTCAGGCTTTTTTAATCAGGGACATGGCCCTTAATCCGGCCTTAAAATTTGGTAAATATTTTCTGAAGCAATTGCTGGTTATTTTTTTTATAGCCATTTTTGCCTCAGTTATTATGTTCGGCTTTGGCTTGCTGATTTATAAAAACCTTTTTATTATTCAAATAATCGCCTCGGCCCTGTTTGCAGCAATTATATCCTCTATTTTTACCGGGCTGGCGGTGCCGTATTTTTTCAATAAATTAAAGATGGATCCGGCCAATGCCAGCGGTCCGATTGCCACTATTATTCAGGATCTTTTGGGTGTAACGCTCTATTTTTTAATCGCCTCTTTATTCATTTAAAAATTTTATGATCAAACAGCCCCGTGAATATCATCAACGTCTTGAGCAGTTCCGCCGAACCAGATTAAAAACAACGGAAAAAACAGCGGATTTAGTGGCCCGCTGGTGCGGCTCGTGGAGTTTTCTGATAATTCATCTTATTGGTTTTATTCTCTGGTTGAGTTTTAATCTTAATTTCAACTTTTTAACCCTGATTGTTTCTTTCGAAGCCATTCTGCTGATGAATGTTTTATTAATGGCCCAGAACCGCCAAGCAAAAAAAGACGATTTAAGGGACGAGGCCGACTACCAGGCCGACAAACACGCTGCCAAAGGCATTGACGAAATCAAAAAAAATGTCCAGGATATTCAAAGCAAGCTAAAATAAAAAAATTTTGCTTATGTACGTACGCGCCGCGGCGCATATCTACAGCAAAACTTCTTTTAATAGAATATGAAAACTTTTGTAAAGAAACTTCTACCTCCTTTTATTCTGGGCTGGTACCACCAAGTACTGGCATTTTTAGCTATGGTCATTTATGGTTTTCCTTCTAATAAATTGATTGTTATTGGCGTAACCGGCACCAACGGCAAATCAACGGTCGTCAATTTAATCGGCGAAATTTTAAAAATTTCGGGCCATCAAGTTGCCTGGACCGCCACCACCAACTTTTTTCTTGACGGCCAGGAGCGGCTTAACGACCAAAAAATGACCATGCCGGGCAGATTCAAAACTCAAAAATTCTTAGCAGATAGCGTAAGGGCCGGCTGTAAATATGCCATAATCGAAACTTCATCGGAGGGCATTAAACAATACCGGCATTGGGGCATTAATTATGATCTGGCGGTTTTTACTAACCTGACTCCCGAACATATCGAAGCCCACGGCAGTTTTGAAAACTATAAAAAAGCCAAAGGCAGACTCTTTAAGCATCTGACAAAATTCCCAAAGAAAAAAATCAACAATCAGCTGATTGATAAAACGATTATAGTAAATACTGACGATCAATATGCCGATTACTTTTTAAATTTTCCGGCTGACAAAAAATTGGCTTTCTCAATTAAAAAAAAATCCGACTTTAGGGCAACCAGCATTAAGCTTGATTCTAACGGCACTTCTTTCACCCTACAACCTACCCCCTACAACCTACCCCCTACAACCTACAAAACTAATTTACTGGGGAAAGTTAACATCTACAACTGCCTCTCGGCTATTGCCGTTGCCAAAGCTCTTGGAATCGACAGCGATAAAATCCAGCAAGCCTTACTAAAATATAAAGGCATGCCCGGACGTTTTGAATTTATTGATAAGGGACAAAAATTCAAAGTGATGATTGACTATGCGCCCGAGCCCGAGTCAATGAAAAAATTGTATGAAACTTTGCAATTATTTAAGTTTAATAAAATAATTCATGTTTTAGGTTCCTGCGGCGGCGGCCGAGATAAGTCCAGAAGACCTATTTTAGGAAAATTAGCCGCAGAAAACGCTGACATTGTGATAGTCACTAACGAAGATCCTTACGACGAAGACCCGCAACAAATTATTGATCAAGTAGCGGCCGGCGCCGAAGCTAATGGTAAAATTCTTAATCAAAACTTATTTAAAATATTGGATAGACGCGAAGCAATTAAAAAAGCTTTGTCATTGGCTAATGATAATGATTTAGTTTTGCTGACCGGCAAGGGTTGCGAGCAGCATATTTGCGTTACTCGCGGGAAGAAAATTAAGTGGGATGATCGAGAGGTTGTTAGAGGGTTGTTGAAAATATAAAAGGCGCCTGTACCGCCTCTCGCGAGAAGCGCTGTGGATAACTTGACGATAAACACCAATTTTGGGGCTAATTATAGGCCTGTTTTTATTTTCTTGACGAAATAAAATGAATTTATCTAAATTAACGATTGTGGATAATTCAAATATTTTTGGCTAAAATTAGCAATATTTAAAATATTTAGCTAAAATCTCTTGACATATTTTTCATTTTGAGGTATCATCTGCCTATGTTTTCGTACTCGGCTGTGTAAAAAGCCATTAAAAAAGCCCTAATTTGCAGTTTGGGCCTTATTTTTTGTCATATTTTTTAAAACAAAAACTCGTTTATTAATTTAGAATTTATAATTTCTAATTTATTTTTATGCCTCAACCCGCCTCTGAGCGCAAATATTTTACAAAATCTAAGATTGCCACTCCTCTTCCTAATTTAATAGAAATTCAAAAAAACTCTTATCAATGGTTTATTGATAATGGTTTAAAAGAACTTTTTGATGAGGTTTCCCCCATCAAAGACTTTATCGGCCGTAATCTTGAATTATATTTCGAAGATTATTATTTAGACGAACCCAAGTTTGATGAAGTAACGGCCAAAAGCAAAAACATCACTTTCGAAGCTCCTTTAAGGGTCAAAGGCAAATTAGTCAATGAAAGGACCGGCGAAATTAAAGAACAGGAAGTTTATTTAGGCGACCTGCCTTTAATGACCGAGCGGGGCACTTTTATTATTAACGGCGTCGAGCGGGTAGTGGTCTCCCAGCTTATCAGAAGCGCGGGAGCTTTTTTTACTTCGGAAAACGTCCGGGGCAAAAAGTTTTATGGCGCTAAAATTATTCCCAACCGCGGGGCCTGGCTGGAATTAGAAACTGACTCCAATCATGTTATTTATGTCAAAATTGACCGTAAAAGAAAAATTCCTATAACTGCCCTGCTTAGGGCATTTGGCCTGCCAACGCCAGAAATTATTAAGGCCTTTCAGGAAGTCGAAACTGCGCCCGATATCAATTACACCAATAATACCATAAAAAAAGATGTCTCCTCCAATGAAGAAGAGGCCTTAATCGAAGTTTATAAAAGAATCAGGCCGGGCGATTTAGCTACTCCCGATAACGCCAAGTCGCTCATCTATTCCATGTTTTTTAATTTTGACCGCTACGACTTCGGCACGGTCGGCCGCTATAAGTTAAATAAAAAATTCGGCGAAGATCTGCCGATAACTAAAGACAACCGCATTTTAAGAGTGGAAGATTTAATTAAGGTAGTCAAAGAAATCATCCGCCTTAATAACACCCAGGAAGATGCCGATGATATCGACCATTTAGGCAATCGCCGGGTTAGGGCTATCGGCGAACTGGTCCAAAATAAATTCAGAATCGGCCTGGCCAGAATGGAAAGAATAGTCAAAGACAGAATGAGCACTTTAGACATTAATAATTTAACGCCCAATCAGCTGATCAACGCCCGGCCGGTTATTGGCTCTATTAAAGAATTTTTTATGAGCTCCCAGCTTTCCCAGTTTATGGACCAAACCAATCCTCTGGCCGAATTGGAACATAAACGGCGGCTCTCGGCTATGGGCCCCGGAGGCCTTTCCAGAGAACGGGCCGGCTTTGAGGTCAGAGACGTTCACCGCACTCATTACGGCCGCATCTGTCCTATTGCCACGCCCGAAGGCCCTAACATTGGCTTAGTCGGCCATTTAGCGGCTTATGCCAAAATTAACGAATACGGTTTTATTGAAACGCCTTTTAGAAAAATAATTCATAATCCTAAAAATAATCCCTCAAAAACTACTGATAAAATTGCCAGAAAAGATATAAAACATCCCCAAACTCAAGAAACTATCGTTAAAGAGGGGGAGATAATATCGGCCGGCCTTGCCAAAAAATTAGCGGCCCTGGCAGAATTAGAAACTATTCCCGTTAAGCCGCAGGTGACTAACGAAATTGAATACTTGGACGCCTTTACCGAGGAGCGTTATAATACCGCCTCGGCCACCACTCCTTTAGACGAAAACGGCTACTTTATTAATAATTATGCGGAAATGAGAATTAAAGGCAAGCCCTCTTTTGCGCCGGTTCATAAAATTGATTATTTAGATGTCGCGCCCAACCAAATTATTTCGGTGGCCACCTCTTTAATTCCTTTTTTGGAGCACGACGATGCGGTCAGGGCCCTGATGGGAACCAATATGCAGCGCCAGGCTGTTTCGGTTATTCGGCCGGAAGCGCCCGTAGTCGGCACCGGCGTCGAATACCGGGCCGCTAAAGATTCGGGCCAGGTTATTGTGGCTAAAGATGACGGCCTGGTGACCGAAGTTCAAAGCAACCGGATTATTATCACCACCAGTAATGAGGAGCAAATTTATAATCTGGGAAAATTTGTCCGTTCCAATGCTTCCACCTGTATGAACCAGCACCCGCTGGTGGATAAAAATGAAAAGGTCAAAAAAGGACAGGTTATTGCCGATGGCGGCGCTACCGATAACGGTGAATTAGCGCTGGGGCGAAATGTTCTGGTGTCTTTTATGGCCTGGGAAGGCGGCAACTACGAAGACGCTATTCTAATTTCCGAACGGGTGGTGCAAAACGATCTTTATACTTCTATTCATATTGAAAACTATTCTATTGACATCAGGGATACTAAATTAGGCCCCGAAGTTATTACCCGCGACATACCCAATGTCAGCGAAGAAAAACTCAAAGACCTGGATGAAGAAGGCATTGTCAGAATCGGCGCTCAAGTTACGGCCAGCGATATCTTAGTCGGTAAAATCACTCCCAAGGGCGAAACCGAGCTTTCGGCCGAAGAAAAACTTTTAAGAGCTATCTTCGGCGAGAAAGCTAAAGACGTCAGGGACAGCTCCCTCTATTTAGAGCACGGCGAGCACGGCAAAGTTATTGATATAAAAATCTTCTCCCGCGAACAGGGAGACAAGCTGTCGGCCGGAGTGATAAAAACCATCCAGATAACAGTGGCCCAGCTCCGCAAGGTGCAGCCGGGCGATAAGCTGGCCGGACGCCACGGCAATAAAGGCGTAATTTCCAGAATTGTGCCTGTAGAAAATATGCCCTTTCTAGCTGACGGCACGCCAGTCGATATTATTTTAAATCCCCTGGGCGTAATTTCCAGAATGAATTTAGGGCAACTATTAGAAACCCATCTGGGCTTTGCCGTCCAAAAACTGGGCTATAAAGTAGCCAGCCCGGCCTTAGACGGCGTGCCCATAGAAAAAATTAAGGAAGAATTACAAAAAGCCAATCTGCCGGTGGACGGCAAAATTCAACTTTACGACGGCAGGACCGGCGAACCTTTTAATAAAAAAACAACCGTCGGCATTATCTATATGCTTAAGCTAAATCATCTGGTAGAGGATAAAATCCACCAGCGCTCTATCGGCCCTTACTCGCTGGTGACGCAGCAGCCCTTGGGCGGCAAGGCCCAGGGCGGCGGCCAGCGTTTTGGTGAAATGGAGGTTTGGGCACTAGAAGCTTTTGGCGCCGCCTACACTCTGCAGGAAATTTTAACTATTAAATCCGATGATGTATCCGGCCGCTCTAAAGCTTATGAGTCTATAATTAAAGGCGAGCCGGTCACTAAACTAAATATTCCCGAATCTTTTAATGTCTTAGTTAGGGAGCTTAAGGGTTTAGGCTTAGATGTCGAACTTTTAAAGAACGGTAAAAACATGTCTCAAATTAAACCCAAAAGAAGCGAGGACGATCCCCGAGAAATAGAGTTTAGCTCAAAAAAAGAATCTAAATAAAAATAATTAAATAGCTTAACTACTCACTACATACTACATACTACATACTACTCACTAAAATATGCCAACTCCTTCATCAACTAAAACAACTTTTATTGCCGAGGGCGCTGCCCAGCTTCAGGATTTTGATGCTATTAGGTTAAAGCTGGCTTCGCCGGAAAAAATCCATAACTGGTCTTATGGCGAAGTTTTAAAACCAGAAACCATTAATTATCGCACCCAAAAACCGGAAAAAGACGGGCTATTCTGCGAAAAAATCTTCGGCCCCTCTAAGGACTGGGAATGCTATTGCGGTAAATATAAAAGAATCCGCTACAAGGGCATTATCTGCGATAAATGCGGGGTGGAAGTTACCCGTTCCATAGTCAGAAGAGAAAGAATGGGCCATATCGATCTGGCCGCGCCGGTTTCTCATATCTGGTTTTTAAGGGGCATCCCTTCTAAAATCGGCTTGGTTTTGAATCTTTCTATTCAGGAAATAGAAAAGGTTATTTATTTTGCCTCCTTTATTATTACCGAAGTTGATGAAGAGTTAAAAAAGCAAACTTACGATCAGATTCAGGGCGAGCTAAAAAGTAAAAAGAAAGCTATTGAAAAAGAGTTTGTTCAAAAACTTAATCAGCTTAACGGCCAAAGAGAGAAAATTTCGGCCAGTCAATTCCCTAAAGAAATGGAGCTACTGGAAAAAACTAAAGAGGAAAAAAATAAAACTTTAGAAGAAGCTTTTGATCAGGCCAAAAAAGAGCTTAAAGATTTAAAGCCCCTAAAAATAATTTCGGAAAACGAATACTATAATCTGTCCCGCCGCTACGGCCATCTTTTTGAAGCCGGCATTGGCGCCGAGGCGATTAGAAAGCTTTTGACTAAAGTTGATTTAGAAAAATTGGCTCAAGGATTAGACGGACAAACAGCCATAGCCATCCCTTCTAAAAAGAAAAAGCTGTCGCGGCAAACCAGACTGATCAAAAGCCTGCTCAAAAATAAAATCAGGCCGGAATGGATGATTCTGACTGCCGTGCCGGTTATTCCTCCTGATCTGCGGCCAATGGTCCAGCTGGACGGCGGGCGCTTTGCCACCTCCGATTTAAACGATCTTTACCGTAGAATCATTAACCGAAATAACCGCCTTAAAAAATTAAAGGAGCTTAACGCACCGGAAGTTATCCAGCGCAACGAAAAAAGGATGCTCCAAGAAGCGGTTGATGCCTTAATCGATAATGGCGCCCGTCACGGCAAAACCGTAACGGCCTCTACCGGCCAAAAAAGAATGCTTAAAAGCATTGCCGATATCCTTAAAGGCAAGCAGGGCCGCTTTAGACAAAATTTATTAGGCAAAAGAATCGACTACTCCGGCCGCAGTGTTATTGTTATCGGCCCTAAGCTGGAAATGAGCCAGTGCGGCCTGCCTAAAACCATGGCTTTAGAGCTCTTTAGGCCTTTTGTAATTTCTAAATTAATTCAAAGGGAGATTGTTCATAATGTCAGAAGCGCTAACCGCTATATTGAACAGGATCATCCGGAAATTTGGGATATTTTAGAAGAAGTTACTAAAAAAAGCCACGTCCTTTTAAACCGCGCTCCCACCCTGCATCGCCTGGGCATTCAGGCCTTTCAGCCGGTTTTAATCGAAGGCAAGGCCATCCAGGTCCATCCCATGGTCTGCAAGGCGTTTAATGCCGATTTCGACGGCGACCAGATGGCTGTGCATGTGCCCATTACCGAAGAGGCTAAAAAGGAAGCGGCCGAAATAATGCTGTCGGTTAATAATCTTTTAAAGCCGGCAACCGGCGAACCGGTAACCACGCCGGACCAGGATATTGTCTGGGGCTGTTACTATTTAACTTTTATTAATCCCAAGCAGGACCAGCCCGTTAAATATCTTTCTTCAGTAGAGGAAGGCAAAATAGCCCAGAGCCTTAAAAAAATCAGACTGCACGACCGGATAGCTTTAAAAATAAAGGGCAATTTAACCGAAACCACCGTTGGCCGCTTAATTTTTAACGAAATCATTCCGCCGGAAATTGGCTTTATCAACGAAGAGATGAACGCCAAAACTTTAAAAAAATTAGTGGCCGACATTCTTAACAGCTGCGGCCGCAAAGCCACCACTAAATTTTTGGATCAAATCAAAAAACTGGGCTACGAAACCATTACCTACTCCGGCCTTTCCTGGGGCATCGACGACATACCTTCCGTTAAAGAAAAGGGTCAGTTGATAAAAGAAGGCGAAAAGAAAATCGAACAGATTCAGGAACAGTACGAGCAGGGATTATTAACTAACAAGGAGCGCTACGTTAAAGTAGTGGAAACCTGGAACGAGATCAAGGATAGAATTTATAAAATCAGCCAGGAATCTTTTGATACCTCCAGCTCGCTTTATTCGATTATTAATTCCGGAGCCAGGGGTTCCTGGGCGCAGATGATTCAAATTATGGGCATGAAGGGCCTAGTTATCAATCCCGCCGGTGAAATTATGGAACTGCCGGTTAAAGCTAATTTCCAGGAAGGCTTGGATGTTTTAGAATATTTTATTTCTACCCACGGCACCAGAAAAGGGCTGTCCGATACCGCCCTAAGAACTGCCAACGCCGGCTACCTGACCAGGCGCTTAGTGGATGTGTCCCAGGATTTAGTAATTATGGAAGAAGACTGCGGGGATCAAGAAGGGCTTGTTTTAACCAAAAAAGACAGGGAGGAAATGGGAGAAGATGTCGGCACCCTGATTTTCGGCCGCGTTCTTTTAAAAAACATTGTTGATCCTAAAACTAAAAAAACTCTGATCAAGGCCGGCAAGCTGGTTGACCAAAATGATGTTAATAAAATAAAAAATATAGATATCCAGGAAATACATCTCCGCTCCTTAATTTCCTGCCAATCGACCAGGGGGGTCTGCCAAAAATGCTATGGTTACGATTTAGGCTACAATCAACCGGTTCAGAAAGGGGTGGCCGTGGGCATTATAGCGGCTCAAAGCATCGGCGAACCGGGCACCCAGCTGACCATGAGAACTTTTCATACCGGCGGCGTGGCCGGCCAGGATATTACCCAGGGTTTGCCAAGAGTCGAAGAAATTTTTGAAGCCCGATCGCCTAAAAAATCGGCGATTCTGGCAGAGGTTGGCGGCCAAGTTATTATCGATAAAGATCAGCCCGGCGGCTCCAGAACACAGAGAAAAATCCAAATCCGCTATCAGGGCAAGGTTAAAAACAGTATTGCGGTTAATGAAGATTATAATGTTATAGTTAAAGACGGGCAAAACGTTGAAAATAAAGATATCCTGATGAAGCACAAAGAGGATAAAAAAAATATTGTGGCTAATTGCGCCGGTTATATACGCCTGGCTGACAATTTGATCCAGATAATCTCCCCCGAGGAAACCGAGGAAGAAGTCATTATCCCGCCCGGTTATGTTTTATGGGTAAAAGACGGCGATGAAGTTAAAACGGGCGATTCTTTAACCGAAGGCAGTCTGGATTTACAGAAACTTTATAAATACCAGGGCAAACAGGCCGTTCAAAAATATATTATTAAAGAAATTCTCTATATTTATTCCTCCCAGGGCCAGAAATTAAACATTAAACATATCGAATTAATTATCAGGCAGATGTTTTCCAAAATTTATATACAAAATTCAGGCGATACTGACCTGCTTCCCGGCGAGATTGTCACCAGCGCCCAATTCTCCGAAGAAAATGCCAAAGTTAAAAAAGAAAAAGGCCAGTTAGCTACAGGCACCACTCTTCTTTTGGGCATAACTAAGTCCTCCCTGGCCACCGACAGCTTTTTATCGGCCGCTTCGTTCCAGGAAACTGCCCGGGTTTTAATTGACGCGGCCATCAACGGCAAAGTAGACACTCTAAGGGGCCTTAAAGAAAATGTAATTATCGGCCGGCTGATTCCGGCCGGCACCGGCTTTAGAGAATAATTATCTCAACTTTTTGAATATCAAAAACTCCCCGGTTTGATTTGGGGAGTTTTTTGATTTTCTAGACTATTTGATTATAAGCGCCGTTGTCCGCGGATAACGCTGAGACGCGCTGACCATTAGCTGATATCCGCCGAGGCGCGCTGATACAAAATTTATCAGCGAATATCCGCCCGCTTCGACTCCGAAGCGAGGCGAGCGCGCCTCGGCGTGTCTTGGCGGTTATCAGCGATACACGATATACGATACCCACCTCCGCTAAAGCTACGGCGAGGCAGGCACGATTTGCGATTTATTCCCACATTAAAGCCGCTTGTTCATATAGAGGCAAAACTTTCTCCAGTAATATAATTAACGGTTCTTTGCTTAAAGTTAAAGGAGGGTTAGGCCCAAGCGCTTCCCTATCCTCATCAAAAATTTTAGCAATTTCCAGATATTTTTGAGCTAATTGATAGTTGCCTTTTTCTTGAAAATAATAATACAGCGCCACCGCGCTTGGCGTATCATAATCATAAGTATAACCCCGGGAAATGTTAAAATTGTTATCAGAATTTTTTAAATACTCAATAGTCTTTTTGATATTGGCCGGAGCTTCAACCGCATTCTTTTTATTTATAACATAAAGCTCTGCTTCTATTTTTGGCTGGCCGGTTTTTTCAAACCAGAACATTTGGTGATTATCGCTCCAAGAGCCGATAAATTCTTCGTAGGCTAAAAACCAGGTGTCTTCTATTAAATTCGCTCCCAAGAAATCTTTAGGAAATCTTTCGTGGGAAACTTCAGGCGAACCAAGCCAGACCCCTTTATTGTTATAACCTGCCAAGGCAATAAAACTGTCGTTCACATGAACAATGGGAATAAGACCGGCATTTAACAATTTTTTGGCAAAAAGAAACTCCTCATCAACATCTTTAAAGTAAATTAAATTTTCAAACTTAATACCGGGCACCACATTTTCCGGCGGATGGATCGGGCTGGTTGAACCGCGGTAAACTTCGTAGCCCAAATTCTTAAAAGCATAAAAATTATTCATGCCCGGGCCGTAGCGTTCGGAACTGTTTCTGCCCGCGGTAAAAAGAATGGGCTGACCATAAAGAACATATTCATAAAGGTCAATCTCCGGCTCCAGATAATGGATAATCCCCGAGCCGGTTTGCAGCCAGCAAAAGCCGCCGGTCGTAATTAAATAACTGGGTACCGGATATTTGACTTCGTCCAAAACCTGTTCCGGTAGTAGAGTTTTAAAGCTGGCAGCCAAATGCGCCTGATCCTTTTGATATTCCAGCTCATACTTAAAAACCCCTTTAGCCGCCAAAAGAGCTAAAGCCAGAAAAACAATCAAACCCGGAATAACAATATTCTTAAATTTAAGGCCTTTTTCTGCCTGAACTTTTCTGGCTTTGAAAAAAACATCTGCTAACGCATAAAGATAAATAAAAACCAGAGCGCCTAAAACCAAATAAGAGCGGGGATTATTAAAAACCAAAAAAGTACTGCTTTTGTAAAAAACAACAAACCATAAAAAGGAGATGGTTATAATAAAAACAGCCGCATTAGAATAACTGCCGATATACAAATGGCCAAGGCCGGGATAGAAAATGGTTAGCAACAGGGCTAGTTTTTTATTCTTCATACTATAATTTTAGCATCTTTAGGTAAAACATTAAACTCTTTGTCTGAAACGCCGATGCATGCGGATAACGCTGAGACGCGCTGACCATTAGCTGATATCCGCCGAGACGCGCTGATACAAAATTTATCAGCGAATATCCGCCCGCTTCGACGAGTAAAGCGAGGCGAGCGCGCCTCGGCGTGTCTTGGCGGTTATCTGCAAACTCTGGCAAACTTATGGGCCTCCGAAAACTGTTTGGACAGGATTTCCTAAAAAAAACTTGCCGGATGATGTAAAGGCAAAAGTTAAAACTTCAGCCATAAAAACCGCTGGCATCTACGGCCGATAAAAAACCCGCGAATACAGAGTAACAGGTCTTATTTTATTTACGGCTACCCCGACCCGCTAACTGCCCGCAAGCCGCCATAATATCTTGCCCAAAACTATTCCGCTGGGTTACCTTAACTCTATTGTCTTCTAAAACTTTTTTAAAGGCCATAATTTGTTTTTTATCCGAAGCTTTAAATTTTCCGGTCGGATTATAAGGAATTAAATTAACTACAAACAAATGATTGTTTATAATTTGGCTCAATTGTTTGGCCATAAATAAACTGTCGTTAACGCCCTTAATCAGCAAATATTCAAACATCACCTGCCGGCCGGTTCTTTTTATATAATCATTGACTGTTGCCATAACTTTTTCTAAAGAATACTTTTTATTTATGGGCATCAGTTTAGACCTAAGCTCATTGGTCGGCGCATTTAAAGAAATAGCCAAATTTATCTGAAGTTTTTCCTTAGCCAATTTTTGAATACCCGGAATTACGCCGCAAGTGGAAATAGAAAAATGCCTGGCGCCTAAATTAAAACCTTCGGAATCGTTTAAAATTTTTATGGCCCAAATAACGTTATCATAGTTTAAAAACGGCTCACCCATGCCCATAAAAATAATGTTGGTGATTTTATGGTTAGAAACATTTAAACTTTTTAAGTAACGGGCCATAACCAGCGCCTGATTGATTATTTCGTCCGGCTCCAAATCCCGCTTATACCCCATTTGTCCGGTGGCGCAAAACCGGCAACTAATCTGGCAACCGACTTGCGATGAAACGCACAGGCTGTTCCGCCCGTCTGAATTTTTTAATAAAACTGTTTCTATTTTTTGGCCATCGGCTAAAGTAATTAAAGCTTTAACGGCCTTATTGTTTTTGGAAATAAAGAATTCCGCTTTAACTTCCAGCGGATAATCTTTGTTTAAACTTTCCCTGAGTTCTAAAGGAAAGTTGATGGCCTTAGACCAGTTATCGATTAAATCTTGGTAAACTGCTCTTTGGGCTTGTTTTAATCGATACTTAACCTGACCGATAAAATGTTGGTGTAAATTGTGTAAAGGCATATAAAACTTATTTTTTATTTTCTTCTGTGAATTTTTTTATATTTACGCCTTAATTCTACCAATTTCAGAGAAATTAAAAAACCCTTTTTACGATTAAACAAAGCACGGGGGGCTTTGGTTTTATTTTATTTTAGCATAAAGATAATCATCGTAATATTTGCCATTTTTTTCAGCGTGCTTTTTTAACAAACCCTCCTTTTTAAAGCCCGATTTAAATAGGACTTTTTGCGAGGCCTTGTTAAAAGTAAACACATAAGCAAAAATTCTTTTTAATTTTAATCTATTAAAACCATAATTAACAACTAATCTAACGGCCCGAGTCATAATCCCTTGGCCCCAGTATTTTTCCGCCAGCCAATAGCCGATTTCCGCCTGGTGGCCCTCGATTCTGACCAAGCCAATGCCGCCGGCTACTTCGCTGTTAATGTCGATAGCCCATTTGAATCCACTTTTACGGTTCCTGGCCTTCATACTTCTTTTAATCCAGCTTCTGGCGCCATTGATAGTGTAGGGGTATTTGATTCTTAAAGTATTACGATAAATTTTCTTGTTATTAATATTCTTAAACAAAGAAAAAGCGTCCTCTTTTCTAAAAGGCCTTAAAGTAAATTCTTTAGTTTTTATTATTGGCATATATTTATTTTAGCAGGTTTTGGGGAAATAAAATCGAGCTCAGGCCAGCTCAGCTTTGCCTATGGCCGGCGCGATTTGCGATCGGTTCTTTAATTAAATACAACTTTTAATTCTTTACCAAAGGCCTTGGCTAATTTATCCAGCATTTCCACAGTAAAATTCTGCTGTCCTGTTTCCATTCTGGCAATATTACTCTGCGTAGTGCCGATTTTTTTGGCAACTTCCGACTGGGTCATTCCCATTTTCTTGCGCAACCTAATTAGACTGAGAGAAATCTCTAGCTGTTTGCCGTAATAATCGAACAACTTTTTATATTCAGGATTTTTTAAGTCCTCCCTTAATATATCATCAAAATCCGTTAGCTTTATTTTTTTTGATTTAGAGATCATATTTATGTAGATTGTTCATAAAGTCATAATAATTATTTAAAGCTTTTCTAATTTCTTTCCTTGGCGCCTTTTGGGATTTTTTAAAGAAGGCTTGTAATAAAATTATATTTTTATTAATAAAAGAAAAATAAAATACTCTATGCCGGTTTCGCCCAAAATCAACTTTCAACTCTCGAATCTTGCCTGTTATATGCCTTGAAAGCGGTTCATCTAGATAGCCTTTACTTTCTTTTAAATACTCTAAATATTTTTCTATTTTTAACCTGTCTTTAATATTTATTTTTAATAGATAATCTAAAACCGGCTCTTTTTCGTTTCGGCTATTCTTATAGAATTTTACCTTATATTCACTATATATCATATGTGATATGTTGTCAAATTAATAAAATAAAAAAGCCATTCCCGAGACTGGCTCGGTAAATGACCCTTTAGCCCTAAATCCATAGTGGTTCAGGGTTTAGCTGTATCTTATATAACCTGAAAATAATGTCAAATTAGAAAAGCCCCCCCCCTGTCTAAGACGCTGATATGCGCGGATATGCGCTGACCATTAGCTGATGCCGACTCGCCTCGCTTCGACTCTGCAAAGCGAGGAGGGTTATTTTATTTTAGCAAATATTGGACTAAATACTTTTTAATACAGCCGGGCAACAGTTTAAAAGTTGGCAATTCACTAATTTCCAGCCAGATAATGGAAATATGGCCTTCCTGGCATTTAATTGATTTGGGCTTTTTAGTTTTTAAATCAACTTGGTACAAAAAATTTATTTCGTGATGATAAACATTATTATGAGTAAAGGAATTTTCAAAAAATTCAAGGAATTTTAAATTATTAATTTCTGCTCCCAGCTCTTCCCTGATTTCCCTTTTAAGGGCTTGCTTTATTCCCTCGCCCATCTCCAAATGCCCGCCCGGCAAATAATAAATCGGCGGATGGTCATTAGATTTACAAACTAAAATTTTATCATCATCAATAATAATAGCTCTTAATATTATTTCAATGTGATTAGGGCGGGGCATGGATTTATTATAAATATCTATAAGTTTAAATTTATTTTTTAATCCAATTCATCCATCACTTCCGGGGCATTGGCGGTTGGCGGGAAGCCAGCGCGCCGCCTGGCAACCGCCCGGGTTATTTCTTTTCCAATTTAATTTTCACGATTTCCGAATGCTTGGAGGTTCTTAAAGTCGGCCCCCAGACGCCAAGGCCGCTGGTGGTGTAAATAGCATAATCTCCCTCCTGATGCAGGCCGTAATGATACTTGCCATAAACCAAATAGCTAATAAAATTAAAGGGCGTCAGCTGTCCTGCGTGAGTATGGCCGGCCAGCTGCAGACTGATGCCGGCCGCGGCCATTGGCTTAGTTTGAACAGGGCTGTGATACAAAAGAATTGACGGCAGTTGTTGCTTAAAATCAAGCCGGCCCAAGCTTTCGTTTAAATTTTTATTTTCCCCTCTTTCGGGGAAGCTTAAGCCGATTAATTGCAGGCCGTTTAAATTTATTATTTCATCTTTTAAAATTCTAATTTTGGTTTTTTCCAAAAGACGGTAAGTTTTCTCCGTCCCAAAGTAAGTTTCGTGGTTGCCGGTAACAAAATAAATGCCTGCGGGAGCCTGTAACTGATTAAGCGCCGGCAAAGAAAACTCTGACCCGCTCCCCAAACTATCTAAAAGGTCGCCGGTTATAAAAATAATATCGGGCTTAAGGCCGTTAACCCGCTCAACTGCCTGTTTTAAAAAATCCTCGCCCAAAACAGCGCCTAAATGCCAATCGGAAATCTGCACCGCCGTTTTGTTCTGCCAAAATTCAGGTAAATTGCTGATCTTAACGGTTATCTCCTTTAACCGCGGATGATAAGCCGACCAAACGCCATAAGCCGAATAAATTATGGCCAAAGTTATAGCCGCAAATCCTAAGAGAGATAAATCAAATTTAAAATTAAGTTTATGGCCGATAAAAACCAGCAGCCAAACCAGGGCAAAACCGATCACTAAATAATTAAAAACCCCCAGCCACGCGCCGGCCATAAAATAATAAAGCCGGCTGAACAAATTTTCATTGGCCTGGACCAGCAAAGAACTAACAATAAAGCTGACGGCCAAAACAAACAAAATCACGGCCAGCGCCAGCTTAAACTGCCGGCTGTTTATATTAAAAAAACTGACGGTTGAGCGGTAAATAAAATAATGCCCAACCAGCAAAATGCCAATAATGACCAGTATAGCCATTATAAAAATCAAATAACTCTGAAGGTTCATAGAAATTATTTTTTTGATAAGTTTATTTGTAAGAATACCTCGCGTTGTTAGCACTTTTTAGGTATAGTGTTAACAATATGACTATACATAAATGGACTAAACTTACCCCCGTCAAAAGACGGGAAATAGCTGATAAATACTTTAAACAAGACATCAGAATAGCAACCTTAGCCAGAGATTACCAAACAAGTAGAAATACTATCTACAATGTCATCAATCGGGCAAGGATGAATGATTTCAGTATTCATAAAAGCATCAATAAGCGTTACAGGTGTTTGGAGTACGGCCTCAAACGATTATCAAAGATTGAAGCCGCATTTGAGAAAAAGCTTAAAAACAAAGCCCAACGCTACAACAAGAGCTATCCCGGGGAAATGATGCATTCCGACAACACTCAACTGCCCATGCTCAAGGGAGAAACTACTCAAGACAAGCCGGAAAAGCTCTATGTGGCCATTGATGACTTTTCCAGAGAGCTGTACGCCACCATATTGCCGGATAAAACCCAGTTTTCCTCCGCAACGTTCTTACTGCAAGTGCTTGAGGAGTGCCCTTACACTATAGAAACATGGTACACTGATAATGGCACTGAATACAAAGGTAATCCCAAAGAACATGTTTTTATGCAACTGTGTCAGAAGCATGACATTAAACAGTCGTTTACTAGGGTAAAAACTCCAAAGACCAATGGCAAGGCCGAGCGGGTTATTAGGACTCTTTTCCAGATGTGGCATTCAAGGACCAAGTTTAAAAGTAACGTGCATCGAAAGCAAGAATTGATCAGATTTGTGAATTACTACAATACTGTTAAACCCCATAAAGGTATTGATAATCTTACTCCTTTTGAAAAATTAACTAACTATTTTTATCCTAAAGAACTGTGAACAACGCTGTTACTTCTTACAATTTATTGTACCCTAGCGGGAATGGGTAATGCCAATTTTCCAAACATTTCTTTCTAAAAAGGCTTCGATTGTTTGCCGGCCGGCTTTATTTATTAGGTTTGAGTGTGAAAATTTATTATTTTTTGCGTAATCAACAAGGGTCATAATTTCTTTATCTTCTAAATACGCCAATCGTTTATGATAGCTGTTAGTAAGCGCTCTTCCGACTATTTCTTCCATAATTAAAGTTCTGCCTTTTTTATCAAATTCTTTAAACGCTTCATAATATTTCTGCCTATCAATAAATTTTATATTTATAGGAACAAACCCTTCCCGTATTAATAAATAATTATTAATAACGCGCCCAATGCGGCCGTTGCCGTCAACAAATGGATGAATATGTTCAAAAGTAAGATGTAATTTTGCTATACGATTGATAATATTTTCATGGCTAGCGGCATTATACTCGGTCAGCATTTTTTCTAAACGATACGCCACTTCTTTTGAATTGGGGGCAATGTAATTTCCGACTCTAACATATTCACCATTTTTTCTGAACCTGCCGGCAATATCATCACGAATATTTGAAATTAACATTTTGTGCAGTAATAAAATAACCTCAAGAGTGAGTTCTTGTTCCTTAGCTTTTTTACCTATATATAACACAACTCGCGCCAAATTTTTTGCTTCAAAAAATTCTCGTTCAATAATAAATCTATCTAAGTCAATTTGTAAAAGTATTTTTTCGGTTTCTTCAAGAGTAAGAGTACTATTTTCTATAGCATTAGAGTTATATACTTGTTCGGCAACTTCGGCTTCCAAGATAAGCTTAATTAGCGCGTCCTTGCCTGTAGACGCCTTATAGTATCTTTCCCGAAGAGAATCTATTTTATTGTAAACATTAAGTATTTTTACCATATATCATCATTATATTCTTTTTTCACGATTTTGTCAACATAACAGTGAAAAATTGTTTAAAAATGTAAATTTTCACTGTTTTGATATGTTTGTAGTATAATAGACTACACAAATAACGTGATGCGCTAATTCCCCATTTTCCAAACACTTCCACAAAAAACCGAAAAATGCTAAAATATGATAGCATTAATCTATGGCCAGACGAAGAAAAAAACGGCGACCGTACCGCAGAAGGCAGATTGAATACGAAGAAACCGGCCTGCTTTCGGCAGAAACCAAAAAGGGCATTGCCATTGTCCTGCTTTTTGTTATGGCCATCATCACCGTCCTTTCGCTGTTTAATCTGGCTGGCGCCCTGGGCAGTTATATTAAGCCGGCCTTAACTTCGGTGATGGGCTGGGGCATTTACTTTCTGCCGGTTATTTTAATTACGCTGGCCTATTTTTTATTAAGACCGGAAAAATACGAGGTCAGGCCCAGCAACTATTTAGGCCTGATAATTTTTATCTTCAGCTATCTGGGAATTCTGCAGCTGATTAAAGGGTTTGAGCAGACCGCCGATTTAACCGGTACCGGCGGCGGCTATCTGGGCTTTATAGCCACCTATCCCCTGCAAAAATTTATGGGCCCTTTGGCTGCAGTTTTGGTCATGATCGGCTTATTTTTAATTTCTCTGCTGATTACTTTTAACACCAGTCTTAACAGCTTATTTCAAAAACTAAATTTATTCAGCCGGGCTAAAGAAAAGCTGGCTGAAGCAGAAGAAGAGTATGACGAAGAGATAGAAGAAGAGCCCGCAGAAGCAGAAGAAGGCGATGACGGCTGGATTAAAGGAAAAACTGAAGAAGACGAAGAATCCGCGGATGCCGGCGAAGAAGAGCCGGACAAAACAGGTTTATTCACCAGAAAAAAAATCGGCTCCATACCCATCAAAAAAGGGTCTAAGGCCGTTCTTGAAGATTTAAAAGTTACTTTTGCCAGAGGCATTGGCAAAAAAGTCCAGCTGCCTTTGAGCTTGCTGGACAGCAAAACTTCCAAGCCCACTAGCGGCGATATTAAAGCCAATATCGAAAAAATCAAAACCACTCTGGAAAACTTTGGCATCGAGGTTAGCATGGGCGAAGTCAATGTCGGCCCCACCATCACTCAATTCACCCTTAAGCCCATCGACGGGGTTAAGCTTTCCAATATTACCGCCCTGCAAAACGATCTGGCTCTGGCCTTGGCCGCCCACCCCTTAAGGATCGAGGCGCCGATTCCCGGCAAATCCCTGGTGGGCATCGAAGTGCCCAACCAGAGCATTGCCACCGTTAAGCTTAAAGAAATAATTGACAATCCAAAATTTAAAAAGAAAGGGGCCGGCTTAACAGCCGCTTTGGGCAAAGATGTCTCAGGCAAAATCTGGACTATCGATCTGGCTAATCTGCCCCACCTGTTGATTGCCGGCGCTACCGGTTCAGGAAAATCGGTCTGCATTAACAGCGTTATCATCAGTTTGCTGTTCCAGAATTCGCCGGAACAGTTAAGGCTGATTCTGGTCGACCCTAAAAGAGTGGAATTAACTAATTACAACGGACTGCCTCATCTGCTGGCGCCGGTGATTACCGATGTATCTAAAACCGTCAACGCCCTGCGCTGGGCCGTTAGAGAAATGGACGAAAGGTTCAAGCTTTTAGAAGCCACGGGCAAACGCAATATTAACGCCTATAATGCCGGCGTAATTACCAGCCGCCTGCCCTATATTGTCATTATCATCGACGAGCTGGCCGATTTAATGGCCGTGGCCGCCAAAGACATCGAAGGAGCCATTGTCCGCTTGGCCCAAATGGCCCGGGCCGTAGGCATCCATTTGGTAGTGGCCACTCAAAGGCCTTCTGTTAATATTATTACCGGCTTAATCAAGGCCAACATTACCTCCCGCATCGCTTTTGCCGTGGCCTCTAGCGTTGATTCCAGAACCATTCTGGATTTTAGCGGGGCCGAAAAACTTTTAGGCAAGGGCGATATGCTTTATATTTCCGCCGAATTAAGCAAGCCCCGAAGAATTCAGGGCGCTTTAGTCACCGACGAAGAAATTGAGCGGGTAACCGATTATTGGCGCAACCAGGCCGAACCGGAATTTGACGAAGGGGTCACCGAAAAACAAACCAGAATAAATTTGGCCGGCTCCGGCAGTTTTGACGAAAACGGCGATGAGCTTTTAGAAGAAGCCAAAGAAATAATCTTAAGAGCCGGCAAAGCTTCGGCCTCGTTTCTGCAACGAAGATTGCGCGTGGGCTATGCCAGAGCCGCCCGCCTGCTCGACCTAATGGAAGAGCAGGGAATTATCGGCCCGGCTGACGGCGCCAAACCCAGAGAAATCCTGGTCAACGAAAGCGTTCTTCATGGCGAACCAGCCGGCGAGGCCGATGAGTTTGCAGATGATGAAGAAGAAGATGATGATGATGATGAATCAGCCGACGATCAGGGGCCGGACGAAGAAACAGAAACAGAGTCAGAGCTTGATGATGAAGAAGAGGAAGAATTAAACGAGGAAATTGATGAAGAGGAAGACAATGAAGACGACAAAGAAGAGGGTAAAATAAAAATTCATTATAAAAAAGATAACAACTTCTAAAAAACTCCAAATTAAAAGAACTAAGGAACCAAACAATAACCAAAATCAAAAATAAAAATTTCTTATTTGAATTTTTTAATTTGTTTGATTCTTTTCCCTCGATTAAATCGAGGGTCGGTTCTTGGTAATTTTTACGACTATGTCCAGCTTTATCCACAAAAAACTTTCTTCAGACAAAAGTGTGGCGGAAATAATTAAAGAAGAGAGGCAGAAAAGAAATTTAAGCTTATCGGAGGTTTCTTTAAAAACCCAAATTGCTTTAGATTATTTAAATAAACTGGAGCAGGGCCGTTATCATCAGCTGCCGGGCGATATTTATATTAAGCAGTTTGTAAAAAAACTGGCTAAATATTTTAATTTTTCGGAAAAAAATCTTTTGGCCATTTATCAGAAAGAGAAGATCAACCAGTTAAACATTTTCCAGTCAACTCCCCTAAAGTTATCTAAAAGGCCTCAAAAAAATCTGTTATCGTTTTTAACCCCTCGGTTAATCAGACTTTCCCTGGTCAGCTTAATTATTTTAGGCCTCTTTGGTTATCTGGCTCTGGAGATTACCAATATCTTTACCCCGCCCTTGCTGGAAATTGAATCGCCCGCCGCGCAGACTATTACGGTCAAGCCGGCTATTACCATTAAAGGCAAAACCATGCCCGAGGCCCTGATTTTAATCAACCAGCAGGAAATTTTAACCAAGCCCGACGGCAGTTTTTCCCAGGATGTTAATTTAAATATGGGGCTCAATCTTTTTGAAATTTCGGCCTCCAAAAAGCATAGCAAAGAAAATATTATCACTATTTCCATTCTCCGCCAGCCGGCCACCACCTCCGACTTAAATATGTTTGACAGATCTGTTTCTTTTCAATAAGATAGATAAGCGCTGAAAGGTTGAATAATCATTCATCATCCTATATCCGCGCTTATCAGCGCACCTCTCCTGCCATGCTCCGCATAGCGGGGCTGGCAGCGCACCTCGGCGAATATCAGTGATTTTTTATTTTTGAATTTGTTATTTATTTGGAATTTGCCGACAGGCCTCGAACGCAGTCCTCGAGCGAAGTCGAGAGGGCGAAGTCGAGAGGAAATTTATTAATTAAGGGTCATTTAACTATTAATGACTATTTGTATGTCCAAAGTCGCAGAAGAAGATAAAAAAATCGAGTCTGACTCTAAAATCAAGTCCGACTTGAATAAAACCATGGCTACCAACCAGGCCATTGAGCAAATAAAGCACAGGTTCGGCGAGGGCTCAATTATGAAATTCGGCGAAGCCAGAGCAACGGCTGTTGAAGCGGTGCCTACCGGCTGTTTATCTTTAGATATTGCTTTAGGCGTAGGCGGAGTGCCCAGGGGCAGAATTATAGAAATCTACGGCCCCGAAGCTTCCGGCAAAACCACCCTGGCCCAGCATATTGTGGCTGAAGTTCAAAAAATGGGCGGCACCGCCGCCTTTATTGACGCCGAACATGCGCTGGACCCGGAATACGCCAAAAAAATCGGCGTTAATATTGATGAACTGTTAATCTCCCAGCCCGATACCGGCGAACAGGCCCTGGAAATTGTCGAAACCCTGGTCCGCTCCAACGGCGTTGATGTTATTGTGATTGACTCGGTAGCCGCCTTAGTGCCCAAAGCGGAGATTGAAGGGGAAATGGGCGATTCCCACATGGGGCTGCAAGCCCGGCTGATGAGCCAGGCCCTAAGAAAGCTTTCCGGCATTATCAGCAAAACCAAAACCGTGGTTATATTTATCAACCAGATCAGAATGAAGATCGGAGTATTTTTCGGCAACCCCGAAACCACCACCGGCGGCATGGCTTTAAAATTTTATTCTTCGGTAAGAATTGAGGTAAGGCGCGCCGCCCAAATTAAAAAAGGCGACCAGATTATCGGCAACCGCGCCAAAGCCAAGGTGGTTAAAAATAAAGTGGCGGCTCCGTTTAAAAATACCGAATTCGATATAATGTATAACGAAGGCATTTCTATTTCCGGCGATGTTTTAGATACCGGAGTTCAGTTCGGCGTTATTGATAAATCCGGCAACTCCTATACTTACGGCGAAGTTAAGCTGGGCGTTGGCCGCGAAAATGCCAAACAGTACTTAAGAGAAAATCTTAAACTGATTGCCGAAATTAAAAAGAAAGTTTGGGAAAAGGTGAAGGCAGAGGAATAATGATTAATGACTGATGACCAATGATTTCGGCCAAAGGCCGACCAGCCTTTGGCTGGGATGACTGATGATTATATATTAAATTGACTAGCCGGGGGTTTAGTCGAGCTGAGCTCGATAGCCCTCGGCTTTTTGAATTACTTAACTATAAATGCTAAAATAGGGATACTATAACATTAGAACATTAGAGCATAGGAGTAATTATTTATGTTCTAATGTTCTCATGCTCCCATGTTCTAATGTTCTCATGCTCCCATGTTCTAATGTTCTCATGTTCTTATGACTTTGACTAAAACCATCGCTAAAAACACTCTCTGGCAAATAATCGGTAAAATTATCGGCACTATTTTGGGAGTTGTTACCATTGCTCTGCTGACCCGTTATTTGGGCAAAGAGGGCTTTGGCCATTACACCACGGCTTTGGCCTTTATGCAGTTCTTTGGCGTGCTGGTTGATATGGGGCTTTATTTAATTTGTTTAAGGGAGATTTCAGCCCGGCCGGAAAAAGAAAGCTATATTACCAGCAACATTTTTACCTTGCGCTTTTTTTCGGCTCTGATTTTTTTGGGCGGCGGTACTCTGCTGATTTTTGTTTTCCCCTACCCGCCGGTGGTTAAGTGGTCGGCTGCCATTGTTTCCGGCTCATTTTTATTTATGTCTTTGGTCCAAACTCTGACTACGGTTTTTCAAAAACATCTTAAAATGGGACAGGTGGCGCTGGCCGAAGTAGTTGGACGGACCGGTTTTTTAATTGTGATCTTCCTCTTTATTTTCTATAAAGGCAACTTGCCGGCTTTGATGTTGGGCAATGTGGCCAATGCTATTATTTATTTTGTCATTCTGTGGGTCCTAATTAAAAAGTATGTAAATATAAAATGGTCATTCGACTTTGTCTATTGGAAAACAGTAATCGCCAAGGCCTGGCCCATTGCCCTGGGCGTGGTTTTCAACCTGGTTTATTTTAGGGCCGATACCATTATTCTTTCACTCTATAAACCGGCCGGCGATGTTGGCCTTTACGGCGCGCCTTATAAAATTCTGGAGATAATCACCACTTTCCCCCATATGTTTATGGGCTTGGTGATGCCCATTTTAACGGCTGCCTGGATCAGCCGAAATATGGAAAAATTCAAAAGCATTATGCAAAAAACTTTTGATTTTTTTATTATTTTGATTATGCCGATGGTTCTGGGAACAATTCCTTTGGCTGATAAAATTATGGTTTTAATCTCCGGCAACGAATTTGCTCCGTCAGGAAAAGTTCTGCCGGCTCTGATGCTGGCTACCGGCATGATATTTTTAGGCACGCTGTTTACCTACACTTTGGTGATTCTGGAAAAACAAAAAACCATGCTGAAATATTTTGCCCTGGCCGCCGTGCTGGCCTTAATCGGCTACTTTATTTTTATTCCCAAATATTCCTACTTTGGCGCGGCCTGGGTCACTGTGATTATTGAGGGCTTTATCACTTTGACTGCCCTGATGCTGGCTTATAAATTTTCTAAAATTAAGCTCACTGGTAAAACTTTTATAAAAAGCTTGATTGCTTCGGTAATTATGACGGGCGCGTTATATCTGCTTTTAGATTTAAATATTATCCTGTTGCTGATTATTAGCATCTTGATTTATGGAGCGGTGATGATTATAATTAAAGGGGTTGACAAAAAGATAATTAGTGATATTATAAGGTGATTATCTTTAGATTAATCAAGGCATAAAATCCAATATAAGGCGGAGGAAATCATGAACCCTTTAAAAAAAATACTGCCGGAAAACGGACTCTTGCCGTGGTTTCCGGTATATCTCCCGGTGATAAATATTATCGCCTGCGGGATGTATCTCGCTGAGTTGATTGGGGCAGAAATTTGCGCCACGACCACGTTATTCCAGGGGGCGCTAATTTTCCTCATCCTCTATTTAATCCCCGCTCGTTTGAAGTGGAAGCCGAAATGCAACGATCGTTGCATTATAATTTTCCACGTTTTGATAACGCTGGCACCGGCCGCCGTCATTGGCGCTGGATTCCTGGGATTAATTTGGAGGCCAACGCTCCCATTAGTATTAGGGGGGATATTCCTCAGCCTGGCGTACTTGTTCGTATTTTACCTGCTCCCAAAATGGGAGAGAGAAAATTATCACAAACAGTTAGCACTAAATTAGCACTTGATGCTATACTGTAATAGACCGCTCCTGGATTTGAGCGGTTTTTTATCTCGCCTCTCGCCCTTCGGCTGGCTCAGGGCGCCTTGAATGAAATTGAAAGGCGACTTCGCCTCTCGACTTCGCTCGAGGCGGATTTATCTTGCCCAACAGGATGAATTGATAAAATTAGTGGGTCAAGGTAAAATACAACTATGCTTTACTTATTAATCATTATTTTTTACCTGTTATTTACCTGGGTATCGCATCGAGATATCCGCTGGGGCATTTATTTAACTCTGTTATTTTTGCCTTCTTATCTGATTCGTTTTCAGATTTTAGGAATGCCGGCGACCCTTTTAGAAGGCATGATCTGGCTGCTTTTTATTGTCTGGCTTTTAAAACTTCGCCAAGAAAAAGGCCTGACCCTAAATCCAGTAAAATGGGTAAAGAACATCCTTAATCCTCAATCCTTAATCCTCAAAGAACAAAATCCAATTCCTAGATTTTTCAGATTACCGATGATTTTATTCCTCGCCGCCGCCACTATTTCGGCCTTTGTCTCCCCCCAGCTTCAGGCCGCTTTAGGCATCTGGAAAGCTTACTTTGTTGAAGCGCTGATGTTCTTTATTATTTTTATCTATAACATCAGAACATCAGCACAGGTAAAACAGGTTATCAGGATTTTAGGAGTTTTGACGATTGTTATAGGGCTATTTGCCATTTACCAAAAACTGACCGGGGATTTAATTCCCCACCCCTACTGGGCAGCCGAAGCCACCAGAAGAGTAACCACTTTCTTTGGCTATCCCAATGCCAATGCGTTATTGATAGCGCCGGTTTTGATGTTGACTATTGGCAATTTGTTGACTGATAAAAAATTTAAACTGATTGTCATTAATTTACTGGTTCTAATTCTTGGAATCTTAACGATTCTCTGGGCCGGCTCAACCGGCGCTCTGCTCGGCATTGCCGCCGGCCTAATCTGCTTCCTGCTCTTCTGCAAAAAAACCAGAATTATAACCATAGCGGTTTTAGCCATAGTTCTGATTGTCAGCTTCACTCAACTGCCGGCCGCAGACTACCTAAAACAAACAGCCGGCTCGCTAGTTTACACCGATCTGCCCCTGGTGCCTTCCGACGTCCAGATCCGCTACCAGCAATGGAAAGAAACTTTAACCATGCTCAAAGACACGCCGATTTTTGGCGCAGGTCTTAACGGTTATCAAACTTTAATGATTCCCTATCATCAATTTTGGCATATTGAAATTTTTCTTTATCCTCATAATTTCTTTTTAAATTTTTGGTCAGAAACTGGACTATTGGGATTAATCTCAATTATATGGATTTTAGTATCCTTTTTTATTATAAGTTTTAAGTTTTCAGTTTTTAATCTTAAATCAATAAAAAACTTAAAACTGAAGACTGAAAACTATAATCAGAGTTTCACTTACCAAATATTGACTATTACAACGTCTTGCGCTATGATTACTCTCCTTGTTCACGGCCTGGTTGATGTTCCTTATTTTAAAAACGATCTGGCGATATTGTTTTGGATAATAATCGGAATAATAATAATTTTATACAACGAACGGAGGCGTGCGAGAGTGGTTGAATCGGACGGTCCCGAAAACCGTTAGGCCAGCAATGGTCTCGAAGGTTCGAATCCTTCCGCCTCCGCCAGTACATTTTTTTATCAATAGACCCGATTGCCTATATTTTTCTTATATTTTTAAAGTTTTATGAAATACAAAAAAGTTCGACCCAAGCGGGATTCGAACTTTTTTATTATTCAATGCCGTAATTTTATACTTTCTGATATCTTGTCGCTCTGCCCTGGCCGATGCGTTCGATCTTTTTTAGTCGCAGCAAAACTTCCAATGCCTGCGAAACAGTCGGCCGCGGCACATTTGTCGCCCTGGTTATTTCTAAAGGCGCGGCTTCGCCCGTCTTTTCCAAATATTGCCAGACAGCAAGTTGTTTTGGTGACAACAATTTTTCAATATTTTCTTTGGACAAAAAATCAACGGCCATTTTACCCTGCACCAAACAAATATTCAGAAAAAACTCCAGCCAATTCGCAATGTCAGGCTGTTTATTTTTTAAATTTTTCTGGCTTCGCCTCAAGGCAATATAATAATCAGCCTTATTATCCTCAATTAATTTTTCATGCGATAAGTAAGGAGCATAGGCATAGCCGGTTTTTAACATTAATAAATTGGTTAGAATCCGGGACAGTCTGCCGTTGCCGTCCTGGAACGGATGAATGGCCAAAAATTCCACCAAAAAATTGCCGATGATTAACAACGGATGGATGGTTTTTAGGGCTAAAGCTTCTTTTGTCCAGTCAACCAGTTCCTGCATTTGTTTGGGCGTAAGATAAGCCGGGGTAGTGTCGAAAACAACGCCGATTGATTTTCCAGACGCGTCAAACATTTCCACCTTATTTTCGCCTTTCTTGTACTCGCCCAAATGCCCCTTGTCTTTATCAGAGTATTTAAGCAGTTCTTTATGAAAATGTTTGATGGCGCTTTCAGTAAAAGATATGTGCTGCCAGGAGTTAAAAGTATTCTCCAAAAGTTCGTAATATCCTTTAACTTCCTGCTTGTCCCTATTGCTGAATTTTTGGGTTTTAAAGCCACGGATAAACGCCTCAACCTCTTCATCCGTCATTTTAGCTCCTTCAATGCGCGTCGAAGCTCCCGCAGAAGTGATGAGGGTCCAGCGCTTTAAACGCCCCAAGGCTTGCGGGTTTAATTTAACCCCCCCAATCCACTGGCCTTTTAACAGATCGATTTGGTTGATTAAAGACCAGATTTTTTCAGAAATATTGCTGATTCTTTTGTTATATTGGTTCATAATCATGTTGTTAATCTTATACTTTAACTATATGAGATTATATATGATTTATTAAAGTAAAGCAAATATTAATTTTTGACCTCTTGTGGAGCTTGCTAATATTAGATAAAATGCAAGAGTGGCGAACCCGCGTAGTTCGGTTCCCACCCTCTCCACCATCGCCACGCTGAAGCTTTAGCGAAAGCGGGCCACCATCGCCGCTCGTGGTCTTCGACCATTCTCCTAATAAATTTATAAATTATTGAGAAGTCGAGTGCTTCGAGCGACCTTGAGCGAGCGTAGCGAGTCGAAAGGGAGTCGAGAAGCCAACATCCGCTTTTCAGCTATGAATTCAAACACCAATTTAAAAATCCTTCTGGTTTATCCTAAATTCCCGGAAACTTTCTGGAGTTTTAAATATGCTTTAAAGTTTATTATTAAAAAAGCCACTAACCCGCCCTTAGGGCTTTTGACGGTTGCGGCCATGCTGCCAACAGCATGGGAGCAAAAGCTGATTGATCTGAACATTACCACCATGGAAGATAATGACTTAAAGCAAGCTGATTATGTTTTTCTTTCAGCTATGTCCATTCAACAAAATTCAGCCAAAGAAATTATTTCAAGATGCCGGCAATTAGGCGTCAAGGTCGTGGCTGGCGGACCGCTTTTTACCAATAATCAAGAGGAGTTTAACGAGGTTGATTATTTGGTGCTTAATGAAGCCGAGCTTACCTTGCCCCGGTTTCTGGAAGATTTAAAAAAAGGCTCGCCCCAGCATCTCTACCAAACAGATCAATGGGCCAATTTAGAAACTACTCCTCTGCCCCTCTGGCGCCTGGCAGATATTAAAAAGTATGCTTCGTTAAACATTCAATACTCGCGCGGCTGTCCTTTTAACTGTGAGTTCTGCGATATTACTTTGCTTTATGGACACCGGCCCAGAACTAAAACTAAAGAACAGGTAATGGCCGAGCTGGACAGTCTTTATGAGCAGGGCTGGCGCAGCAGCGTCTTTTTTGTTGATGATAATTTTATCGGCAATAAAGATAAATTAAAAAAAGAAATTCTGCCGGCCATTACCGCCTGGCAACAGCGGAAAAAATACCCCTTTACTTTTTTAACCCAGGCCTCCGTCAACCTGGCGGACGATGAGGAGTTAATCCGGCTGATGGTCGAAGCGGGCTTTAATACCGTTTTTGTCGGCATAGAAACCCCGCACGAAGAAAGCTTAGCTGAATGCGCCAAATACCAAAATAAGAACCGCGATTTAATCGCCAATGTTAAAAAAATTCAGCGGCTGGGCTTGCAGGTGCAGGCCGGCTTTATCCTGGGCTTTGACAGCGACCCCTTATCAATTTTTGAAAAACAAATTAAATTCATTCAAAACAGCGGGATTGTTACCGCCATGGTCGGCCTTTTAAACGCCCTTAAAGGCACCAAGCTGTATCAACGTTTAGATGCTGATCGCCGGCTGTTAGCCGGCATCACGGGCAATAACACCGATTTTTCCATAAACTTTATTCCTAAAATGAACCGCCAAACCTTGATGGAGGGCTACAAAAAAGTATTAAGCACAATTTATGCGCCAAAATATTATTATAAAAGGGTTAGAACTTTTTTACGGGAATACCAGCCGAGGCAGAAGATAAAATTCAAAATTAACGGCCGCGAGTTATGGGCCCTTGGCAAATCAATTATCTATTTAGGCATAATCGGCAAAGAAAGATTCCAATATTGGAAGCTTGTTTTTTGGACCATCTTTACCCGGCCCAAACTTTTCCCCCTGGCGGTAACCTTATCGATTTACGGCTTTCACTTTAGAAAAATTTTTGAAAAATATCTATGAAAAATATGCCGATTTTATAATCAAAAACGACCTTGCTCAAGCCATACCGATTATTAAAAAATTGATGGTCAATTGACTTTTAATGTTACCTTCCCTCTCCTCCTTCGTTATATATGATAGAAGATATCTTTAAAATTCCATGGAAGTAAACGAACAACAAATTATTATCAATTGTCAGCAGGGCAATTTAGAGGAATTTAGCCGTCTTTACGACAAATATATCAAAAAAATCTATAATTTTGTCTATTACAGAACGCACCATAAAGAAACAGCTGAAGATTTAACCAGCCAAACTTTTACCAAGTGCTTGGAAAATCTTAACAAATTCAGCGATAAAAAGGGAACATTCTCTTCCTGGCTCTACCAGATTGCCCGTAATACAGTGATTGATTATTACAGGACCTTTAAAAAAGAAACTGATATTGACGATGTTTGGGATTTACAGACTGATGATGATGCGCCAAGAGATGTTGATACCAAAATGAAGCTTGAAAAAATTGCCGAATATCTAAAACTTTTAGACAAAGAGCAAAGAGATTTAATTATCATGCGGATCTGGGACGGTTTATCTTACAAAGAAATTGCCGCCATTGCCAAAAAGAGTGAAGCTTCGCTAAAGATGATGTTCTCCCGAACTATAAAAAGATTGAAAGAAAAAGATGCGCTGGCCCTGATACTCTTGTTGCTATTAATTGAATAAATATTTACCAATTCGCAATTATTCGAGAATTAGCGACATATTCGCGGGGTAAATTCGAGATTTATTAGCATTATATTCGTAATAAAAAATATATGAACAACGAAATTCAAAAAATTCTGGAAGATTTATATCAGATTGACAAAAGTTTCAGAAAATACGAAAAGCAGCTTATTAAAATAATTAACGAACTTATGGTTTCACGGCCGGAAACAAAGTTCGATGAAAACTTTCGGCAAGAGCTTAAAACTAAACTTTTATATCGAGCCGAAGAATTAATGAAAAAGGGGAATAAATTAACCTTTAATCTTATGAACTTAAAAAATATCTATTACTTGGCAGGGGTTGTTGCTATCTTGCTCTTAATTATTGTTCCGACTATTTACTTAACCAAACAAGGCGCAGTTATCCCCTTAAGTTTTAATCTTAATATTTCTAAAACTTCCGACAACGCTTTCGGCTCTTTGTCAGCTGAACAAGGGGATAAATCAGCAAATTTAACAGCAGAAGACGGTATTGGAGCAGCCGCTCCGATTGTTGCCTCTGAAAATATTAGAGTTCAGGGTGGCGGCGGTGGCGGCTACGCCATGCCTGCGCCTGACTTTATCAGCTACAGCTATATCTACAGCGGCGGCGAAATAACTGTGCCGGCCGATAAAATGGAGGTTTTAAAGAGAATCAAAGAAGCCGGCCTGGGCCCGAATCTGGAAGCTTTTTTAGAAAAATTCAGCTTTGATTCAGTAGACTTGGGCAAGTTTGCCGGCTCCAAACTGCAAAACATCAGCTTTGCCGAAAACAAGGAATTCGGCTATATAATAAATATTAATATGGAAGAAGGTGCCTTGGTAATTTACGAAAACTACCTTAAATGGCCCAATCCTTTTAAAGACTGCGGGGATGAAAAATGCTACCAGCAGAATCAATTAAAAATTTCCGACATTCCAGATGATCAGACTATAATAAATATTGCCAATAAATTTGTAAACGAATACGGCATCAATACCAACGGTTATGGTCAGCCGGTAGTCGACAGCCGCTGGCGCCAATCCTACGAAAGCTATCCCGACCAAGAAAACTTTTATGTGCCCGACACCCTTAGCGTAATCTATCCTCAAACTATTAATGGCCAGCCAGTTTACGATGAATCCGGCTATGAGCAGGGTTTAACTATAAATATTAATATCAGATACAATAAGGTCAGCAACGTTACCAACTTCTTTTCCCAAAACTACCAGAGCTCCGCTTACCAAACGGCTGATGCCGATACCATAAAAGCCTCGGCCGAAAACGGCGGCTACCATAACTATCTCTACTATGATGCTTCCGGCCAAACCGATGAGCTGGAGCTGGGCAGCCCTGAACTGGCTTATATAAAAATCTGGAACTACCGCAGCGGCCAAACCGATGAGCTGATTGTGCCCGCCTATATTTTCCCCCTTCTTAACCCGCCGGCAGCGCCGGGCTTCTATAAAAAAAACGTGGTCGTGCCGCTGATTAAGGAACTGCTTGAAGCTGACGAATCCAGGCCGATTATTGAACCAATGCCTTTGCTTAAAGAAAGTTCCGCCACCGCGCCGAGCCAAGACCAGCCCGCCGAAACTGTGATTGATACAACTGACGAATAATACATCAGAATAATTAAAAACCCCCGACTTGCTCTGAGGGTTTTTGATATTTATAAGTGTCTGTCCGTTTTTTATTTGCTAAAAAAATCAATTGTCAAAATATTTAAAAAATTGTATAATAACATCATCTTATTATGATTAAAAAGGGTTCAAAACAAACAATCACCAAAGCCATTATTCCGGTGGCTGGCTATGGCACCAGGTTTTTGCCGGCCACTAAAGCCCAGCCCAAAGAAATGCTGCCCATAGTTGATAAGCCGGTGATTCAATATATTGTAGAAGCGGCAGTGGCCGCCGGCATTAAGGAAATTATTATTGTTACCAGCACCAATAAAAGGGCGGTGGAAGACCATTTCGACAGATCGCCGGAGCTGGAAAAATGGCTAGCCAAATCGGGCAAAAAACAGCTGTTAGAAGAACTGCGCTATATTCCCCGCATGGCCAACTTTGTTTACATCCGCCAAAAAGGCCCGATCGGCAATGGCACGCCGGTTTTAAACGCCAAGCCCCTGATCGGCAACGAACCCTTTGCGGTTTTTTACGGCGATGAATTTTATACCGGCAAAACTTCCTGGATAAAGCAGATGATAAAAGTTTATGAAAAATATCAGGATCCGGTCATGGCTTTAGCCAAAGTAACTAAAGAAGAGACTAATCGTTATGGCATTGTTGACGGCATTGAAGTGGATAAGAATATCATTGAAATAAAAAGTATTGTTGAAAAGCCAGGCCCTAAAAAAGCCAAATCCAACTTAGCCAGCATTGGCGGCTATATCTTGACTCCTGATATTTTTCCAATTTTAGAAAATTTAAAGCCGGGCAAGGGCGGAGAAGTTTGGCTGGCAGATGCCGTAAAAAAATTAAGCCAAGAACGCCCGATTTATGGCTGTGAAATCAACGGCAAGCTTTATGATGCCGGCACTATTATGGGCTGGCTTAGAGCCAATGTGGAACTGGCCTTGGAACATAACAAAACCGGCGGCGAGTTTAAAAAATATCTGCGCCAACTAAAATATTAAAACTATGAAACATAAAATAAAATTCCTTGTTTTGATCTTGACGGGAATTTTGCTGATAACCTCTGGCTTTTCCTGCAAACTTTTTCCCAGTAAACAAGCATCAGTATCCTTAACCCAGACTATTAATTTAGAATACTGGGGCGTTTGGGACGAAAGCGCCGACCTGCAGCCGATTATTAATGATTTTAAAAACCAGCATCCTAATATTAATATTACTTACCGCAAATTCCGCTACCAGGAATACGAACAAAAACTGTTAGAGGCCTGGGCCGAAGACAGGGGGCCGGATTTATACAGCATTCCCGTTGAATGGTTAAAAAAATACCAGAATCGCATTACTCCCCAGCCCGCCAAAGTTCAGCTGGCTTTTCAGGAAGTTAAAAAAACACTGGGCAAAACCGAAATCAGCACCATTGTCAGGCAGATTCCCGCCTTTACCAGCTATGATATCAAAAACCAGTTTGTAGACACTGTTTATAACGATGTGATTATTGATGGCCAAATCTATGGTTTGCCTTTAAGCGTTGACAATTTGGCTTTATTTTATAACCGCGACCTTTTGGATGCCGCCGGCATTGCCACTCCGCCAACCAACTGGACCGAAGTCAAAGAAGCGGTTAAAAAAACCACAATTTTAAATTCACAAAATAACATTATTCAGGCCGGCATTGCCCTGGGTACGGCCGAAAATATTCCCCGGGCCGTTGATATTGTTTCTTTATTAATGATGCAAAACGGCGCCCAAATGATGAAAGGCAACAGCGTAAGCTTTCAGGAAGGCGAGTCATCCGGCTTTATACCAGGCCTGGAAGCTTTAAAATTCTATATTGATTTTGCCGACCCCATTAAAGAAGTTTATTGCTGGCACGAAAATATGCCCAATGCCCTGGATGCTTTTATTGAAGGCAAGGTAGCTATGGTTTATGGCTATTCTTATCAACTGCCGGTTATTAAAGGCCGCTCGCCCAAACTGGATATTGGCATTGCGCCCATGACGCAGATTCAAGGCAGTAATGCCTCTATTAATTATGCCAATTACTGGGTAACCACCGTCTCTCATAAAGTTAAAAATGTTGATGCTGGCTGGGGCTTTTTAAACTTTGCCGCCAGGGATATAGAAGTCAAAAAATATCTGGAAACCACCCAGCGGCCAGCCGCTTTAAGGACTGTCATTAATCAACAAAAAACCGACCCGGAACTGGCTGTTTTCGCCGAACAAGCCCTGACTGCCACCCATTGGTATAATGGCAGCGATGCTTTAAAAATGGAAGAAATATTTTTAAAAATGATAGAAGATTTTCCCCAGGCCACTACTCCGGAAGGACTAATTAATATAATGACTAACGCGGCTCAACAAATCAATCTTACTCTATGATAAAATTTATCAAAATAAGTTTAGGTTTTTCAATTCTAGGTCTGGTGATTTTACCAGGGCTGGCTTATGCCCAAATCCTGCCTCCCTGCACCGCCACCGGCAACTGCGGCATTTGCGATTTTTTGCAGACTTTTGTCAATATAATCCGCTGGGTTTTGGGCATTCTGGGCGGCAGCGCTTTATTTTTATTAATTTGGCACGGCTTTACCTGGCTCTCTTCCGCCGGTAATAAAGAAAGGGTGGATGCGGGCAAAAAGGGCTTGATTCATACTGTTATAGGCCTGGTAATTATTATTGGTTCTTGGTTTTTGGTTAACTTAACTTTAGTTTTACTATTAACTTCCACTGAACAAGCCAGCCAGGGGCAAGTGGTCCAATCGTTATTCAGCGGCAATGTGCCCTGGTACCAATACTGCCAAGGCGCTGGCAATGCTTTTTGCCAGCAGGGCTGGGGCGAAGGCACGCCCTGCGGCAGTGGCAAATTCTGCTTGAAAAGAGTCGGCAGCGATAATAAACCTGAAACCACCTACTCGTGTAGCAATAAAGGCGCCAATAATCAGACTGAATACGAAAATGCCTGCCATTACTGGGCCTGCCACCCGACCAGAAAGGAGTATCAATATTACAACTGCGTGAGCGATGCTAATGATTGCGTTTCTGGGAAAATTCTCGGGCCGGAATATTGCAGCGGGTCCGGCATGGTTTGCTGCGAACGTCAAGACAAGCAAAAATATCAGTGTCCGGGCGTTTCTCAATCAGAATTAAGTTCATGTTTTTCAGTTAGTTACATCTCTCAAGATAGCTGCGAAGAGGAATGCCCTGACTGGTGTGAAAGTCAAAACTGCCCTAATTATCAATGCGAAGAATCTTCTCCCTCATATCAATGTAATTGTAGCGAATAAATAATCAGCTTTTAACTTTTTAACTATATGAAAATTTTTTTAAAAAAACTGCTTTTGATAACAATTTTAGTTTTATTAATTGGCTGCCCGACAGCTATAATTATAGCTCAACAAAATACACAAAATACCCAAAGCGCCCAAGGGGGCGCGGTAACCGGTAGTTTAAACAACCCCTTAGGCAGCCCTAATTTGGGGCCCCAGCAAATTTACGGGCGGCTAATCTACTCTTTTATGGGCCTTACCGGCATAGTTGCTTTATTAATGTTTATTCTTGGCGGCTTTCAGTGGATGACAGCCGGCGGCAGTCCGGACAAAATTAAAAAGGGCAGGGATACCTTGATGTGGGCAGTGCTGGGCTTAATAGTTATTTTCTCCAGTTATGCCATTCTTAGAGCCATTCTGGAAACTCTGCAGTTTTAATAATCAGCCCTAATTTTGATTGTGGATAAAAGTTGGCAAAAACTATTATTTTATTGTATAATAATATCAGTCTGACATCTAAACTATCCGCTTTATTCCACTATTTTTAGAGATTAAAATATTAAAATATTAAACTTAATTAAAATTCAATTGATTGAATAATGTCTTTAAATAAGAACATTATTTCAAATCACGAAAGGAATTAAAGATATGAAAAAATATCTAAGGAATGGACTGGCTGGCTTAAGCGGCTTAACTCTGCTGCTGGCGCCTTTGCTGGTCAAGGCCCAGATCTCTTTGGGCATCGAGTATGGTTCTGCTCTAAATTTAGGCAGCAGGGATGTTAGGGCTATGGTTTCCGACATTATTAATGTGTTGCTGGGGTTTTTAGGCATTATTGCCGTGGTTATTATTCTTTTGGGCGGCTTTAAGTGGATGACGGCCGGCGGCAACGAAGATAAAGTCGGCGAAGCTAAAAAGCTTATTGGCGCTGGCATTATCGGCTTGATTATCATCCTGGCTGCTTATGCTATTGCCACCTTTATTGTTACTCAATTGGCAGAAGTAACCTATTAACTAAAATTGATATAACTTGAGTAATAGCTCATCCTTGCTACTTTTAAAAGGGTGGGCTAATGCTTGGATTATATTTAAGTGACAAGTGATCAACTCGGTCTAAGCCGGGTAAATGACAAATGTAAGTAATCTTGGTCATTTGTCGCTTGTCATTTTTATTTTTATGATTAAGAAGGGGAAAATAGTTATTAAGATTACTCTGGCTTTATTTTTTTCCGCGCTTGTTTGTTTTACAGTAATCGCTGGCTCGGCCATGGCTCAAACAGAGCCGCCGGCAAGCCCCGGCTCCAACGCCGCCGAGCGGGCTTTGAATATTTTAGACGCTACGGCCCAGGAGGCCAAAATAATCTCCAGCGCCCAGGCCGCGCCCACCGCTTACGGCATTATCGGCGATGTCATTAATATAATTCTTAGCTTTTTAGGAGTTGTCTTTTTGCTTCTAATTATATACGGCGGGATTACCTGGATGAGAGGCGGCACGGTTGTCGGCGGCGGCGCGACCAAAGTAGATATCAACAAGGCCAAGCAGATCATCACTCAGGCAACTATCGGCTTAGTTATTGTTCTTTTTGCCTATCTGGTAACCAACTTTGTGATTTTTAAAATTATTGAAGTCGCCGTAGACTAAAACTATGAATCACTCTAAATTAACACTAGCCATGCTTATTATTATTTCCTGTTTGCTGATAACTCCGCTTATCAGTTATGCTGTCAATATTAGCGATGTTATTAACGACTTAGACAAAACCGCTCAAAATGCTAGAATAATAGGAGAAAACCCGGCCGAAGCCGCCACTATTTACGATATTATCGGCCAGATACTTAATTTGGTTTTAACCTCTTTGGGAGTCATCTTCCTGCTTTTAATGATTTATGGCGGCCTGACCTGGATGACGGCCGGCGGCAATCAGGAAAAAGTTAAAACAGCCGGCTCAATAATCAATAAAGCGGTTATCGGCTTAATAATAATTCTATTAGCCTGGCTTTTAACCAATTTTGTTATTTTTAGAATTATTGATGTAACCACCAGCAGTACTGTTCTTAGTAATTGTAACCCCGCTGACTGCGATAACGAATGTAAAGATGCTGGCGCTCCGACGGGTTGCTGTACCAGAGGCAGCGAGGAGCCAAGCAGCCCTTATTATGATGATATTAGCTGTGAATGCCAAACCGATCCCGATATTTCATTAATTTGCCAATAAACTTTCCATAAAATATTTCTAAAACTCTATGACTAAAAAAATTACTATCCTTTTTTCAATTATAATCTTAGCGGGAATTCTCCTCTTGCCGGCTTTGACTTTAGCCCAGCAAACCTGCCCCTACAGTACTCTGGAAGAATGCCAAAAATGGGCTCTTAATAAAGTGGGTGATAAAATTGGCTATGGCTCTGCCGGCGCAGTTACATCAGCCGACTTATCTTATACCATCGGCCAGGTAGTTTCTTATGTTTTGGCTTTTTTGGGCGTGGCCTTTTTAGTTATTGTGGTTTACTCCGGCATCCAGTGGATGACGGCCGGCGGCAATGCGGAAGCCGTTAAAAAAGCCCGCGATAGATTAGTTAACGCCGCTATTGGTTTAGTCATTGTTTTAGGCGCTTATGCTATTACTTGGTTTGTGGTAAGTAAGTTACAAACTTCCGTTTCTCCACCAACTTCAACTCCTCCTTATACGCCCCCAACTGCTTCTTGTTTAGATTATACTAATTGCGCTGGTGAATTTAAAACTTGGTGTGATGGTCAAAGTGGAATAACACAATGCCCGCAAGATCCTAACGAACCAAATTATCATAAATGTTACTGTGATTTAAGTACATGATATAATAATTATTTTAATTAATAACAATTTAAAAAATGTTTAAAAAAATAACTATTACTCTTCTCATATTATGGACTGTTATACCAATGTATTATGCGCTAGCGGAAACTGGAGAAACACCAGCTAATCCGCTAACTATGAACCTTCTTCCTGATCTTCAACAAGCCGCTACCGGTGCACAATATGGCTCAGCCACTGAAAACACCATCCCCCAAATAGTCGGCTTAATTGTCAGGGCGGTTTTAAGCTTTGTGGGCGCCATCTTTTTTATTCTAATTATCTTTTCCGGCATCCAGTGGATGACCGCCGGCGGCAACGAGGAAAAAATAACCAAAGCCCGCGCCAGAATGACCAATGCCGCTATTGGCCTGGCCATTACCACGGCCGCCTACTTTATTACCTGGTTTATCAGCGAAGCTTTATTATCCAATGTTTAAAATCACAGCTACAATCTGTTTTTTATTGCTGATGTTCTTTTTTATTACCGCCACTGCTTTGGCTCAAGATATCGGCATCACCAATTCCTTAAAAACCATTGCCGACACCGGCGGTTTTAAAACCGACAGCGTAGCTGACGATGCCTTTTTAAATACCGCTGCCGGCGGATTAATAGCTATGGCTCTGGGCTTAGTAGGCCTGTTATTTTTAGGTTTAACTATTTATTCCGGCATCCAGTGGATGACGGCCGGCGGCAACGAAGAGCAGGTCGCCAAAGCCCGGAAAAAAATAATTAACGCCGCCATCGGCCTGGGCGTGGTTATTCTGGCTTATGTGATTTCCAACGCTGTTTTTGCCCTTTTTTATCAGATATCCGAACGCGACAATACCGGCATAACTCCGCAAGGCCTAGCCTGCCAAACCAGCAACGAGTGCCCGGGCAGTTATGTCTGCGTAGACAACCAGTGCAAAAAACTTTGCAGCAATGACGGCGACTGCGAGTACCCCGGCGAGGTCTGCAATACCTGGACCGGCGCTTGCGAAACCGGCTGGGGCTCTAACTGCGAAAACAATTCCGACTGCCCGTCCCAGGCGCCAGTTTGCCAGTCGTTTTTAATCTGGAAAATGTGCACCTGCACCGGACCTAATAGCTGTGAAGGAATTACGCCTCCCAAACCTTACTGTATGGACATAGAAACACAATCCCAGGGCTATTCAGAAAACCCTGCTGAATGCGTTCAATGCTACGAAGACAACCACTGTCCCGGCAGCAGCTGCAACCAAAATACTCATACCTGTAATTAATATGAAACTGAACTATAAAATAATAATCATTTCTGCAACTATGGCTTTAAGCTTTTTAATTCTGCAAAATGCTGAAGCTTTTACAAATGATTTTACAAATTATTTAAACCAGGCGGCCCAGCAAGCCGATTTTCCCGCTACCCAAGCCCAGGAAAATTTTTTAAATTCTAGGGTCGGGCAGATAATCGGGGTAATTGTCAGTTTTATCGGCATTCTTTTTTTAGGATTGACTGTTTACTCCGGCATCCAGTGGATGACCGCCGGCGGCAACGAAGAAACAGTAACCAAAGCCCGAAAAAGAGTGGTTAACGGCGCCATTGGCGTTGGCTTAACCTTGTGCGCTTTTATAATTGCCAATTTCTACTTTAGTTATTTTGAAAGCAAGCTTTTAACCACGCCTTCTACAATTACCACAGGGCCTGTTGGCTACCAAGCCGCTGACTGCCAAACCAATGCCCAGTGCCAAGACCGCCAGGTTATTACGCCCGGCGCCGGCATAGCCAACCCGTCCAATCCTAACGGACCCCGTGTAATGTTCTGCTTCGGCGGCAAATGCGTGGAATGCAGCGGCTCTTGTCCTGCTGGTTTTATGTGCGATTCTGGTTCAGGGCTATGCTTATCAGCTGCTGATGAATGTGGCAATATTGCCAGCATTTCTCAATGTGTTTTTCGCTCTGACTGCATTTGGGAAGCTGACCCTAACGGAACCGGCTGGGAAGACGGACTTTGTGTAGATTCTTCAAGTTATTCAACTAATTGTTTACCGCCCCAAGCGCCCTCCGCCGCTCCTTATTGCGTCTACGACAGTAGCCATGGCGGTTATTTATGGGTGGAGTGCGCTAATGATAATAATTGTCCTGGTTGGCTGGGCTTTAATAGTTGTAATCAAGTCACTCATGAATGTGTCCTTTAATTAAAAACAATGCTAAAAAAAACAAAATCAATCTGGCTGTGGCTGAATGTAATTTTCTTTTTTCTGCTGGCTAAAACCGCCTGGGCTTTTACTATTGCCAGTCCTAGGCAAACCTTGGAAAGCATCTCTGGCGGAGCTAATTTTACTGCCAGCAACAAGCCAATTCAGGAAATAGTTATAGCCATCATCTTTTTTGTGCTGGGCTTGCTGGGCATTCTTTTTTTAACCCTGATGATTATCGGCGGCATCCAGTGGATGACTTCCGGCGGCAACGAGGAGAAACTGGGCAAAGCCAAAGCCCGCGTTAAAAACGCTTTTATCGGCTTTGCCATTGTAATGATAAGCTACTCCATTACTGTCTTTATGGTTAATATGTTCAGCCGGTCAACTTTTTAAAATTTATGTTGAAAAAAATTTTTTACTTATTTAATCTGGCTAGCTTATTCTGCTATGTTAAGATTGCCAAGGCCATTAATATTGATACTGATCCGTTAAACCGCTTAGAGTGGGCCTCGCAGCATGCCGGCTATAATGTCTATAATAAAACGCCCTTTCAGGCGGTTATTATCACCATCATCCATTATGTGCTGGGTTTTGTGGGCATGATTTTTGTAGTCTTAATTTTAATAGCCGGCTACCAATGGATGACCTCCGGCGGCAACGAAGAAAAAATCGGCAAAGCCAGGGATAAATTAAGAGAAGCTGTTATAGGCCTAATAATTATTTTAATTGCCTGGTCCATAACCTGGTTTACAGCCAACATGCTGATTAAATCCACCACGCCCGGTTACTACAGCTTTTTCCCTTGGCCGTAAAATTTAATAAAAAAAGCGCCTCTATAACCTGAGGCGCCCTGTTCCCGCTCCTTGAGGGCGGGTTTTAATTTGTAGAACGTGCCGAAAGTATATCCCTGAACCTAGGGATTTTGATTCGGCATAAATCATAAAGATTGAGTGATGGCCGGCCGGAGTTGTGCACAAAGAATCCTTAAAATACATCACCTCAACCTGAACTCTTTCTCCGGCCAAAACCTCAAACTCTTTATGTTTACCAGGTTCTAATTTTCCTTCAAACCCAGCTATGAGTTTTGCCCAGTAAGGGGTATTGTTTATAATCACGCCCTTTCGGCGCAGGGCCTTTTCCAAATCCCGGTCATAGATAACAGCCAGCCGATCTGTCTTAATGGGGGTCCACAAGCTGATGCTGCTTACAGAAACTCTTTTCCAGCTATGGATCCTATCCTCAACTCTTAATTCGCCCCTGACCATTAAGGGTTGGCCTTCTAATACTCTAACGGCCCTTTCTTTGCCTGGGAAAATCAGATAGCGGAGATTTCTTTTGCCAAGCACAGGAACTGTTATAGGCCGGCTGGATTGATTATTCACCAATACTTTAAAGGCCTTTGCTGCCTTCTTCTTAGGAGGGCCATTCAATTCTAATTTACTAACTTTACCGGGCTGGTCTTTTATAATTTCCTCCAAGTTATTTTTATGGTCAATAACTTTTTTGCCACCCTTGATTGTTACTATCTTAATCTTCAAACCTTTAAAGAGGGTCAATCCTTGGTCGGCAAAATAGCTAATCAGCAGGCCCGCCTTGGCCTTAGGCCACTCCCATTTTTCCCGGAATTTGACCAAAGCGCCCTGTTGATTGTACTCTTGCCTGCTGGCAGTAACTTTAGGCGTTATGGCCAGTAAAGAATCCAAACTAACCTGCTTTTGCGAACCGGGTCCTAGTACCTTAACCATAACCATTTCTGATTGATCATACACTATGGTTATTTCCAGCCAGCAATCAGATGGATTGCTTAGCTCCAGGGTGTAATTGCCGGCCCAGCTGACTGCGGCCAGCATCAAGCCAATGATCGTTAATGATCTTTTCATTTCTATCTCCATTGATTTTTTGAGAGAACAAATTATTATATTATGCACTATTAAATAAATTTTGTCAAGATATTTATTTAATCCAATCTCTGATAAAATTGAAGGATGAAAATAAGTAAATTAATAAATTTTTTCAAGAAAAAAAGCTGGTTGATTCTTTGGCTGGCTATTGGCTTATATTTTTTGATTTTTTCCTTAATCTGCATCTGGAAATATTTTAATTTTGGCTACAACGGCCTGGATTTAGCCATTATTAACCAGGTTTTTTATAATTCGGCCCAGGGCAATCTTTTTGGCCTGACTATTCACCCCCATTCTTATTTAGGCGACCACTTTGCTTTGATTCTTATTCTGCTTTTGCCTTTTTATTACTTGTGGCAGCATCCCATCAATCTTTTAATCTTACAATCTTTAATTTTAGCTCTGTGCGCCTGGCCCCTGTATTTAATTGCCAAACATAAATTATCTAATGCCTGGCCTTTATTTATTGCCCTGGCCTGGCTGACAAATCCTTTTGTCCAGAATATTAATATCTTTGAGTTTCATTTTCTGCCCTGGGCAATTTTCTTTTTGTTCTGGACTTTTTATTTTTACCAGCAAAAAAACTTGGCGGCTTTTTTAGTCTTTGCTGTTTTGAGTTTGGCAGTCAGAGAGGATGTGGCTTTAGTTGTTTTGATGTTTTCGGCATTGGCTCTGATTAACAGACGTTCTAAAGTTTGGATTTTTACGCCCGGTTTAATGGCCCTAAGCTGGTTTGCCGCGGCCACAACATTTATTGCTTCTATTACGCCTACCGGCAGTTACAAATTTTTTTATTACTACTCCTGGCTGGGCGGAAATTTAAACGAAATTTTGACCAATGCTTTAGTTGAACCCCAGCTAATTTTATACCGCTTCTTGGCTTTAAATAATCTGCTTTTTATTTTAGCTCTGCTGCTGCCCTTTGCTTTTATCTTTTTTGACCTTGCGCTGCTCCTTTTAGGCCTGCTCGTTTTTCTGCAGCTTTCGCTGGGCGGCTCTAATAATTCATTGATTGTTCTTAAAACCCATTACTCCAGCTTGCTCTTGCCAGCCCTGTTTATTGGCTATGCGTATGGTTTGGCCAAGTTGGGTCAGACAAAATTCAAGTTTTTTAAATTTAAAAAATATCTCTTTAAAGAAAGAGGATTATTGGTAATGATTATCGGCGCGGCCGCAATCTATAGCTGTCTAGCTTTGGGGCCGCTGCCCGCAGTTGTTAAACAGCTGTTTAAGCCGGGCTCCTTTTCAGAGACCAGGGAATTAAAAACTGAATTTTACCAAAGCCTGCCCCAAACACAAAGCATAGCCGCCTCTTACGAATTTTTAACTAATCTTTCCTCGCGGCCCAGCATTTATTCTTTGCACTATGCCTATATCGGCAAAAAGCAGTTTAGCGATATTGATTATAAACTGCCGGCAGACACCCGGACTTTGCTTTTTGATTTTGACGATCTGGTGACCTACTCGGTTCAATTCCCTAACAGCAGCCAGTGGCAGAAGTATTATTTAACTGGTGATGATAATTTTAGAAAAATTATTCAGGCGGGAAATTACGGCGTGGTTAAAATAGCCGACACCTTGGTCAGAATGGATAAAAATGCTGAAACTGATATTCATCTATATCAAACCGCTCAAAAATTTACTGATATTCAACATCCTCAAAATATTGACTTTGGCAACGGTTTAAAATTTCTGGGCTGGTCTGATAATCCGCCTCTTTTGGATTCTGATAAAAATTTCTTGCCCGCGGCTCTTTATTTTCAAACTAAGCAAAGAATAGAAAAAGACTATCAGTTAAAGCTGACGCTTAACAACGAGGAAGGGCAGATTGTTAAGCAAAAATATTATCCTCTGGCCTATGGGCTATACCCAACCAGCGAATGGCAAGCCAACGAAATAGTCAAAATCAACTATTGGTTTTTACTGCCTCAAAAAATAGCTGACAGTAATTATCAGCTAGAGTTGCAGTTGGTCTACTTAGAGGGCTTTTTAAAACTAAACGGCCTCCGCTCGGCCGTGCCTCAAATCACTCAAGAAACTATTTTAGAACCAAAAATTACATTGATTCCCTAAAACACCCTAGTTTCATTTAAGGACTTGATAAATTTCCGCGTCCTTATTTTGATATATTAATTTTAAATAATCTTGAAGGCCAGGATTGTAATCGCCTAATCTTTTTTCAATATCGCTGTAAAATAAATAATCTATGTTATTCTGCTGTAAAAAAATTTTCTTTTCCTGATCAAACTGATTATCTTTAAAAAACCACTCAATTTTATCAAAATTTTCCTTAAAGCTGGTAAAATAGCCGCCGGCTAAATAAGAAATGTGTCCGGTATAACCAGAGATAACTGTATTCCAAGTGCCAAAATCAGCAAAAATTCTGCTTTCTGTCGGCAAATTATCTTTCATCCAGTAAAATATTTCTATATATTTTCTTGCTATATAATGCGGGGGTCCGTGGAATTTAATAATTAATAGCTCATAACTAAAAATGGAGAAATAGCTTTGAGTTAAAAATAAAATAATTATTATAGCTGTAATTATCCTGCTGAATTGCCTTTTTAATTTTATTAAAATAAATTTAAATCCATGATAGGCTAAAATGGTCAAAGGGATCGATAAGCCTAAAACGAAGCGACGATTAAATTGAATTTGAGAAAAAATTATAAACAAAGAAGATAAACACCATAATATTAAATACCAGTATATCTCTTCCTTTCTCTTCTTTATCGCTCCAATAATAGCTAAAGGAGAAAGCAAGCCATAACCATAAATTAAAAACTGCCAACTAGGCAAGGGAGTAAAATTTTGCATAGCCCAACGGCTTAAAGCTTCTTCAGCCGAAAAGATATAATAATAGTATACAGCTCCAAGAGTTACTGATAATATAGTAATTAAAGCCGGTAAAAAATTTTTAAATTTTTTGGTGGATAAATATCTATAAATAGACCAACTTAAAATAACTACCAATAAAGAGACGGCATCATAAAAATGAACTAAAAATAATAATAACGCCCCTAAAAAAATAGTAAAAAGATGAATATTTTTGTGAGTTTTAAAATATTTTAAAACTGCGTGATAAATTAAGATAAATAAAACTAAAACTAAAGCAAATAAGGGGCTAAAGTATAAATTATAAAAGGTATCTTTTTCAATCAGCCAAGTAAAAATACCAGCGGCAAATATACAAAAAGGAAATAACCAAATATTTTGTTCTAAATTAAAAAACTCCTTTAAAAATTTTCTTAAAAGAATACAGAAAATAATTGCAAAGATTACTTTAAAAAGTTGATAAACTAAAAAAATGTTTAAGCTGAATATTTTAACTAGCCAGCCCATTATTAGCCATAAAGGATGAAAAAATAAGTCTCGTTGCTCTATGGGATTATATAAATTTTTAAAAAGAACTTTTCCTTGAGCCGCTTGAGTGATAAAAGAAAAGTGGCCTGTCATATCCCCCACTCTAGTGGGTTGATTGCCAATATAATAGAATTCTTCATTAGAATAAAAATAACCCGCCAGATGAATAAAGGTAATTAAAAAAACCAAAACAATAACGGTTAAAATAAAAACTTTTCTTTCTTTATTGACAGCCATAAAAAATTTAATCTTTGCGCTTAAAAAGCTCTATGATTAAGGTACTGGTTTCACTTGATAAATCGCTACCTCGCTATTTTGAAAAACTTGTTTCAAATACTCTTTATTTTGAGGATTAAATTCGCCCAAAGCCATCTCCCTTGAACCGTAATAAAGATAATCAATGCCTTCCCTCGATAACCAACGGGCTTTTAGCTTGTCCCCCCGATTATCTTTAAAAAACCATTCCTCAACATCATATTTTTTTATCAGCCAGTTATTGGTCTGAATTTTATAGCCTAAATATACAAACCTGCCCGCAATCGAAGGAATTATGCTGCCCATTTGACTTTGAGATAATATAATATCTGATTTATCTGAATTTTCCTTCAGCCACCATATAGCTTCTTTTTCTCCCTTAGTTAAGTGGAATTCTCCAATTGAAAAAAAATGATAATTTAATCCTAAAAAAAACAGGTTTGTGCTTGTCATTAAAAATATAAAAATAATTAATATAACTATTTTAATCGTAAATTTATTATTTATTTTATAGTATAGTTTTGTTTTTTTAATTTTATCCAGCAAAACAGCCGCCCCCAAAACCGCTAATAGTGCCATAGGGATATGCATGCCGTTGCCTAATCTGCGCTGAAAAGACAATGGCATATATAAAAGCAGCCAGGAAGTTAAAGACCAAACCGCTAAAAAATTTAAATATTTATTTTTGCTTTTCCATGCAGGTGAAATACCAAAAAGAAAAAAAATAAAGATTAAACCAAAACCAGCCATATAATTATGCGGCGGGGGCGACAACTGAACTAATTGTTCAGCCCAGCCTGCGAACCCGGGTGAAAAAATTCTAAAAATAAAAAAATAAAAAATCGAGGCGAAGGAAATTAAAAAGAAAATTACTAATTTAAAAAAATCCGGCCAGGGCCATAATTTATTTTTTATAATATTAACTATAAACCAAACTGATAGAATAAAAAATGCGATAAAAACATCATATGGATGAAAAAATCCTAATAAACAGCCGATGATGCCCATGCCTATTACTTCTGGATATTTGGCGATTTTAAATCGGGCGATTGTCCACCAAAATATTAGTAAAAGACAAATTTGGGAAAGAATGAATAAAGGGGAATGAAAAAGGGTCAAAAAAGTATTGCCTTCGCTATACCAAATATCGGCGCCAAAATAACCATTGGGATTCTTTAATATATAATTAATAAAAAAGGTGAAAAAACCAAAGCCAGAACTAATGGCTAAAGTAACAAAGGCAATTTTTCTCCACGTCTCTTTTAAAAAAATCTTGGAAACAAACAAATACAATAAATATAAGAATATAAAACCAAAAATAACTCTAAATAAATGGTAAGTAAATAACGGCGGCAGTTTAGTAATTCCCGAAAACCAGCCTAAGCTTGCCCACAAGGGCGAAAAATAACCGGCTTGTGGTTCGGAGGTATATAAATTATGGATAAAAAAATAACCCTGTCTAGCTTCTTCGATCTGGGAGAGGTAAACCATTTTATCAGCTGCTCCAACCAAAGTTCCGCCGGTATAATAATCTTTATTTGAATTATATACTCCAATATAGGGCAATAAGGTAATAATTAACACAAGTACTATTATACTTATTATAAACTTTCTTTTTTTAATATTGATTATTTTCATTATTTAACTTTAATCCTATAAATTGTCACCTCTTGATTTTTATATACTTCCTCTAAATAACTTTTTTCGTCAGGGTTAAAATTTCCCAAAGCCATCTCCCTTGAACCATGATAAAGATAATCAATGCCTTCCCTTAATAACCAGCGGTATTTTAAAGCGTCCCCCTGATTATCTTTAAAAAACCATTCCTCAACATCATATTTTTTTATCAGCCAGTTATTGGTCTGGTGGCCATGGCCTAAATAGACATAACGGCCCGATATAGCCGGGATTATGCTGCCGATGGTATTCTTTGATAAAATTACTTCTGTTGTTTTTAGGTTATCCTTAAACCAAATTATTGCCTCTTTTTCGTTTTGGGTTATATAAAAGCCTTTAAGGGCATGATAAAAAAATTCAGCGCCAATTAAAAATAAATTCGAACTTATAGCCAAAAAAACCAAAATTAAAATCGCTGTTGTTTTAATAATGTATTGTTTATTTACAATTTTAAAAAGCCATAACTGCTTTAATTTATTTAAAATTACCACTAAGCCAAAAATGGCTAATATCACCATAGGCATATGCAGCCCGTTGCCCAGTCTTCTTTGAGATTGCAAAGGGGCATATAGTAAAAGCCATGAAACAATAGCCCAGATAGCTAAAAAGTTGAAATATCTATTTCTGCTTTTCCAGGCCGGATAAACGCCGAAAAGAAAAAGAATAAAAATTAAACCATAACCAATCATATAATTATATATTCTTGGTGAAAGGGTAATATTTTGTATGGCCCAGCCAGCAAAGCCCGGAGAAAAATATTTTAAAAGGAAAAAATAACCTATAGGCAGAAAAGAAATAAATAAGACTATAATAAGCTTTAAAAAGACCGGCCAGAACCATTCTTTCTTTTGGACTGTTTTTACTGCAAACCAAACTAAGAGAACAGAAAAAATAATAACTATATCATAGGGATGAATAAAGCCTAAAAAACCGCCTATTAAACCAATGGCTGCTGCTTCGGTATATTTAGCCGAAGTTAATCTGGCAATCGTCCACCAAAATATTAATAAAAGACAAATTTGGGAAAGAATGAATAAAGGGGAATGAAAAAGGGTCAAAAAAGTATTGCCTTCGCTAAACCAAATATCGGTGCCAAAATAATTATACATATTCTCCGCTGTCCAGGGCCTAATTACGGTAAATATTCCCAGCCCTGAACTAAAAGATAGCGCCAAAAAGGTAATTTTTCTCCATTTAACGCTAGAGAAGATTTGAGAAATAAAAAGATAAAGTAGATATAAAAAGATAAAACCGAAAATGATTCTAAAAAAATGTAAAGTAAATAGCGGTGATAGTTTAGTAGCTCTAGAAAACCAGCCTAAACCGGTCCACAAGGGCGAGAGATAGCCTATTTGTGGTTCGGAAGTATATAAATTATGAACCAAAGCATTGCCTTGCCGGGCTTCTTCAATTTGGGAAAGGTAAACCATTTTATCGGCGGCAGCAATAAAAGTTCCGCCAGTAAAATAATCATCACTAGATCTAACCCAGGAAAAAGCTAAAGGAATTAAAGTAATTAATAATACCGTAAAAGAAACTATAAATACGAATTCTTTCTCTTTTCTACTGAGTGATTTTAAAACTTGTTTTAGATAAGTCAACATCAATTTATAAATTATGTTGATTACAATGAAAAACTCTTAGATCATCGTTAATCTGCTCGGTGGGACATCTTTCTATAATATTTTTATAAGAGGCATTTTCAATAATGCATAATCTCTCATTATTTAAAAAGGGGCAAAAATCTTTAATATATGTAAAAAAATAAAATTCTTCTTTGGTGTTATCTAAATATTCCCGTTTCATCGCATCAATCAGCAAAACCTTATTAGGAATAATAACATTTAATGACTGATGGCAATTTCTTAAATAAATTGGTATATTTGCAGGAACATTATTATCTTGCAAATAATCTCTGGCCTGCCAAATCCAATACGGACGATACACAACTTTATAATCTATTTTAATCGACCAAAATAAATAACCATTAATAATAATTATAAGAAAAATAAATAAATACCTAAGATTTTTTTCAAGAAATATCTTTCTAAAATAAATTACTAATAATATATTAAATAAAACAAAAATTGGTAAAAATATTCTATGGTGGGCAGATTCAGAAGGAACTAATAATACACTAATAAAAATATATATTATTATAAAAATTTCTAAGAATGAAAGTTTGGATAAATCAATTCTCTTTTTATTTTTTCTAAAAAAATTGAAAATAGTATTTAAAAAATAAATTGTAAAGATATAAACAAAAACACTAACTAACCATTGTAATTTCCAGTCTAGGGAACCTTGGGTGGAAAAGTTGACCCAAAATCTAACCAAAAAAATCCACGGAATAGTAAATAATAATAGTAATGTAAAATTAATTATAATTTGTTTATTAATTCTTTCTTTTTATTAAAAAACCAATAATAAATAATAAATAAAGAAGTTGCCATAAAAGAAATTATATGGGTGTGGAATAATAAAATTAAACTTAAAGTAATTAAATAGTAATATTTATTCTTGTTAGTCTGGCATAGTTTAATAAAAAAATATAAACTCAAAAAAACTAATAAAATCAATAAAGAAAAATAACGGCACATTCGGCCGTATTCTACTAAGGGAATGTTTACTGCATAGAAAGCGCTGGCAATTAAAGCTGTCTTAGGACTATATAACTCTCTGGTTATTAAATATAATAAGAATATCGATAATATTGAAAAAATTATAAATAGAAACCTGGCATTAAAGGTTGTAAAACCTGCGAGCTTAAACCAGCCGGCCAACAAATAATAAGTCAGCCAGCCCTTATTATTTTCGTACTTGGAGCCCAAATAATTTCTTGGAACATGGGCGTACATTTCATCTTCTGATGGCGCCGGGATGCTTATATAATTTTCAAATTGGGGCACGCCTTTGTAATAGCCGTGAGGATAGCCTTCAGACAAAACTTGTTGTGCGTTAATAATCGTTTCTCCCTCATCGGACCATAAAGGATAAGAATCCACTTTATAGATTCTAAATAAAAAACCTGTAAATATAATAATAAAAAGAAGAAAGGCAACAATAATTTTTTTATAAAATTCTTTTTTCATTTTTATTTATAAGAAATAACTCTTTATTAAAAATAAATTTCCTAGCAAGGGAAAATCAAACTTTAAATTTAATGCTCTTATTTCAGTGGTCCAAGGATTTATTAATCCTACCAAGGCAATAAAAACTGAAATCACGCTAATAATTAATAAATTTTGATACTTGAATTTACTATCTCTAAAATATACAGTTAAAAAAAAGAAAAATAACGGCAAGTAAGGAATCACCCAGCGCAAACCATAACTTGCGCCGGAAGCATCATAAGTAAAAAACCACCAAATAAAAAAAGGAAGTAAAAAACATATAAGCAGTCCTATTGATTCTTTATAAAAGAATAGCTTTCTTTTTATAATTTTATATATTGCATAAAAACAATATAGGACTAACGGATTATAAAAAATAAATCCTTTTAACGGAGATATAGTTAAGGTAAATAAATAAGAAACTCTGCCTAAAAAGCTGTCTAATAACGGGTTATAAGCAGGGTTTGGATGCCAGTTAAAGTGCAACAAAGCCGGTAAAAAATCCACGGTAATTTTATAATTAAAATAAAGATGCAACACTATCCAAGGCAAGCCCCCCAAAAGAAAAAGTATGATTCCTTTATCTTTTTTGCTTATTAGGAATATAAAAAACAACAGCCAAAAAATTGTCCCAATGGTAATTTCTACCACTGCGGCAAGAGTTATAAAAAAACCGATTAAAAAAAGATGTGATTTATGGCGCTGTTTTAATTTAATATCCTTTAAATAAAAATAAAAGCCCAGGTATAAAAATAATGCTGCTGGAACATGGTTGGCAAAAACTGTAGAAAATGGCAGTATAATTGTCCCCAAGCCCAAAAGAAGCGTTGCTAACGCCCCTAATTTATAATTAACTCCAACTAATCTGGCGGATTTATAAAAATATACTAATAAAAATGAATAGCATATTCCAACTGTGAATAAGGTTAAAAAATAATAAGCCAAGCTAAAATCTCGCGGCAATTCAGGAAAATTGTAGGGGATTAGCTTCTTAATAACAAACCCCAGTATTGTAAATACCGGCAGCTTGTCCGAAAAATAATTTCCATTTTTCTCTATAATATCCCAGGAATAAGAAAAGTTAAATTTTTCAAAATCTTCTGATATGTACTTTTGGCCGTTTAATTTAAATTCCCCTGTCTGTTCTAAAGCTATTATTGTTGCCACGCGCGAGGCTTCGTTAGCGCTGGTTAAATAAGCATTAGTAAAAATGCTTATAAATAGAAAGCTGGTAACAAAAATCAGCCAAGGTATATATTTTCTATTATCTTTTTTCATTATACCTAATTAATCAACTTTTGCATTGCAATGAAAAACTCTGAGTTCTTTACTTATCTTATCATTAAGAGGCATTTTCAATAATGCATAATCTCTCATTATTTAAAAGGGGGCAAAAATCTTTAATATATGTAAAAAAATAAAATTCTTCTTTGGTGTATCTAAATAATCCTGTTTTAAAACATCAATTAATTGAACCTGATTAGGCACATAAATGGTTAATCGGTTACTTGATAGATTTTGCCTTCGTTATCGTAGTACACTAGGTCAAAATTAGGGTCTAATCTTAAATTATTATTTAAAACAGCATGCTGATTGTCTAAAAAAACATAATCGGCTTTAAATTCTTCTTTGATAATCTGCTTTAAATTTGTTCCAATTTTGCCCAGGGTTATATCAACATATTTTTGATATCTTTTTTGATTTTTTTCATACATAAAAGTCGGGTCCAAGCCCAGCAAATAATAATTATGGCTGTTGTAATAAAATAAAAAGGGGAAATCGTCCCAGTCGGCGTTAAAAACTATTGAGCCCGGAGGCGTATTTTCTTTTAACCAGTAGCTGGCTTCTTGATAATGATCAAGCGGCCAGCCGTTGTTGATATCCCTTTTGGCTGCGGTTAAATCTTTAGGAATCTGAACCAAAAAGCTTAAGCTAATAATTAAAAATATTATGCCCAAGATGGCCCGTCCGCTAGCCCCGATTAACATCTTCATTTTTACAAAAGATAATCTCTTAACGCAGTCGCTAAAAGCAAAGGCAGAAAAGATGACGGCGAAAGGAATAAAAAATTCAACGTTTCTCCTGGATTTTAAAGTTAAGAGGAAAAATAAAACGGCCAGAATGCCCCAGAACCAGGAATAAACCGACTGCTTTTTAAAAGTTAAGATAAACACCAATAAGCTGACGACCAGCAAGGCGCAAACCAGCGAAGCGTCGGTAATTAAATTAATAAAGCCATAAGGATACCACTCGCCGCCCACTCCGATAATATTCTGATAATTGATCAAAGCGATCTTAACTGTCTGCTGCCAGTAAAAATTCAAATTATAAGGAAAGTAAGGATTTATGATGAGGCCGGCGATAATTCCTCCTAAGCAGTACATAGCTCCGGGCCAGGGAACTACTTTATTTTTTTTAATTTTTAAAAATCCTTTAATTCTAAACCAAATTGAATCCTGGTCTTTTATTTTCTCCAAAAACCAGACTAGTAAAATATACAAAATTACCAAAGCCGGCAGCAACGGCCAGCCCGCATAAAGCCAAACCGCCAAAAAAGAGATAAAAGCCAGCGATTTATATTTCTGATGAGCCACAAAATAAAAAGCAAAAAGCAAAAAACTCAAAAGTACCGCCGGCGCCTTGACCAGACTGGCTCTAAACAGCCATGGCTGGCTGGCCAGCAAAATGACCATAAATAAAAAAGGCCATTTAATTTCAAATTTTTTAAACAGCCAATAAATCAACAAAACAGCCAAACTGGCAAAAATTATGGTGGCGATTTTCACTCCGATTAACGGGTCGAACCATCTGACGAACGGTGCCAATATTAAATGATACAAAAAATGATGGTCAACAAAATTTTCGGCAAGGCCGATTTCCTGCAGCCAGGGAAATTGCGATAACATCTGGCCATCGCTTAAAAATACTGCCATTTTGGCATGATAAAACGAATCTGGTTCCGGCAAAGTCGGGGAGGACTGCAGCCAGGAAAAAAAAATAAAAGCCAGCAAGAGCGCCGCAAAATAATCAGCAAAATATTTTCTGTTTATTCCTCTAAAAAATAGCGCTATCTCCTTTAACATACAGTCATTTTACTAGAAATTCCGCTATTAATAAAGGCCGAATCACTCGACTCGACCTCAAATAATAATTTTTTAGTCTTTTAGTCTTTTAATTTTCTTTTCAAAAAATTCACCCATGGAATCTTATTGGGATCAACTTTATTAATTTTTGCTAGCTGATACGACAGCAAACTGCCGAACTTGAGCATTTGCATTGATTGGCTGATTTTATCGCCGCTAAATTCAATCTGTTGGCAAGAAATTTTCTGCTTAGCGAGCATTTGTTGAGTAATGCGGTAGCGCTTCTGGTTTCTCTGATGATAATTTTTGGACAAAAAGAAAAGGAAATATAAATTTTTCTGATTGGCTTTGGGAAAAGTCAGGCCTTCTAACAAATGATGGTTTATTTCGGGGATAGAATAATACAGGGCTAACTGCTTGGCTGACTCATTAATCTGATTAGCCATAAGGTGGGCATTGCCCTGCAAAAATTCTGAAGCTATAATGACCGGAATTTTATTTTTTAATTTTGAACTATAGTTTTGAATCTTTATTTTTAAATCCTTGACGTTGATCATTGTTTTTATTTGAGCATCAGCAACATCAATCAGCTTCAATCTTTTGATGATAGATAAAAACGAACCGATGGTATAGCCGGCGCCCATGCGGGGCTGACCCGACGGGTTATTGATGGGCTTAAAAATATAAGCGGGCAGTTTTTGTTTCTTAGCCAGTTTAGCCAGCTGGCTGCCTGATGAAATTACAAATTTTTTTGTTATGGGATGTTTGTCGTCTGACATTATTGAAATTACTTCTTCGGTATTGCCGGAATAACTGATTAAAAAAACCAAAGTCTTGTTATCCACAAACTTCGGCAAATTATAACCCTTCACTTGAACAATGGGAACTTTAATTTCCCGGCTAAAAAGATGCCTGACTAAATCAACGCCCAACTGCGAACCGCCCATGCCGCAGGTGACAATTTTATTAATCTGACGATAATTCTTGGGCAGTTTGATTTTTTTGGCTTCCTGATATGATTGATTGATCTGCTCGCCCAAAAGCTCGATTGATTTTAAATAGACTTGCTCTGTTTTGGTCATATACCCAATTATAGCACAATGATTAAATTTTGACGAAAAAAATACCGGCTAAAACGCCGGCCTTCCTTAATAATGATATGTGATACACAATACGTGTAACGCGAGTGGAATTTAAAAAATTATTTTAGACAGTCTGTTGCTTTGGTTTTATGGCCTGCTGTAATTCAGCCACGGCTTTCTGCAGGTCCCAAATATCAGCTTTGATTTTCTTCCTTTCCGTATCATACTCCTTTATTATCTCATAGATAGATTCTAAAACCACGTTTTGTTCATTAAAACGCTCATTAAAATACTTATTTTGCTCATCAAAATGTTTATGTATTTTAATAAATTCCTCCTGAATAGCGGTAAAATATTGTTCTAAGGTTTTGTCATCCATATACTTGGATTATAGCATGCTAAATTGTCGTGTCAAGCATAAAATTCTAAAAACCTCTTGATTTTTAAGCTAAAAATTGATAAAGTTACACTATTAAATAAACAAATAATCTATTTCTAGGAAGTCAGGAGGGCAGGAGAAACGAAAGAAGGCCTGTATTGATCCGAGTTTCTATCCTCCTAATCTCCTAACTTCCTAATCTCCTAATATGTCCGGACACTCTAAATGGTCAAAAATCAAACGCAAAAAAGGGGCGGCTGATTCTAAACGTTCTTCTTTATTTACCAAACTGGCCAATGCTATCTCTATAGCCGCCAGGGAGGGCAGCGACCCTAATGCCAACTTTAAACTGCGCATGGCTATCGACCAAGCCAAGTCTTTTAGCTTGCCTAAAGAAAACATTGAACGGGCTATTAAAAAGGGCGCCGGCGAACTGGCCGGCAGCCAGATAGAAGAAATAACTTTCGAGGGCTTTGGCCCGGAGGGCATTGCTTTTGTTATCGAAGTTATTACCGACAACCGCAACCGGGCCGTGGCCGATGTTAAGCACCTTCTTGCTAAATATGGCGGTTCTTTAGGCGGTCCGGGCAGTGTAATGTGGATGTTTGAACACAAGGGGGTAATTGCTTTGGATAAGCAACATTTGACAGAAGCTGAAGAGCTGGAGCTGATTGATGCCGGAGTTGAAGATATTGATGTTGAAGACGGTTTGACCTTGTATACTTCCATTGGGAATTTTAAAACGGTAAAAGAAAAAGTTGAAGCGCTTAATTTGCCTATTCTTGAAGCCGGGCCTGAATTTGTGGCTAAAGAAAAAGTTAAGCCGACAAACGAAAACAGTTTGTTAAAACTTTACGAAGATTTAGATGACAGCGATGATATAAATAATTTTTATACTAACGCTGATTTGTAAAGGAACCATAAAGGTTCCGTTACCGAGAGTGGTTCGGTAGCGCCGACGGATACTTACCGGGAGTGGTTCGGTAAGCGAACCTTTATGGTTCGCCCATTAATATTATTGTATAAATAATCAAATGAAATGTCGTAAAATTCTAGGCATTGACCCAGGGCTGGCCGATACCGGCTATGGATTAATAGAAAAACAGAGCCAGAATATTAAAATGATTGCCTGCGGCAGCATTAAAACTTCCAGTAAAGATGATTTTATTAAAAGGTTGGAAAAAATTCATCAGGAACTGGTTAAAATAATTAAAAAATATAAGCCGCAGATTGCAGCCGTGGAACAGCTCTTTTTTTGCAAAAATGTAAAAACAGCTCTTTTGGTGGGCCAGGCGCGGGGCGTTTGTTTAATGACTATTGCCGAACACCGTCTGCCAATTTATGAATACACTCCCTTGCAGATAAAGCTGGCTTTAACCAGCTATGGCCGAGCCGATAAACAACAAGTGGGACAAATGGTTAAAGTTTTATTAAATCTTAAGAACGTGCCCAAACCCGACGATGCGGCTGATGCCTTGGCTGTAGCCATAACTTGTGCCCATTCAATTAAATAACCAAAGACCAAAATGAAAAGAACCAAACAAGAACCAAAATTAAAAATAAAAAATTTTTATTTTGAAAATTCTGGTTTGTTTGGATCTTGATTCTTTTGATTTTGAAATTTTTTCTATTATGAACAAAAAATTAAAAATAGTCTCTGTGGCTTCTGAGGTCCATCCTTTTTCTAAAAGCGGCGGCCTGGCCGATGTGGCTAGATCTTTGCCTAAAGCTTTAAAAAGACTGGGGCACGATGTTGTAGTTATTACTCCTTTTTATGCCCAGATTATCAATATTAAGGAATACGGACTCAAGCCCATTTATGAAAATGTTGATTTGGAAATTGATAAAGAAAATAGTGTTAAAATTAATTATTGGAAAGGCTATTTAATGGAGGGCCTGCCAATATACTTTATTGAGAGTGGCCAATATTTCTCCAAGAAAAAAGAGCTCTACGGTTCACAGCACGAGAACAGGCGCTTTTATCTTTTTGACCTGGCCGCGCTTAAACTGCTGACCTTGCTGAAATTTGAAGCTGACATTATCCACTGCCACGACTGGCATACCGGCTTAATTCCCGAACTGCTGCAAAAACAGTTTAAGGAAAGCAGTGTTTTAAAAAACAGTAAAACTATTTTTACCATCCATAACCTGGCTTTTCAGCTGGGCCACAATTGGTGGGAAATGCCTTTAGAGAAAAAAGATGATGGCCGCAAAGCTCTGCCTAAATTTTCCAGCCCCGATATAGAAAACATCAATTTTGCCAAAAGAGCCATTTTAAACGCCGATGTTATCAATGCCGTTTCCGAACAGTATGCCCAGGAAATTTTGACTCCCAAATTCGGCCAGGACCTCCACCGAATTTTGGAAAATAACAAACAAAAGTTGTTCGGCATTATTAACGGCATTGACCACTTTGAATATAATCCGGCCACCGACCCCGGCCTGGCTAAAAATTACAGTATAGACAGCTTTTATTTTAAAAAACAAAATAAAGAAGCTCTGCAGAAATATTTTAAACTCCCGGTAAAGCCGGAAATTCCTTTACTGGCCATGGCTTCCAGGATTTCTGAACAAAAGGGCTTTGAACTGTTGATAAAAATATTAGAAACTTTATTAAAAAGAAACCTGCAGTTAATTATTGCGGGCGATGGTGAAAAAAAATATCTGAACATTATCAGTAAACTGCAAAAAAAATATCCTAAAAAATTATCCCTTAAACCCTTTGAGCAAAAAGGGGAAACTAGTATTTACGCCGGCAGCGATCTCTTGCTTTTGCCTTCGCGCTTCGAGCCCTGTGGCTTAAATCAGCTTTATGCTTTAAGATATGGTTGTATACCCGTAGTTCATAGCATTGGCGGACTGGCCGACACGGTCGAAGACTTTAATCCTAAAACTCAACAGGGCAACGGCTTTATTTTTAAAATTTATCATGAATATAATTTATTAATAGCTGTCGCCAGGGCTATAGAAACCTTCCAATACAAAGAGGTTTGGAAAAAAATAATAAATAACGGCATGAAAATTTCCTCATCCTGGGAAATCCCGGCTAAAAAATATGTTGAGTTGTATAAAAAAGCTTTGAAAAAATAATTGAAAAAATTCCCGCCAAAAGCAGGTGCGCCTATAGCGCATAATCTACTCCCTACTTACTACTTACTACTTACTACTTACTACTTACTACTCCCTAAACATATGTACTGGACTAACTTTCTACACATTTATCAGCCGCCCGCTCAAAAGCCTTACTGGATTAAAAGAGTGGCCGAAGAATCATATAAAAAACTGATGAATGGTTTTTTAAATGACAAAGATGCCAAAGTTACTCTCAATATCAACGCCTGCTTAACTGAACTGCTGATAAAAAATAAAGGGAAAGATATTTTAGAAAAACTTAAAACCTTGGCCGCCAGAGGACAAGTTGAATTCACGGCTTCGGCTAAATATCATCCCTTTCTGCCGCTGCTGCCTGAAGCCGAAATTGTCAGGCAAATAAAACTGAACGAACAAACCAATAAAAAGATTTTTGGCAAGTTATATCAGCCCCGGGGCTTTTTTTCTCCGGAAATGGCCTATAGCAAAAAAATTGCCAAAATAGCCAGCAAGCTTGGCTATTTATGGGTGCTGGCCGATGAGCTTGCCTATAATGGCAAAGTTAATGTTATGGACCATAACCTTTTATATAAAATTAAGGGTATTAAAAATCTTCATGTTTTTTTTAGGGAGCGCGACGCCAGCTTTAGAATCCTTTCAGCGCAAATTTTTTCTCCCAAACTTTTATATGCTATGCTAGGGGCAAGAATGCATAAAACTGAATATCTATTAACGGCCATGGACGGCGAGACCTTTGGCCACCATCGGCCTGGTTTAGAAGATATGCTCTTCAACTTATACGCCGATAAAAAATTAAAGAGCGTAACTATATCCGAGCTTTTTGAACTTTATAATAAGGTAAAAATGGTTGAACCGTTAGACTCCACCTGGGCGCTGATGAAAAAAGATCTTGTAAGAAAAACTCCCTTTTCCAGATGGCATAACCCCGCAAATCCCATCCACGTTAAGCAGTGGCAGTTAACTTATTTAGCCATTAAAGAATTCAATAAAATTGGCTTTAAGCAAAAATTTTATCCAAAAGTCAGAAAGATGCTCGACCAGGCCATTCATTCCGACCAATACTGGTGGGCTTCGGCCCAGCCCTGGTGGAGCATAGAAATGATAGAGGGCGGCGCCAAAGAATTAATGGATACTGTCTTAGTTATTCCCAGCGCTTCTAAAAAAGCCAAAGAACAAGCTAAAAAATTATATCAAGAAATTCTTTACACCAGCTTTGCCTGGCAAAGATCGGGCAAGGTAGACCAGCTGGTTAAAGAATCAGACGAAGATGTTACTCAAAGAATCGTCAAACAGCAGACCTTTATTCCTAAAAAAGAGCTGGAAAGAATGATTCATCAGTTAAAAAAGCAGATGCAGACCGCTGCTAAGGCCTTGGAATACGAAAGGGCAGCGCAAATCAGAAACAGAATCAGGGAACTGGAAGAAAAACTTTGAATAAGTCGGCTAGGTTTGATAAGTCGGATAAGTTTAATATGTTGTATAAGTTGAAGAAGATACATTTATAATAAGAAGTAAACTTATTAAACATATTAAACTTATATAACTTAACTATATGCAACAAGTCTATAAGCATAAAAATTATTTAATCTTTCTAGACAACAATTATATTAAAAAATTACTAAACCGGAATATTAAAAAATATTTTCCCGGCTTTGTTAAATGCGTTAAAGTCGAAAGCCAGCATTTTAGGGTTCTGGCGGCCACCAGCTTTTTGGTCAGGTATTTTGTTACTTTACAAACTAAACATGGCCATGAGTGGACCGTTAGAATAAGGGGCAACCGTTTAAATCCGACTAGTTATAAAATTATTCAACATTTATGGAATAAACATAAATATAAAAACTATTGCTACCCCAGGCCGATTTACTACTTTAAGAAAAAGCGCTTCATTTTATATGAAAACTATGATGGGATGATTTATCGCAATTATCATAAAAAGGGGCAATACTTTTTTAATAAAACCATCCCAATGATCGCCAAGCGTCTGGCCGATCTTCATCAAGCCAAAACCTCTTTGGCCAAAACCAGAACTTTAAAGCAGGAGTTTGATTATCTAGATGAAATTTTAGCCAAAATCAAAAAACACAATAAAAAATTTTATCCCGCTGCCTTTAAAACAGCGGATGTTATCAAAGCTTATATAAAAATTAACTATGAACCAAAAAAATTCACTTTGATCCACAACGATTTTCAAGCCAGCAATATAATCTATAACCGCCGCGAATCAACCTTGGGCTTTATTGATTTTGAGCAGTTCTGCCGGTTTTTTCCGGCCGCCGATTTAGCTACTTTTATCATCCATCTGCAGACCGCCATCCACAGCCTGTACCCCAAAAAAACTATCCGGTCTTTTCAGCGAAAATTCATCAGAGAGTACGGCAAATATACAACTAAAAAGAATCTTGCTAAAATAGAGGAGGATCTGCCTTATTTTACAGCCCGTTGTTTTATTGATATCTTGGCCGTTTCCAATGTTTATTTAAATTTAAGCCGCAAACATAAGCGCCGCAAACAATTCAAGGGCTTTATAAAATATCTGGAAGAAGAAATCAAAAACCTGCTGCCGCTCTTGGCTAAGCCAAAAGAGTCTGACTAATTATTTCAATGACCTAACATTTATGCTCTAATGCTCCCATGCTCTAATGCTCTAATAATTCTATGAATCAATACAAAATATTAATGATCGCTGCCGAACTAACGCCCCTGGCTAAAGTCGGCGGACTGGCCGATGTTATCGGCGCCCTGCCCAAAGCTTTAGCCGAGCTTAAACAGGACGTTAGAATTGTTATTCCTAAATATGGCATTATAAAAGAAAATGAGTATCCTATGCAGAAAATAGCCGCCGGCATTAAAGTGCCTTTTGAGGGCAGGAAAGAAATAATCAATCTTTATCAAACAACCTTGCCCCATAGTACGGTGCCGATTTACTTAATTGGCCATCAAAGATATCTTGGTGAAAATGGCGTTTATGTTTCGGCCGATGCTTCATCGGACGGCTCGGCCACTGAAGCTCACCGCTTTACTTTTTTTACCAGAAGCATTTTAGAAATCTTTGAAACAATAAACTGGACTCCCGATATCCTGCACTGTCACGATTGGCATGTTGGCATGCTGCCTCCGCTGGTAAAATTATTAAATAAGCCCATGCCCGTACTGCTGACTATTCATAATCTGGCCTATCAGGGAAATTACGATGCCGACTTGGTTCTGCAAATGCTTAATTCTTCTGCCATTAATTTGACCTCCCTGGCCACAATTAAAAACCGGCTGGATAATTCCGACGCCATCAATTATCTGGAGCAGGCAATTTTAAACGCTGATTTGATTAATACCGTCAGCCCGACCTACGCCCGGGAGATTTTGACGGCGGAATTCGGCTGCGGCTTGGAGAAAAAATTAAAACAGCGGGAAACAGATTTAGGCGGCATTTTAAACGGCATTGATACAGAAAGATTCAACCCCGAAAGAGACAGGGACATTGCTCAAACCTTTAACGTTGATAATCTAAATCAAAAATTCAAAAATAAAAAGGCCTTGCAAAAAGAATGCGGTCTAAAAATTGCTGATGACATTCCTCTTATCGGCTTAATTGGCAGATTAACCGAACAAAAGGGCTTTGACATCCTCCTGCCGATTATGAAAAAAGTTCTTAAACAAAAATTGCAGTTTGTCTTATTGGGCGCCGGTGACAAACAATACGAAAAAGAATTTGCCAAACTATCTAAAAAAGAGGGTAATTTTTGCGCCCGGATCGGCTTTGACGCTAAAATGGCTCAAAGGATTTATGCCGGCAGCGACCTTTTTTTAATGCCGTCCCGCTTTGAACCCTGCGGCCTGGGCCAGATGATTGCCATGCGCTACGGCGCCCTGCCGATAGTCAGAGCCACCGGCGGCCTTAAAGATACAGTTACAGACCTGGAACAGCCGGAAGGAACCGGTTTTGTTTTTAAAAGCTATAACTCTAATACTTTGCTGAAGACTGTCCAGCGAGCAATAGATACTTATCAAAATAAAGAAAAATGGCAAAAGGCACAAAAACAAGGAATGAGCCAGGATTTTTCCTGGAGAAAATCCGCCAAAAAATATCTGGCTCTTTATGAACAGCTAATAAATAAAAGGGGGTTAAATGGCAGTTAACCATAATCAATAAATATTTATGATCAAAACAATTCTCCCCGAGCTCCGCAAAGACTACATTCAGGATAAATATGTAATTATCGCGCCGGTCAGAAAAAAACGGCCCCATAATCTGGAAAGGCCCCAGCAAAAAAAACCCCTGCCCCAAAAAGAATGTGTTTTTTGCCTGCCGCAAATTAATAAAATTAAAGACCATTTGACTATTTATAAACCAGATAAAAAGGAATGGCTGGTTAAAGTTATTTCTAATAAATTTCCGGCGGTCAGCAAGGAATTTCCCAAAGCTTACGGTGTTCAGGATGTAGTTATCGAAACGCCCGATCACACTTTAGAACTGGAGGACCTTTCTGTTTCTCATATTGCCAAAATTTTAGAAGCCTACGCCATAAGAACCCATGAAATCTCTAAAGATAAAAAAATTGAATATATCCTGATTTTTAAAAATAACGGCGGCAAAGCCGGCGCTTCTATCCAGCATGCTCATTCGCAAATTTTTGCCACTCACTTTATGCCGCCCCATCTATTCGATAAATCCCAAAAACAACAGGCCTATAAACTAACCAATAGCCATTGCATTTATTGCGATGTTATTAATCGGGAACGAGGCGGTCCAAGATGGATTTGGGAAGACGAGCTAACGGTCTGCTTTGCGCCCTACGCCTCGATGCATCACTACGAAACCTGGATTATGCCCAAAAGGCATATTGATAATATTACTTTAATGACTAAAGAAGAACAGCTTTCTTTTGCTAAAATCCTCAAACATATAGTTAAAAAAATCGGCGATTTAGGCCTGCCTTACAATTTTTATTTTCATCAGGTAATCAATGATGAGGACCAGCATTTATATTTAAAAATAAAACCGCGAGGCAACATCTGGGCCGGCGTAGAAATTGGCTCGGGTTTGATTATCAACCCGGTGCCGCCCGAGGATGCGGCTGAATTTTATAGAAAAGGATTAAAATAATAATATTATACTCAATTGCTTAAATAATTCCGTATAATGCCCCAAAGCTTTACTTTGAAAAATCCTCTGATATTAAAGTAAAAAATTCACTTTAATAAATTAGATAAATTAGGAATTATAAAAGCGAAGGGGTATATTGCTAAAGAAGTCCGGGTGGCGCCATCCGGCCTTCTTTTTATTTTTTTCTACTTCAAACCAGTCTTGAAGTATTAATTTAAAAGTGTTATCATATAACCAACTATGGAAAACGAGGATAACTTAAGAGAGGATAAATCAATAAACTGCATCCAAATTTTCTTAAAAGTGATTGCCTTTATTATAGTTCTTTATATTTTTTTACTAAGCATCCAGCTGATGGGCGCCTCGCTGAAAATGTTCGGCCATGGCCTGGCCGAATCTTTAATGGCCATGACCTCTAACCCCTTTGTCGGCCTGTTTATAGGCATCCTGGCCACCAGCATTATTCAAAGCTCTTCCACCACCACTTCGATTTTGGTCGGCTTGGTGGCCGGCGGAATTATTCCTGTCCCTTGCGCCATACCTATTGTGATGGGAGCCAATATCGGCACCTCCATTACTAATACAATAGTCAGCTTGGGCCATGTTACCAGGCGCGATGAGTTTAAAAGGGCCTTTGCCGGGGCCGTTGTCCATGACTTTTTTAACTTGCTGGCTGTTATTATTCTTTTTCCCCTGGAGCTTATTTTCCATCCCCTGGAACAAATGTCTCTTTGGCTGACTAAAATTTTTGTTAATGTCGGCGGTTTTACTTTTGTTTCGCCCCTTAAAATTATCTTGGATCCTGCCATCCACTTTTTAAAAGAAAGCGTTAACTCGCCGGCGCTGCTTTTAACAGTTTCCTTTATGGCTTTGTTCCTTTCCTTAATTTTTTTAGTCCGCCTGATGAAATCTTTAATTATCGGCCGGATTGAAATTATAATTGACAGTTATCTGTTTAAAAATATCTTTACCGCCTTTGTTCTGGGCATTATCTTAACGGCCGTAATCCAGAGCAGTTCTGTAACCACTTCTTTGGTTGTGCCTTTGGTCGGAGCGGGCATTTTAACCGTCAGAAAAATTTATCCCTATACCTTGGGGGCTAATATCGGCACAACAGTTACCGCCATGCTGGCCGCTTTGGTCACCCTGGCGCCCGAGGCCATTACCGTGGCCTTTAGCCATTTGATGTTTAACATTCTGGGGATTTTGATTATTAGTTCATTATTTAGATACTTACCGGTTACTTTAGCGGAAAAATTTTCCGAAATTTGTTCAAAAAAACGCCGGCTTGCCTTATTATATGTTATCTCAACCTTTTTTATTATACCTTTATTATTAATATTTTTAACCAAATAAACCTATGAGTATTTTTGACTTTTTCACCAAAGAATCCCTGCTTAATCAGGTGATTGGGGAAATTGACCAGATGTTTGAAAAAAATAAAAAAATGTTCAAAGCCGTTACTGATTTTCTGCTGGAAAATAAAAAGATGGAACTGGATATAAGCCAGGAAGATAAAGAGCTGAATATTTTTGAAATCAGCATCAGAAAAAAAATCTTTGAGCATCTGTCAATTAATCCTTCTAAAGACCTGGCTTTTTCTTTAATTATTATAGATGTGGCCAGAGATACCGAAAGAATAGGCGATTTCTGCAAAAATCTGTATAAGCTGGCGATTCATTTCCAAACTCTGCCTTCGGACAATAAATACTGGGCCGAGATAAACGAAATGAAAAATTACATCGGCTCTTTAATTGATGAGGTTTATACTGCCTTTAAAAAACCGGATAAAGAGCTAGCCAATAAAGCCATTGGCAATTACCGCGAAAAAATCAACCAGCGGGTAATTGAACTGCAGAACAAAGTTGCCGCGGACGATTCTTTATCCAGCCAGGAAGCGCTGGTGCTGGCTCTAACCAGCAGATTTTTAAGAAGAATCACCGCCCACCTGATAAACATCGCCACCAGCGTCGTCAACGAATTTCCTAAAATGAGATATACCAAAAACTATAATGATGTTTAATCATTATTTAATGGAACCCTGATCACGTGATCCATAGAAGAGGTTTATTTTAGAACAAGAAGGGAGCTTCCCGGCTCCCTTCTTTTATTTAGCGCAAAATTTTAGCGCAAGATTTATTTTACTGCCTTAACAATCTTTATCAGCTCTTTTAGATTGGCTATCAAATAATCCGGCTGGCTGGCCTTTAATCTGGTTATTGAATACCAGCCATGAGTTATGGCCACCGTAATAATGCCTAACTTTCTGCCGATTTCCACCTCTTCCGCGGAATCGCCAATAATTAATATTTCGCTTGGTTTATATTTTTTCTTTTTTAGATAAACCCTTGCCCTCTCTAATTTATTTCTTTTGCTTATTGTGTTGCTGATAACAGTATTAGCTAATACATGAGAAATATCATGAATAATCTTTAGCCGTTTTAATTGGTAATTTATGCCAGGAATTGTATGATTGCTTAAAATAACCGATTCAACCGAATGCTTTTTAAACCATATTAATAATTCTCTGGCCCCGGCCCTGGTGCGGCACTTTTTGGCTCTTGGTTCATAATAATGGTGGAATATTTTGCTGTATTTTTTAGAATTTTTAAGCAGTTCTTGTTTATCGGCTCCCCAGCGGCCATAAAAATCTATAGCGGGAATTTTCATTGTTGCCCGATATTGCCTTAAATTGACTGGCTGGCAACCAAGGGCTTTAAGAACTTGATTGTTGGACTCCATTACCGCTATAGTATCGGCAAACAGCGTGCCGTTCCAGTCAAAGATGATGAGTTTGATCATGTTATTTAATCTTAACAAACTTCCTTTTACCAACTTGAACGATCATCCCATGTTCAACTTTTACTTCCTGATTATCAGTAACTTTTTTTTGATTGATTTTAACGGCACCTTGTTTTATCATCCTGCGAGCTTCAGATTTTGAAGAAACTAGTTTGGTCTCCACGAGCAGATCAATCACATCGTACCTTCGCGCCTCGGCGCGAAGCTCCACTGTCGGGATATCATCAGGCACTTCTTTGTTTTTAAATTGTTTATCAAATCCTTGTTCCGCTTTCAACGCCTCTTTTTCACTATAATACATTTTGACAATCTCCCGAGCCAATTTAGCTTTAACGTCCCGCGGGTTGGCTCCGGCCTTAAGTTGTGATTCTATGCCAATTATATCATTCAAGGGTATTCGGGTGGCTAAAGTAAAATATTTGATTATCAGATTATCCGGGATAGACATAACTTTGCCGAACATATCGTTGGGTTCATCAGTAAGGTTGATGGTATTGCCCCAGCTGGAACTCATTTTCCGGCCGTCAGCGCCTTCCATTAATGGGCCCATAATTATATTTTGCGCTGGCTGATTAAAATGTTCCTGAAGCTTGCGACCGGCCAGTAAATTAAAGCGCTGGTCAGTGCCACCGATTTCTACATCAGCTTTAATGGCAACACTGTCATAGCCCTGCATCAGCGGATAAAGCATCTCGCGGACCGAAACTCTGGCACCGGCATCTAAACGGGTCCTAATGTTCTCGCGGGCAATAAATTCAGCTACTGAAAACTGGTCAGCCTGTTCTCCGATTTTATCGTAGGTCAATTTTTTCAGCCATTCGCTGTTATAATGAACTTCGCATTTTTTTAGATTTATAATTTTGCCGGCTTGATGAGCATAATCCTTCGTATTCTTTTTTATTTCTTCTTTGGACATCATTGGCCTTTCTGAATCCTTGTCCGAAGTATCGCCAATAACGCCGGTAAAGTCGCCCACAATAAAAACTATCTGGTGGCCCAGTTCCTGAAAATCTTTGAGTTTAAGCAAGGGGGTTGAACGGCCCAGATGGAGATTAGGGCTGGTCGGGTCAATGCCTAATTTGACTCGCAGTTTTACGCCGGACTTTAACTTTTTTTCCAGATCGTTTTTATTAATAACTTCATCCACTCCGCGAGTTAGAAGTTCGTTGATTTTTTTATTGTCGGTTATAATTTTTGACATATTAATATTTGCTGACAACGCTAACTGACGCTAATAAATCGCTGACCGCTGACACCTATTGTTAGTGGTTCGCGGCAGGTTCGCGAGGTTAGCGTCGTTAGCGATATGTTTAAATTATATCACGATTCTGCTATAATACAAACACATTTAAATCAAAAATATGGCTAAAAACAAGCATATCTTGGGGATTGACGTAGGCGGCACCAATACCAAATTCGGTTTAGTAACCGGCCGCGGCAAGCTGGTAAAATCAAAGCAAATCGCTACGCCCAAAACCAAGCCAAAGATTATTGAATTATTATGCGAACAAATCGAACTTCATCAAAAAGAAATTGATAAGATCGGCCTAGGACTGCCCGGCCCGCTTGATTTAAAAAACGGCCGGATTCTCAAAACGCCCAACTTGCCCCTGGCCGACACGCCAATTGTTAAAATTCTTAAGCAAAAATTTAAGCTGCCAATAAAAATCGAGAATGACGCCAACTGTTTTACTTTAGCGGAGGCGGTAATCGGCGCCGGCAAAAACTATCCAACGGTAGCGGGGCTGACTTTGGGCACCGGCGTGGGCGGCGGCATTGTCATAGACAAAAAAATCTTCCACGGCCGCGGCAGCGCCGGCGAACTGGGCCATTTATTTATTGACTTTAAAAGGGCCGCCGACCTTGAAGATTTAATTGGAGCCAAAAGCTTGAACCTCTCAGCCGAAAACTACCAAATATTAGAAAAGTTAGAACAGCAAAAAGATGAGCGGGCGCTGAAATTTTGGAAAGAACTGGGCTTGACCATCGGCTTTGGCTGTCTTAATATAATTCATGCCCTGGACCCGGATATTATCGTCTTGGGCGGCAAACAATCCCTGGCTTTTTCTTTGTTCCAGCCGGAAATGTTAAAAACAATCAATAAACATTGTTTAACGAAGCCGCCAAAAATTGTTAAATCAAAACTGATTGATAAAGCCGGTGTTATTGGAGCCGCCTTATTATTTAAATAATTTTGAAATAACCTAATTTCGAATAAATTTTGAAATTAGAATTTCAAAATTGAATCAAAATTCAAAATTAAAAATTCAATTAACAATGCCTATCCCTCATTTATCAAAAAAAGTCCGCTCGCCGCATACTTGGCAAAAAAATCGCTTAAGGGAACTAAAGCGGACCAAACGTAAAATAGATAAGCGGCGCAAAAAAGCCAAGCGGTTTTTTGATGTCAGAAAAAGCAAACACGGAAAAGACAAAAAGGGAACCGCCTTATCTCTGGGCGTTATCCTGGCAATTCCTTTTAAACTAATTAAAAGATTTTGGCGCTTTTTATTATTTTTAACTCTTTTGGGCATTATTATTTTAATCGGCTTATTTGCCTGGTATTCCAACGAACTGCCCGACCCCAATAAGCTGACCGAAAGGGCGATTGCCCAGAGCACTAAAATTTACGACCGGACCGGCGAGCATCTTTTATACGAAATCCATGGCGAAGAACAGCGCACCCTGATTACTCTGGCAGAAATTCCTCCCTATGCCATCCAAGCCACCCTGTCTCTGGAGGACAAGCATTTTTATGAACATAGCGGTATTTCTTTATGGGGGATCTTTAGGGGCCTGGTAGTGGCCAAACTGCAGGGCAAACGATTTCAGGGCGGCTCGACCTTGACCCAGCAACTGGTTAAAAACGCCATCTTAACCGATGAAAGAACTATTGAAAGAAAAATTAAAGAAATTATTCTGGCCTATCAGATAGAAAAAAAATACTCTAAGGAAGAAATCCTGCAGATGTATTTTAACGAAATTCCTTACGGCTCTACCGCCTACGGCATCGAAGCGGCCAGCCATCTTTACTTTGGCAAATCAGCCAAAGATTTAAGTTTGGCCGAGGCCGCCATCTTAGCGGCCATGCCTCAAAAGCCCTCATATTTTTCTCCTTATGGCAGCCATTTGGACGAACTGTTTGGCCGGCAGCAATACTGCCTGGACCAGATGGTCAAGCTCGGTTATATTGCTGAAGATAAAGCAGCGGCGGCTAAAGATGAAGAAATTAATTTTAAAACCAAAGTTGAAGGCATCGAAGCGCCGCATTTTGTCTTTTTTGTCAAAGAACTCCTAAGTGAAAAATATGGAGAAAAATTAGTGGAGCAGGGCGGATTAAAAATTATTTCCACTCTCGATTATGACCTGCAAAAAAAGGCGGAAGAAATAATAACCGAGCAAACAGAAAAAAATCTAGCCAATTATAATGCTTCTAACGCCGCTTTGGTGGCCATCGACATAGATACCGGACAAATTATAACCATGGTCGGCTCCAAAGACTTTTTTAATGAGGAGATCGACGGACAAGTCAATGTGGCTTTGGCCAACCGCCAGCCCGGCAGTTCTTTCAAGCCCGTTGTTTATACGGCCGGCTTCGAACGCGGCTTGGTGCCAGAAACTGTTGTTTACGATCTAGAAACCGTTTTCCCGGTCTTTGACGGCAACTACACGCCTCACGACTACGACCTCAAAGAACGGGGTCCGGTTAATTTAAGAACGGCCCTGGCCGGCTCTTTAAACATCCCCGCTGTTAAAATGATCTATTTAGCCGGCATTGCCAATGTTCTGGACCTGGCTGATGAACTGGGTTATACAACCTTAAAAGACCGCAGCCGTTTCGGCCTGTCGCTGGTTTTGGGCGGCGGCGAAGTTAAGCTATTGGAGCATACCAACGCTTATGCGGCGCTGGCCCGGGAAGGCCGGGTTATGAAATATACGCCTATTTTAAAAATAGAAGGCCAAAACGGCAAAGTAATGGAAGAGTATAAAGAACAGCCGACGAACAAGGTTATCGAGCCCAATATTGCCAGGATGGTAACCAATATTCTATCTGATAATGAAGCGCGGGCCTTTATCTTTGGCGCCAGCAACTATTTAACTATCGGCGACAGGCCGGTAGCCGCTAAAACCGGCACCACCAACGATTATCGCGATGCCTGGACACTGGGCTATACCCCGCAAGTGGCCGTTGGCGTTTGGGTGGGCAATAATGATAATTCAGAAATGAAACGGGGTGCGGCCGGCGGCACTGTCGCCGCGCCCATCTGGAATAAATTTATAAAAGAAGCGGTGGCTGATTTGCCGGCTGAAAGCTTCAAGTCGCCAAGTTATGACATCCCTGACAAGCCCATGCTCGGAGGCAATGCCAGCGGCGTTAAAGTTAAAATTGATAAAATGAGCGGGCTTTTAGCCACCGAATACACCCCCCAACATTTGGTGGAGGAAAAAACTTTTCAGCAAGTCCATTCTATACTTCATTATGTTGATATCAACGATCCTTTAGGCCCTATACCAGAACATCCTGAAAATAATGAATATTACAGTTATTGGGAAGAAGCGGTTAATAAGTGGGCTCAAGAACAGGGCTTAGTTAATCAATCACCGCCGACTGAATACGATAATATTCATCTGGCAGAAGACCAGCCGTCTGTTAAAATAACTTCTCCACAAAATAATCAAACTATTACTGATAATTCTTATGCGGTCCAGTTAGAAATTGCCGTTAAAAAGACTTTTAAAAAACTGGAGTTTTATCTTGATAATACTGTTTTTGCCATTAATTATCTTGATGATAGCAATCAGGAAATTACTTTTCCTTTAACAATTATCAACGGCCCGCATCTGCTAACGGTTAAAGTTTATGACGAGGTAGAAAATGTGGCCCAGAATGCTGTAGAAATCAATCTGAACCGGACAGCTTATCTTAACATCAGCTGGCTTAACCCGTCCTCGCCCGCCACTTTAACGCCAGTTGACTTCCCCTATATTTTAACCCTTAATATAGATGATCTAACCAAGGTTAAAAAAATCGATTATTATTTCCGGCTCGACCAAGATGCCAACCCTCACTGGCTGGGCTATGTTGAATATTTCCCCGATAATAATATAGATTTCACCTGGCAGGATTATCCGGCCAGCGGAGTTTACAAGGTTTATCCTATAATCACCAATTCCCAAAACCAGATAATCAAGGGCCCGGAAATTACTATTAATGTTGAGTAGATTAATTAATGGCTATTATTTTATTTTAAGAACCTGCCCTGGGCAGGATTTAATATATGTGCTACGCCATCCCCGGACAAATTGTAAAAATTAAAGACAGATTAGCAGTAGTTGATTACTTTGGCGAATGTAGAAATGTTTTAAGGGACTTTAGCGATGTAAAGATCGGTGACTTTGTCTACGCCCAAGGCGGGATTATCATTAACAAAATTCCCGAAGGTGAAGCCAAAGAAATTCTTGAATTTTGGCAGGATAAATTTTTTGAACTAAAAAAGATTGACCGGAGAGTTTCTAAAATCCATCAAAGTAAAGTTTCTGACAATCTTTTAGCAATTTTACAAAAGGTCAACTTAAATCAAAAACTGGCTGATGATGATTTATTAAAACTACTAAATGCTTCGGCTGAACAAGAACTCAAGTTAGTCTTTGAAACTGCCAATAATATCAGGCAAAAGGAGCACGATAATGCCTGCTGTGTTCATGGTATTATTGAATTTTCCAATTACTGCCAAAATAACTGCTGGTATTGCGGCATCAGAAAAAGCCAGAAGATTGACAGATACAGAATGAGTTTAGATGAAATCATTAAAGCTGCGAAGTCGGCCGTTAATAAACTTGGTTTTAAAGCGCTAGTTCTGCAATCGGGCGAGGATAATTGGTATACCGAAGATAAATTGGTTCGCTTAGTCAAAGAAATTAAAAAACTGAATGTTTTAATCTTTTTAAGCATTGGCGAAAGACCTAAAAAAACTTATAAAAAACTATACGAAGCCGGCGCCCGGGCCAATCTTTTACGATTCGAAATTTCCAATAAAAAAATCTTTCAAAAACTTCGGCCCGGCGCTGATTTTGATAAAAGACTTGAACTGATTGAATACACCAAAAAGCTCGGTTATATTTTAGCCACCGGTTTTTTAGTGGGGCTTCCCAACGAAACCAGTGATGACATTATTAATAATATTAAACTGACAAAATCACTAAAGGCCGATATGTATTCTTTCGGGCCGTTAATTCCTGCCGCAGGCACGCCTTTAAAAAACCAAAAAAAAGTTGATAAAAATTTATTATTAAAGATTATTGCCATAACCAGATCCTTGGATCGCCAGGCCAAGATTTTAGTGACAACCGCGCTGGAAACTTTAGATAAAAATGCCAAGAGGGCCGGCCTGCTGGCCGGCGCCAACTCGCTGATGCTTAATATTACTCCTTCAAACTTTAGAAAAAAATATATAATTTACCCCGGCCGGCCCGACATGGACAAAGAGATAAATCAGAGTGTTAAAGAGACAATTAATCTGCTTTACTCCATCGGCCGAGCGCCGACGGATGTGGGAATATAAATTAATAATTTTCAATGAACTTAGATAAAATATTTTTCTATATAAGGAGCGGCCGGCAAGTGTTTGATAAAAAAATCCCTGCGGAAAATCTGATAAAAAAGAGAGTTTGGTATAAAAAAAATTCAGAAGAGTTGTTTGTTACTCTTCCTCCTTGGGGGGCATTTCTATTTTAATTTTTTTCTTGGGGAAAAACTATTTAAGCATGGCTGCTCATTTCTTGAATATGAATTCCCTCAAGCAATTTTGTCTTCAAATTGGAAAATCACGCTAAATACTTTTGAAAAAATACGTGATTCCGTTATTATGGAGATTGAAAAATTAAAAAAAGAGCATAGTTTTTTAAAAGTAAATGTTATCGGAGTCAGTATAGGCTGCGTTAACGCTTGCATGATTGCCAATAATAATCCCCTTATTAACAGACTTTATTGGTATAATGGTAAATTTGTAGGGCTACTTTGGTAATAATTCGGCAATGAGTTTTAATTTTCTTTTGGCTTTTAGTCCGCGATGTATTCCTAGCATATTTTTTAAATGGGAAAATGTTCCATCAAGAGAATTAGTCGTATTGGGCAGGTTAAGTTCAGGGTATCTTTGATAGGTAAATAATAGACCTAAATTGTTCTTTAAACTGCGATGAGCTGATCTTAATCGTTTATGCGTGTAAAACCATCTTTTTGTCTCTGGATTCAAGGTCTTTTCCTTTAAGAATAATTGCCGCCTTTCATACCAGGCCTTTAATCCTAATTCAAAATCATATTCATCTATTTGAGACAAGGTCATAGTTAATTTTCTTAATTCTTGACTGGCTAAAAGTTTTGGTCTGGTTGTTAAATATCTGGTGATTATGGCTATTTGATGGAATTGGCACATTTGGACAGGAATATCCCCAAAAGCGTTAATTAGGCCTGGTTTTCCGTCAATTACCGCGCCAATCAGCTTAAAACCTTGTTTCTCTAACTGCCAGCGCAGTGAATGATAAACATAAGTAGTTTCTTTAATCGCCGCCTGCCAGATTAAATTCCTTTTAAGGTGCGGGGCGCGAATGACAGCAACTCCAAAAGCCCTTCTGATAAAGGTCATATCCGCCACAATGACGACTGGCTGGGGCTTAATAGGATTATTGGATGGTTTTGCTTTATCAAGCTGATAGCGCGCCCATTTTTCACTCCGGTTATACTTACCAGCTAATTGATTGACAGTTTGCCTTTCCCAGACATATTGGCGCCAGAGGTTTTTTATTAAACCATTGACTCGTGGTTTGCAAAAAAATCTGTGGCGGCAATAATGGCATTTGTGCCATTGTCTACCTCTTATCCGGCCGTTTTTCTTGGTTCTAAAAGAGCCGCAACGAGGGCAAAATTTACGGTTTTTTTGTGGTCATACATAAGTTAGTCAGACACCCCCGCCAAAGGCGGTGGCTTGATGAGTGGGGTCGCCTCAAAGGCGATCCAAATCATCGTGGGTAGTTTAATTATAAATTAAAACGCTCCTTGCTCAAAACTTGTTTCTGTTG
>Ga0180007_10000226_pt1 | contig 104518 bp, 94 predicted proteins | sample MM_PC_MetaG_FD_121122 | JGI IMG/M metagenome (GOLD analysis project Ga0180007, IMG submission 121122) | Groundwater microbial communities from the Aspo Hard Rock Laboratory (HRL) deep subsurface site, Sweden - MM_PC_MetaG | ecosystem: Environmental > Aquatic > Deep subsurface > Groundwater... | reverse complement strand
TAAAATTTTAGCGGGTTTTAAATATGGTAATACGAGGGTATTTTTTTGTAAATGCTCCCTAATAAATAAAGGTGGGTGAGTTTATCTGAGTATGGGTGGGTGAAATTAAAAAATCGCTATAGCTTGAAATCCACAGGAACACAAATTATCATTCTAACACCTTTTGAATCCGGCTTGTCAGGCACTATTTAAGGGCGGTTGCTCCTCTAAAGCACCGCCCTTTACCAATAAAAAAAGCCTCTATTTCAGAGGCCCATTTATTCTGACAATTCCTGGTTCCTGTCAAAGGATTCTAAAAATATCTGCTCCTTTTAAACGATTTATTCTGGCAACCTACAGATGGACTAAAAGGAAAGTATAATGGAAGTTATAAATTTAAAAGACAAGGGTAATCAAATTCCCAATTTATACCAATACGAAGTGGTTGCAAAAATGAACGATCATAATTTCACATTAGTCAGGGTAAAAGATAGAACCCTTGATTTTCATATACATCCTCATTCTGATGAAGTGTTTTTTATTGTAGCTGGACAAATGAAATTAGAATTCAGAGACAAAATAGTTGATTTGAAAACCGGAGATATGTGTGTAGTTCCAAAAGGTACAGAACATCGCCCGATTTGCACTATGGAAGTTACATGTTTGGTAATAGAGAAGGAAGGTACGTTAACTCCTGAAAATACTGGTGGCACATACAAAGAATGACCATAACAAAAAGTTGAACGCAGATTTCAGAAAGCTGGGATTTTTTTCTCCAGTAAAAAGTTTCGTTTATGATAATATCTATTTTTTAATAAAGTTTAACAAGGCTTTCTGAAAACTGGTTAACATTGACGTTATGCATTTACAGAAATAGAGGAAATACCTTGTATAACTTACTAGTGAAAGGTAATGGCTGGAATAATTCAAGAGATGAAATAGATAGTCCTATTGATTATAATTTGCATGTCACCTATTTATTTATATACTGCCGAACGGGTGCCGGTGTGGCCTGGAATTCTTCATCTGTAAATGGTCTTTTTAGCTCCATGAAAAGAGCTTAACATATAAAAAAACAAAAATCTAGATTTTTATTAAATAATTTCAATAAGTTGTGTATTTGCTTATGATTTCAAGATGTTACAAGCACTTGGCACACCCGTGAATAAATACCTTTCATTAACTACTATCCTGTTCTTTGATTTTATCGTATTTCTATCTGTTTTCCCAATCATCCGGCTTCCGATGCAAGTGCATGATCGCCATAATCCGAATATGATTTTCAAAAATGCGACAGAGAATTCCATATGGGAATTTGTTGGTCAGGCAGCGTCTCGTTTTCGGATCAATTGGAGTCCATGCATTCGGGTGCTCACAGATTCATTTGATGGTTGCATATATTTCTTCAGAGAATCTAAGCCCATACCTGGATGGGGCATTCTTCACAATATTCAGACCAGCAAGAGCAAGAGGGTTTCCTTCACTTTCAGGCCTGGCCCGAATACTGCCGCGGACATAGGCTGCCTTGCTGAGGAGCAGTTCTTACTTGAAATACGTCAACAATGCATGAAGATTGGTCAAAGGGTGGGGCGGGCATCCGGGGATGAATAGATCAACAGGCATAATGCTGTCCAGTCCCTCAGTAATGTCACCACTTCCTGTAAACGGTCCGCCGGTGATGGTGCAGCTTCCCACAGCGATCACCACTCTGGGTTCGGGCACTGCTTCCAGGGTTTCAAAAAGAGCGGTTTTCATATTTCTGGATACAGGTCCGGTCACGACGATAGCGTCTGCATGACGGGGGGATGCAACAAAGTTAATGCCAAACCTTGCCAGATCGAAAAAAGGGGTCGCAAGCACGTTCAGATCCGCTTCGCAGGCATTGCATCCTGCGGCAGAAACCTGCCTGAGCTGAAGGGATCTGCCGAACAGTTTCTTGAAGTGTTTTTTGGAATGACTGGCGAGCGAGGGGAGCGTGCCGTCTGTGAGCAGGTGATTTCTTTCAGCTGTCGAAATCTCGAAGTCCTGTGTGAAGGAAACAAATTTGCCGTCGGAAAGTTCCTCACAAATACCGCAGAAAACGCACCTCCCCAGGTCGATCATTTTCCGGCTGCCATCAATGGCGTTCTGAGGGCATGCGGCTACGCAAGCCTCAATGAGATCGGGAGGCGCGTCTTTCTTTACCTGGGGCCTGCCCCGGTATCTCTCGTGCAATTCGATTTTTGTCTTGGGATAGGTGGTTGTCCGATAGCCCTGTTCAAATCTGTTCTTTAGTACGTTCAGCATATGACTTCTCTTTGATAAATGGGTTTACCATGTTCTATGAAACGATTTTATAAAAACCTTTTTTCATAAATCAAATCCGCAATAGGAAAGATTAAAGCTTTTGTTATTCAATGGAAAATCAGAAATCCCTGTATCCCGGAGCGCCATTGACAGTCCGTTCCAGTTATGAAACGACGGGTCCTTGATTTTATATCTTAAAATTTTCCCCTTCTCGTCTGTGAGAACACAATGCGACAGCTCGCCCCGCCAGGCTTCATTCAATGTCACCACAAAGGCGGAAGGTGATAACACCAAGGGATCATTCCCCACACATGTTGTGTTAGCAGGAGACTTCAAAAGAGACTCGACAATCTCCATGGACTGGATCATTTCATCGGCCCTTACTCTCGCTCGCGCATATACATCACCTGAGGGTTTGGCATTCCCTGGAATCGCAAGAGACGTATAATGTTCTTTCGGAAAATCTCGCCTGACATCGTAAGATAATCCGGAGGCTCTTCCAGCCGGCCCGACCAGGCCCAGGTGTTCCGCATCGTCCCGGGACACGACACCGCAATCCTCAAACCGGGACATGACGCTCGATGTTGAAAACAGAAGATCGATCACATGTTTAACCTGAGGTTTCAGTTCAGCAAGTCTTTCTTGAAGTGTTTGCCGAATATCATCTGTAAGGGGGAATCTGACCCCATGGGGCCTGACCAGGCATTTCCCGAATCTGTTCCCGCAAAGAACAAGCGTCATGTTCAGGAAATCTCCCCGCATGCGGCCACAATAATTGGCAGGTGGCAAAAATGCCACATCACCGCTCAAGGCGCCCAAATCACCGGTGTGATTGGACAGACGTTCAAGCTCCAGGGCAATGACCCGAATGATTCCCGCACCTTCATCTGCGGACCGGCCTGTCAGTGCTTCCATGGCCTGTGAATAGCATAAACTGTTACCAACGGAAGTATCACCGGCGTTATTCTCCAGAATAAACGGCCATCTTTTTTGATCTGCACCGAGTATCAGGGTTTCAATGCCGCGGTGTTGATATCCCAACTGAATTTCAAGGTTGAGAACCCTCTCGCCGATGCAGTTGAACCGAAAATGGCCGGGCTCGATCACTCCCGCATGGACCGGTCCCACAGCCACTTCATGGATCTCCTGCCCATCCACCTGGTAGTAATCATAGTTGCCGGGAATGTCTTTTGTGTAATCATTTCCAAACACATCTTCCACGCCTCTGAAATTGGGGTGATACCGTACCATTTTCAACCAGGGGTGACCTTCAGGCAGAATACCATACTGTTCGGCGATTTCACGCTCAAACATATGAAAAGGTTCTTTGTCGACAGTGAAGGAGGGATACCTTTCCGGAGCGTCGCACTCTGCCACATAAAGGTGTTTTTGATTCCTCAAAATACATATCATTTTGATGGCGCCCCTGTCCTGATATGCGAAAAACTGAACGACTTTTCCACCACTGTCTACAATGGAAATCGCGCCATCTCTGAAGTCACTGAATGCGAGATGCGGAATTCTCTTTCTTTCAACACATTCTCCGTTTGCAATCTTTAAAAAAACAGTATTCATCAGAATCCCCCACCAATGGAAGTCACGGCCTCAACAATTGTCCGGTACAATGTATCCGGCATCCAGAAACATAAAAAAACGGAAGTCAGCAGAAGGGTGTACTGGGGCCATATCATATCCTGTTTTTCCAGAATCTTGTCCCTGGAAGACTTGTCATCAAATGAAATGATCATGACCTGTTTGGCAAACCCTGCAAAAACCACACACATGCTGAAAATAAAAATGCCCGCGGCCGAATAATGACCGGATTTAAATGCACCCAGAATGATAAAAAGCTCTCCTATGAAAATGCCAAAAGGAGGAAAGCCTGAAATAGCGGCAAACCCCCCGAAAAAAGCGACAAACGTTTTTGGCATCCGTCGTGCCAGACTTCCGGTACTTTCAATGAGCCTCGTGCCATATCCAAGAAGAATGTTACCTGAAGTTAAAAACAGGGAAGATTTGATCAGGCTGTGATGAATGAGGCATAATAAAGCCCCATAAACCCCAGGGCCGCCAATGCCTGTTCCAAAAGCGATGATCCCCATATTCTCGATACTCGAATAAGCGAGCATGCGCTTGTACTCTGTCTGCTTGAGAATAAATGTGGCAGCAGCAATAATGGACATCAACCCGAATACCATGAGAATCGTTCCTGAAAAATCACCCAGGCCTGCGGCAACCATAATTTTATTGGTCTTGAAAATGCCTAAGTATGCGCAGTTGAGAAGTACACCAGAAAGAAGGGCAGACGCCGGGCTTGGCGCCTCGCTGTGAGCATCCGGAAGCCAGGTATGCATGGGACATAATCCCATTTTGGTACCATATCCAACGAGAATAAACACAAAAGCGGCTTTCAGCCATAACGGATCAAGCTGCCTGGCATTCAAGGTCAATGCAGAAAAGGAAACCGGGACATTTACCTTACCGATATCCATGGCAATCGTAATGAGAACAGATCCCAAAAGAGCCATGGCGATTCCCACCGAGCAGACGAGAACGTATTTCCACGTGGCCTCAAGAGAGGCTTTTGAACGATAGGTGAAAATCAAAGGGGCACTGGAAAGGGTTGTGGCTTCAATGGCAATCCACATGACCATGATATGATCGGAAAGGGTTACCATGGTCATGGTTGATAAAAAAAGAAGCATGGAACCGTTAAATATATTTTCAGACCGGATAGTCGATTCCCTCAAGTAGCCCATGGCATAGATCGAAACCAGAAAAAAGAGCAGCGAAATGACGATAAGAGAGAGAAGTCCTTCCGGTGTCACTTCAAAATAACCGGGGAATAAGGGAGAAGGTCTTTTTACCCACAACATGACAGATAACATCAGGTGAAAGACGCCAGTAAGCGGAAGAAGCGGACGCCCCAATGTCCGTGGCAGAAAAAAGGCAATGAGACCTGTTAAAAACGGTGCAAGAAAAACCATTTCAACAACCATGGCAGTAATATCTCCTATTCCTTCAGTGTCCTCAAGCGTGCCGTATCCATATCATCAAATGCCTGTTTGATATTCTGAAGGATAACGGCCATGATCATTACACCGGCCAATATATCAAGAAGTATACCGAATTCTACGATGTGTCGGGCCTGAACTGAAAATGTGGTTCCCACCAGATAGATACCATTCTCCATCATGATGTAGCCAAGAACCATGGCAATGGCGTTCCGCCTTGCCATTAAAAGAAACATGCCGGCAACAAGAAGTGTTACAGCGGCAGGAAAAAGCAGCTTCCCTTCACTTACAGCCGGCAGATGGAGCTTGCCACCTACAACAGCGGCCATAACAATGAAGATCAACCCTCCCATCATGGAGGCATTGTAGCCGACTATAGGCCTGAACTTGGTTTCTATCGTTGCCTTCTTGATCGCAAAATAAATACAAAATGGGATAACAATTCCCCGTACTGTCATCGTGGCAAGGGTAAACGTTATATCTCCCCATCCAAACTCCCTTCCGCCTATAATTAAGGGAACGATTGAAACAACGACCCCTTGAAAGGCGATAACTTTGAACAATACGGTCAGGCGGCTTGATCCCAATGAGAACAAGATGGATAAAAGCACCAGTGATAAAATCGTATCTACCGAATATATCATCCTATAAACTCCAACGTTAAAATGGTTGCAAAGAAGGCCAGGGCAAAAGAGGTCATGACAAACTTTGACACCCTGTCCATCCTGTATCGGGCCATGACAGATTCCGTGATGCCTGCCGCCACATAGACCATGAGAATAGCACCTGCAAATACAGACACGTCAACTGCCAGATGACCGGTATTAAAGGGACAGATCAATCTGGCAATCAGGGTGGCATAAAAAAACAGTTTCATAAATGCCCCGAACTCGATCATCGCAAAATCCGGTCCGGAATGATCCAGCACCATGACTTCATGAATCATGGTCAGCTCCAGATGCGTTGCCGGATCATCCACAGGCACTCTGGCATTTTCCGTAAGCAGAATGATAAAAAGGGAAATGACAACAAAAATCAGCGGCGATCCAGCTGACTGCCATAAGGTCATCGGCTGGGTATCAGAAAACCAGGAAGAGAGGTTAAAATTTCCCGTCATTTTATAAAAGAGAACCAGTATCATCATGAAAGATGCTTCGCATATAATGGGGAAATTGGCTTCTCTGGCAGCGCCCATTCCTTCAAAAGGAGACGCTGTATCCATGGCTGCGGCAATCGTGAAAAAACGGCCAAGCCCCAGCAGATAAAGAACAAAAATGATATCCCCTTTAAACGAAAATACCGGTTTGACACCGGCAATGGGAAGAAACATGAGAACGGTCAAAACAGCGCACAAGGATACAATGGGGCCCAACTTGAAAATAGTCGTCGTGCTTGTACTGTAAACAGACCCCTTTTTCAAAAGCTTGATCAATGTATAGTAGTTAATCAAAAGAGGCGGCCCTTTTTTGCCACCGAAAAATGCCTTGACCTTTAATATAACGGCAGAAAAAAATGGGGCTACGATTATTGCACCGACATAGAATAAAATGGACTCTATCATCATGTATTCTCTTTGAAATTTATCTGGTTATCGAAACGTATGTATGGTCTGTATTGCATTTTAATTCAATCCCTATCTTGAAATCATCTGTCGTTTGAATAACACCGGCCTTTAACAATAAAATCAGACAAAAAAGAGCAGCACCACAATGGCCAGAAAAATATAGCCGATGTAAAGATGGATATCCCCGTGCTGAATCCATCTCAGTCTGTCAAACATCCACATCACGGGGCGGACAATAATCGTCGTCATATGGCGTTCGGCAATATCATCGATTCGACTGTGATAAATCGTTTTTTCAGGGAATCGGCCTTCAACAGGCGGGTGATGTTCCTGAAATGGCGCAACCGGCCTGAAGAATTCAACAATGGAAGCCGAATAGGAAGAGCCGGTGTATTGCATTTTGGGGGTCGGTTGGGTAAATCCACATCCCCAGGTGCCCTTCCGTCCGACGGGTTTTCCCCGATAGGCCAGTGTTCTCATTGCCAAAAGGACCAATAGAACCATCAGAAAAACGACTGCCGCAAGTGTGATATTTTCCGTCATCTGAATGAATGGTTCCAGTGGAATCCTGCCATATCCCATTGAAACTGAAGAAAGCCCTTTTAAGGTCATCTGGATGAATATCCCCGGCAACACACCGATGATAATGCAAAAAGAAGCAAGTATCATCATGGCAAAAAGCATGGTATTCCCCGTTTCATCCTTATCTGCCGCAGCCCTGCTCCTGGGCTCTCCCTGAAATACGACACCCATCACTTTTGTAAAGCAGGCAAGTGCAAGCCCGCCTATCACAGCGAGACTGACAACGGCAAGCACACCTGCAACAAATGCGGTGTTGCCAAAAAGCGTTCCATTGAATGCACCCAGGTAAATAAAAAACTCACCTACAAATCCATTAAACGGCGGAAGCCCTGAAATCGCAAGAGATCCGATTAAAAATGTCGCACCCGTGATTCTCATGCGCTTCAGAAGACCCCCCAACCGGTCGATTGCGCGTGTCCCCGTTTTATGAAGAACCATGCCTGCCCCCATAAAAAGAAGGGATTTGAAAATCGAATGATTCAATACATGGAGGAGCCCTCCTGAAAAACCGAGAATGGCCATCAAAGGATTACCGGTCGCCACACCGATCATGCCAATACCGATGCCAATCAGAATGATACCGACGTTCTCTACACTGCTGTATGCCAGAAGCCGTTTCAGATCGTGCTGGCCGAGTGCATACACGACCCCCAATATGCCGGATATCACGCCAGCCACAAGAACGATCATTCCCAGAACAGACACGTGATAATCAAGAAGGCTGTAAACCCTCAATATGCCATAAATACCGGTTTTGATCATCACGCCCGACATGACTGCCGAAATATGACTGGGAGCTGCCGGATGGGCATGGGGCAACCAGACATGAAAGGGAAATACGCCTGCTTTGGAACCGAATCCGATAAAAGCCAATACAAATACGATCATTTTTACCGTGTCCGGAAGGCCAGCCATACCATTAAAGCCGAACTGACTGGTGTACCCATAGACGACGCCAAATGCTGCAAAAATAAACATGGCGCCTATATGGGAAAAAATAAAATACAGATACCCGGCCTTTCTGTTCTCTGCCTTGCCGTAATCGAAAATCACCAGAAAAAATGAGGAGAGGGACATGATTTCCCATGAAAGCATGAAGGTGATGATATTGTCAGCGGTCACAACGAGTGCCATTGAAATGATAAGAAGACTGAAAAAGAAATAGTGAACGGATGTGGCAAGGGCATTTTCAGAATGATCCATATAATGGTAGCTGTAGATCACTGCTATCATTGAAATCAGAAAAATAACAACCAGAAAGAATGCGGAAAGGGAATCTATTTTATAGGACAGTTCAAAATGGTTGAGATATGTGAAAGAAAACTGGAACACCTTTTCCTGCCACAATGCCTGGGCTGAAGCAATCAGGCCTGAAAGGCATCCTGTTGCCAGTGAAACTACAGAGAGCATTTTCATCAGGGCGAAATTTCTTTGCCCGACGAGGGCCAGGATACCACCTGAAAAAAGGATCAAAAAAGACATGTAAAAAAGATTCATGAAGAAAGTCTCCTTCGTTATTTTACCTCGCCAGTAACCACAAAAAATATATAAATACAGAGTTTTAATGTATTTATAACCATTCCGCTTTTCTTTGCATGAAAACCAACCCCCCAAACGCGACTAAAAAAAGGTCCGAGAAATTTATTTGAGAAAACGGGTTTAGTCAACATTCTTTTTTTTATGTACCTTTCTGGTATTGCCAGCCAGATGGATTTGCAATCAGATCCTGCCTTGTTCATTGGCCTGGCATTTAAATACATATTTGTATATTTTTTATTATATAATAACAAATATGTTGTTTTATATTTTAACAACATTGTTTCTTTTAAACAGACAACATATCGATTTTTATACAAATAAATTATAAAATCCGCCCTTTGATAATCGTGGCACGACAAGTGCAAAACACTTACAAACAACCCGAGGAGGGAAATAAATTCATCATTTTTAACACGCGGGAAGGGAGGATCCGTGACCCGCAATGCAAAAGGAGAAACAAAATGAAAAAATGGTCAGTATTGAGTACAATTTTGGCGTCACTTATTCTTGGATTTTCTGGCAATCTTTGGGGAGCAGATGCCACATTCGATGTTACCGCAAATTCAGCTTATGTATGGCGGGGAATTACCTTTAATGACGGCGCAGTGTTGCAGCCATCCCTGGATGTGACCAAAGGGGGATTTGGGATGAATGTATGGGGGAATTACGATCTTGATGATTATGATGACACGCTTGATAATGGCCAGTTCTCTGAAATTGACCTGACATTGTCATATGGATTTGCAATTAAATCGGTTGATATGTCGGTTGGGTATATTGAATATTTATTTCCCAATGCCTCCCCCGCTCTGCCGGCAGGCCGGGAAGTGTTTGTGACCTGCGGCGTTGAACCCATAAAAGGACTCTCTCTGGGCCTTGCGGTTTATTATGAAATAGATGAGGTCGAAGACATATATGCCAGCATCAGTGCAGCATACGGTTATAGCATATCCGAAGCCCTGAGCGTAGAAATCGGTGTATCTGCAGGTTATGTGGGCAAGGACTACTCTGTCGTTGGCGAGGCAGGCATGAACGACATTTGCGCATCATTGAGTGCAAGCTACGCCGTAAATGAAGCGTTGGGCGTGACAGCGGGCATTTATTATGCCGACACATTAGACGAGGATGTTCTTCCCGAACAGGACGTCACAACCTATGGCGGTATTGGCGCAAGCTATACTTTCTAATCATACTCCCCAGGGGGCATGGCAAGAAAGCATGCCCCACCACCACCTTGCCCCCAATATTTTTAACTCCAGACTTTTCCAGGCTATGTTGATACGTTCGGCGTATGGACATTTGAAGGGTTGCCGTGTAGTGATGGCATCACGTTTTCATGCATGAGAATACAGTCTTTCCGGTATGAATAGCCGAATACCTAGGATTTGATACAGTCCATGCTTGCCGGATGGCCTGAAACCATCGAATCGGATTTCAGGGATTTATTTAAAGACGACGATTTTGTTATTTCAGGATCAACGCCTGAGGAAAAGATGGCAAGTTTGGCCTGTGGGGAATCATCGGTCTCAACAAAGGGAGGAAGCAGGGGCTGCATCACACTCTCAGATAAACAGCGGGGGAATCTCTTAAAGGTCCTCAGGTACAAAAGACGTCACAGCATCAATTTCAGAAGAGTCTGTAAACAGCATCACAAGACGGTCAACGCCCAGGGCGATTCCTGCCGCCTCCGGCATATTTGACAGCGCATCAAGAAACTTTCTGGGTGTGGGATACGTTTTTTTACCTTGTGATGCCCTGAATGCGTTTTCTTTTTTAAATCGCGCTTCCTGTTCAACAGGATCCGTGAGTTCGCTAAATGCATTACAAAGCTCAAGCCCCGCCATATAAAGCTCAAATCGTTCTGCAAACAAGGGGTTCTCCGGCTTGACTCTTGCCAGCGCCCCCTTTTCCACAGGATAATCATACAAAAACACAGGCTTTTTAAGACCAAGTTCCGGTTCTATCTGAAAGGCCATGCACTCATCGAATCGATCTCTTGAAATCGCCTCTCTCATACTCAAACCGGCATAACGCGTAAAGGCATCCACGACTGAAAGACGCTCCCAGGAATCATTCAGATGAATCGTGTGACTACCGTAGATGATCGCATCACCGCATCCTGCTTTACAGGCAACAAACCGGATCATCTCTTCACATTGGACCATCAGGTCCATGTAGCCAACACCACTTTCATACCACTCCAGAAGTGTCATTTCCGGCAGATGTTTACGCCCCCTCTCATTCTTTCTGAAACACTTGCAAATCTGAAATATTTTGGGGTAGCCTGCTGCCAGGAGTTGTTTCATTAAGGATTCCGGAGACGTCTGAAGGTACCAATCACCTGCTTCTTCTGCGTCAATATGGGATTCCGGCAAAGGGCAGGGCAGGCGTAATGGTGTATCCACTTCAAGAAAACCCTGCTCAATAAAAAAAGACCGGATGGCTTGAATGATTTCAGCCCTCCTTTGCAATATCTGTTGCAGGCCTGATTGTCGAAACACGTTCACTGCCAGGATAGTTTACTTGTTTATTTTTGTGGTGTGGTAAGTATCGCTGGGCCGATCCTGTAAAAACGCCCAGTTAAAATGGCCGTCCTTTGCTTCCTCATACCACATTTTGCCAATACTGCTGCAGAGACGGCACGCATGAAGCGGAATATGGACCCCCAGGATGTGATATCCTCTGTCTGATGATGAGTCGATTTTTAATACACCGGCACAATCATCGCACACTCTTATTTTTTCTTTCTGCTTTTCGTAGATGCCATCTGTATCATACATGATATTTCGAATCCGTTCATGGAATTCATTTTTCCCACGGAATTTCTTTTTTAATTTCTCCCGTTTATGCCAGTTTTCAAGCACGATCTTACCTACTTTCTGGATGTATCTCATCACATCCGGAGATTGTCTGTAAGATTCTCTGTTGAACGATGGTTCGACAACCTTGCTGTAATCCATTCCCGCAAGTGCCAGTATTATCCCCATATTCACGTAAGGTAATGCCCCTTCTATGGAATACCCGCCTTCCAGAACGGCAATATCCGGCTTTAACAACGACGTGAGCTCGGCATATCCCTGTGCCGAAAAATTCATATTGGTAATTGGATCTGAAAAGTGGTTGTCCTGACCTGCCGAATTGACAATTAAATCAGGCTTGAACTCCTCCAGGATGGGCAGGACAACTTTTTCAATCGTATACAAATACCCTTCATCAGATGTATTTGGCGGCAGAGGAATATTCAAGGTTGTGCCAATGGCATTTGCCCCACCTAGCTCATCGGTAAATCCCGAACCCGGATAAAGTGTGCGGCCATCCTGATGAATTGAAATAAACAGCGTATCCGGATCATGCCAGTAAATATCCTGTGTGCCATCGCCATGATGGCAATCCGTATCTACAACAGCCACGCGTTTAACGCCATATTCCTTTCTTAAATATTCAATCATGATCGCTTCAATATTCACATTGCAGAAACCTCTCCCCCCATGGACAACGCGCATGGCATGATGTCCGGGAGGCCTGACAAGGGCGAATCCGCGTTTAACCCTCTTTTTCAACACTGCCTTTCCAATAGTCTTGGCACCGCCTGCACTGATAAAATGAGATTCCGTCATGACGCGATCAACATCAGGCACACAAAAATGAACCCTTTCCACATCCTCACGTGTCACCAGCTCCGGTTTATATTCAGTAATACCGTCTATATCAAAAAGCCCTTCTTCAAACACCTGATCCTGGGTATAAAGAAGCCTTTCTTCACGTTCAGGATGTGTCGGATCGATTGCCCAGTCAAATGCCGGGAAAAAAACAAGCCCTGTTTTATATTTGGCCTTCAGCATATTTTATACTCCAAAACCCCTTGTTCGCCTGAAAATTCAACAAAACAACTCCGTTTCATTGGATATCCGGAGATATCTTTTTCCCAATCTTTTCATATCCGCTTATAATACCCGGTTTTACCTGAACCTTTACACGGATATTTTTCCCTGATGTATAAAACCCTCGAACCATATTAAATTCCAGTTCTTCTATCACTTCCATCTCAAAATCATCCGCACTGGCACCTGCCAGGATCGATTTTTTCTTTAAGAGATCACATGCATCTGAAATGGCATTCTCTTTTGAATAGCTTTTATTGCAGGTACCTGAAAAATTTCCTTCAGAAGATGTGATTACCCCTTGTTCCGTGTCAGCGAACAGGGTTACTTCAGATGTGGTACGTGCAATGGCCGCACCAATGGCATTTGCGACTCCCCATTGCGGAACAGCGGTAACATTGAAATCCGAGACCAGGCCGAGATGTTTTGAAAAATAGGCGGCAGGTCCGCCCAGTACCAGGATTCTGTCCGGATTCAACCGATACCCTTCAAGAACATCGTAAACCGTATAAACCGGTTTGCTATTAATCTGCACAATCATTTTTCCGGCTTCAGCCAGAATCAAATCACACGTTTTTTCAATAATTTCTCTGGCAGCATCTTCAACCGACACCCCCCGTTCCTTCGCGATGGCTCCGATTCCCTGAATCGCTCTGTCTCTGTCCCCGCCCTCAATTTTTTCCAGAACAAACAACGCATCTGTGGGGGTGACTTCCGGGCCGCCATAGGCAAGCGCAGGCCCCATTCTTTCAGGACCAATAGTGAGCACATTATTGCTGAATCTGACGTAGCTGTCTCCACCCACGCCAATAGAATAGGTTTTAAGAGACCGAATCAACGTTTTATATGGACCGATTTCAATCCCCAAAGGTTCGAGCACCGGCACGCCATCAATCAGCACACCGATATCTGTTGTTGTACCGCCGATGTCAAAAACAAGCACATCACCTTTTTCCGGTGCGGCCAAGGCAGCGCCCATGACACTGGCTGCAGGGCCAGAAAGAATCGTCTGGCCGGGGAAATCTATTGAAGAGGCAAAGCTCATCGTTCCCCCATCTGCTTTTAGAATATGTATGGGGATTTTCAACCCTTTACTTTCAAGGGATTTTTTCACAGCATTAAAAAATTCTTTATGAATGGGGTAAACTGCAGCGTTGAGATAGGTCGTGGCGATTCGTCTTGGGAAATTCAGATTTCCTGAACTATGGTGCCCCATGAACAATTTGTCAAACATGCCTTGAAGCATTCCGGCAATTTTCAATTCATGGGAAGGATTGCGCGTAGAGAATTTCCCGACGATCCCGACGTGTGAAATGCCCTCTCTTTTCAGAGAATCTGCGATCTGTTTAATTTCATCTTCATTTACGGATTGAATTTCTCGTCCCCGGTGATCAATGGAACCTGAAACGATATGATAGTAAGAATTGGTTCTGAATAACTCCGGATCAAGACCCGGACCACCGGTCACAATCATGCCGACCGGCTTGATACGATTCTGCACAATGGCATTTGTGGTCAATGTTGTGCTTAGAACGGCCCGGGATATGATATCGGCATCCAGCCCGTCCATAATTGTATCTAACCCCTTTAAAACGGTTGCAAACAGGTCTTTCGCATCTGTTAAGACCTTTTTCTGTCTTACCAGGCCATTTTGATCCAGTAAAACCACATCTGTATGCGTGCCACCCATATCCAAGCCAATAATCATTTCTTTGTCCTGTATTCAAAATTATGAAGCGTTGTTAGTCACCTCAATCGCCTTAAATCAAGGAATGGAACCGTCTTCATCAGAATCTAACTGAAACAATAACCAATGTCAATGTCTCAGACCGTCCCGCTCTTTTTTCATCGTCCTTATCAAATGATTTTTGAAATCATGCCTGTTCGACTATATTCCATAGAATTACATTTGCATTCAAACAAATACAATGTTAGAGTATACCATATTCCGACTCGGCGCTTAAACCTTATTAACAGCGTATTATAAAACGCGTAACCGCACAAAAACTCTTGGGACGATAGCACCTTTAAAATATTTCACATTTTTAAAAAAGTGTGGTATCTTTCATACTATTTTAGATTTAATAATATCGCTTTTTTGCCAGGGATAATTCCGGTGAACAAAAAAAAAAGTATTGATTATATCATCGAAAATTCATCTAATCCATACTTGAAAGAAGTTCATGGGAATAGCAACCAGGCCTTCACTATGGAACATATCGAAGGTATTTTCGAGTATGAACATGGTACTCGATTGGCGACTGTATTTAAAAAAGAATTTGAACTTCTGAAAAGAAACGATATCATTACAGAGCTGGAGAGTGAGCATGGCAACTCCCTGGCACTGATCATTGAAACAGAATCACAGAAATTCGAACTTGAAGAATTAAAAAAAAACCTTGAGATACTGACTGCAAAACTGGAAAGACTTTCTGTAATAGATGGTCTTACGAACATTGCAAACCGGCGCCATTTTGATAATTTCATAGATTTCTCCTGGCGATGTGCAATGAGGGATTCACAAACACTTTCAATTCTGATGATAGATGTGGACCATTTCAAACCGTATAACGACAATTACGGCCATCAAAAAGGAGACGACTGCCTGAAAAAAGTGGCTGCGACATTAAACAGATTCGGCAAGCGTGCAAAAGACCTGGTTGCCCGTTACGGCGGAGAGGAATTTGCTTTTATTCTTTCCAACACAACCAAGTTCCATCTTTTAAAAATTGCCGAGGATATCAGAAAAGCAATTGAAAATATGAATATTACCCATGAATATTCAGATGTATCCGACAGAGTGACAATCAGTGTAGGCGCGTCCATATGCACCCCGTCTAAGGAAAACTCTCAAGAGATCCTTCTTCAAGCAGCAGATAAGGGACTGTACCAGGCAAAAAAAATGGGCCGAAATATTGTAAAGTTCCATGAAATTTCAACCTGAAAGATAAACTAAAAATTTCTTGGCAAATGAGGGGAACATATGTCGCAGAATAATGACATGAGGCAGTTTAAAAGAGTCAAGGAAAATATAAATGTTAAATTAGATGTTCTGAAGACAGAGACATTTTCAAACAAGTTTGAAATTGGAAAAACAGAAAATATCAGTGCATCCGGTGTACTTATTCGTTACGATAAACCAATTGATATCGGTCAAAACATCAATGTTTCATTTTTAAGCCCGAACTCGTTTGAAATATTCAGCTTGAACGCACTGGTAGTTAGGGTTGAAATAACACTTGACAATCAATATGATATAGGCGTTTCTTTTTTTAACATGACCGAAGATGATAAAAAACGCCTGAACTATTACCTAACATATCACTAGGGGGGTGTATGGGCGATAACATTACGTTTAACTATAATATTGATTTGACCTGGAGCATTGTCAAACTCATCCGGGATAAAGTTTCATCGCTCGTGGAATCTCAAAGCGAAGAACTGGCTTATGCCTGTAAAATGACATCTTCTGAACTTGTTGAAAACGCTGTTAAATACGGGTGTTCTATTGACAATAAAAAAGGAATAGAATTTTTTTTCTCACTAGGAGACAATGAAGCACAGATAAAAGTATCAAATGGCGTGATCAACAAAACTGATTTTGAAAATGTCAAAGCCCATATTAATGAAATTAATTCATCGGTAAACCCCCAGGACCTTTATATCAAGCGGCTGAACACACTCCTTGAAAAGCCCGAACTGAGTCAAAGTCAACTGGGATTATATCGTATCGCGTTTGAAGGCGAATTTCTTCTTGAATATAGTTATAATGAAAATTTAAATATTCTGACGGTAACGGCAACAAAAAAGTTTTAACCTTTTAAACTCTTTAACCTGCCAAATGAAAGGGAGTCAACCTTGGAAAATTTTGCTAGTGGTGCTTTAAAAATTAATATTAATATAGAAGACAAGAAAGCATTCATGACCTGGCTTGGACAAAGTGATTCACGAAATCCTGCTAGTGAATTGAATCCATATTTGGACAGCCTGGTAGATGAATTGAAAACAGCAGAATTGACAATTAAATTCAACGATCTGGAGTATATGAATTCCTCAACAGTACCGCCGATTATTCAATTCCTGAAAAAACTGAATACCAGTGAAATAAAGACGTTAATTACCTATAATGCAGAGTCAAAATGGCAGGCGGCCTCTTTTAAAGCTCTGGAAACCTTTTCAGGGATATTAAACTATATCACTGTTAAAGGAAATTAATGTGACGCTTTCAGGATTTCTTCATGGAAATACCTATCCAGGCGGCCAAGCTCTTTCTCGAGTTCCTCAAGGAGAGTCAATGCACCTGAAAGATCTTTGGATTTTCCTTTTTTCTCAAGCCCGTGCGCAGCCTCAGAAAGGGCCATGGCTGTCAAGTTCGCTGAACCGCCTTTAATGGCATGCGCTTCTGTGGCAACCTTCTCAAAGTTATTGTTCTCTATGGCCTGATGTAACGTATTTACCTGCCCCATCGCATTATCAATAAATCCTTTCATGACTTCCGTTAGAAACGAAATATCTCCGTCGAACTCATAAATCGCTCTGGTATAATCGATGGGTTGGGAAGATATTTCTGTTTCCGTAAATGCAATTGATGACTCAGTTAAATCCGCATCCTTACCCATAATATGATGATACCCAATATTCAATATCCATTTGTCGACCATGGCAAGAAGTGTTTTTCTTCTTAATGGCTTTGAAATGTAATCATCCATACCTGCAGTAAGGCATTTTTCCCGGTCACCTCTTAATGCATTTGCAGTTGTTGCGATAACTGGAATTCTCCCGGATTCTTTTAATTCATTCTGTATTTGTCTTTCTTTCTCAATCGCACGGATTATTCCCGTTGCTTTGTACCCATCCATTACGGGCATCTGTACATCCATGAGAATCAAATCATATTTGTTCTTCTGAAATAAATTTACGGCCTGTTCACCGTTTTCCGCAAGATCCACACGATATCCAGCCTCCCTCAAATGCTTTGATGCCACATGCTGATTGGTTGGATAATCTTCAACCAGAAGAATATTGACATCTTTTCTATAATCTTCGGCGATAGTATGACGGGTAATAAGCTTCTGTTTAACAAGCTCATGGTCTGTTTCAGCATATGCTGAAAACAGAACAACCGATTCGATGGCCCTTTTTAGCTTGTCTCGCTTAATAGGCCGGGTCAGGTAACCGTCAATGCCAATTTCCCGACACTTTTTCCCATCCCCTATGGTACCTGAAGGGGTTAAAATAACCACGGGGATATTTTTTAAGGCCTTATTACCCTTTATACTGGCACCCAGTTCAAAACCGGTACTGGGTTGATGGAAATTAATTAACACCAGATGATAGGGTTCTCCTAAAACCTTAGCCCTTTCAAGTTCAGAAAGTACCATAGGTTCATCGACCAATTCCTTTTGTGGACAGCCTAGAACGCTTAAATATTCAAGAAGGATATAACGATTTAAAGGGTGATCATCTACAACCATGATTTTAAGTGAGGAAAAATCCACATCCCCTTGAGGTGGCTCATCACTTTTGCCCATGTGCTTTGAAAAAACGGCGGTGAACCAGAAAGTGCTTCCTTTCCCCACCTCACTCTCAATGCCAATCTCTCCCCCCATCAGCTCGACGAGTTTTCGTGATATGGTGACACCCAATCCTGTACCACCATATTTTCGTGTTGTAGAGCCATCCACCTGTGTGAAACTTTCAAATACAGATTCCTGCTTATCTTCAGGTATGCCGATGCCTGAATCTTTTACCGTAAAAATAAGTTTTATAAAGTCTCCTGCATCCCTTAATAGTTCAACGGTTACATTTATTTTTCCCTCTTGGGTAAATTTCAATGCATTATCAACCAGATTTAAAAGCACTTGCCTCAATCGTCCCGGATCACCCATCATGCGTTTTGGAATATTTTTTGAGATAAATGATGAGAACGCCAATCCTTTCTGACGGGCTCTTAACAGAATATTTTCAAAAATTCGTTCCAGCATGACCTTGAGATCAAAAGATATATTCTCCAGTTCGAGTTTCTCTGCCTCAATTTTTGAAATATCAAGCACATCATTGATCAAATTCAACAGGGAATCTGATTCTGTATTGATGATATTGATCAGATTTATCTGCTGATTATCCAGGTCTGTATCAAGAATCAGCTCCAGCATACCAATAATACCATTCATCGGGGTTCTGATTTCATGGCTCATATTGGCAAGAAACTCACTCTTGGCCTGACTTGCAGATTCTGCCGCAACTTTTGCCCGTTCCAGCTCTTCATTCTGAACTTTCAGCATAATGCTTTTTGACATATATTCCCAATACCAGTCCTGGGATGTAATGGCATTTAATATTCGCTTCCGTAAGTCATCATGCTCAATACCCATTGCTTCACGGATTCTGTCACTGATCTCCTCTGCAGATGTCCCGATTTCATAGCTGAAAAGGTTGTTCAAAAACTCGTTGATAACCGTGTCTGCCATTCTGGCTTCGTCCAGTTTTTTTGAAAGATGAATACTTCGATTCACGGCATCATCATATTTCAGAGAATTCCTGAACGATATGCAAATCTGGCGGGCGATAAACTCAATAGTGTCTATCAGCTCAGGAGCAAGTTTATCCTTTGCATTGTCCTCAATATACAATATGCCAAAAAGCCGATCATCCTGAATTAACGGGGTGCAATATACCGCACCTTTTGTTTGATCCAGAGAAATATCAGAGAAATTATCGTCTTTTATGTGTTTCCCCTTCTCAAACACTATGGGCTTTCGTTTGTTTTTAACAGCATGGACCACATGGAGGTTGAGTTCTTCTTTCTCCAGACTATTGAAAGCGTCTGTGTCTTTTTGATCCCTTATCATGGTGGTATGCGTGCCCCTTACATTTTCAGCCTCAAGGAGCAAATAATGATCAATGACAGAATAAAAAAGAATCCTTTCCGCACCGGTTATCTGAACAAGCGACCGGATAGATGCTTTTAAAACATTTTCAGGAAGTATCTCATTGGATATCATCTGCAACAAATCAATCAACCGGTTACGCTCAATGTTTTGGGATGAAGGATTGTTAGGGTTCATAAAATATCAAATCACTTTAAAATTTTTTTTAAAAAACGCCTCACCGCATGCAAACAAAATATCCGGCCCGAATAGTTTAAAAAAATGAGTGTCGCCTGGTTCACCTGACTTGCTGCCTGTTGAAACCAGACTGACATCAGAGCCGATTTCCTTTGAAAAAAAAAGGTTCATTGAAAAAATCCGACGGCCGTTTGTCATATATGGGGCAAATAGTGTTTCAATAAAATCAAAATAAACAGCATTGTTCACATGACCATTCGTATCATAATCACCTATCCTGGTTGTGATGTCGTGCGTTAAATCAGGTTCAAATTTTTTATCCGGTTTCCATGTATCAAGATCAAATTCACATGCTTTTTCAGATATCATATCATAACAGGATGAAATATCCTCAGGAATTTTCATGATCCGGCATTGATTTTTATTAAATAGCAGCCAGATGCTCGAAATGGATGCCATTTTTTCATTGTGACAAAAAATCTCATAATCCCTGAAAGCTTTATATCCTTTAATGCCTCTGGACCAGGTTGAAATGATAATTTCTTCTCCCAGTTTCGGATATCTGTGGATATCCAGCCTGATCCGGTTCAGTATCCAGGAGACGCCTTGTTCATGCAACTGATAAGATGCAACACCCGCTTCTTCGGAATGAAGCACAGCCGCCTCCTGCAACATCCTGATCATCGCCCCTATTTTTAAATCATAGTAACGGTCAATGTCGTTATAATTAATTTTTCTTTGTAAAGTTAATTTCATTGATTTTATTTTTAACACAAAAAAACAACCGTCTATGAATTCATACCTGTCCATCTTTCTATGAATTCACAAAACCGGTCAACGTCTTTTTCACAGGTTATTATGAATATGGGTAATTTCTGAAAAGGACTTAATTCGGCACAGGCTGTGTCACAACCCTGAATCGCCAATATAAGGTTGACGCCCTTTGAATCCGGAGCAACAAATTGCACCTGTTCTCCCATGCGTTTTTTAATGGTTTCAAAAAGAACCGCACGATCATATAGAGGCTTACACCCACCACAAAATTTTACGCCGGCAACACATTGATGCACACCTGTTACCTGTCATGGGAAAAAGGATAAAAATTCATGCATATTAAACCTTAAACAGATCGACCAGTTGTTTCAGCTTGTCTGAAAGGGTTGAAAGATCCTTTGCATTTCGGTCCACCTGATCGCTTCCTGTTGAGATATCATTGGATGATTCGCTCACCATACCGATATTATTATTGATATCATTCGATATGGTTGAATTTCGGGAAATATTCTCCGTGACATCGGCAATACCGTCTGATGCCTGTTGCACATTTTGGGCAATCTCTTTTGTAGATATGGATTGCTCCTCAACTGAAGAGGCTATCGTCGTAACGATCTCGCTGACTTCCTGAATCACATGGGATATTTTTTTAATGTCATCCGTGGTGCCTGAAGACGTTTGCTGAATATCCTCGATCTGCTGTTTGATCTCCAGAGTGGCCTCGGCTGTTTGTCTGGCCAGTTCCTTGATTTCATTTGCCACAACAGCAAACCCTTTGCCGGCTTCGCCTGCCCGTGCAGACTCAATGGTCGCATTAAGCGCAAGCAAATTGGTTTGTTCTGAAATTTCCGTTATGGTTTCGATTACCTTTCCAATCTCTTTGGCCGCCACACCAAGGGCCTCAACACGGGAGGATGCGTCCCGGGACTGAATTACCGCTTTTTCGGTGACGCCGCGCGCCCGTTCAGAATTTGTGGATACCTCATTCAATACAGCGCTCAGCTGTTCTGTTGAATGGGCAATGGAATTCATATTGGTGGAGGCTTCTTCCATTGTTGAAGATACCGTTAGCATATTGGTGTTCATGTCATCAGACATACCCGCAACATTTTGTGCTCGTGAAAGCATCCGGTATGCACTTTCTGACATTTCACCCGAAAGCTTGGCCAAATCTGAAGAGGATGTATTCAACACCTCGGCATTTCCTGCGATTTCCTTTATGATTCCCTGAAGCTTGTCTGCAAATGTGTTAAACCATTTGGCTAATTCGCCGACTTCATCATCTGAACGAAGATCAAAACGAACCGTCAGATCCCCCTCACCTTCGGCAATATCTCTCATCCCTTCCATAACGGTCTTAATGGGTTTGACAATGGAATTGGCAAATATCCATGTCAAAGGGGTCACGCCCAAAAGGCAGGCGAGCGCGATGAAAAGAAGGTATTTCATCATCTGGTTCAAATTTTTCTGTGTTTCATCCTGAGAGATGAGGATGCTGAATGCCCCTACGACAGATTCTTGATTTGAAATCGGAAATACACTTTCAAAATATTTTTCCCCTTTTACGGTCATTTCCTTGACAACTTTTTGACCAACATCAATCCCGAAAACTTCTGATTTCTGAAACGCTTTGTCACCTTTGGCAAGTGCCAGGGTTTTATATTCATCTATACTGCCGATACTTAGATCGAAGCCGATAAACAGGTTAATATTTGTTCCTGTAAATTCGGTTACCATGTCAATAAAACTTTTATCGATAACCGTTGAAACAAAAACGACGCCGACTTGTTTTGACTTCTCAAAAGGGTCAAAAATAGGGGTTGCAATTTCTATCGACAAATTTTTGTCCAAGTCTTTATAGATAATTGTTTTCTCGGTGGGTATGGGAAGGGTCAGGCTGGCGGGTATGGGTAAGGGTGTTGCATTCGGTTTCCAGTCCCTTGCCTGGGCAAGTTCTCCAAAGGGGACATAATTTTCCTTGAATTTTTCAGCCCCCGGAATATCCGGAAACATCAGCCTTCCAATTTTTTTGTCCAGGACCACAGCGTTGATCCATTTCCCGCTGAGGTCATATATCCTTACACTTGACAGATAATTAATCTGCGCCTGCTCATAGGTATAGTCACTGATCTGAAGCAGTATGAATTCGATGGACTGATTGACGTCAAGGGTTTCCGAGATGAACTGGAATTGTTCTCCGATGAACTCATTGGTGCCGATCTTTTCGCCTGAAGAAATAAGCCGCTTTTCTATCGCCTTGTACTGGACGGAAACGACCTGGATGGCCTGGTCAATTCTCTTCTCTGCAGCAACCTGATTCTGACTCTTGAGAAGTAAAAAAACAATAACCATCGCAAGACATATTGAGACCATTACCGACAAAACGCCATTTACTATCATCCGGGTCTTAATCGTTTTTTTCAACTAACCCCCTAGTTATGATGTAAAAAAATCTTGATAATGGACAACATATGGCAAACAAATAACCTTATATTATCCATTTTTCAAGTCTTAATCAAACGTCTGTTCTCATTTATTTTCCATAAATGAAGATCGGCTATTAATATTCGGGGTCCTTTTTCCAGAAAAAAGCAACCAGGGAGGGCAAAAGGATGATCGCACCAAACATGTTCAACAAAAACATGAATGACAACAGGATACCGATGTCCATCTGGAACTTCAATGCAGAAAAAATCCATGTACTGACACCAATGGCAAGGGTAAAACCCGTAAACATGACAGCACTCCCTGTTGTCTTAAGCGTTTTCAGGTAAGCGTCTTTGATGGATAAGCCTTCTTTTAAGAAATTCCTCAGCGGACTGATAATATAGATACCGTAGTCCACACCAATACCAACACCTAAGGCCACCACAGGCAGTGTATTTACCGTAAGCCCTATTTTTAAAAACGTCATCAATGCCTGGGCAAGCGTGGAAACAAGAACCAGCGGCAGCATGACGCAAAGTGTGGCTCTTACGGAACGGAAAGTGACAAGACAGAGACCGATGACGGCCAGATAAACCCATATCAGCATGGGTATCTGAGCGGCTTTTACAGACTCATTCGTCGCGGCCATCACGCCAACCTGGCCTGAAGCCAATCTGAATTTAACTTTATCCGAAGGATTGTTGTCCCTGAACTCTTTAATGGCATTCACGACCCGCTCGATGGTCTCGGCTTTATGATCTTCGGTAAAAATCATCACCGGCATGACACTGCAGTCTTTATTGACAAGGCCCGTGTCCGTATTGATTTGCTGGGTCATTTCTGCAAGTATATCCGACTTTCGCGAAAGCACACGCCATTTGATATTCCCCTCATTGAATCCTGCGGAAACAAATTTGGTAGTACCCGGAAGGCCTATCGCCATCTTGACCCCTTTGACATTACTGACATACCACTCAAATTGATCGATAATTTCCATGGTGTCGTAATCAAGGCATCCGTTTTCAGGTGCTTCAACGATTACGGAAATAATATCTGTGCCGATTGAAAATTTCGAGGTGATTAAGGCCGTATCCTTATTGTACCTGGAATTTTCATGAAGCGCGGCTGCGCCGGCATGCAGATCACCAATTTTCATATCTTTTGCGAAATACAACCCGACAACAAAGAGAACACAGGCCACACCAACGATATATTTACCGACTTTCCGGTCAGCAAAGCTTGCAAAGGTACCCCATAATTTATCCTGAAAGGCTGTTCCCATTTTTTTGTCATAATTGTCAGCGAATTTCAGATAGGACATGATCAAGGGGATTAAAATAAGGTTGGTCAGAATGATAACGGCCACACCAATACTTGCAGTAATGGCCAGCTCCTGAATAACGCCTATTTCAATCAGAAGAAGGGTCAAAAACCCAACGGTATCACTCAAAAGAGCTATGGCTCCTGGAATCAGCAATTGCCTGAAGCTTGCCCGTGCCGCCGCTTCAGACTTGGCGCCTGCGAGTATCTGATTTCCCATGGCATTGATCATCTGCATGCCATGACTCACGCCAATGGCAAAAATCAGAAACGGCACCAGTATCGACATGGGATCAAGCCCGTAGCCCAAAAGGGTTAAAATTCCCAACTGCCATATGACCGCTATGAAGGAACAGAGAATGGGGACAATCGTCAATTTCAAGGAATGGGAGTAGATAAAAACAAGAAAAAAGGTAATCACAATGGCAATGAGAAAAAACAGCAACACCCCTTTGATGGCATTGGCCACATCACCCACAACCTTTGCAAAACCGACGATGTGGATACCAATATCATCGGTCTGATATTTGTCACGAATCTCTGTCTCCAGTCTTTCAGCAAATTTTATATAGTCCAGCTGCTTTTTGGTAAGGGGATCGAAATCTAGAAGCTGAGCCGTAATCATCACACAGGTAAAATCATTTGAAACCAGTCTGCCGACAATACCGGCCTTGATGATATTCTTTCTCACCATTTCAATGCCTTTGGCATCATTTACAAAATCGGAAGGGATGACCGGTGCACCGACAAAACCATCTTCCACCACTTCCGTGTACCGCACATTGGGAGTAAAAATGGAAGATACCAGACCTCGGTCCACACCAGGCAGAAAAAAAAGCTCATTGGTAACCTTATTGATAATTTCAAAAAACTCAGGGTTGAAAATATCGCCATTCTTGTTGTGGATGGCAATCATGAGTCTGTTTGCACCGCCAAACTGGGCCTGATATTTGATAAAGGTTTGCATGTATTCATGTTTTAACGGAAGGTTTTTTGCAAAACCGGCATCCATTTTAATCTGTGAGGCTTTCCACCCAAGGAACACCGTGCATATGACAAACAGGCAAAGAAAAATCACCCTGTTCTTAAAAACGATATTTTCAATTACATTGACAAAATTTTTCACTGCGACCTCTTTACATTCAATGGTTTTACTTCATTTGCCTTTTAATAGGTAAGCTGCCTCACACCACCCTCACCGACAATCACAAGCACCCCTTTTTCCAGGATTGCGGTGGCTGCAATCGAAATACGATCGGGGCGTTTGATCGGTATATAACTTTCACCATCATCATTACTGATTAAAAGTGTACTGCCCAATCCTGATATGACAATGCTGCCATCCTTGGCCTGTACACAATCATTTAAAATTGCCAGGGTATTGGTTTCGATCCTTTCCCAGGTATCGCCTTTATCTGTTGACCGAAATGCGTTCCCTCTTAACCCACCAATGATGATCGATCCTTTTTGAGTGGCGAGTGCTGTAAAATAAGAACCGGGATAAATTCTCTCAAGGGGCTCCCAGGTTTCACCTGAATCATAGGATCGTGCCAGAAATCCGGCCTCACCAGCCATGAAAAACATGCCGTCATCCGAAATGGTGATAGCGTTAAAATGGACCAGTCCGAAATCAGGATCATCCAGGGACTCAAAATATTTCTCCTGCCAGGTTGTTCCGCCATCACGGGTTTCAAGATAAAGTCCGTATGCGCCAATGGCTATACCCAAAGAAAAGTCCTTAAAGCAGATATCCATGATCGGCTGCCCTTTTGCCGGATCATAAAATTGTTTGTTCCAGGTTTTACCGCCATCCTTTGTTACCAGAATGACCGTATCATGACCGGCTACCCAACCATTTTTTTCATCCAGAAAAAAAACGCTTGTCAATGTGGATTGCGTGGGTGTCACCACCTGTTGCCAGGTTTTTCCCTTATCATCGGAAATAAGAATGTGCCCCCTCTCGCCAACTGCGACAAGACGCGCTGGCCCTGCGAAAGCCACATCAAGAAGAAGAGATCGGTATGCGAGGGGCATGATGACAGAAGACCGGCCTTCTGCTGCCTGTGTAAATGCAACTGTCCCGGAAATCAGGATTGAGCATAATCCCATCATCAACACTCGACACAGAACCACCTTTTTAAACACATATTTTACCATCTAATGCCTGCCTTTTTCTTCAAAAATCTTAAATTTAAAAATCACAATATCTCCGGCTTGAAAAAACCAAACCGGAGATATTTTCATGTGAAATGATACTTATGGTATACAATACTAACGGACACCTGTCCTGCGAAGTGAGCTGGGTGTAAATTCTTCAGGATCATATATCTGGTCAAATGTGAAGTTGTCTTCTTCCCCGGAGACAATGCCAAACGCCAGATAGCGTCTTGAAAGGAGATCATACCATGCATTTACGCCTGCCAATGTATAATTGGGGACTTCGTAATGTTCATATGTACCGAATAGGCTCACTCGCCACAACTGGTCACGTTCATCATAGGCCTCAGCAAGCAAAAAGGCCCAGCTGTCTTCATCCTGATAGTATCGTCTTGTTTTGTAGATATGCCGCATGCCTTCCTTTAACTTCATCTCAATGACCCATACGCGGTGAAGCTCAAATCTCACATAATCCGGATTGAGATGGAAGGGTCTCAAAATATCCTCATAACTGACTTTCGGATCTTTCAGGGAATAGCAATTATAGGGAACATAAATTTCCTTTTTACCCAGAAGCGTGACATCATATCTATCAGGGGGACCATTGAACATGGTGTAATCATCTGTGGTCCTCAGACCGTCAGAAGCGGTTCCCGGCCCATCATAGGCAACGGTTGGCGCACGACGGACACGGCGCTGGCCCGGATTATAAATCCATGCCTGACGGGGGCTATTGAGCATGTCAATATACTCATTGACGATAAGAATTCGACCGGCCTGACGGGGCGGCGCAAGGGTTTCCTGCCTAAAATATGTGTAGATATCGGTAAGTTGAGACCCTTCCACATTAAAAGGCCGGTTTATAACATCACTCATTTTGGTCAGGGTGAAATCTCCGCCTCTTCCCATAATCGCTTGTTTGGTGATTGACTGAAAACATCCGGTGGGAGAAACAAATGCCATCAGATGGTTCATAAGACATTCCACACCGTTCTGGGGAATGGGGAAGGGAACCGCAATGGTCCAGCCTTTGGAATTGTAATCATTCAGATTAACCTCCGCATTCACGGCATTCTCTTTCACAGCCTTATAAACGTATTCAGGAAAATTGGCGCTTCTCCTGGTCGGATAAACATTCATTTTGAATGTTTCCGGATAGGCCTTGAACATGGCGATCAGGCCTTCGGATAACTTATCCTTGTATTGTTCATAATTCTGCGCCGTGATTGTAAAAAGGACCTTATCATCCTTAAACGGGTCCACCAGTGTTTTTCCCTTCACATATCCTGGCGGCCTTCCGGTATACCCACCCGTCCATTCAGGAATCGTTCCATCTGCATTGCCTGCCTTGATCGCCCCTACGGGGGTCATCTCATTACCCAGCTTTGCGGCTTCTTCCTGGGAGACCTTTGCAAAAGAGACTCCGCAGGAAATCGCAAGCATTAATATCATTATTATAAATAACTTAGATTGTTTCACCATTATTGAGGGCCTCCATTGCCTATATAGAATATTTCAGGTTAAAAGATACATAATCACGGTCTTCCAGAAGGTTGGCGGTGCCTGTAGTGCCGCCACCATCCATGAACATGGTGTACCCAAGATCAAACGACCAGTTCTGATGCCAGTCAAAACCGAGCTTGAGATCGAGTTGTTTTCTCCCCTGAATAAATGTGCCAGCAGATGATGGGGCGGTTCCCTCAACATCATGCTTGAAAACAATCAGGGGATGCAGGTTAACACCCATAAACGCATCATTGATGCTGCCCCTTGTCAGAAAAACATAGCCATAGGAAAGGTCATCTGCAAAGTCGTTTTGAGATTGGACACCTTCCTTGCGACCCGATCCTTGTCCTATCCCAAAGTTACTTTCGTCAACGTTTGGATCAGCCCAGGCTCTTGCCGGATTACCACTTCGATCCGTACCCGGTGTTTCCAATCGCAATTTTTCTGGATCAGGCATATTTTTAATTTTGGTACACCCGAATTCAGTCAGCACCACTATTTCATCAAATCCCGCAAAATTAAAGAATATCTTTGTAAAGTTAAGGTCAAAGTTAATGGAATCCAGTCTGATGTAACCGTCAAACTCATCGCCAGGTAAATATGTGTGTGAATCAACCGCCCCATTTATCTGGCTCACTCCAGGAAGTAATGGCTCAAGCATCTTATATGACACTTCCGTTCCATCAATCGCATAAGGTTCATCCTGACGATAAGCCACTTCACCACCACAGGCAACACCCCATGGAAGGAGTGTATTGAAACTCATACCATATAGTTTGATATCTTCCGGATAGGTAAAGTAGTATTCAGGGTGCAAATCTGTATATCCTTTATGATCAAGTATGCGCATATTAAGCATAGGATTTTTGCTGTGATAATTTGCAAAATAAAAATTAAACTCAGTCTCGTTCAGCATTTCCGCATACCAGCCGAATTTCACACCAAACTGGCCACTGTCTTTTGCATCATCATCTGCAGTACGTTTAACCGTAAAGTATTCAGGCTTGAGAATACTATTTTGAAGTGAGTTCATATCATTTCCATGATAATCCACAACCTGCGCAAATGACAACTGGACATACTCTCCACCTGGGCCAGCCGCATCACTAGTGGAAAAATAAGTACCTGGAGAATCGGGTGTTGTCGCTTCCCATTCATACTGATAGTATGTTTCAAAGCTCAGGGAATTGGTGAGACCAACCGATGCATAGACCGTACCCTGGGGTACGAGTGCGTCTTTTATTTCAGCACCAGGCACCCTGTATTTGGCCGCATCCAAAGGATTGCTCACATTCATACTATGGGGCATAAAAGAAGCTTCACCCCAGTTGATCACCTGGGAACCCAGTCTGAATGCCACGGGAAAATTCCCCACATTAAATGTGCTGTAGAAAAAATAGTCGAGAAAATCGATATCCCGGCCATGGTTGTCCTTGATATCGTCATTTTCCATGATGTCCCATCGCATATCTTCACTTTCCTGCATCAGGTAGTGATCATAAAACCAGTTGGCGCGTGTGAAAAATCCGTAATTTCCATAACGGATATCCAGTTCATGAATGCCTGATACTGTCTGGGAAAAAAATCCAGGATCAAAGTTCAGATCGCCATCATCACTATTTGAGTTCCAAGCACCCTTCGGCGTGACATACACTGTATCCTCAAGATCAGCAATGAAAGCGCCGTCATCTGCGGTTGTCGTTGGATCATTCTCATACTTTTTCTGGTTACATTTACCCACAAGGTCATAATTGATATCTTCGACCCTGATGCTCCCGCCGATGGCAAATGTGGAATCAAAGGTGATGTCCACTTCGCCAACCTTGGTCTGAAAAGCCCCAGCCTGAAACGGAAGCGCCCCTAACATCAAAAAAGCTGTTAATAAAAATACATTCAGCCTTTTTTTTGAAAAAACATGTGTTATAGTCTTTTTCATCATTTTCCTCACACTGTTTCCCTCCTTTTTTGGTTTTCTGATTTACAACGTCCACCTTTCCCTACAAACATAAGACCGTGCCTGATAACAGGTTTTTTTCTCTCTAAATCAGTCAATCCCCTTTTCAGACTGTGTTTCAGAAATCGTTTTAATGAACTCCTCAGATGCTTCTCTTGCGAATTGGCGATACAAATGATAAAAATAAAGGCTGAAAATTTCCATAACCCGCCTTGCTTTCTCGCTCAGCTCTTCAGGAGTGGGGTTATCCATATTGTTCAAAAGATAATGCTTGTGTCCGGAACTCACGGTTGAACGAAGAAAATCCGCAAAGGGTTTTAACTTTTCAGGATCATATCCGTTTCTGGGGCCAAAACCGATTCTGTCCATATCCACAAGAAGTTTCCCGATAATGACACTATCCCTTGAATAAACACTCTCACCATTTTTTTCCGTTCTTAATACAATTCCCCAGGTTTCCATTTTTTCAAGCCACATTCTGTTCATGCCAGTGGCTTCCAAAAAATCCTCTTTACCGGTTATTTCATCCGAAAGAAGCAGATCCAAAGGTCTGAAATATTCACTTAAAAACCGAAAGCTATGGCGTTCTGAATAAGACTGTTTTTTATACTTTGTGATAATTTTTTTGATTACAGGAAGCGGAAGATAATAATTATCACGCAGTTCCTTTATCGTTCGAATCTGATCAATATAGGCGTCAGCGTACTCCGCCATATTTTTTCCGGTTTTTCGTGGTTTTTTTAACACACCTTCCCGGATGTAATAATGAATGGTTTCTTTGGAAACGTTTGCTTTTTTGGCCAGTTCGCCGATCTTCATAATGCCCTTTAGAAGATGAACCCAGATCCTGATTTTTATTATTAAACCAACATTCGACAAGCAAACGAAATTTACACAACACGATTGGGCATGTCAACAATATATCATAAAAAAATTGATATAGAATATATTTAATATGATTTCAGGATATTATACGTGTAGTATGTAAAACGCTACACGAAAAAACGCCTGATTGGGAATCTGTTCTCCAGGTAAACCCCTGTTCAAAAGAAAAACATGATATTTATAATCTTTTGCTTGAAACATTTTCTTGCTTGCAGTAAGACATCTTCTTTTTTTGAAAAAGACATTGACTTTTTTTGACATCAATATTTTCAATATTGATCGTTTGAAAACTACTAAATCTTTAGCACCAATTTATTTATTTTAAAATAAAAATCGGGCTGGCAGGAAAAAAACATGCGAATTGTAACTCGACCAGATTTTGACGGTATTGTATGCGCGGTGCTTCTGCTCGATGCGGAAACCATTGACACGCAAATCCTCTGGACGGAACCCGGTGAAATTCAAAATAATAGCGTTGACATAAACCATGGGGATATCATGGCCAATCTTCCCTATGATGACAGATGCTTAAAATGGTTTGATCACCATATATCCAATCAGATAAACAAACCATTTAACGGTGCCTTCCAAATCGCACCATCTGCAGCCAGGGTTATTTACGATCATTACCGGACAAAATTGACCGGAAGATATGAAAAGCTGATTAAAGAAACAGACAAAATTGATGCCGCCCTATTATCCATGAATGAAGTCTGCTATCCTGAAAATTACCCTTATGTCCTTCTCTCCATGACGATCACAAACCGGGATAAAGCGGATGAAGCATACTGGAATAAACTTGTGGGCCTGTTACGAAAAAGGCCGATTGAAGCTGTGATGGAAGATACGGATGTCAAAGAAAAATGCGAAGCGATTATCAAACAAAACACGATTTATAAGGATATCCTCCAAAAATATACCACATTAAATCAGCATATTGCCATTACTGATCTCAGGTCGTTTGACAAAGCCCCTTTTGGCAACCGGTTTCTGGTATATGCATTATTCCCTGAGACAACTGTCAGCATAAGGGTCCGGCATGCGGATAACGATAAAAATAAAATTATCATGAGTGTAGGCCACAATATTTTCAATCAGAACTGCAGGGTCAATATAGGCCTCATGCTATCTGCTTATAACGGCGGCGGGCATAAAGGGGCAGGTGCGTGCAGCTTTGATGCAGTCCATTATGATCAATATATAAATGAAATAATTGACATTCTGATCAAGAATTAGGTGCAAGGAAACGCCCATCACAATATATTGCGTTTTTTTCTTGCTTGACACACAAGTTACATTTGCATATATTCTCTTAAAATTTACAAAATATCATGGGAAACCTTATATTTAAAGGCTTTTCACTGATCTTTGACGGAAAGCATTCTGAAATGACGATTCAACCAACTGTTTTGCGATCTGAAAATGAGGATTTTCGTACAAAATGGATATGACCAATAATGAAATGCTTCCTGTAAGACTGAAAGGTGTGGGAGACAGTCTTCGCATTACCCTTGACCCATCCCAGCCGTTTGATCTTCTTCAAAGGGAAATCGGTAAACTGTTCGAACGTTTAAAACACTTGGCCATTAACGCAAGGGTCATTATAGACCCTGGCGAACAAGGCGATCATGAGACATTGATCGAAAATATCGGCAGTTATCTGAAGGAAACTTTCAGCGTAGGAACGGTAACAGGCCCACCCCAAAAAAGATCTATTACAGAAGAAAGAATGAGAACCAGAGATATGGAACAATCATGGGAGCATCACCGAAGTGATGTGCTTATTCTTTCAGGCAGAGTCCGCTCCGGTCAGAAAGTACAGGCAAAAAAACATCTGTTTATTCTGGGAGATGTAAACCCGGGAGCCGAGATATCTGCCGGAGGTGATATCATGGTTATGGGGCGATTATGCGGCTCTGTTTTAGCAGGTCAACCGTCCAATGAGGATGCCATTGTCCTGGCCCTTGATTTCAGACCGTCACTGGTGCAAATAGGCAATCTGGTAGCAGCAGGCGCTTTGGCCACAAAAGGTGAGTCAGCGGAATTCGCGCATATTGACGATGGACAGGTAGTGGTTGATAACTATCTCAAGGCAAATCCGTTTGGAAAGCTACCCTGGCCTATAACACGATAAACTTTAAATACATAGAGAACCAGGCACTTGAAAATTATAATTTTTATATAAAGAGGTGAACATTGGAAGGCAAAATATTTGTTATCACATCCGGCAAAGGCGGTGTTGGCAAAACAACTGCGACTGCTTCCATCGGCGCTGCAATGGCATTGGAAGGCAAGCGCGTTGTTGTTGTGGACATGGATATCGGTTTGAGAAACCTTGATGTTATTATGGGGCTCGAAAACAGAATCGTTTTCAATATCGTCGATGCCGTTAAAGGAAAATGTAAAGTCAGGCAGGCTGCGATAAAAGACAGAAGGATTGACAACCTGTTTCTGATACCTGCATCCCAGAGTGACAATAAGGATGCTCTGACACCTGAAGGGGTTATCCGGCTCAGCAAAACTCTCAGGAAGGAATTTGATGTCATTCTGATGGATTGCCCGGCAGGTATTGAGCGGGGATTCGAAAACGCAGTTGCTGCGGCTGACGAAGCGGTGGTGATCTGTACACCGGAAGTATCCTCTGTCAGGGATGCAGACAGGGTTATAGGACTCCTTTATGCCAAGTCAATTACGCCTAAACTCGTTATCAACAGAATCAACCCTTATCTGGTGGAAAAAGGGGACATGCTTAGTCATGAAGATGTAACAGAAGTCCTTTCGGTCGATCTGATTGGACTAGTGGAAATGGACGATCAGGTTATTGTTTCTTCAAATATCGGTATCCCGCTTGTCATGAACAAAGACTCAAAAGCAGGCCAGGCTTTTAGACGCATTGCCATGCGATTAAACGGCCATTCTGATTTGCCCATTGAAATCCCGCAGAACGGGAACGGATTCTGGAGAAAATTCAGTAAAAAGATGGGAATCGGCAAACCAAGGAGGGTCCATGCTTAATGATATTTTTCATAAACTTTTCAGACATAAAAAAGCAAGCAAGGATACTGCAAAAAAAAGACTCAAGTTTACCCTTGTTTATGACAAACTTGAAGTTTCAGATGATATTCTGACAGAGCTTCAAAATGATATTGTAAACGTGATTTCACGTTATTTTGAAATCGACACAAGCTCATTGAAGTTAAATATTAAAAAATCAGATGATACGTCAGCACTGGTATTAAACACACCTATTTTATCAGCAAGAAGAAGAGTACCATCATCATAGATTGTTTTGCCTGAAAATCAGGCAAAACAAAGGCTGATGAAAAAATTAAATAAAAGAACGTATTGAAAAGGATGATACCTCAAATAAAAAATCAAAGGTATTCTGAAAACTCCTGATGAATGACCTTAAACAACCTTTCACCAACTGAAATACCGATATCGATAAACTGAGGGCCATATTTTTTTCCGGTTTCGGTTCTGAAAGTCAGTTTGATTTTTGACATGGTTTTCATTCCACCGGGGTAGTGTTTGATGAATTTTGATAAAGGAATATTGGCAAACATAACCATATCCCAGACAGTATGGGTAAAATTATCCGGACCCCATCGAAATTTATCTGCATCATAAAGGCAGTCAGAAACCAAACACTCACCCGGTTTGCCCCCCCCTTGAGTCTCCTTGAATGCCTCATGATTTCTGATTGCCTGGCATACTTCATCAATTTCCATATGAGATAGTTGATATTGTTTCAGGAGTTCTCTTGCAAACTCAGCCCCTTTAAGGGCATGATCCTTCTCTTTTCTTTTCAAGTCATGCAAAAGGCCGGCACACTGAACGATAAAAAGCTTTCGCTTTGCCTCAGGCTCAGGCAAACACTTATTTACGCTTTCGATTAATATCAGAGCCCCGGCATCAATACTGACCTTTCTGGCATGAGCAATGCCATGCCCAAAGTCGCTTTCGATTTCAGCAGATACAAACTCACGCAGCCTCACAATCATCTGGTCTGTATCAAAAAAGTGTTTTGATTCGCCGTTTGCATCAGAAAAATCATCGTAAAAAGCTGGGGCAGGATATTTCTTGACGAGCTGTCTGGCTCTTTCCCTGATCTTTATATATATGTTTTCCATCACTTGAAATTAGTCGTAAATACGTTAAATGTCAAAAACAATTCATATTCTCCATTGACAGAATCCATGCAGAGGCTATTCTTGTATGAAAAATGTAGGACTGCCAGTTTCAATGATTTAACCGGTTCTATAAAATAACCGAAGAATATTATACACAAAATGACGAATCCGTCTTCTATAAAATCTCTGGCACATTCAATGAAACAACTTCAAGATGAATGTGCCCCCTGCACAAGATGCGGTATGTGTCAGGCCACGTGTCCCTTATTTGAAGCGACAGGAAAAGAAACAGATACGGCAAGAGGAAAGCTTGCGATCATCTATGGCATCATGGAGGGGATACTATCAGATGCCACACGTGTATCGGAAAAAATAAACCGATGTCTTCTTTGCGGTTCCTGTGCGACCAAATGCCCAAGAAATATCCGCCCCCATGAAATCATTATCAGGGCACGAAGCATTCTGACAGAATATATGGGCCTTTCTTCAATACATAAAATCATTTTCAGATTTTTCCTGGCCAGACCGGACCGGTTTGACAAACTGGCTGAACTGGGCGCAAAAGGCCAGAATATGATTCGTGTTAAAAAAGACAAGGCATCCAAACGGGAATTTTCAAAACTGTTTGCCCCATTTCTTTCAAGCCGTTTTATCAAACCCCTTTCCCCCCATCCCTTTCATCAACTGAAAAACACGATTTATGATCATACACAAAATGAGGAAACGGGCAGAAAAAAAATCAGGGTAGCTCTTTTTACCGGCTGTCTCATTGACAAATTATATCCTGAAACGGGCATATCCTCGTATAAAGTACTTATCCAGTCCGGCATGGATGTTTACATTCCGGATCATCAGGGGTGCTGTGGCATGCCTTCTCTGGCCTCTGGTGATATGAATTCGTTTAAAAAACTGGTTCTGCACCACCTGGCACTTTTTCCCACCACAGAATTTGACTATTGTGTATCTGCTTGCGCCACATGTTCATCCACAATAAAATATCTCTGGCCTTCTGTCATGAGAAACGAACCGCCTGACATTCAAAGAAAAATAGCGGTTCTTGCGAGCAAAACCGTTGATATCTGTCAGCTTGTCTGCACCTTGAAAAAGGTTGAAAATAAACCCGATGCTTATAAAAATGCCATTCCTGTAACGTATCATGCCCCATGTCATCAGAGGAAATCATTTGGCATTGAAAAAGAACCGCTTCTGCTTATTAAAGAAAATCCGCACTATCAACTGGTGGAAATGGAAAATGCAGACACATGTTGTGGGTTTGGGGGCAGCTTCAACCTGAAGTATCATGATATTTCATCGGAGATAGGCATGAAAAAAAGAGCAAGTATTCTAAAAACAGGCGCAAAAAAGGTGATTACCGGATGCCCGGCCTGTATGATCCAACTTCAGGATATATTTAACAAAAATGGTGATGATATTTCTGTGGTTCACATCATGGATATCGTTTCTGAAACCGTTTTAAAGGATAAAACATAATGAAATTCTACAAATACCATGGCCTGGGAAATGACTATATTGTTATTGATCCTGCGGAAATAGATGATAATCTGTCACCGTCACTCATCCGAACCATTTGCCATAGAAATTTCGGTGTGGGTTCAGATGGCATTCTTCTTGGGCCGATAGAGACAGATTCTCCTCACTTTTTTTTAAGAATATTCAATCCGGACGGCAGCGAAGCAGAAAAAAGCGGGAATGGCCTCCGTATCTTTTCAAGATATCTATGGGATAAAAAACGCATTGGAAACCAGCCGTTCATGATTTTAACAAAAGGAGGAATGGTTCAGTCAACCATTCACGCAGACGGGCAGTTGATATCCGTAGATATGGGCCAGGTCAGTTTTGACAGTGATAAAATCCCTGTAGAAGGACCGAAGCGGGAAGTAATCAATGAGTTTTTGTCGATTGAAGGGAAAAAACTGCAATTTTGTGCAGCCACCGTCGGGAATCCTCATTGCGTCATCCCTCAAGACAATATCTCTGAACTTGAGACAAAATCATTAGGGCCATTCATAGAAACACATCCTGTTTTCCCCAGGAAAACCAATGTTCAGTTCATGAAAATACTTGACCGAAATAATATCGCTCTTGAAATATGGGAGCGCGGCGCAGGTTACACGCTGGCATCCGGAAGCAGCAGCAGTGCCGCAGCAGCGGTGGCCTTTAAACTGGGTTTATGTGATGCGGATATTATTGTCCATATGAAAGGAGGAAATATTGATATCCATATTTCAGATAACTATCATATCAAAATGACAGGACCTGTTGTAAAAATAGCAGAAGGGATACTGGCTCCGGAAATGTTGGCCCAGTCCGTTCTGCCATGACAAGACTTATTGGGCCCGTGTCATTCCGATAATGCTGTAGGCAAATTTTTCAAAGATATCCCGATCAAGTTTGCCTGCGTCAACTTCTTCCTTGATAATTTTGAGCGCTTCAATGGGAGGATAGGATTCCTTGTAAGGCCGCCATGTGGTCAATGCTTCGAATATATCAATGATCGCAAGAACTTTGGATGGTCCGCTCAGTTCTCCTCCTCTTTTTCCAAAAGGATACCCGGACCCGTCAATCCGTTCATGATGCTCCAATGCCACCCGTTGGATTTCTTCTGAAAAGTTATCATCCCTTAACATCTTCATACTGGCGGCAGGATGCTTTTTAATCTTGTCAAATTCTTCAGACGTCAGTTTTCTGGGTGCCTGCAAAAGGTAGTCCGGTATCTCCACCTTCCCCACATCATGCATCAGTCCCATAAGACCGAATAATTTTATCTTTTCGATGCTGAACTGGTGATGGCTGGCATATCCGATACAAAGAAGCATGGCATTTGTCAGATGAAGCTGTGTTGAATAATCATGCACCGATACGTAAGTGAGTTGAATAACAACACTCGGATTTTCAAGGTATTCATTTACAATAAGGTTAATGGTTTTCTGCATCAGCCTCAGGGTTTTCCCCCTTGGCTCAGCCATGGTCACGTTCACCATATTTTTAATGATTTCTCTGGACTTGGGGATATCGACTTTAAGTGACTTCTTTAAATCCTGATGAAGCCGAAACTGCTGTTCCTGGATCAATCTAACCCTGTCGGCCAGGGAAATGAAGAGGCGATTTTTTTGCTTTCCGCTGTTCAATGCATAATCATCAAAATCTTCATTAGGCGGCTTTGCCATAACATATTGATTGTCAACAATGCTATAGACCTTGAATGGTTTATACTTCTTTAACTTTTTAGGGTCATTTACAATTTCATACATTTTTTCATCTGACATAATTGAGTTCCCCTGGTAATCGATATAATCCAAACTCTGGCACAGATAATGAAAATTCAAATTATTACAGATTTTCTAACACCCCAAACAGTAACGTTTTACAAGTGATTCGTATTCAAAAAAAAGCGATATATTGCTCTCTGAAACAGAAAGCTAACTCTCCTTTTCATTCAAGTTCTCACCTGTCATGTTTTGATATTGTGGAAAAAATAAAGAATTCGATTCTCTACCCTTCCCTAAATGACGGGTATAAGTGAATTTAGTCGTTTATTTATGGAGAGAATGTCATTCAACAAGCGATTAAAGGCAACCATCTCTTAAAGCCCCCCATGAAACAAAGCATCACCTAATTTGACCCCGATTATTTGCTGAAAGAAAACCATTATCATTATAAAAACCCGCGCGCAAGCTAAAAGGAACAAAACAAAAAGAATTTCTCAATATTGGATTTTCCACTGATAATCCCTTGTATTTCATGTATTAAATGCTATGATGGCCTGCAGTTTTCAATCATTTGTAAAAATTCGACAATCCATTATATCGTGCTTCTACAGTCTAATAGGATTAAAAAATATGTCATTTAAAAATAATATCATTTTAAAAATGAAGACAGATCGTCTTTCAGAAAATGTTCGGCAGTCTTTAACATCGGCTTATGACAGACCGGCAAAGATAGACCGCAAGTCAATGGAAGAGATGCTTTCCCTGAGCGGATATAAACATTCCAGGGAAAGATTTATGGATCTTTACATAAAGAAAAAGGATGGTCAGGAATGGATACTGGTTCTTGATAATGAACTTCCGGTTTATAATACAACCGTTGATGACGTTCTGTTGCGTAAAAATCCGACCCTCAAGGAAATGATCAGTATCCGGAATGCCATTAAAATCCTCAGGGACACGGATGTTATCGTCAGCAAAAAAAATAAGACTGTAGACATTATCCAAAAAGAATTGATAGAGCCCCTTAATCTGTCCTATACTGAACAGGATCTTTCATCGATTATGGATGATGGCATTTCCGCTCTTGAAAAATGGAATAAAGAAGAGGTAATTATATGCATGGATATCTTCTGTGAGCTATTGAGATATGTGATCCTGCCAAAGCCATTTCAGATGGATAACTATATCTTTAAAGGCGTCATAACGGAAAAAACAGAAAAGACATATATCGGTCCTGTGTTGATATATGACGCTGTTCATAATCTTTTAAATTTTCTTGAAGAATCTTTTGAAAGTAAAGATAAGGAGAGTATTGCAGCCGCACTTGATGTTGCCGTGGGCCGGAAAAAACCTGATATTGAAGGAAAAGATGTATTTCGGGCTCTTAAAAACAAAATTACTCAAACCAAGTCTTGAATATAAAACATTAAATGAAAAAATCAAAGGAGGAAACAATGAAAAAGGCTATCGTCGCTATTATTTTTGTCATATGGGTTCATACTGGGTATGCAATGGATATTTCTGTGCCAGATTCCGCAACACAAAATGAATTCAAGGATTTTGTCAAAGAAGTGGGTTATGCATTGACATTCAATCCCATGGCACCGGCAGAACCGCTGAATATTACCGGATTTGATATCAGTTTGGAAGTGGTGGCAACGGATATCAGCGACAGCAAGGGATACTGGAAAACATTTATAGACGGAACAGATGTTGATACCTTTTTACCGGTGCCACGCCTTCATGTTCAAAAAGGGCTTCCCATGAACATCGATATCGGAGCCATCTATGCGTCTGTTCCGGATTCCAACATTAAGTTGTGGGGCATAGAAGCCAAATGGGCACTCCTTGAAGGAACAGTCGCCACTCCTGCATTGGCCCTGAGAGGAAGCTATAGCCAATTGTCCGGTGTGGATGATATTGACCTGAACACCATGTCTGCTGACATTCTTGTCAGTAAAGGACTTTTGATGTTCACACCATATGCCGGTGCATCCGTTATAAGGGTAAGTGGCAGCGAAAACAATCCTGATGTAGACCTGGATGATGAAAATGAACTACTATATAAGCTGTTGGGCGGTGTTCAATATTCACCCTTCCCGTTGTTGATTCTCAACCTGGAAGTATCATTTGGAGAGGTTATGCAGTATGGCATAAAAGGCGGGCTCAGATTTTAAAAAAAGTATAAGGCACATTAGCTATTCCATGCGTGTGGACAACAACGAAAAATTTTCACCAAGGCGGATTGAAAAGAAAACCTTGCTCCCTCGATCCAGTTTAAATTCAGGCAGCATGACTTTATTATTCATTCCGCCCTTGCCTGACACGTCGATCTGTATTTTATGATCTCCCGGTTCCAATGGCACCCTTAAAAGGGCGAGACTCCTTGGAAGGGTTTGCCAACATCTCGTATCTGCCTCTTCCATGGCAAAAAAAGCTATTCTTAAAAGCGCACCTACTGCAGCTCCGGCATCATCATCTACCTTTCTTGCAATCAATTCTTTTGCGGCAACCCTCGCCGTTTCCTTTATGATTACAGAAGCCCGTCTGTCTTCAAGAGAGGATTTCACCACCTCTCCGGCGTTGGTGACAACGGTCACCCCCTGGAGTTTCCTGAAAGACTCAAAAGGCTCAACCCAATTGAAATCACGTTCCACATCAAGATATTGCGGAAAAGAAAATCTATATGCAGGGGGGATAACAATGTCACCGGGCACTTTTTTTGGGATGCTTCCTGTCCCGATAAACACCACCAGCTCAGAAGAGGGATTTTCCTTTAGATAAGAAAGATAAGCCTCAGAAATCATTTTTTCATATATTAATGCATCATCAGAGAACCCAAGCCTCACCGCAAGTCTGTAAAGTTCAGGAGCTATAATTGATGCATCTGACAATGCTTCTGAAAGTTTTTTATACTCAATATAGGCACCATTTATTTCTCCCAGACTTTCAAAGCATAAGGCGATTAAGGCACGGGAAAAATAATCTTTTTTAAGCGGTTCCGGGAAATCATCATACATCTGAAGAGCTTGTTTTGCTTCGACAAGGGCCTCTTCATTTTGTCCAGTCAGCAGAAAATTCATCATCAGATACGTATGCACCCACAGTCTTTCGCTGTACTCTCCTTTATATTCCATGACCCATTCGGATGTAATCAAGGATGCGCTCTGTTTTGTTACACTGATGACATCCTGCTCGCGAATCAGTTCTGATGCTTTAAGAAGTGTTTCTATGCTCCCTTTGTAGTCTCCAACTTCATGGAGCGCCATACCTTTTTCCATAAATAGAAGGAGCTTGTTACGTTTTGGGATGCGATTTTCATCCTGCAATGTTTCCACTGCTTTTTGAACATCACCACGGTAGAATTGATTTCTCGCTTCTGTCAATGATTTTGTCGCACATCCTTGCAAGGCAACGGATACCCATAAGAGAATAATTGCAGGGATTGAGAAACAGCCGGATTGTTTTAAGGGCTTTATCATCTTAAACATTCAATCGAAAATAAAAAAGGGAGAAAGGACCCGCGCAGCAGGTTTATAAGCCTGTTGCGCGGATATGAGTGTCGCTTGTTCTACCAGCCAATAAACGGTTTGGATTCTTCCCTTATAATTTCCACGCTGTCCGCCCATTCGATCAGACTTGTTTCAATATCGGTGAGTTCAAGATTGAGACTGTAATATTTCACTTTTTTCTTTTTCAAACGAACCTGCTTGGATTGCTTTTTCTCGATAGAACGCAACGTGCCGGATATCATATATTTGGCACCGATCTGTTTGGCTTTTTTCACTCTGGATTCCTGTGTGACCACGCCGCTATTCTGATAATCGGTTTCCTTTGCGATGTCATCCCGCTGAAGCCCGTTTACAAATCGCGCCTTTCCGGAACTGATCAACTCTTTGCGGATATCATCTGTAATCCCGCTTGTACTGATATGTTCGCTCGTCCTGTTGGCCACATCATAAACGATAATGACAGGACGGTCAAACGTACCGACAAGAGGAGGTTTCGTCATTAAGGAATTCACAAGGTCTTTTACGATTTTATCTTTATCGGTAAAATCATACCCTGCATCATAATGAAGCTCCTCATCTTTGGTAACCGTCCTGGTGGTTGCGCTACATCCCAACGTATAGGCTAAAAACAGCATGGCAAACAGAAACAGCATGGATTTGATAAATACATTTTTCATCATCTATTTCCTCTTTTAAGGGTTATCTGATAATTTTTTTAAGGATACGTCTGGTTTTTCCTGTCTAAAATATTAAATGAATGATCCCTTTATACACGGTTTTTAAATATTGACAACATCTTGAATAAAACCATACATGTTAAGTGAGATCTGTAACACACTTTTTTTTAATTTTAAAGGAGCTCTTGTTGAAAATCAGACAAATAAAATTGTCAAAAATGGACACATTCTGCTATATCATCACGGATGAGGCAAACCAGACTGCAGCGGTGATCGATCCAGCCTTTGATACAGATAAAATTTTAAAAATCGTTTCCGATGACGGCAGTACAATTACCCATCTCATCAATACCCACTGTCATTCAGATCACACATCCGGAAATGCCGCCATCCTTTCAGCCACAAACGCCCAATTATGTATACACAAACAAGATGCCGACAACCTGTCAGGATTTCTTAATAAAACGTTTTCATTATTTTTAGGCGGCAAGGGATCGCCCAGGCCCGACATACTGCTTGAAGATGGGAATGAAATTTTGATCGGCAAAACCAAACTCCGGATCCTTCATACGCCCGGTCATACAAAAGGGGGCATATGTATTTATACCGATGGCAACGTTATTACCGGCGACACACTTTTTGTGGGTGCAGTGGGAAGGACAGACCTTCCAGGTGGATCATTTGAGAAACTTTATGCTTCTATCCATCAGAAAATCTATACGCTTCCGGATGAAACAATCGTCTGGCCCGGGCATGATTACGGTTCCACACCCCATTCAACTGTCGGTCAGGAAAGAAACACAAACCCGTTTACCCGATAAATAAGGAATTGAAAAATGAATAATGGCATCACGCGGGACAGAGCCCTTGAACTGGTCCATAAATACATTAAAAATGCGGGGACGATCAAGCATTCTCTGGCATCTGAAGCGGTGATGAAAGCGCTTGCCAATTACATTGGCGAAAACGAGCAAGCTTGGGGGCTTGCAGGTCTTTTACATGATATTGATATTGAAATTACGGAAGGCGAATTGAACAGGCATGGCATAGAATGAAAGAAAAGGCATTTGCCGCATCGGTCAACAGAGACAGAATCAGAGAATGCGAACTTATCCAGATACCCCTGCCCGAGTTTGCATCCTTATCCCTCAAAGCCATGCAATCCATCAGTGACGAACTGGGGCTTTAAAACCATATAACCTCAATCTTTTGTCATCCCCGGAATCGTATACGTTGAACAGGAGCCGCCGGAACAGGTTCGGGTCTGCTCTGACACGCCAGAACTTTTTCCGCCTCCCGGGGCATTGACATAATTCGTTGTGCTTAATACCCTTTCAAAAGACTGTTCACCGCATTTGGGACATTTTATTTCGTCGTCGTCTTTCTGACCCATCACTAATAGTTCGAAAAACTCTTCACATTTCAAACACTTAAATTCATAAATCGGCATATTATCCCTCCAGTGCCTTTAAAATTTACATACACTATTACCATCAGCCCGTATTTGTCAATATAAGCCTGATCTCCTGTCATTCCTCCCTTGACCCATGATATGTTTTCTGTTACTTAACAATCTTTCAATAGACTGTCATACGTATACCAAGTAAAAAACAATATATGAAAATCGCCGAGCGGACACTACCATCCAAAAAACGTTCAATAGGAATATGCCTGGGCGCATCAACTATTTCAGCAGTCCTCATTGAAATGCCTCAAAAAGAAAACCATACCGGGATACATACTGAAAACGGCAGGCCTCAAATGATTGATTGCGAGACCCAAACCCACAGTGGTGATCCTGAAAAAACGCTTTTCCGTGTTCTTGAAAAATTCAACCTTAACGATATTGATCATATCGCCGTAACAGGACGACGATTTCATAAATCCGTCAATCTTTCATCCATCCCTGAATCACAGGCCGTTGAGTTTGCCTATAAATTTCTGAAACCTCCGGATATAGACAGCCCTGCGATTGTATCTGCAGGCGGCGAAACATTCATGGCCTATGCATTGAATAAAAAAGGCGAAATATCAAACGTCCTTACCGGCAACAAATGCGCATCTGGTACCGGAGAATTTTTTCTTCAGCAATTGAAACGCATGAATATTTCAGTTCATGAACTTGGCGCCTTTACAGGTTCAACTTCCCCCTACCATGTTTCCGGAAGATGTTCCGTATTCTGCAAGTCAGATTGCACCCATGCAACCAATAAAGGGGTTCCCAAAAAAGACGTGACCTATGGCCTTTGTATCATGATGGCCAACAAGATACTTGAATTACTGAAAAAGGTTAATCTGAAAAACATTATGATTACCGGGGGTACAACCTTAAATCCCATTATGGTGAATATTCTCAAAAAAAATATTCCCGGCCTGATCATACCCGATGAAGCACCTTATTTTGAAGCCTCAGGCGCAGCCCTTTGGGCGCTTCATAACCGTTCCCGGCCCTTTCCCGGTTTTTCCAGGCTGATTCATTCAGACCGGAAAAGCTCTTTTGGCACGCATCCTCCCTTGCGCGATTATAAGCATCTGGTTACTTTTAAAACCCTCTGTGAAGGTCTGATAAAACCTGGTGACACATGTATCCTTGGCCTTGACGTGGGATCAACCACAACCAAAGCCGTTCTTTTACGGGACACCGACCAGGCAATCCTGGCATCCATATATCTCCGAACCAACGGAGACCCTGTGGGTGCATCAAGGGATTGCTATCGATCCATACGGGCACAGATCGCGCAAACAACTGATCCTTCTTCGATCCGGATCAGCGGATTGGGTGTGTGCGGTTCAGGCCGGCAAATTGCAGGCCTGCATGCCATGACAGACGGCATCATCAATGAAATTATCGCCCACGCCACCGCTGCTGTTTTTTTTGATCCTCATGTGGACACGATTTTTGAAATCGGCGGGCAGGATGCAAAATACACCTATATCACAAACGGCGTGCCCTCGGATTATGCGATGAATGAGGCTTGTTCGGCAGGCACCGGCTCATTCCTTGAAGAATCGGCTTATGAAACATTAAACATTCCCATGCAGGATATCACTGAAATTGCTTTAAAAGCCGACAATCCTCCCAATTTTAACGACCAATGTGCGGCATTTATATCATCAGACATAAAAACAGCCATTCACGAAGGCATACATCCCAAAGATATTGTGGCAGGCCTGGTCTACTCCATCTGCATGAATTACAGCAACCGGGTAAAAGGAAACCGGATGGTGGGGAAAAAAATCTTCATGCAGGGCGGTGTCTGCTATAATAAAGCGGTTCCCCTTGCAATGGCCGGACTTATCGGAAGACCTATTGTTGTTCCCCCGGAACCCGGACTCATGGGGGCTTTTGGTGTTGCGCTGGCCGTCAGGGAACGCATTCAAAAAGGCATCATTCAAGAAAAATCATTTCATCTCAATGTACTGGCAGACCGTACGGTGACTTATAAGAAACCGTTCACATGCAAAGGTGGCAAAGAAAAATGCGACCGGAAATGCACGATTTCTGCCATTCAGCTTGATGGGAAGATCTATCCTTTTGGTGGAGCATGCAACCGTTACTACAACCTTCATCACGACATCCATCATGACATGTCAAAACTTGACCTGGTAAAAACCCGACAAACCATTATTTTTAAAGAGATATCAAACAATACGTCTGAAAGGGACAAAAAAAAGCCCTCGATTGGTATCAACAGAAGCTTTCTGGTCAATACCTACTATCCCCTTTATGCCACCTTTTTTTCAGAATTGGGGATAAATCCCGTGATGCCGGAGCTCCCCTCCCAAAAGGGAATCGATATGAAAGATGCGGCTTTTTGTTTCCCTGCCGAGCTGGCACATGGTTTTTTTCATACACTGATAACGATGAAAGCGCCTCCGGAATATATTTTTCTTCCCCATTTCAAAGCAGTGCCCAATAAAAGTGACGAAGTCGGATCCCAGGTCTGTCCCTTTGTCCAGGGCGAAACCTTTTACCTGCGCCAGACATTTAAAAAAGAACTCCATCAACTGGAAAAAAAGGGGGCACGACTTTTAACACCACTGATCGATCTAAGCGAAGGGATCGCTGCCGCACGCACGCCTCTGATCACGACTGCCATCCAAATGGGACTCGACCAGACAAAAGCGGAACAGGCATTTGACATCGCGCTTTCAAGACAGACGGCATGCTCGAAGGAAATGATGGAAAGAGGCCGGAAAACGATTGCCGAGCTTGAAAAAAACAAGAATGCTGTGGGCATTGTTGTTTTCAGCCGTTCCTATAATGGATTTGCAGAAGAGGCACACATGGGGATACCAAACAAATTCGCCTCCAGAGGTGTTTTTGTCATTCCCTTTGATTTTCTTTTGTTTGCCACATCAACCTCCAAAAGGCACATGTACTGGGGAATGGGCCAGAGAATTCTCATGGCTGCAAAAACTGTCAAAAATCATCCCCAGCTCTTTGGCACATATATCACTAACTTTTCATGTGGGCCGGATTCATTTTTAATTGGCTATTTCAGAGACATCATGGGGACAAAGCCGTCTCTCACTCTTGAGCTGGACAGCCATACGGCAGACGCCGGAATTGAAACCCGAATTGAAGCATTCCTTGATATTGTATCCGCTTTTCGCCGAATTCATTCAGAGAAGGCAGAATGTGCTCCCAAAGCCACGTTTACGCCGGCACAATTGATTTCAAACAATGGGACGCTACAGATTATCACATCATCAAAAGAAACGCTGCCGCTCACTCACAAAAAAGTGAAGATACTGATTCCTTCCATGGGAAAACTCACTTCTGAAGCAATGGCCGCCGTACTCAGATCTGCTGGCTTCCGGACAATAAGCCATCCCCCATCCAATGAATCGATTCTGAAACTGGGTCAGGCGCATACATCCTGCAAGGAATGTCTTCCCCTGATTCTTACAACCGGTACTCTTTTGAACTACATCGCTCGTGAAAAAAAAGAGGACGATGTGCTGGTATATTTTATGCCCACAGCATCTGGTCCCTGTCGGTTTGGTCAGTATTCGGTTTTCATAGAAGATTTAATCAAACGGCAGAAAATTCAAAATGTGGCGCTTCTCTCGCCCACTGCTGAAAACGGCTATGCCGGTATTGGCAGCAAAATACTCTTGAGGGGGTGGTGGGGCACAATTATCTCCGATTCCATGGAGGATATCCGCTCCATGCTCCTTGCAAATGCTGTTGATACCCAATACGCCATGAACCGGTTTGAAAACGAATGGGAACAGATTCTTCACGCACTCGAAATAGGCATATTTTCAAAGATAGAAACCCAGTTGAAAAAGTCTTTAAAAAAAATCCGTGCCATTCCCATGAAACAGTCACCCAGGGACGTACCAGCCATTTTTCTTGCCGGGGAAATTTTTGTGAGAAGAGACCCGCTGGCGAGAAGACATATTACCGAATATCTCGCTGGAAACGGATTTGCAGTTGTGTGCTCACCTGTCATTGAATGGATTAAATACACAGACTATCTTGTTGATCAGGGACTTTCGATCATTTCTTCCACGTCAAAAATAGAAAAAATGAAATTTAAAATTAAGAACAGGCTTATGCTTTATTATGAGAAACGTCTCAAAGCCGTCCTTGAAGAATCCGGCCTGATTCATGCGGCTCCGGTTGACATCAAAAAAATAATGGACCATGGCAAACCGTTTATTTCAGAAGAACTGATCGGGGAAGCCATTTTAACCGTAGGAAGTTCCCTTGCCGAAGTTGCGTCCATGACCTGCGGCGTCATTGCCATAGGTCCCTTTGGATGCATGCCAAACCGGCTTTCAGAAGCTATTTTGAATCAGGTGATGAATCGTCAGTGCAAACTGGATGCGACCCCCAAAAACGGTAATGGCAAGCTTAAAAAAATACTTGAAGATATCGATGATCTGCCTTTTCTGGCAATTGAAAGTGATGGGTCGCCCTTCCCACAGCTCATCAATACCAAACTCGAAACACTCATGATACGGGCAGAACGGCTGCACCGGAAAATGCGTGATGTCAAATCATAATGATCAATACGTTAACCCCGAAAACCTGACTGTTCGCTTCAATAGATTGTCACCATCGGTAAAATCCACAGTAGCCGGAAGGTACAGAAACCATGCTATATGCCAGTAGTATCCCATATATTCCCCTTTGTCCGGAATGCCGTTGGCATTTTCATCAAGGATGGTAAGGACATACACATCGTCTATCAGGTCCGCCACGGTGATGTCTTCAAATATGGCCGGTAGAATGTTTACCGAATAAGCGTTATCCTCGTTAACCGTGATTGACTCCATTCCGATCACATAATCGATATCGATCGTCAAATCCAGACTTATCAAATCACTGCCGTTGTTCAGTCCGTTTTTCTGAAGCATCACTACAATGACCTGATCTCCGGGGTCCAGTTTATCGCCATCCCCGTTATCATCCATTGCCTTTGGCAGGTCCCCGTCTTCAAGCGCAAAGGAAACGGTTGCATGATGATCATACATTTTTTTGTTCAACCTGAATTCATATCCCTCATTCGGGGTTACGATGTTCACTCCCTCCTTTAACGTTACGGAGATAATGAATTGCTCTCTATTGAGGTAGAATCCCGCATAATCTCCTGCTGTGGGATTTGGAAAACCAGCCGCATAATCTTTATCCCAGAGGCCAAGAACCATAACCTGATCTCCCGGAATCAAATCCGTGCCTGAAAGATCAATATGAAATTCGGTTTCACCAGCCGGGAGCTTTTGAAAGGCCTTTATGGCTGTTAGGGAATCTTCAAAGATCGCGTTTGTATCATTTGCATCTGCAATGATGATGAAAACGGGTTTTGAATATTCTGTATACCCGGAAGGTGCCTCAAATATCCCCCCTATCGCCATGTCATACCCGGATGGGGCGGGAACATCAAACACCATTTCGATATCCACACCTGTCTTTATTCCCTCTGTCACTGTGATTAAAATCGGCATATCGTCCGAATCCGCAGGATAACCTATTTTATCTTCGGCATCGGGCTGGCCGTTTCCATTCCTGTCAAGAACGGCAAAAATATACACGTCTTTAATCGGGACATTCATTCCATAGGGAATAATTTTCAAAGAATAATCAAGTGGTGACGATGTTTTTTGATATTCCTGATAACCGATAACCTTATCAAAATCAATGTCATTGAAATCAAGAGAATTCAATTCACCTGCATAGGCAATCATCAATATAGGCCCCGTGTCATCCCCGTTTATTGTTCCCTGGATCTCTGCCTCAAAGGAAAACACGTCCCGGTTCAAGTCGATTACAATCCCTTCGTTTTTACCTTCCTTCAATTCATATGTCATGCTGAACGCTTCAGTATCAATATACAACCCCACCAGATCGCCTTCGGTAGGATTCGGAAATCCGCCCTGTTTGTCTTTATCCTTTAAGGCAATGAGCATTACCTCATCTCCGGGCTTGAGACCGGAACCGGACAGATTGATATCAAAATTCGTCGCGCCATCAGGCACTTTTTCAAAAAATTTGATTGATGACACCGGATCATCAATCATTGCCGCGGGATTATCACTCTGGGCAACAATAATATAAGACGGGGCATTGTCCGAATCGGAAAAAACAAGTTCTCCCTGGATGGAGATATCATACCCGGACGGTTCGGCAATTTCCATCACAAGCTCTATATCAATCCCTTCAAGAATACCCGCTTCAATAGTAACGGGTGTTGGCATTTTATCAGATGCTGTCGAATGATATCCGATCAGATCTCCTGCATCGGGTTTTCCATTCCCATTCTTATCCAGCAAGGCAAAAATAGTGACATCCTCAACAGGTACATTTAGTCCATAGGGAAGCACATGCATCACATAATCAAGTGGCCGACTCTCTTTCTGAAATTTTTGATACGCAATGACCCGGTCATAATCGAGTTTATCAAAATCAAATGAATCAATGTCTCCGGCGTAGGCAATAATAATCAATTCTCCATTTTCTTTACCTTTCACCCGCCCCTTGACTTCAGCCTCAAAAGAAAAGACTTCCCGGTTAATATTGATTTCAATCCCCTCATTGACACCATCCTCAAGCACATAGGTTAGGGCCATATCTTCCGTATTCATATAAAATCCGATGTAGTCTTCTTCAAACGGTTCAGGGAACCCGCTTACATGATCCTTATCCCACAGGGCAATGATCATGATTTCATCCCCTGGAACAAGTCCGGTATCAGACAAATCGATATCAAAAGATGTTTCACCTTCCGGAATCTTCTCAAAATATTTTATTTTTGACACAGGGTCCTCAAGCAAATCATCTGGATTATCTGTCTGGGCAATAATTATATAGCAAGGGTCCGGAATACCTGTTGCCGCTTCCGGCAGGATGAGATCGCCTTTAAGAGAAATAGTGTATCCGGAAGGATCCGCCACATCCATGGCATATTTGATTTCGAGCCCGCTAATTTCACCTTCATCAATCGTCAACCGTGTAGGATAATCGTCCTCTGGAGCGCTGTAAAACCCGATTTTGTCCCCACCGTCTGCTTCGCCGTTTCCATTTACATCGAGAAGGGCAAAGATATAGGTATTATAGATGGGCACATTGAATCCATACGGTATGATCTTCATATCAAATTCTACCGGTTCCTCTCCTTTTTCAATATAATCATAACCGACGACTGCATTATAATCGATATCGGAAAAATCAGATGAATTCAGTTCACCGGCATAAGCGATAATCGTCAGATCTCCGGGTTGGTTATCATTGACCGTCCCTTTGACCCTGGCATCAAATGAGTAAACCTTTCTGTTCAGTTCAATATGGATACCATCGTTCTCGCCTTTATGAAGCACATACGTTGCAGACATTTTATCTTCATCAATATAAAATCCAGCCACATCGTTAAGGGTAGGATAAGGCATTCCATGCGCAAAATCATTATCTGCAAAGGCAAATATAGAGACTTTATCTCCGACCTTGATATCTTTTTCAGTGAGATCAATCCGGAATGAATATGTGGATAAATCAACAGAAATCATGGCAATGACATAATCCGTTGGATTTTCCTCGATCAAATCCATATCATCGCCTTTTGCGACCAGCAAAGCTATAGGCACATCGGGATTTTTTGTCACATTTCCTGCATCGATTGTACCAGATAGAAAAATTTCGGTTTTTTGAGGGGGGCCTGAGCACGCAGAGATAAACAGATATAAAAGGATCACCATATAAGCTTTAAAATTAATAGTCATAACGAACCCCCAACATGATGACATCCTTTTTTCGAAAATTATATAAAACATTATCCATTTCATAACTGGATGTCCCGCTTCCTGAAATATCCGCATAAGATAAATGCAGGGTAATACCGTTTTGAAAATCGTAATCCACAGAAGGCCAGAAAATAAATCCCTTGCTGGCAAATTCATAAAGGCCTGATAGTGATACTTTTATCCTGTCATCAAAATAGCTGTCGTCCAGCCTTAAAGCAATAAGGTTTCCTAAAAATGAGGGTACAATATCATCATCAAAATATTTGGAAAGGGCCAGTTCCACGGTTAACACAGTATACCCGTCATGACCTTCTATTATTTTATCCAGCGGAACAAAATAATTAAACCCTGCAGATAAGGCCAAATATTGCGATTTTTTGGTTTTAAAAGGGAAATACATATGTTCGGCGTCTGTTAAATCCTGGTCAACGACCCCACATTTATCAAAATAATAGGCGGTTTCACATTGAATGACCACGTCACCAAAATTTTTTGAAAAATCAAAACCAACGGCACTGGCGACACTATACTCAGGCTGAACCGTTAATAAGAACGCACCATTGGGCACGGGGGCGTCAATACGCTCCGGAACAAGAACGGCTTCCCTGTCCGGACCATGGTAACCACTGATTGAAATATCCATACCATTTCTGCTTGTTGAAAGCCTGGCCCCTATCCCTGCATTCTCCGGATCTATTTCAAGTTCTCCGGATTGTTTGATTACAAAATCCATTGGCGTTTTTCCAAAATCGACATCCCAATACGAATCTTTCGAAGGAAAAACCGAAGCCACATGGACAGGAGAAAAAACAACTTCAAAGGTATACTCCTCCAGAAACAACATTCCTGAAACAGAAGGAATGCCGATTGTGATTTCATCTTCTCCCTTGAAGATCAATTCTCTCATGTCCATGGGATTGAAATAGGATGTGGGATTTGTGAGATCTGCCGTTCCCCAGCGGAATATCTGATTTCCGACCCGCAGTCTGTAATTCTCCTTGCCATAGTTTAAATACAATTCATTCAGGCATATTTCAACATTTTCAGATGTCATCCTTCCGTTTCGGCTGATATCACTTTCATCCGAATAAAAATAATCCTGAGCGAGCTCATCACTGAATGCTGAGGAAACCAGGTAGAAATTCATTGTTGAAAAAAAATAAATATCAGAGAAACCGTATCGGACCTGAAGCTTGTTTCTAATTTCGTTTTTTACATTTGCATCCTTCAAATACTGCTCAGTGTATGTATTGATAAAATTTTCAAATTCAATAAAACCGTTAATACTGAATTCCGGTGATTCAGCTTCTATTTCATCTTCATCTTTATCTTCTTCCCTTTCCTCAGATATGACCGCCATATCTGCTTCAGGCTTTTTCTTTAATGAACCGGGATCATACAAAACAATTCTGGCAACTGTTTTCTCAGCATGCTGAAAACGGATAGCAGCCTCTTTAGCATCATCCAGTGAATCATAAAATCCGACAAGAACCAGGTATGATTCGTCTCCCATCTCATTTTCCTGGTAATATAATTCCGACGCTATTCCTTTTATTTTAAGTTTTTCGATCAGATCAAAAGCCTTATCTTCATCCGGAAAAGAAGCCACCTGAACTGAAAATATCTTCTCTTTTAAAGAACTATCCGTGCCAGTGCCATCAGGTTCAACTGCATAAACGTTATCCACTGTTTCTATCCAAAAGAATTCCTGAAGGAAAAAACCAAATATGGATAGGATTAATAGATATAAAAGGGTCTTCGAAATTATCCGCACAAGCTTTATCACTTTTTTCCGTATCAAATGATTAATTGACATCCTGATTTTTGGTTTTTATGCTATAAATGATATCAACGTGTTACACCAAAGTCAATCCTGATAAAATAATATCGGTTAAGATATTAACACGATTTGTTATCGATGGATAAAAAAGCAAGCCACTTGCTTGGCAAACTTCAACGATATCAACTCTTTTTAGCGACTATTTGCTTATTATTCTTTTGACTGTTGGTAAAAGCGGAGCCTTATAGTGAACAGATATATCGATTTTATAATTAAAAACTACAAAACTGTTATTCTGACGATAATCCTCCTGGCCGTTGTATCAGGATATTTTATACCTGATCTGGAATTTAACAGTGCCGTTGATATTTATTTCGAAAAAGAAGACCCCAAGGTAAAAACCTACATGGAATTTCGTGATCTTTTTAAGAATGAAGAGATCGCCTTAATCACATTTAAGGACGAAAATCTATTTTCTGATGAGGGGATCAGCATAATTAGAAATATCTCCAAATCAGTCGCAAAAATAAATTTTGTTCAAAGGGTTATCAGCCTTACCGAATATCAGGACGCAGTATATATAAATGACAAACTGTCCTTCAATAATATTATTCCGGACAAGCATCTTGATGACCGGTCGCTTAAAAGCATCCGGGAGCGCATATTAAATAACAAGGATATTTTACAGCGGCTCATATCAGAAGATGGAAAAACCACGACCATATTGGTAGAACTGGAACATATCGCCCGTTCGAGCGATCAGATCCGGGTCGCAAAACATATAAGAATAGCCGCCATAAATGCATCGGGAAACAGCGTCCAGCTTCACTTTGCCGGACCGCCGTTTGCTCAGGAGGAGATCAACAAGCTATCATTAAAGGATCTATCCATCCTTTTACCATTAATGCTTTTCGTTGACCTCATCATTTTTATTATTTTTCTTGGCCGTATGGATTTTACAATCGCAGGTGGCGTGACACTTGTGTTAACTACAATAATAAGTGTCGGTTTTTTTGCCATGTCCGGTGAATATATCAACCAGATTACGTTGATCATGCCTACAGTACTTCTTGCGATTGCCATAACAGACGGGATTCATCTGATGATAAAATTCAAGGAGGAGGACACCTTGATGGGTTCCGACCACCCGGCGGCCACCAGAAATACGCTAAGGGCTATCTGGTTGCCATGCCTTTTCACCAGTTTGACAAAAGCGGTTGGTTTCATTTCGCTTGTTACAGCAACACTAAGACCTGTAAGAATACTATGTATTTTCACCGCGCTGAGTATTATGATCGCTTATGGAATGACAATATCCTTTTTACCGGCCCTCCTCATTGGATTTAAAAAAATTTCAGACACCTTCACTTCAAAAACTGTTCAGGGAAGAAAAATATTCTCCAAACCCCATCACAAACAAAATCAAATGACGAAATTCATCCTGAATATTGCACATATATCGACACATTATACACTCTCAACCATTATTGCCTTTGCACTTGTTTCACTCATTATAAGTTTCGGTATTCCCAAAATTCGATTTGAATCCTCATGGGACAAAATGTTTCCGGAAGACCAACCCTTTATGAAAGATCTGAGATTCATTGAAAAAAATATCGGCGGTTCTCATTCGAATGAGTTATATATAAAAGCAAAATCAAATGAATATGACTTTACACACCCAGAAAGCCTTAAGCGTATTGACGATATACAAACGTATTTGGTTAAAAAAGGCATTGCCTCCTCATCCGTTTCGATTGCCACTTATATCAGAAAAGTTGGGGAACACCTATTCTTACAATTTTACCGGCCTTGAATCCTTGTGGTGGGACAGGGATAAGAATCTGAAGGAAAGCTTTTTCGATAGCCTGGTTTTTGCCCTTGTCGTTATATCCTTTATGATGTTTTTCATATGCAAAGATATAAAACTCACCATACTGTCTATGATTCCGAATATATTCCCGTTGATTCTGACCATTGGAATGATGGGGTGGCTATCTATCCCCTTTGATTCAATGACGGTAATGATCGCATGCGTCACATTGGGGATCTCGGTAGATGATACGATCCATTACATTGTATGGCTGAAAAGAAGCATTTCGTCCGGAAAAAATCTGCAAACATCCATTTTAGAAACCCATAATAGGCACCACCGTTATCCTATTCATAGGCTTTTTTATTCTAAGCACGGCATCCTTTAGACCCTATCATGTATTTGGTTTGCTTTCAGCCTTTTCAATACTCATGGCGCTTGTTGCAGATTTGGTTTTGCTGCCGGCCTTAATATTACTTGTAAGACCCTTTGGATACAGTAAATAGTGCGTGTTCGGCCCCCCCTCTTTCCCCCGGTTTTTTGATGGCTATACACCAAAAAAAATCCAGGTGATGGTCCCTGTCAGCAGAGTGAACCCAAATCCGATAAGGTAGCGAACAGCCGCAAAACGCCAGCCCAGAAACGGTAATTCAAAAGGAAGTGTTGGCAAAGCCAGCATCATGGAACTTACAAATAATGTCACGGCAATATCAATGCCTACGCCTTGACGGTATAGCACATCTATTAATGGGAAAACCACATAGGGTCCACCAGGAACGATTATGCCGGTTAGTGTGGCGCGAATCAGTCCCAATATACCCGATTGAGGACCAAACCAGTTATGGATGGTATCATGGGGCAAAAGCGATGCGCCATAACCTGCAAGCACACAGGAGAATATCAGGAGTGCAACAATATTTCGCATGGGCTGGATCGACCTTTCAAACGGATAGAAGATATATGCTTTCCGAAAAAAAACTCGGCAATGATTCCCATAATGGGTGGCAAAACGAGAGTTAGGGAAAACCGTATCAATGTCAGATGGTATCCCATAAATCCAAACTCAAGAGGTAATCGGGCCAGGGACCACAAGTTTTTGGCTGCCACAAAAGAAACAAGGACGCCCAAGCCAGCCCCGGATTGTAAAAGTATTCCGGCCAAAGGGTAATAAAGATACGGTCCACCAGGAAAAAATGCTCCGGCAAGACAAGCGGTAGCAATACCTCTCCACCCTACTTCGCTCCCCAACCTTTTTGTAATCATATCATTGGAGATGAATTTTTTGACAGGCCAGGTAATCAGAAACCCTATGACTATCATGGGGATAATCGCCAATAAGGTTTTCCCTGCCTCAACAGAACTCGACCAGACCAATGCCTTTCCACCTGCCAGCCAGGCACTGCCGGCGATTATTGCGGTCACAATACAAACAATACTGATCAAGGAATTTTTTTGAACTATATTTGTAAAAGTCAACGTCTCTATCTTTTCTCAATCTTATGCAAATGCCATCATCCTTCCGACTGTTCATTTCCTTGAATGGAGAATCCTTCCTGAATTTGATTTTTCTTTAACTGATGAAAAAATTTCACGCGACTGATCAATGTGGAAACTGTAAAGAAAATGATACCAAACAAAACCAAATTGTACACAAAAGAGAATGGGAGAATGAGTGTGATACCGATCGCACCAAAAAGGAAAACACCATAATATTGCCCGATTGGATCATGGATGGGTTCATTTAATTGGGGTGTAAGGACAAACTGCGTGAACATGGCGATGATCACGACAATTGTCCAGAATGGATAGATACCGGTTATTACAAAAGCAATAAAACATGAAAGCGACAATATCAAATCTGCGGATGCATCAGAATAGGGTCCAAGCGATGCCGGCACACCTGACTTTCTGATCAGATACCCATCCAGGGCGTCTGTCGCCACCGCGCAGAGAAAAATCATCACCGACAATAATATTTTTCCAGAAGGAATCGTGTAAATCAATATTCCTGCTGCTATAATACGAAACCCGATAACAACCGAAATCATATTAGAGGCTATTCTGTTTTTATCCATGCGTGTTCCTTATAATTTTTCATTATTGCCTTCACTGTTTCTCCTTAACAGTAAATTGATTTTTACGTCATCTCTTTGCCAAAATAAAACGCTATTTAGATATATAAACATAATTTATCAACAACACACAGAAAACGAATACTAAACTATGGTATTATAAAATAATATATGGAAATATTTGGAAGACAGGCGTGATATGGGACAAATTTCAATCGGCGGTTCTTAAAATCTCCCGGGCATGGGCAAGGGTTGTATTGGTAATTTCCACTCCGCCCAGCATCCTTGCAATTTCCTCTACACGTTCCTTTTTATCCAGAGGATGAATGAGAGCAATGGTACGACCGTTCTTGACCTGTTTTGAAATCTTGTAGTGATTATGGCCGAACTTGGCAATCTGGGGAAGATGTGTGATGCAAATAATCTGGTGAAATCTGGCGAGGCGTGACATTTTCTGACCCAAAACCTCCGCAACCCCCCCGCCAATACCTGCATCAACCTCATCGAAAATAACCGTCCCCACATCATCATTTTCAGCAAGAATCGATTTCAGGGCAAGCACCACGCGCGACAGTTCTCCACCTGAAGCAATGGCGGCAAGATGTTTTATCTCTTCCCCCACATTGGGCGCTATCATAAAACGGGCAACGTCCAGTCCTGTGTCTGTAAGCAGCTGATTATTGGTCTGAAGAAAAGGGGATACATGTTTTTCAACCTGAATTGAATCAAAATCTACTTGAAACAGTGTGTCCTTCATTTCAAGGGCGGATAGTTCCTTTTCAATTTTTTTGGAAAGACCAAGGGCTGCCTGTTTCCGCTTTTCAGAAAGCGCTCCAGCCAATTCAGATAATCTTTTATGGCACGTCATCAAATCCTGTTTGGTTTCTTCGATGGATTCGGAAATATTTTCAAATTCTTCCAGCCGGATACAGATATCATTATATTGATTTATCACATCTTGAAGCGTCCCCTGCTTTCCCCCATATTTTCGTTTGAGTTTATTCAGCATATCGAGTCGCGACTCGACATCGTCAAGCCGGCCTGTATCCATCTGAATATCTTCAATATAATGGCGAAGGGCATCTGAAATATCTTCAATTCGATAGACCACATCATCAAGGGATGCCGCATGCAGGGCCAATGTGGCATCGATCTCTCCTGCCCGGTCTATCATTTTCTTGATTTCAGAAATCTTCTCAATAACCGACCCATCTCCCCGGTAAAGGGTTTCAATACTCGTGTTCACTGTCTGATATAAAAATTCGCTATGTTTCAACCTTGATTTTTCATTTTCAAGCGCGTCATCTTCCCCGTCTTTGATAGCCGCACTCAAAATTTCCTGCTTTTGAAACTCAATCAGATCCGTCTGTTCAGTCTGATGCTTTTGGCTGTCTTCGAGCACTTTTAGCTTTCGGATTAAGGGTTGGATATCCTGGAAGCAGGTTTTTACATGCTCACGAAGTGACATCAGTTTTCCATACTGATCCAGAATCAGAAGATGATTATCTTCCCTGAGCAGTCCCTGATGGGCATGCTGGCCTGAAATACTGACAAGATTTTCTGTTATGGAAGTTAAAATCTGAATTGTGGCAATGCTGCCATTGATATATATCCGGTGACGGTCATTTGAGGCGATAATCCTTTTGATAAGAAGGCCGTCCTTGGGATCATACCCTGTCTCCTTCATTAACCGGAATGCCTGGCTTTCGGCAGTAATATCAAACAGCGCTTCCAATTCAGCAAATTCAGCACCTTTACGAATGAGCCGGGAGGAGGCCCTGCTGCCAAGAAGGAGGTTGATTGCATTAATGATGATTGATTTTCCGGCACCGGTTTCACCGCTCAGAATAGTCAACCCCTCTGAAAAACGAATCTTCAGGTCATCAATAATGGCAAAATTCTTTATAGACAGTTCGCAAAGCATAAATAAAAATGGTGATCATCCGTGCCCAAATGGGTTGAAATTATCCCCTGTGTAGCCGTACCCTGCCATCGGCGTGTTTTCGATGACGTTGTTTGCCCTGCTCAACCTGTCTGATATTCTTCAAATACCCGTCAACAAGAACTTTCGAATCGAGATGAAGCACTTCTGCGTAGGATTTTAAAAAATTTTTGAGATAAATGGGTGAGGGAAGCTGATCCACCTGATCTCCTTCAATGGATTTCAAAATGGACACACTGATACGTTCAATTTCAAATATTTCTTCTAGTTCAATACCAATCTTTTCCCTTAATTCCTTGATGTCATTACCTGATATAGTCTCCTTGGAAAGGATGGTATTTGAAATTTCCTTTATCTGATCATCATCGATTTTTGTTCTCACTTTTTCAACAAATGTATTTACATTAATCGATTTACTTCGATCAAAAATAGCGATTGGCTTTTTCTTTCTTGAGGCCTGAATCGAATCAACGTCAATACCTTCCTTTTTTTGAAGCATCTCGTCATACTCGGCCTTTTTATTTTCGTCAATCAAGGTATAAAAAGCGTGATCAATCGTTTTTAAAATTTCCTCTCTTTCATCTTCAGAAAAAAAAGAATAGGTAATCAGCGAATCCTCACTGTAAGTTGAGACCGCATTCTGGTATGCATTTCTGATCTCAAACAAGGTTGAGGTAATGGGAATATCAAGAATTTCGTAGTAATTAAATTGATTAAACTGTTTCATAGCAATCTTCTGTAACCCGAACAGTGCTTTGTTCAACACCGGTTAATTTTTTTGCAATATTCAGTAAATCAATTGCTGTCAAGGTGTACGCATACTTTTCCATGTATACGGTTCTTGCAACTACTGAATTGTGAACCCTTTCATCATAGCTGATGTTGCCAAGAAATTGAAAGCGCGAATAAAAATGTCTGTTACATGTTTTTTCAATTTTAAAGCCAATGGTTTTATCCACGGATTTTCGAAACTGATTAATGACAAATTTAAATTCAAGTTTATCCAACTGGCTTTTCAGCTTTTCTCCTTTTTGAGGATTTTCCCTGATCACTGAATGAACGATATCATATGCCTTGATCACTGCGTTTTTCGAACCGTTTGACAGTTCCAGAACAATGGCATTAAAAGCCCTTTGCTTCAGGAGATGCTGTAATTTCCTCAAATACACCGCATTGATAAACCGGAATGTATTTTCGATGGATGTGGGTTCCGGAATACAGACAAACATTCCCTTATCCGATGACAGGAAAAAATCAATCGTATTATAGTTGGTGCCGGCCCCAAGATCCAGAAGAACAAAATCAAATGGCAGTTTCTGAATGGCATTGATGATTTTCAGTTTCTGGGCGGAAAAAAGATTCGATATGCCCAGTTGGGAATTGAATGAGTTGATAATAAAAAGATTATTAACAGCTGTGGGTTCAGCTGTTTCTTCCAGCGTCTTGCAATCCTGATTTAAAAATCTGTTGATCCCGTTTTTGGACTTGTTCAGGCCAAAAAATGTATGCAGATTGGAACCACCCAGATCAAGATCGACAATTGCCACAGAGTACCCCTGATTTGCCAGCAAAACCCCCAGGTTGGCAGTCACAAAACTCTTCCCGACTCCTCCTTTGCCGCCACCAATAGGATATATTAAGGCCATGGCTGATCTCCATTACAGTTAGAGCGTTCTTTTGATATCAAAACGATAACATGCCTGTTACGACCTAACAAAAACATGAGAACAATTCAACTTTTCAAGATAAAATACTAGATGATGTGGTAACTTCAAATAAATGTCTATATATCGAGGTGCCCAATTTGTCCAATATAAAATGAAATTCTTGTCATTTTTTTTACACCAACGAACAAAGTTTAAAAAAAATCCCTGTCAATCAGGTTCTGACACGCTTTTACAAAAAGGACCAAGGATTCTTTATCCGCCCAGGTAGGCTTTTTTAACATTTTCATTTGCCAGCAGATTTAAGCCTGTATCGGAAAGCACTATCCGGCCGTTTTCCATCACATACCCCCTATGGGCAACCTTGAGTGCAAAATTGGCATTCTGCTCTACAAGAAAAATAGTTGTATTATCCTCAAGATTGACCTTTTTTATAATATCAAAAATCCGACGGGTAACGATAGGGGCAAGCCCCAGGGAAGGTTCATCCAGCAAAAGAAGCCGAGGTCTTGCCATTAACGCTCTTGAAATGGCCAACATTTGCTGTTCGCCACCGCTTAATGTGCCGCCAGCCTGATGACGCCTTTGGGCAAGTATAGGAAACAGATCGAAAATATGCCCCATATCTTTTTTGACAGCTCTTTTATCCTTTCTTAAAAAAGCCCCCATATCCAGGTTTTCCATAACTGTCAGATAAGGAAAAATGCGGCGTCCTTCAGGAACCTGAGAAATACCCATAGCCACAATATCGTGAGGGGCTTTACCTGTCACGGACTTGCCGTCAAATATGATATCTCCTGAGCGGGGAGGCACAATACCACTTACTGAAAGAAGGGTCGTCGACTTGCCCGCGCCATTGGCACCAATCAGTGTGATAATCTCCCCTTCACGGATATCAATATTGACATCTTTCAACACCTGAATGTTGCCATAAAAGGTCTGAACATTTTTCAGTTCAAGCATCCGGGTCCTCCCCCAGATACGCCTTGATGACAGCCGGATTCCTTTGTATTTCCAGAGGATTTCCCCGGGCGATTTTCTTCCCGTAGTCCACCACATAAATCCGGTCCGAAATACGCATCACCAGCTTCATATCATGCTCAATCAGCAGAATGGAAATATTTTCCGTATCACGGATATTCACGATCAATTCGTCCAGTTCCTGGGTTTCCTTTTGATTCATGCCTGCGGCAGGTTCATCCAGAAGGAGCAAAAACGGTTCTGTTGCAAGGGCTCTGGCAATCTCAAGCCGTCTCTGGGCACCATACGGAAGATTCATGGCCAGCTCATTGACGAAGCGGTCCAATCCGATTTTTTCCAGAATCTTATAACTGTCTGAAACAACCTTTTCTTCTTCCAAACGTGTTCTTCTGTCCCGAAAAATAGCGCCCAGAATGCCTGATGATGTACGGCAATGCCGTCCGATCATCACATTTTCAAGGACGGTCATATTCTGGAACAGGCGAATATTCTGAAATGTTCGGGCAATCCCTTTCTGGGTCACCCGATTGGGCTTTAAGCCGTTCAGGCGTTCTCGTCTGCCATTGACAGATAAAAATATATCCCCGGCTGAAGGTGTATAAATACCTGTAATACAATTAAAAAATGTTGTTTTCCCTGCACCGTTCGGACCGATGAGTGCCACAATCTCACTGGGCATGACACGTAAGTTTAACTGATCAATGGCCCTCAAGCCTCCAAAATCCATTGTCAGGCTATTGACTTCCAGCACCGGTTCCATAAAAAATTTCTTATTCTTTTGAAAATGTATACGTTCGTCTCACATTCCGGATAATCCCCTCAGGCCGAAACACCATCATCGATACGAGCATGATTCCGAAAATGAGCATCCGGTACTCTGAAAATGCCCTTAAATATTCGGGCAGAAGTGTAAGAACAAGAGCACCTGATATGACACCTAAAATGGACCCCATACCGCCCAGCACCACTATGCAAAGAATAATAACCGATTCCCATATGGTAAAACTCGCCGGATTGATGAAGGTGGTTTTGGCAGCAAAAACGACGCCCCCCATACCCGCCCAGGTTGCCCCAAGAGCAAAGGCGGTTAGTTTCGTCCGGGTCCGGTCTATTCCCATGGCCTGGCAGGCGATTTCATCTTCACGCAATGCAATCCAGGCTCTGCCAATTCTGGAATTCTGGAGTCTGTTCACCACAAAAATGGTAAAAAGAACAAGGCCGATCATCACAAAATAGGTAAAAATCGTATTTTGCGTGAGCGTCATATCAATACCCAAAAGAGAGGGTCTGGGTATGTTGGCAATGCCGCTTGGCCCATGAGAAAATTCTCCCCAGTTTTCAAGAACCAGACGAATAATTTCCCCGAATCCCAAGGTGACAATTGCCAGATAATCGCCTCTCAACCTCAGAACAGGATACCCCAAAAGAATACCTGCCAAAGCGGCTAAAATTGCTGCTATTGGCAAGGTGGTCCAGAACCCCAGTCCGAAATGAAAGTTCAGTAAACCATAGGAATAGGCGCCAACCGCATAAAACGCGACGTATCCCAGATCAAGAAGACCAGCCAAGCCTACAACGATATTCAATCCCAGGCCTAACATCACATAAATCAAGGCTGTAATCATGATATTGGCCTGGTACATGGAAAACAGGAACGGAAAAGAAATGACAAATCCGATCAATATGAAAAGCGCAGGGTAAAAGAATCGCTTATCTGAAAAAGCTTTCTGAAAAGATGTCATATTTCCGGGGCTTGCAGCATTAATCCGCTGGCTTTTTTCCTTTACAGAAAGAAGATACCGCCAAAGAGCGGACCCCAAAAACGTGCTGACACCCACAATGGCCATATTGTACCATCGCCATTCAATCACATTTTCAACCGTATTTACCCGGATCACCAAAATAGGAAATGTTAAAAACATGAACCAGGCACTGATCTGAAACGATTTTTTAAGTTCGCCACGCACATTCATAAAGATACCACTCATACTTTCTGGGTTTCAGAACGCCCAAGGATGCCCGATGGCCTGAATATCAGAATAAGCACAAGAAAAAGGAAGGCAAATACATCTTCATAATCACTCGAAATATATCCTGTAAAAAACGATTCTGTCCACCCCAGGACAAGGCTCCCCAGAACTGCCCCCGGAATGCTCCCGATTCCGCCGAGAACAGCTGCCACAAATGCTTTGATGCCCGCAATGAATCCAATATAAAAATTGATCTGACCCACGTGAGACGCAATAAGCACACCACCAATGGCAGCTGTTGCCGATCCCACAACAAATGTTACCGAAATCACCCGGTTAATATCCACCCCCACAAGAGCAGCCATGATCCTATCCTGAGCCGTGGCCCTCATTGCCTTTCCAATGATGGTAAATTTAATCATAACTGTTAACAGAATCATCACGGAAACTGTTGTGGCAAGAATTGCTATTTCCTGGGAGCTTATGATATGCGCATACGGTTCCCAGAAATCAAAATCCGGAATCAAGCTGGGAAATGGCAGAAAGTCTGGTGTCTGGGCCAGAAGCACATAATTCTGCAAAAAAAGGGACATGCCAATCGCACTGATCAGTGCGGAAAGGCGAGGGGCGTTACGAAGCGGTTTATAAGCTATTTTTTCAATGGCAAACCCATAGGCACATGAATAGATAATCGCTGCCACCATTGCTAAAATGGCAACAGCAACATGGTTCATACCTGCATAATTAAGCACGCTTGCAACGATCAGTGCCGTAAACGCGCCGATCATATATATTTCACCATGGGCAAAGTTGATAAGTTCAATAATCCCATATACCATGGTATAGCCAAGGGCGATCAATGCATAAATGCTGCCGCGTGTAAGTCCGCCCAGAAGAAGCTCTAAAAAGTATTCCCAGTCCATAAAATGCACGGATATATTTTTGGGGTAAAAAATGGGGGCAGGTTATCCCTGTCCCCAATCATTGCAGCCATGTCTCTTATTTTACTTCTGCATATTTACCGTCTTTAACCTGATAAACGGAAAAACCTGCGCCTATGGCATCGCCACGTTCATCGAACTTGATTTTCCCAATGGGAGTTTCAACCCATTCCGTTTTCAGCGCTTTTGAGACAGCAGCATAATCGGTGGAGCCTGCTTTTTCAATGGCATTTAAAATAGCCAGCACAGCTGAATAGGCATTTTCATAAAATGCACCGGGGTCTGATTTGAATTCTTCTTTGTGGGCATTAACCGCCTTGATGTTCAAAGGATTTTTCGAAGAATCCTTGGGGCCGGAGGCATAAACGCCCTGTGCATACTCACCGGCAACCTTGATAAAGGTATCATCTTTTACACCATCATCTGAAATAAAAATGGTATCCATCCTTTTTTTACGCATCTGGGTCACAATTTTTGAGGCTTCCGGATGGTAACCGCCAAATATAACCGCCTGGGCATCCGATCGTTTGATTTTCTGTACAACCGCTGAATAATCCACTGCACCGGGAGTGATTCCTTCGTACAATACCACTTCTGCCTTGCCTGATTCTTCAAGAAATTTTTTGGCGAACTCGGCAAATCCTTTTCCATAATCCCCTTTATCGTGAATAACGGCAATTTTGTTCAGTTTCAATACATTCAGTGCAAAATCCACATCTAGCTTGGCCTGTGCATCATCTGATGCAATTGTCCTGTAAAAATTAGGGTAATCGCCACTTTGAGTCAGTGCCGGATTGGTTGCCGAAGGTGACATGCAGATGATATTTGAATCCTTATAAATGCCCAGAGCCGCTTTTGTGGCACCGCTGCAGATATGTCCCATGACGACATTCACACCTTGTGAAACCAGCTTGGTTGCTGTGTTGGTCGCAATCTCAGGCTTGCATGCATCATCTTCAACCAGAAGCTCCACCTGTTTCCCCAGAACACCACCATTGGCATTGATTTCTTTGACCACGAGTTTAGCGGCATTGACACTGGGAATACCGTAAGACGCAAGGTCTCCACTATGGGCACCTGCCACACCAAGCTTGATGGTGCCATCTTCCGCCCACGACATACTTCCTGAAAACATAAAAATCGCTGCCATGAACGCCAAGACCATGCCTTTAATCCATTTCTTTGATTGTTTCATACATTTTCCTCCCCAATTAATATGCGTTATAAAAAAATAATGCCAACATTTCAAGCCACTATACAAACGATGATACTGTAACGGTATTGATTAGGACATTTATGATAAACTGAGTGTTAATTTACGATTAAAAGGGCGAAAGTATACTAATAACCAGATAAATCCACGTCAAGTAAAAAATAGACCATCATTTTGCCTGGTTGCAAAGCAAATGCAAAAGGATAAAAAGATTTGAAATCATTTAGAAGCGGCAAAATGGTTAATTCGTTGCCTTTATCCTATACAAAATCAGAAGAATGGTGTATGCGGAGCATAAATGCTATCAAAAAAAGCCGACAAGACAGGGAGTTGTTGATGGTGAAAAAAATCGGATTAGTCGTCAAACATGATGAAATGGCCCTTTTAAAAGCCGATGAATTCGAAAAATGGCTTTTAGAAAAGAGCTGCCATATCCTTCGATACAATATCCTTCCCCTGAAAGCCGAAAATGGACAAGTTCAAGCCCCCAAATCTTTGCCGGTAAGCGCTACAAAAGATCTCTTTTGTGTATTTGCGCTGGGAGGTGATGGAACCTTCTTATCTGCGGCCCGTTGGATAGGCGACCTGGAAATTCCCATGTTGGGTGTAAAATTCGGAGATGTGGGATTTCTTGCAGAAACAGCTGAAGACAATTTCTTTAATATTGCAGCATCCATTCTTGAAAACGACTTTTCAACCACTCCCAGAACCAGACTGCTTGTAACTGTAAAAATAAATGACAAAATTATTCGTAAAGTCACCGTTCTAAACGATATTGTCATCAACAAAGGCGCCCTTGCAAGACTCGCTCATATTGACACATTTATTGATGACACTTTTCTTACAACTTACAGAAGTGATGGCCTCATCATCGCTACCCCGACAGGGTCAACGGCGTATTCACTTGCGGCAGGCGGGCCGGTTATCCATCCGGCCGTATCCGGCATGATCATTACACCCATCTGCCCGTTCACATTGACCAATCGCCCTTTGATCATTCCTGATACCGCCTGTATCAGTATTCGAATTTCACCCAAATCATCTGATATTTTGCTTACATTTGACGGACAGGAAGGGCTTGAAATAACAAGCAAGCATGCAATTACAATTGAAAAGGGGCCCCATCCGATCCATATGATTTCCATAAAAGGGCAGCACTACTATGATGTGTTGAAAAACAAGCTGAAATGGAGTGGCAGCCGGATATAAAAATTCGCCGTTTTTTTAGTTTAAATCTTTTCCTTCACACAACAAATTGACAATAGTTTGCCACTTGAATTATTATTTTAAGAAATGATGTTACCTCCCTTAACTGTATGGTGATTCATGACAGACACGATTAACATCACAAAAGCACCTCATCCGGATCTCTTCTGCCATGATATGCCGACCCTGCCCTGCCCTGAAAAGGGGAAAGTACTCATCACAGGCGCCACCGGTTATATTGGCGGTCGTCTGGTACCTGAACTGGTTGCCAGGGGATATGATGTCAGAGTCATGGTCCGAAAAATATCACCTGAACAAAATGAAAAATGGCCAGATGTCGAAATCGTGGAAGCCGATGCCCTGAAAAAAGAGACCCTGGATTCGGCCATGGAGGGCATTTATACCGCGTACTATCTGATTCACTCGATGCTTTTGGGCCACAGAAAATTTGAATCAGCAGATATAACAGCCGCAAAAAACTTCAGGGAAGCTTCAGAAAGAAATAAGCTTCAACGGATTATTTACCTTGGTGGATTGGGAGATACGAGGTCTTCTCTGTCTCCTCATCTGAGAAGTCGGATGGGGGTGGCGGATGAACTTTTAAAAGGACGCGTCCCTGTAACGACATTGCGAGCGGCTGTAATCATCGGATCTGGAAGTGCATCCTATGAAATTATCAAGCATCTGGTAAGAAATCTCTATGTTCTTATACTTCCTCGATGGGTTAAGACCCGATGTCAGCCAATTGGCATAAGGGATGTTATCAAATACCTTGTAGGTGTTCTTGAAACAGATGAAACCAAAGGCAGATCGTTTGATATCGGTGGGCCTGATATTTTAACCTATGAATCGCTTTTAAAAGCATCCGCCAGGTTAAACGGAAAAACAAAATTTTTTATTCCCTCCCCGGTTTCAAACATCAGGTTATTTTCCTATATGGTCAGTTTGATGACACCTGTACCTGCGCCAATCAGCTTTTGCCTGATGGAGGGCATCGTAAACGAAGTGGTTTGTAAAAATCAGGACATTCAAAAACTGATTCCATTTCAACCCATTCCCCACACGCTTGCGCTGAAACGTGCTCTTGAGAGAGAAATACTTGAAAATGTATCCACAAGATGGTCAGATGCATATCCAAGGACCTATACCCGCGCCACAAAATTGATTGATCTTAAACTCCCCCCGCGATTTACAAGCTCTTATTCCCTTTTCAGTACAAAGAATGAAGCTTCTCTTTTTCATTCCATATGCAGAATTGGGGGAGATCAGGGCTGGTTCAATTCAAACTGGATGTGGAAATTAAGAGGGCTTCTTGACAGAATGCTTTTAGGCGTGGGAACGCAAAGAGGAAGAAAAAGTGATGCACTCTTGAGGATCAACGATATTATCGATTTCTGGAGAATCGAAAATCTTGTCCAGAATCAACTGCTCCTTTTAAGAGCTGAAATGAAATTGCCAGGTAAGGCATGGCTGGAATTTTCTATCAAAAAAGAATTTCAGGGGAACATCCTGAGTGTGACGGCTTATTATGAACCCGAAGGACGGTTTGGGGTTCTTTATTGGTATATTTTTCTGCCTTTTCATCATTATATTTTTAATGACATCATCGTTCAGATCGAAAAAAAATCCAGGATCTCTGAAAGGAATATCACGGTTCTTGCTGCGCAGCCTGATGATCGGGAAGAATAATGCTTAATAGACGTGGAAAAAACAAAAGTACCATTGTCTCCTGCACCCAATTTCTGTATTCAGGACTGTCCGGTTCCATTCTGAGGATGGTTGCATAGCTTGAACTCGCACCAAGGTAATTAATAATCAAGGCCGAAAAACTGTAAACCAGTCGACTGACTTCATCCAGAGAAAATTTTATCGGAAGGGTTTTTTGCATGGTATGCATAAAGTGGATTAGAAAATCAATAAACAGTTCAAATCCTGGCAAATCTTCCAGTTTTTCCACATGAGCGGTATTTTGCATAACCGTCCTCATTAACTCCGGATTTTCATAGTGAAAATCGATAATGCGGTTGATGAAGATTGGCAGGCCTTTTTTCAATGAATAATCGTCAAGCCCCTCATATAATGTTTTCTCAAACGCGTCGAATTCTTCAACCATCTCAACAACAACTGCCTCAAAAAGCTTTTCCTTGCTTGGGAAATAATAACTGATCAATGGATGGTCAAACCCCCCTTCCTTTCCGACCATCCTGATGCTGGCCACATGATAAGGATGTTTTGCAAAAATTTTTCTTGCAGCTTTAAGGATCTTTTTTCGGGTTTCGTAACCTTTTCCCTTTTTCAATTGCTTCGTCCTTTTTTCCTGGCTCAATTTATCCTTAACTTTTGCAGTATTTTTATTCATGCCAGTCTATTTAGAATAGCTAAGGGCTTCTGTCAAGAATTACAACAAAAACTTTTACCGGTTGTAAAATTTATCTTGACATTTTTTTTCACACCCGTTAAAAAACAAATCAGATTATTTGACAATCGGTAAATTAATATGAATTACAGAAGGAGGCTTTATTATGGTAGCATCCATACCCGTCGACACCAGTGTAAAAGAACTGTTAACAAAAGTTATGCCCGAACTGACCCAAAAAGCATTTGCTGAAACCAATGCTGTAGCGGAATTTGCAGGGACAGAGATTACCATGCAGGTGGATACGTCAAAAGGATCGTACAGCTATGTTTTGAAAAATGGAAAAGACATTGATGTAAACGAGGGACAACTTGAAAATCCCATGGTTGTGCTAAAAGTGACCGAGGACGATATAAAAAAAATGATCACCAACCAGGAACTGGATATGCTGCTTGGCATGACTACAGACCTCACAAAAACCAAATACAATTGCATTAAAAATCTGAACGGTGGGTTTAATGCAAAATTGTCAAACGAAGATGGAAGCATTTACGATATCGGCGTTCTATTCAACGGTGCAGGCAACTACAAGGCAACCATTAAAATGAAAACCGCTGATTCAACTTCGCTCATGCGGAAGCAGGCTAATCCGATGAGTCTTTTCATGGCAGGTGGTATGCAAATTGAAGGAGATATGGCGTTTGCACTTTCAGTTCAACCGTTATTTCTTTAATTGATAGGTGTGCAATAAAATATATTTGCCATTTCTTCAGTCAATGCCAAAACCCCATTAACTGAAGATAGACTTGGCCGGTTTCGGTTCTTTTGTGCCATAAAAACCTCTATATTTCCGAAATCGGCCATTTTTTTAATAGCGCACCTGAAACACCATTCATATTTTCAGAAGGAGGCGACGATGGGAAGACCTGTTCTAAGGACACCATTATGTGACATGCTTGGTATTGAATATCCAATCGTAAGTGCCGGAATGGGGCCAACCCTTATAGGAGAGCCAAATGGTGCCCCTGTAGAACTTGTTGTGGCTGTTTCAGAGGCAGGTGGACTGGGTGTCTTGGGCGGTGCCGGTTTTTCACTGAATGAATTGAAAGAAGCCATTTGCGACATCAAATCAAAAACAGACAAACCCTTTGGAGTGGATCTGCTTTTACCGAAAAATCTACCTGGAACACAAGAGGCCGGCGACTTGATCAAAGAAGATGAAGTGTCACTTTCTGAAATTATGAAACTTATGCCGGAACAACATGCCAACTGGTATAAAAAAATAAAAAAAGAAATGAACCTGCCGGATATTGATCATCTTTTTGTTAAAATGAATACAGTAACCATGCGTCCCAAAGCAGCGGTTCAAATCTGTATTGATGAAAAAGTGCCCCTTTTTTGTGCAGGACTGGGAGATCCCGGATTCATGGTTGATGAGGCGCATGCAAATAATATGAAAGTACTGGGCGTGGTCGGCAATTCAAAAAACGCCGGAAGAGTCGCAAGGTCAGGTGTAGATTTGATTGCTGCTCAGGGGCATGAAGGTGGTGGACATACCGGGAGAGTCGGAACAATGGCACTTCTCCCACAGGCAATTGACGCAGCCTATCCTGTTCCTGTGCTTGGTGCAGGAGGAATTGGCGATGGACGAGGTGTTGCCGCAGCACTGGCAATGGGATGTGTCGGTGTATGGGTTGGCACACGCTTTCTTGCAACAACTGAAGGTGGTGCAATGGAACTCTGCAAACAGAAAATAGTAGCATCAACAGATGAAGACACAAGAGTCAGCACACTTTATACGGGAAAAACATCACGGGCAAGCTATACAAAATACCATGATCTTTGGGCATCATCAGAGCTACCGGCACTGCCTTTTCCATTTCAGGTCCTTTTTTCATCAGCACTTCTCGGAGGATTTATCAAGGGAGGATTGGATGATCATGTCGGTGGATTTGCAGGGCAGATTTCCGGCCTTATCCATGAGATCAAACCGGCAGCTTCAGTTCTAAAGGAAATGGTCGAAGAAACAATAGATATTCTCAAAAGGAGGCTTCCTGGACTCGTGGCGGTAAAATAATTTTCACAATTCAATGCATTTTCTATTATAACGAACAGTATTCTTTTCTTAAAAACCATTTCTATTCAATTATATTAACAAGATACTTTCAATCTCTGCTTATTAATAATATCTCCGAAGAAATGAATCGATATTGGATTTCATAAGCGATTAATGCCATCTTCCTTTCCCCAATAAATCTTTTTTATAGGAATAAAACCCTATAAGTAAAGGTATTGTCCCAGGAAAATAAGATACTCTATCTATAGACTGGAACACTATAATGAAATAGTATAACTAGAAGATAAAAAAGGGAAAATGTTCTAAATGTCCCATTTAAAATGAAATTTTGGCTGTATTGTCTTTTCATAAGCCTAACAGATGCGATGCAGGCCTGCTCACACCTACTCATACCAAAGCTGCAACAGCCAGAAAATGACTATTTGAAATAAAACAATCGTTTTCTTCCAGTGACAAATTTTGTTTTTTTATTTATTTTTCTACCATTTTCAAAATTTTCTGTTATAAGAAGGTACAAAATAGTTTAATATTTAAGCAAGAAAGAAGGCTGATGATGAAAAGTAAAGAAACACAGGAAAAAGAAATTATAAAAAGAATCGGTATGGCAATCAAGTTCTGGAGAAAACTTTCTGGTTATAATCAGGAAAGTTTCTCACAAATCATTGAAACATCAAGGTCATACGTCGCAAAGTTGGAAACTGGCGGTACAGGCGTTTCGATAAATAAAATCAATGAAATTGCACGAGCACTTAGATTGTCGCCTTTTACGTTGTTGTGCGGTGTGCCAAACAAGGAAGCATTGAACATTTTGATGGGTCTTTATAATAATTATCAGCTCAATATCTCAAGATCAGAGCTTGAAATTCTTTTTTGTGCAAGACTAGGAAAGAAAAAATTAACAAGAGACTACTACATTCACCAACTTTGTATTTTAAGATCCGGCAACTACTCCTGCAAAATGCAAAAATAAGAAATCATGCAAATAGATAAAAATCCGGTATACCGAAAAGTCATCATACCCTGGTATGATTCAGAAACAATGTGTTTTGTTATGATGGTCTTTCTTATTTTTGTGAGTTCATTCAGCATCGCAGGAATTTCCGTTTCCATGGGCATGACTGAATACCAGGACTACTCATGGCTTCCAATCCTGCTTACGTCATTGAGCACGTATGCCCTCTTGTCCACATCTGTGAGGTTGATTTTGAGATTGTTTTTTTCTGAAAGAGAAACGAATCTTTAACCTGCTTTGATCATCTCATGGCAGCTGGCCTACCCATAAATTTTATACAAAAGACACGGCTGGCTTGATCAAGCCGATAAAGTAATGAATCATCCTCGCCGTAGCTCCCCACACCACTATATCTTCATAGGGATAAAGCAATTCCTCCCATCCGGGGATACGTCCTTCATATTTTTTTTCTTTATGAATTCTAATAAGTTCATCGAGAGGAATTCTTACGACTTTTGCTATTTCTGAAGGATCATATCTTATATCCCTATCTTCTTTCAAGTACCCCAAAAAAACTTCTATATCCCTGTGGTTAATCGTCTGGAAGTGGCCAACAGATCCGATAGCGTCCACCTGATCTCTTTTAATACTCAATTCTTCAAAAAGTTCTCTGAAGGCTGCGTCAAGTGCACTACCATCTTTTGAATCAATATGGCCTCCGGGCAGGGCCATTTGGTTGCGCCATGGATATCCTTCATTATCCGCCTTAAGGATAAACAGGATATATGGGTCAGAAAGATTATGCACCAGTAGAAAAACACATGCTTTTTGATAGCCGTTTCCAGTTACTGGCCGAGGATGTCTGGTTGTTCTGACAATATCCTTTACCCGATTACAATCAATATTCATAATCTGCTTTTATGCAAAAGTACTACTTGCTATTTTTTACAAATTCATCAAATTTAATTGTCTTATAACTATCTGTCTGGATATATTTTAAAATAGGAAGAAATTGCTCCGGCGTCATATAACCCGGAAGTTTGGTGATATTTTCCCCTGATGCGTCCAAAAACCAATGCGTGGGCAAACCTGAAACCTGATAATTGGCAGCCAGTTGTTTCTCTTGATCCGAATTCACTTTAACAGCTATATAATTATTGCTGATATAGTCTATCACGTCTTTATTGCTGAAAGTTATTTGATCCATTTTTTTACAGTAACCACACCAGTTCGCATGGAATGTGATAAATATTTTTTTTCCTTCCTGCTTTCCAAGACGCATGCCTTCATTGTAGGAATACCATTTGATACTTTTATCACTTTCAGATGGTGCAGCAGCCATTCCCTGGTCGATCCATATGATCAGAATAAAAAAGACGCCTGCAACTTTAATATTTTTTTTCCATGTCATATCTATATATTCCTTGATTAATTTTCCATTTAATAATTTTAGCCGGTCCTATTCGCATCTGCTATCAAATAAAAACTGATTTTACATAAATTGTCAATCGAAGCCAACCCTTTTCTTATGCGTCTGAATTGAAAAGCGCAGCTATTGTACCTGACGGATGGTTTCCAGAAAGGTTTTTGGCGAAACATAATCTGTAATTGTTTTATCTTTTTGAAGATCTCCTGAAGCATTTACAAAAATAATGGTGGGAAGGCCAATCACATTATATTTTCTTAAAAGATGCTTCACACGAGTTGCGTTTGAATCGGTTGCATCCACTCTTAATAGATCGAACCGTCCCAGTTCTGACCTCACATCCTCATCGCTAAAGGTTACCTGCTCAAGTTTTTTGCAGGACGCACACCATTCTGCATAAAAATCGATCAGCAGCGGTCGATTTTGTTCTTTTGCAAAAGAAAGTGCAGATGCTTCATCTTCCTGCCAGATGAGAGGATTATGATGTTCAATCTCCTGTGGGCCATGGTTCATGATATCGACAACCTGATATATTATTGACGCCCCCCATAACAGAAAAAAAACACCGATGGTTTTCCATAATTTTCCTGTTACCGGAGACGCAGCTTCCATTTTATCAAATCCACCTGAAAAAACGCCGGTTCCCAAGAAAATCATGCCAACCGAAAGCATATAAATATTTTCTGAAATAAGGGGCTTCACAAAGTACAGGGCCACACCAAACATCATCATGCCGAATAGATATTTTACCTTTTCCATCCATGCACCTGCTTTTGGCAATGATGCCAATATGCCTGAAAACGTACCGATGACAAGAAACAATAAACCCAATCCCAGAGCAAAGCTCCACATCATAAAAAATCCCTGAAATATATTCCCAAGGGTTGCCACGTAAACCAGAAGACTCACAAGCATGGGGCCTACACACGGACCGACCACAAGCCCTGCGACTGCGCCCACAAGGAAAACACCTGCAAACCCTTTCCCCGATATTTTCTGCAATTTTGAACTGATGGAAGACGGCATCTGAACAAAAAAGATATCAAACATACTTAAAGCCATCAGGACAAACAGGGCGGAAACAAAGACGCGAAGAACCGGCGACCCGGTCAATTCACCAAAAAGCCCTCCTGTTAAGGCCGCAATAGTTCCCATGATGGCATAGGTCAAAGAAAGCCCAAGCACGTAAACTGAGGACAATAAAAACCCGCGCATAGCGCTGCCTGCGCTGCCAGCACCAATCACACTCATGGTCACAGGTATCATGGGATAGACACAGGGTGTCAAACTTGCCAGAAATCCCCAAATAAAGGCCGCCAGAACAACCCCTATCAACCCGAACCGATCAGCTGCTTTCTGAAAAGGATTTTTTTCTTTTTCCTCATGATTAAGACTGTCTTTATCCGGTGATGATACCGGGGAGGGTTGATCAGACAGGTCAACAGAGGGCGGACCTGAAATAACCGTAAGCGAAAATGACATCCCTTTCGTCTTCGGCATAAAGCATTTTGTTTCGCTGCAACCCTGGTATGATATATTCAATTCAAGTGGATAATCACTTGGCGCAGCACTGGATTTTACATTCAGGGGAATCCGAATGACAACTTCACCCTTAAATACCTTAATTTTTCCTATATATGGGTCGTCCATCAAAATGAATGGCGGGAATACCACCTGGCCCAACAGGGCAGCACGGTTATCTGCCAACTCAACTTTTATCTGGTCAGAAAAAAGTTTATATCCGGGTGGCATTGAAAATACCACCTCTAAAACGATTTCACCACCAGCCGCAGCTCGCCCAAAAGGTGATATCATCCTGATTTCAAAAGGATCCTGGATTTGAGGTTCTTCTGCAATATGGGAAAAAAAATTGGTTTCTGCAAAGGAGGCAGAATACCCGATGCATGCAATCACCACACTCAGCAATAAATGATAAACCAATCGTCTTTTTGTTTTCCTTGCAAAAAAATCTGATAACATATCGTTCCTCTTAAAAACAAGGTACTATTTGGTTTCAGTCGCTCAGTTCGATTGAACGGTCTCTGGCTGCACGGATCGCATTGATAAACACTTTTTTCACATCATTTTTTTCAAGGATGTTTAATGCAGCCGCTGTTGTCCCCCCAGGCGAGGTCACCTTTCGCCTCAGTTCTTCCGGAGAGTCATTGACGCTTTGAAGAAGGGATAGGGCACCTTTAAAGGTTTCAATTGTTAATAAAGAGGCTGTTTCCTGATCAAAACCAAGTTTCAGTCCGGCTTCAATCATCGATTCAATGAAATAAAACACATAAGCGGGGCCCGAGCCCGACATGGCAGTCACGGCATCCAGTTCTTTTTCATCAAGAGCGATCACCTTTCCCATAGACGCCAGAATGGAACGGGTAATATCAATATCACCGGCAGTTGCATTTGAATTGGCGCTCATAACGGACATGCCGCAAAGCACAAGGCATGGCGTGTTTGGCATCACTCGAATAACTGGCATATTTTTCTGTGATTTGCCTGTCAACCGACCATATAAAAACAATTCTATTTTTTTTAGCCGGACACCTGCTGCAATTGAGATCACAAGCTTTCGATCCGGCATCTCAGGATCAATTTTTTCTGAGAGGCCGGATAAAACATCTTTCATGATCTGGGGTTTCACGGCAAGGATCACGATATCACACTCAAAAAACAGCTTGTCATTATCCGATACGGTCTTAATGCCAAACCGTTCCTGAAACATATCAAGCCTTTCCCTTGAAATATCGCTGACCCAAATGTGTGACGCGCTTACGGTCTCTGATTCAATCAGCGCCCCCACAATCGCTTCTGCCATATTTCCGGCACCGATTATACCGATTCTCTGATCAAGTCCAGCCACGTTCCCTCCTTGAGCTAATGGAAAAACTTTCCTAAGTGATACTGTCTCGTTTGTTAAAAACTCCGCGATAATTAAGGTCTGATAAGACCCCTTGTCAACAATTTAATTATGAAATCTCTTGACTTATTTTATAGTTATATCTTATTTTTATAAAATATTCATGAACTTTGAGGATACAACCTGATTTTTTAAAAAATTATTTTTAAGTATAGGCACAAATAAAATGGGTATTATCGTTGGAAACTTTCTTGAGGCGGTTGCTGTTGTACTTGGATCACTACTAACACTTTATATGTACATTATCATTGCAAGAGCTATTTTATCCTGGGTCAATCCGGATCCATACAATCCGATTGTAAGGTTTATTCATAACATAACTGAACCGGTTTTATACCGTATCAGGGAAAAACTGCCAATGGATTTTGGCGGCGTTGATATTTCGCCCATTATCGTTATATTTGCAATCGTCTTCATCGATAATTTTATCGTAGCAAGCCTTCACAATATTGCAAGAAATTTGATCATTGGATAGGTGATGGAACAGTCCCCACAGAACAGAAAAATGAAAAGGCGAAAAAATATATGAAAATGACCCCCTTAGATATTCAACAACAGAAGTTTAAGATTCGATTTCGTGGATTCGATGTTCAGGAGGTGGATGGGTTTCTTGAAGAAGTTGCCAGTGTAATGGAATCCATTATTACGGAAAATGATGACCTGAAAGAGAAATTCCGTAAGCTCGACTTGGAGAACAAGACTTTGAAAAAACAGGAAGATTCATTTAAAAAAGTCATGTTAAGCTCTCAAAAAGTCATCGAACAAATGAAGGAAAACACAAAAAAATCCGGCGAACTGATTATCGCAGATGCAGAAGTAAAAGCCGAAAAAATATTAAATGGTGCCCATAACAGGCTGGCACAGCTTCATGAGGACATCTCGGAGCTCAAGCGGCAGCGCATGCAGATCGTGGTACATATCCGCTCCATTATCGAATCACATACAAAACTTCTTGAATTAAGCAACGAGGAAGCAAAGACATCTGATGCGGCGGATTCAAAAGTCCAAATCTTAAAAACAAGGTAACTCTTTTCCATTCTTACAATACATGAACTGGATATAGCATAAAACGTTACTCAAAATCACTCTATAAATGGAGTTCTCTAAATGGCTAAAATCGATGCTTTTTTTAAACTGATGCACGAGCAAAAAGCTTCTGACCTTCATTTGGTATCCGGTCTTTCACCGGCATTACGAATCAACGGTGATATGGAACGAATCAAATACAAAAGTCTTGATAATGATGAATTAAGAAGCATGCTTTATGAAATAGCGCCAGAAGACAAAGTTAAAGTATTTGAAGAAACCGGCGATGTTGATTTTGGTTATGAGATCCCAGGGCTGGCCAGATACCGTGCCAATTTTTTTATGCAGAAATACGGAATCGGTGCGGTTTTCAGAGAAATCCCAAGTGAAATTCTGACTGCCGAACAATTGGGGCTTCCGCCGGTTATCTCAAAACTGGCATCTCTTCCCAGGGGCCTTGTCCTGGTTACAGGTCCTACCGGAAGCGGCAAATCCACAACGCTTGCGGCAATTGTAGATGTTGCGAACCGCACTCGAAAAGACCATATTATTACAGTAGAAGATCCTATCGAATTCGTTCATAAAAGCCAAAGTTGTATCGTCAATCACCGGGAAGTCGGCCTTCATACTCAGACCTTCAGTGCAGCCCTGCGGGGTGCGCTTCGTGAAGACCCGGATATCATTCTGGTAGGGGAAATGAGAGACCTTGAAACGATTTCTCTGGCTATTGAAGCTGCATCAACCGGCCATCTTGTTTTTGGCACTCTTCATACCTCAAGCGCGCCAAAAACCGTTGACCGAATTATAGAAGTATTCCCATCAAGCGAACAAGCCCAGATTCGTTCCACCCTTTCCGATGGTTTAAGGGCGGTTGTTGCGCAGGTATTATTCAAAAGAGCCGATAGATCCGGAAGATGCGCTGCACTTGAAATTTTGATTGCAAATCCGGCCGTAAGAAATCTGATTCGGGAATCCAAAACTCACCAGATTCCATCTATGATTCAAACTGGAAAAAAATACGGCATGCAACTGCTGGATGATGCCATCATGGATCTTTTAAACAAAGGTTGGATCAATGGTGATGAAGCTTACATGAAAGCCAACGACAAAGGAAGATTCAGGTCATTTTGCCAAAGTCCGCCAGCAGATTTTACTGAAGCCTGATAGGAAAGACACCTTACGTTATAAAGCCGGACAGAATAATAGAGGTGATATCATGAAAAAACAGGTAATTGATCATGTTCTAACCAAAATGCTTGATGCCCATACCAATGTGTCAGACCTTAACCTGACTGTGGGCAAACCGCTTCAGGTAGAAAGTTCAGGGTCACTTGTAAAGGTTGAGTTGGAACCCAAAATTAAGGACCTAACACCATTTCAAACCGAAATATTTGCGTTGAACCTGATCAGTCAGGACAGGAGGCTTACAGAGACATTGCTTTCAGAAGGCTCTTGCGACCTTTCCTACAGCCTTCCGGGAAAGGCGAGGTTCAGAGTAAATGTCTTTTCCCAGTCCGGCCATTATTCAACGGTTTTAAGAAAACTCGAATCCAAAATCCCAACCATTAAGGAACTGAATCTGCCACAGGCATTCTACCAGATCGCTCAGGAAAAAAACGGCATTGTTTTTGTTACCGGTGCAACCGGTTCCGGAAAATCAACATCTCTTGCGGCGACACTGGATGATATTAACGACAATAAATCGGTTCATGTAGTCACCCTTGAAGATCCGATCGAATATCAACATCCGCAGAAAAATTCCACGTTCAATCAGAGAGAACTTGGGAAAGATTTCGATAACTTTGCAAATGGTCTAAGGGCTGCGTTAAGACAAGCACCAAAAGTCATTCTGGTTGGTGAAATGCGAGATCGTGAATCTGTTGAAATTGGTTTAAGTGCAGCTGAAACAGGCCACCTCGTGCTGACCACCATCCATACTGTTGATGCAGGACAAACCATCAACCGTATTCTGGGTATGTTTGACAAGGAAGAAGAAAGACAAATCAGAATCCGGTTAGCAGACACGATACGATGGATCGTTTGCCAACGGTTACTGCCTAAAGAAGGCGGCGGAAGGGTCGCGGCCTTTGAGATACTGGGATCAAACCTCAGGGTAAAAGATGCCATCTTAAATGGTGAATCCGAAGGAAAAACTTTTTATGAAATGATGGAAGTGGGCAAACCTTTTGGGATGACAACCTTTGATAGTTATATTATTTCGCTTTATGAACAGGGATTGATCAACAGAGAAACAGCGCTTGCTTACTCATCAAGAAAAGGGATTGTCGGGCGTGGTATTGACTCAATAAAAAGCTCCAGGGGTGAAGACACAACCACCATAAAAGAACTTGAAATCGACCGGGAATACCATATCAACCGTTGATTCAAACAGTTTAGGGTTTTCATACCTGAAAATCGTTTTTGTTTAACCTGGCACCACTGAAAAAAGGAGCATATAACGTCATATGGAAATCATTTGTGATAAATGTCAGAGCAAGTTAAAAATTCCTGACGGAAAAATTCCTGCTGGCAAAACAGCAAACGTTACCTGCCCCAGCTGCAAACAAAAAATCGCCGTAACCGGACCACCGGAAGAAGAAGAAAATGAAGAGCCAGCTGCACCGTCTTTTGATTTTGAGGAAGACGAGGACAAATACGACTCATCTGAAAAACCATTTGATTTTATTGAAGAAGAAGGAAAAACAGCACTCATTTGCGAGTCTGATGCAGCCATCAGGGAGACAATGTCACATGTGCTTGATCTTCTGGAGTATCATATAACGGTTGCATCTGATACGCGTGATGCCCTGAAAAAAATGCGATATCACGATTATAATCTGATTCTTGTCAATGAACATTTTGAAACCAGCAACCCGGAAACGAACGGAATATTGATATATCTTCAGCGCATGGCCATGTCATCCAGACGGAATATGATTGTTGGCATGTTAAGCAATCGCTTCAGGACCATGGACAATATGATTGCATTTGTCAAAAGCGTCAATATGATCATCAATACCAATGACATGGAAAATTTTGACAAAATTCTGACATTGGGAATTGGTGAGCATGAATTCTTCTACAGAATATTCAACGAATCTCTCAAAAAAACCGGAAAAATTTAAAGGAGCCACACCTGAGAGGGGGGGGGGCAGATATCATTCATGATCCTTTTTTTTTTAAACCTGACAGGTGATCGCTGATAATGCGAAGCCCTTCCAGTGTCAAAGACGATTCAACCGCTTCGATAGACTCGGCAACATGACTGATTAAAGGTGCCAGTCCACCAGTAGCGATCACTTTAGGTGATCCGGTCATTTCCTTTTTTATCCTTGCCACCATTCCATCAACAAGCCCTGCATACCCATAAATAATACCTGATTTCATACTGCTTGCCGTATCCAGTCCTATGGCGGTTTTTGGCGGCGTAAAGACCTCTACGCGGGGCAGTTTGGATGCTTTTTGAAAAAGAGCTTCCGCCGATATCATGATACCCGGTGTAATCGCACCTCCGAGATATTCTCCCTTTTCAGAAACCACGTCAAAAGTAGTTGCCGTACCAAAATCAATGACTATCAAACATGATTTATATTTATCATAGGCAGCAATAGCATTCACAATCCTGTCTGCACCCACCTCGGAAGGGTTGTTGTACCGAATTGGCATGATTGAAGCAACCGCCTCTGCATCAATCCAAAGAGGAGAATGGCCCAAATATTTTGTACAAAATGCGTCCAGAATAGACATCATCGGTGGCACCACACATGAAATCAATGTTTTATTAATCTGCTGAAGATCTACATTCCCCTCCCGGAAAAGGCCTGTGACCAGCACATTAAATTCATCTTCTGTTGAATCTTTTACTGTTCGTATTCTCCAGTCATTGATCAGTTTGGCGTTTTGAAAAATACCAATCACAGCATTCGTATTTCCAACATCTATTACAAGCAGCATATCCGTTTGTCCTTATATGACGGTTCAGGGTAAAAACATTCACCATAAAACAGCTAAAAACGTTTGCTTCTATATTGTTATTTCGGGGCCACAAGAGTGACGGTAAAAATTTCAGGATTGACGCTTACAAGCAGCATGTCAAGTGGCAATGTGATATTGGCCCGCCTTACATATACCCCCGGTGCAAGGTCTTTGAGATCAAGTGTTACAGATACATCTTTCACAGGGTCAAATTTATCAACAAGATTTTCCGGCCCCCGAATCTCAAGATCAACCTTGTTGGGCATAACCTCATATGGCCATAACGCATCTTTTCCCACCACCGGAATATCCAAAAACTGTTTTTCAACGACTTTTTCAATGATTCGTATTTCAGCGACATAACCTTTATTGGGGGTTGTAATTTCAATCTCTTCGGCGATGTCCGGGACCACTTCCTTTCTAAACGTTTCTGATGCACCTGCGATATCTACAGGTTTGGTATTGATGTAGCCCGTATTTTCAATAAGACTTTCAGGTCCCCTGATAGAAAGTGTCTGAGGAGTGACAAGGGTGTCCGCAACCATATATCCGGGGGCAGCTTTTCCAGATACGACCACACGAAACGGCAAATCAACCCTTACCTCTTTTTCAAGACGAAGAGATATTCCCTGTGGATTGATTTTTGTAACAACAATACCTCCTGGCAGTTTAATATTCTCAGGTGTGAAAGAGATTGAATTCATGCCATGGGAAGCACTATCAAGGGATAGGACATAGGAGAGACTCTGATCTGACAATTTTCGAACATCAGACTTTGAGCCGTCCAGGGTAACTTCAAGGTTCAGGGGGCGCTGCCCCGTCATCATCAGGCCTTTGGGGATATTAATATAATCGATAGGGATAATAACGTCTTTCTCATATGATGATAAAAAAGCATCCCAGATATACATACCTGTAAGAATAACAAGCCCAAACAGGGGCCATATCAATATCTTATTGAATTTTTTATTCATATCTTAACTGGAAGTTATCTGTCCGATTTTGATGGCATCAGCCACCCTTGCTGTCAAATAAGCGCCGGCCACGTCATGCACTCTCACAATATGAGCGCCATTCAAGATGGATGCTGCAACAGCCGTCTGAGTACCTGCATCTATTATCCTTAATGCGTCCTTCTCATCTTCACTGCCAGTGATGTCTTTCAATATGCTCCGTATAAATGCCTTTCTGGAGGCACCAACAAGAATAGGTATATCCAACGATTCGAATTCTTTTAAACATTTTAAAAGGATCAGGTTATGATCAAAGGTCTTTCCAAAACCAATACCCGGATCAACAATAATCCTTTCTTTTGCAATCCCCCTTTTTACAGCGTCATTCACTGAATCTTCAAGAAAGGATTTTACCTCTTTTACAGGGTCATCATAATACGGTTTTTCCTGCATGGTTTGTGGTGAGCCCTTCATATGCATTAGAATAACAGGCACATGACACTCAGCTGCCACATCTGCCATGCGTTTATCCATTTGGAGTGCACTGATATCGTTGATAATTGAAGCGCCTGCTTCAATCGCTTTTCTGGCGACTTCTGATTTTGTCGTATCGATTGAAATGGGTACAGAAATTTTGTCGGCAAGGGCGTCAATAACAGGAATAACCCTTCTTATTTCTTCTTCGACGGTAACCGGATCAGAAAACGGGCGTGAGGATTCACCACCGATATCAATGATATCCGCGCCTTCCTTTATCATCTTTTCAGCATGATCGACGGCATCACTGCTTTCCAAAAACCTGCCGCCATCTGAAAAAGAATCTGGCGTGATATTTAAGATACCCATGATTAAGGTGCGTTGACCCATATCAAGGAAAAATTTTCCACAGGGCATTCGGTAATGTTTCATATACCCGCACCTAAAATAAAATAACACCTGGTTTGAGCCCGAGCACTATATGCACCCGAATTGTGTCTTATAAATGTCCGGGTTTAAATCGGATTTGAATTACGCCTGTTCATCAACGGTGATGATATCATCATCTTTGGGGAATTTGCCCCCCTGATTGTGTTCCGGCTCATCCACATTGAAATCTTCGTTGCTTTCATATGAGGTGAGCTTTATACCCGGTTTCATCTCACGGATCAGATCATCCAGCTCAGCGCCCATCACTGTTTCTTTTTCCAAAAGGCGCTCTGTAAGTTTATGGAGCACATCCGTATTTTCCGTTAATACGTTTGTGGCTTTGGTATAACTGTTATTAATGAGGCGCGTAATTTCCATATCGATTTTTTTGGCTGTTTCTTCCGAATAATTCCTGTGCTGAACGATATCCCGTCCAAGAAAAACATGTTCTTCGTTCTGCGCGTAATTCACAAGCCCCAGCGTTTCGCTCATGCCCCAATTACGTATCATCTTCTCTGCTATTGATGTGGCCTGCTTAATGTCATTCGACGCACCGGTGCTAATCCGTCCAAAAATCAGTTCCTCCGCCACCCGGCCGCCTAGAGCAACAGCCAGTTCACTTTCAAGCTGATCCTTGTACTTGAAATCCCTTTCCTCAGGCAGAAACCATGTAATTCCAGCAGCTCGTCCACGGGGAATGATGGTGATTTTATTAACAGCCTCCGTATAAGGAAGAAATCTGGCCACCAGTGCGTGTCCAGCTTCATGATACGCTGTTGTTTTCCGGTCGTCCTCCCTCACAATCTTGGATTTTCGCTCAAGTCCCATGAAAACCTTATCTTTTGCATCCTCAAAATCCACCATGCGCAGCTTTTCCTGATTGCGCTTGGCTGCGAGAAGCGCAGCTTCATTGATCATATTTTCAAGATCCGCGCCTGAAAACCCTGGTGTGCCTTTTGCCAGAACGCTCACATCCACGTCACTGGCAAGGGGTGTCTTTTTCATATGGACCTTTAAAATACTTGCACGGCCCTTAATATCCGGCAAATCGACAACCACCTGACGGTCAAAACGTCCCGGGCGTAAAAGCGCAGGGTCAAGCACATCCGGTCTGTTCGTGGCTGAAATAAGAATCACGCCTTCATTTGATTCAAAACCATCCATCTCTACTAGAAGTTGGTTCAAGGTTTGCTCACGCTCATCGTGCCCCCCCCCCAAACCGGCGCCTCTTTGCCGTCCCACGGCATCGATTTCATCAATAAAAATAATACACGGTGCATTTTTCTTGGCCTGGGCAAACAGATCCCGAACTCTTGATGCACCCACACCGACGAACATTTCAACAAAGTCCGATCCGCTGATAGTAAAAAAAGGCACATCCGCCTCACCTGCAATTGCCCGGGCAAGCAGAGTTTTACCTGTTCCGGGAGATCCTATTAAAAGCACTCCCTTGGGAATCCGTCCTCCCAAACGTGTGAACTTCTTGGGCTCTTTTAAAAAGTCAACGACTTCACCGAGCTCTTCCTTTGCTTCATCAATACCGGCCACATCCGCAAAGGTCACTTTTTCAGAGGAATCAGATAAAAGCCTGGCCCGGCTCTTGCCAAATGAAAGTGCCTTGCCGCCCCCACCCTGCATCTGCCTCATAAAAAATATCCAGACTCCAATAAGGATAATCATGGGCAGCCAGGATACCAGGATGGACATAAACCACGATGTCTCCGCTGGCGGTTTGGCTATAATGGCAACGCCTTTCTCTCTCAATGTTCTTATCAGATCCGTATCTGAAGGTGCATATACTCTAAAATGAGAACCATTCAAATCTTTAACATAGAGTTCCTGACCTTGAATTTCTACACTTGAGATCATTTCCTTTTCAACCATGGCCAGAAAATCCGAATATCCGATTTTGGATTCACTTAAAGGCTGTTGATTAAATATATTATACAGCATGACCATCATCAGGATAATGACAATCCAAAGAGACAGATTTTTATAAAACGGATTCAACAGTATATCCTCCTAACCAATTAATATATATTTTTTAATTATCAGATAATAACCATCATTGTGGTTTAAGCAAGTGCAAGTTCTATTTTGAGAACTTTTTGGGTATTTGGTGAAAGCCTCACTGCATTGTCTATGCGATGGCCCACAACCCAAATGATCCTGTTATCACTTTCCAGTATAAATCCTTTTTTCCGATCCCTGGCTGAAATTTTATGATTGATAAAAAATTTCTTTAATTTCTGTGATCCGGTCATGCCGAGTGGTGAAAAACGATCACCCGCCTTTATGTTTCTGATTCGCAAAGGAAATGTCAAGGTATCAAAATCCACAAAGGCAACATGTGATTGAGTTTCAACGTAACTCAAATCCTGACGATTTTCCATATCTGTTTTTAAAAAAGTTAAATATGTATCTCTCTCCCTGATATAAATACGACAAGACGCAATATCTTTTTCGTTTATAACATATTCAAACGGATGTAACAGAGGGTCATCTCTTTCAGGTAACACACCCCTTAATCCTGCCCTCTCCTGTTTCAGTATAAGCGTCTCTCCATTCCTTTTAACCCTCACCCGGTGAGGGAGATCGATCATACCGCCATTTTTTTCTTTTACAGTCAAATGAATCACGGAATCCACATGGATCAGAAAAAATCCCTTTAATTCCCCGGTAATTGTTTCAATCGCTTTTCTTATCACACGCCTTTTAACAGCCAAGTGGAGATTTGATAATTTTTTAATATCCAGAACGATCCTGTTTTGGCCACTTTCTTTTACAAGATCAATAAAAACAGGCGCTATCATATCATGAATCCAACTGTCCTCGCACCTCGCAATTGATGAAAGACGATTCAAGGTTTCAACCACATTTGGATTAAAAGATGATTCTATTAAAGGAATAAGGATTTTTCGGATACGATTACGTGTAAAGCAGGTGTCGTCATTTGACTGATCAATAACATGCCGGATTTCTCTTTCATGCAGATAATCAAGAACATCTTTTTTTAAAATATGAATAAGCGGCCTGATGATGACATGATCACGAACAGGGGGTATCCCGCCAATCCCAAGCAGGCCTGCCCCTCTGATAAGCTGCATCAAAACCAGTTCTGCATTATCATCAGCCGTATGCCCCAAAGCTATTTTTTGAAATCCTTCCTTATCACATATATTATAAAGGAACTGATAGCGTAGCTGCCTGGCAGCATCCTCAAGTGACAGCTTTTCTTTTTTCCGGTATGCATGTACATTTTCTCGGGCACAGTAAAACGGAAGTCCAAGCATCTTTGCCATATCCTTTACAAAGGTCTCGTCCTTGTCAGATGCATCCATTCGAAGGGAATGGTTAAGATGGGCAATGCCAATCCGCAAATCGTGCGTTTCCTTTAATTCACATAGTACATGAATCAGTGCTACTGAATCCGAACCGCCTGACACCCCCACAAGGACAGCATCATGTCTATCAATCATGCCATATTCAGAAATGGTCTTTTCAACTCTTTTGAAAAATTTCAGGGATGGATTGTCACGCATGAAAAGCTGTGTCCTTTAATAATGGGCCTGCGACTGTTATCTCGTGTTTCTTCTAAACTATATATACAAATATGGCCTTATTTTTCAATAGATTAAATATAAAGGATTTAAAAAAACCAAGCGATTCCATGCGTGAAACACGGTTTCTTTCATTTATTTTTCCTTGAAAAAAATAATATTAGGGACTATAGAACGATTGCCTGGTTGCGCAAGGTGTACTGATCGGTCGCCATGCAACAGCCAACCATGAACCTCGTCAGGTCCGGAAGGAAGCAGCGATAAATGGAGCTGGCTGTGTCGTGGATCGATCCCGGTCACGCTATACCGAGTGCAACCAGGTATTTTTTTGAAATCCAGCAAAATTTACCTTAATCTGTTAGCCCAAATGTGAACTTTTTTTAACGAACCCCTAAATTTAATTCTTCCTCGCAAGTCCCCTTGACAATATATCAAACCGTCTTATTTTTTCACATCCGAGCATGTTAGTATGATCTAAAAAAAATCAGCATATATCAGGAGAACGTATTGGCTGTGAAAGAAAGCAAAGCTACAGAAATGAAACCAGAGGAAATGGAAACAAATAACAAACCAGATATGAACCAATCATCGGAAAAAACACCCCTGACAGAACCTGATGATAATATCGAACCGACAGATTCCCCTGAAAATAAAGAAACTCTCTCTCAGATTGATACAGAAGATGATCCGGTGTCACTTCTAGAAAAAAAGCTCCAACATAGCGAAAACAATTTAAATGAAGCCACAGATCGTATTTTAAGATTATCCGCAGAATTTGATAATTATAAAAAAAGAATGGCCAGGGAAATGGACGAATTCAGAAAATTCGCCAATGAATCCCTGATCAAACAGCTTTTAAATGTTGTAGATAATCTTGAACGGGCGATTGAGTCATCCAAATCAGGGGAAACAGCGAATGGAAGCATTATAGAAGGCGTTGAGATGATATATAAGGAAATCCTGAGTATCTTTGAAAAATATCATGTATTTCCTGTGGATTGTATGGAAAAATCATTCGATCCATTGTTTCATCAAGCAGTATCACAGGAGGGTTCCGATAAACATCCGGACAATACCGTTATTAGAGAACTCATGAAAGGATACACCATGCATGAAAGGCTGATACGGCCATCCATGGTAACGGTTTCCAAATCGCAACCCATAGACAAAAAAATTGACGACAACAATAAAAATGAAAAAACGATAAATGAAAAGGCTTAGTTCGATGCTTACAAGTGGGAACATAAGGAGGATAATAAATGGGTAAGGTCATAGGAATCGATCTGGGGACAACAAATTCGTGCGTGGCCATTATGGAAGGTGGTGATGCAAAAGTCATAACCAATGCAGAAGGTGGCAGGACGACCCCCTCCATTGTGGCTATCTCAGATACTGGTGAAAGGCTGGTGGGACAGATCGCCAAACGACAGGCAATTACAAATCCTGAAAATACAGTCTTTGGTGTAAAAAGACTGATTGGGCGCAAATATGAGTCAAATCAGGTGCAAAGTGACAAAAAAATATTGCCCTACAAAATTGAAAAGGCAAGCAATGGTGATACTCGTATTGTGCTTAGGGATAAAAGCCTGAGCCCCGCTGAAATCTCATCATATATTCTGGCCAATATCAAAAAAACAGCCGAGGATTATCTTGGTGAGGAAGTCACAGATGCCGTGATCACTGTCCCTGCCTATTTTGATGACAGTCAGAGACAGGCCACCAAGGACGCAGGAAGAATTGCAGGTTTGAACGTTCTTAGAATTATCAATGAACCCACAGCCGCATCTCTTGCTTATGGTCTTGATAAAAAAAAGGAAGAAAAAATAGCTGTATTTGATTTGGGAGGCGGAACATTTGATGTCTCGGTCCTTGAAATCGGAGATGGCGTATTTGAAGTCAAATCGACCAACGGAGATACCCATTTGGGTGGAGAAGATTTCGATTTAAGAATCATCGATTTTCTTGCAACAGAATTTAGAAAAGAACAGGGGATTGATATCCGATCGGATAAAATGGCACTTCAACGCCTTAAAGAGGCTGCAGAAAAAGCCAAAATGGAATTATCAAGCTCTCTTGAAACCAATGTCAATCTGCCGTTTATTACAGCAGACCAGAGCGGGCCCAAGCACCTGAACATAAAACTCACACGTGCCAAACTGGAAGATCTTGTGGAAGACCTTCTGAATAAGCTTGAAAAACCATGTGTCACCGCTCTGAAAGATGCGAATCTCTCACCAGGTGACATGCAGGAAGTTATTCTTGTAGGTGGTATGACCCGAATGCCGGCTGTTCAGGAACGCGTCAAAAAAATCTTCGGCAAAGAAGGGCATAAAGGCGTAAATCCTGATGAAGTTGTCGCTATTGGTGCAGCCATTCAGGGTGGCGTCCTCAAAGGTGATGTAAAAGACGTACTTTTGTTAGATGTTACACCCCTTTCTCTGGGTATTGAAACTTTGGGTGGTGTGATGACAAAGCTCATTGAAAAAAACACAACCATTCCCACAAAGAAAAGCCAGATTTTTTCAACAGCGGCAGACAGTCAGCCTGCTGTTTCCATCCATGTTCTCCAGGGTGAACGTGAAATGGCTGAATACAATAAAACGTTAGGTCGCTTTGATCTTAGCGATATTCCCCCTGCACCTAGAGGGGTTCCCCAGATTGAAGTGACTTTTGATATTGATGCCAATGGGATTGTGCATGTATCTGCAAAAGATATGGCCACCAAAAAGGAACAGTCCATAAGGATTACGGCATCATCAGGCTTAAATGATAAGGAAATCGATGAGCTGATCAAAGATGCCGAGCTTCATGCTGAAGAAGATAAAAAGAAAAAAGAGCTGGTTGAAGCTCGAAATACAGCTGATTCAATGATTTATCAAACTGAAAAATCGGTAAAAGAACTGGGTGATAAAGTCGACAGTGGCACAACAACCAAAGTTCAAGAAGTGATCGGAAAACTCAAAACAGCCATCGAAGGCACAGATACAGAGCAAATTAAAACCCTCACCGAAGAACTGGCCCAGGCGTCCCATAAAATTGCAGAAGCCGCTTATAAACAGGCTGCAGAGGAAAGTAGTAAAAGTGGCGGAGACACAGAAGACACATCTGCAGGAGGCCCTCAGGATGATGAGGTGGTCGATGCCGATTTTGAAGAAGTAAAAGACAACAAATAAAATATATGACAACATCCCGGTGAGTATATAACCCTCACCGGGATTTCTTTATTTAAAGGGATTAAAGACTTAGGGGACAATACATGAAACTATTTTACATACGAATCGGGCTTATCGGTCTATTGATATGGTTCCTGTGTCATCCCGCATTCTGCGAAGATATAACAAAAACACCTATAGAAAAATCAGACGCAACACTGGACCATGTGCTTGAAAAAATAGAAAAAAAATATGCCGGAGCCGGATTTGGAGTTGATTTCGAGCAGGAGTCCACTCTCAAAGCCATGCAGATTACAGATACGGCTTCTGGGAAAGCTTTTTTTGATCATCCTGATAAAATGCGATGGGAGTATGAGAAACCTGACCGGCAACTGATTATCAGTAATGGCATGTCTCTCTGGATTTATAAACCGAATGATAACCAGGTCATGATTGGCAAATCACCGGATTTTTTTAAAAACGGCAAAGGCGCCAGCTTCCTCACCGATATTGAATCCATCCGGACAAAGTTTTCAGTTAAAATCAATCAAATCATGCCGGACAAATCCTATGAATTAAAACTGGTTCCTCTGGAAACCAACCTTGATCTCGCATATATTTTCCTTGTGGTTTCTGGCGACACATACGATATCCGGGAAATAAAAACATGCAATTCATATGGTGATGAAACCCGGATCATGTTTAAAAATATGACGTTTCAAAACAATCTGGCACAAAGTATGTTCACGTTTACCATTCCGCCCGGAGCAGATGTTCTTTCACTTGATGAAGAATAAACTGAAAACAAGTGCCATCCCCATAAAAAAGCGCCCGGATAGAGATAAACCCTGCCGGGCGTCATTTGACATAGTCATCTGGTGATACTGAATGTGTTATTTTACATTGAGCTGATCACATCTTCGGGGATGTCTGCATTTGTATAAACCTTCTGAACATCATCACAATCATCCAACATATCCATCATCTTTATCATTTGTTCCGCATCTTTTCCTTCTACTTTTGCCATGTTCTGAGGAATCAATGTCACTTCCGCATCATGGAACGGTACAGATGCGGCTTCGAGCGCAGTTTTCACAGGTTCAAAATCTGACGGTTCCGTAATCACCTCAAAAGATGCCCCGTCTTCTTTAACATCTTCGGCACCTGCTTCAATAGCGATCTCCATGAGCTTATCTTCATCAATATCTTTTTTATCAACAATAAATATACCCTTTTTATCAAACATCCATGCAACACAACCGTTTGCGCCGAGATTTCCATTGGCCTTACTGAAAATATGGCGGATATCGGCAACTGCCCTGTTTTTATTGTCAGTCATGGCCTCGACAATAACGGCCGCCCCCCCGGGTCCGTATCCTTCATATACAATTTCTTCATATTGAACGCCTTCGAGCTCACCTGTTCCTTTTTTAATAGCTCTTTCGATGTTGTTTTTCGGCATATTTTCAGTTTTCGCCGCAGTTACAGCCATTCTCAAACGGGGATTGGCTGTTTGATCGCCTCCCCCCATTCGGGCAGCAACCGTAATTTCTTTGATCAATTTTGTAAAAATTTTACCGCGCTTCACGTCTGCAGCGCCTTTTTTATGCTTAATCGTTGACCATTTACTATGACCTGACATATGTTCCCCCCTATTTTTTACCTATACCAATAATATAAATTTCCTTGCTCTCTTTCCTGCAGCTTTCTGGTTTAAAAATTCGACATTGTCTGAAATTATTCTTAATTAATTCTGTAAAATTTTTGAACTCACTTCCTTGAAAAATCTTGCATATGAAGTTGCCACCTTCTTCAAGCACCTCCCTTGCTACCGTCAATGCTGCCTCAGATAAATTATAAGATCGATAAGCATCCATATCCTTCCTACCGGTGGTTGCGGGCGCCATATCACTCATTACTACATGATATCCCTTCCCAATTCCTTCTTTGAATCCACCATCCATTTCAAATATATCACCCGTGATAACCGTCACCCATGCAGGGGTTTTTACATCAACCGGTTTCAAGTCAACGCCCCTAACCTCTCCACCGGCTCCTACAACCTGAGCTGTGTATAACAGCCAGGAGCCTGGTGCACACCCGATATCAAGCACTTTATCATTTTTTTTTAAAATAGCAAACTTCTGCTGTATCTCCTTCAACTTGTAAACAGACCTCGCCGGAAATTTTTCCTTTTTGGCTTTTCTGGAATAATGATCTTCCCAAGTATTTGTTTTATTTTTTTGCTTCATCAGAAAATATTATATATCATAATCTACTATCAGAAAAGTATTTCCATGGCTTCTGCTACTGTTTTAATTCCAATCACTTCAATGCCTTCTATTCGTGTCATTCGCTTAAGATTATTTTCAGGAATGATACACCGCGTGAATCCCATTTTTTTAATTTCACCAACCCTTGCTTCCACATGGCTGATGGCCCGTACTTCACCTGTGAGCCCCACTTCACCCATCACAACGGTACCTTCGGGAATAGACACATCAAGATAGCTTGAGGCAATGGCCGCGATTATCCCCATGTCCACCGAGGGTTCATAAATTTTCACGCCACCGGCCACATTCATGAATATATCATGCCCCAGAAGATTCATGCCGATTTTCTTTTCCATCACAGCTACCAAAAGCGCCACTCGATTCTGATCTAAACCCAAAACGGTTCGTCTGGGTGTACCAAAATTCGTGTTTGAAGCAAGCCCCTGAAGCTCCACAAGAATTGGCCGAGTACCTTCCATGCTGGCCGTGACAACTGATCCTGGCGCACTTTTGGAGCGCTCTGAAAGAAAAACAGCCGATGGATTCAACACTTCCTGCAGCCCCTCTTCCTTCATTTCAAACACACCGATTTCATTGGTGGACCCAAACCGGTTTTTTACCGCACGAAGAATTCTGAACACGTGATTCCGGTCACCCTCAAAATACAACACCGTGTCCACCATATGTTCCATTATTCTCGGGCCTGCAATGGCACCATCTTTGGTGACATGTCCCACAAGGAAAACCGGCACGCCTGTTTTTTTGGCAAATATCATCAGCCGCATCGTTGATTCCCTAACCTGACTCACGCTTCCTGGCGCAGACGTCAATTCGGCATTAAACATGGTCTGAATGGAATCAATCACCATCACATCCGGTTTAATGGTTTCAGAACCGGACATGATTGCATCCAGATCGATTTCAGAAGCCACAAGAATATTTGATGCGATTGTGTTTAGCCGTTCACTTCTTAATTTGATTTGTTTTACCGATTCTTCGCCAGACACATAAAGAACCTTTCTCCCATTTTGACTGATACCGTAAAGCGCCTGAAGCATGAGCGTGGATTTCCCGATACCCGGATCTCCGCCAATTAAAATAAGGGAACCGGCAACAATACCGCCACCTAACACCCGATCGAACTCTTTGATACCTGAAAAAATTCGGGGTTCATTCCCAATCTCAATCGCATCCATGGCCACAGTCTGGAGCTCAAGGGATGATGCGCCTTTACCGCCATGAGGTGCAAATCTTGATGAGCTGCTCTCTTCAGCGAGTGTGTCCCACTTACCGCATTCAGGGCAACGGCCCATCCACTTGGGCGTTTGATTTCCACAAGCCTGGCAGGAAAAAACTGTCTTTGAATTCTTTTTCACTATACCAATTTATCTCTGTTTCTGTTATAATCACATCCCTTGATGCCTGATGTTCCATAACACGGTATAAAAGCGCTATCAAGAAAAGGGTTTTAATCGTGTATAGAAATATGATAATAACCGGTAAAATAGATTTTCAAAACATGTGTCAAACAGTGGCAAACCAACCAAAATATAATGATGGCGTTTAATACGCCTTTTTTAAAAGGAAAGTTCATGACTGTTATCAAGATGTCCCGGATTTATCTCTACCTTTTGATTTTTACCCTTTTGAATTCATGCATTGGCATGAAGATAACATTCGGAAACGATAATGAAAAAAATTATTTTGATGTGTTAACGCAAAAACTGGTTAAAAATGGTTTCAAAGAAGACCAGATTAAGGCCATATACGATGACCAAAAAACGAAACTGGCACTTACAAGTGTCGCCCTTTTCTTTTCCCATAATGAAAGCCAGTTGAACTATGACCAGTTTCTATCAAAGAGAGAGATTAAAAAGGCCCAGAAATATTTAAAGAAACACAATGAAATCCTGACAAAGGTTGAAAAGGAATATGGCGTCAAAAAAACCATCATTACAGCCGTTGCCCTTGTTGAAACCCGTCTGGGGACTTATCTTGGCGGAAGCTCCATCCTGAACACGCTTTCAACGCTTTCCGCCATTGAATCCCCTGAATTGAAAGAAATGGTATGGGAAGCTATTCCTGAAAAAAGGCGCATTGACAGAGAAACATTTGAACGAAAAGTCACTACAAAATCCAAGTGGGCTTACAAAGAGCTTCAAGCCTATCTGACCTACGTTTTCAAAGAAGGGATAGAACCCGCAAGCATAAAGGGCTCATACGCAGGCGCCATAGGCATCTCTCAATTTATGCCGACAAACATACTCGCATATGCAAAAGACGGCAACAATGATGGCCGGATTGATCTTTTCGACCATCAGGATGCCATAGCTAGCATTGCAAGCTACCTGAAACATTACGGCTGGAAACCCGGTATTTCTGACGAAGATGCCTATAAGGTGCTCTACTATTACAACCACAGCAAATATTATGTAGATACACTGTTGAAAATTTCAAAGGAACTTGAAGGATAACATGGGTTCTAACCTCTTACACACTATTACTGTCTGGACAGGAATCGGTTTTATTTTTCTGGCCGTGACAATGATTGCCTTCATGGATGTTGCCAAAAAAAATTTTGGATCAAACACCCAAAAATCTCTTTGGGCCATCATTACTTTGATTCCTTTTGTTGGTTGGCTTTTTTATCTGATTTTCGGATTCAGAAAAGGTAAAAAAAAATAACATAACAGCAACAGTCAATTATTATTTGACAAACTTAATGGTCTTCTATACATTTCAAACCCTCATATGGTCCCTTCGTCTAGTGGTTAGGACGCTGGCCTCTCACGCCGGTAACACGGGTTCGAATCCCGTAGGGATCACCAAAGATTTCGATTGGTTAAACAATCCAAAAAAATTAAAAAAATTCTTAGGTGCGGATAGGGTGCGTTTTGGAGTGTGCAAAAACATGAAAAATACTCTTGTAACCTGCCAGAAAATCTAAAGTAAGGTGCCAGATTACAAATACTCTACTTCTGATTTATAATTTTCTTTGAAACAAGGCTGCCAAAAGCGTCTACTTCGGACTTATTACAGCCTGGCTTCCAGTGATAATAAAATGATGTTGTAAAGGCAATCGAATGGTGGCCGAGTTGTTTTGAAACGTCAGCAATATTATCTCCGTTGGCGATTCTCAATGTCGCGTATGTATGCCGCAAATCATGGACATGGATTGGCCTTAAGTTCCCCTTTTTAATAGCCCTATAAAACAAACGTCTCAGATAACTTTCATGGTAAGGTATCCCGTTATCTTTCACAAAAATCCATTCAGGAACTTCTTTCCACCCATTTTTAAGGGCCTGCAGCTTTCTTTGATGCTTCAGGCCTTTTAAAATCTTTGCCAGCTCCTTATCCATATCAATTTTTCGGCCCATGCCGTTTTTAGGCGAGTCCTCATAGCCCTTTGATACACCTCTCTGAATCATGATGAATCGGCTTTCAAAATCAATATCATTCCATTGCAGCCCCAGGCCTTCGCCAAACCGCATCCCGGTGCCGGAAAGCGTTCGGAAGAATGGATAATGATCTGAAAAATCCGTTTGAATCACTTTTAATAAGCTGGCAAGCTCATCAATACTGTAAGGATCAATCTTCGGTCCAGCATCTTGCTTTTTAAAAATCTTCCCAACACTATAAGCCGGATTCGCAGGGATAATCTCATCATCAAGCGCGAGACTCAAAACGCCTGAGACAGCATTCTTCATGTGTGTTATCGTGCTTTGAGCAAATCCGCCTTTAACCTTCTTCATTAAAAAATTCTTCACTGTAAGGCGGGTTATCTTATCAACCGGCATTTTGCCGAAGCATGGCAAAATATGGTTTTTTAATAGCCCCTGATAATCTCTCTCAGTTGACGGCTTGCATGTTGCAGGAACCGTTATTGAAATCCATAGATCTGCATACTCCCTGAATGTTTTCACGCTTGGCTTATTATCCTTTAAAATGCCAAGGTCACCTAAAACCAGGCTTGCATTCACCGTCTCTGCCACTGCAAGAGCAGATCGTTTATCTTTTCCGACGAATTTAGAGGTCCTATACCCCTTGTGGTTAATGAAGATCCACCATATTCCGGATCCTTTAACCTTTTCTCTGACAGTTACACCCATAAAAAGTCCCTCACTTTCTCCCTGATAATTGGGCTACGGGAAAGAACCAGGGAAGTTCCTTTCAGCCTGCAGCGCCTATCCCGTAACAACTTAGGATTAAACATCCTCTTTATTAATCGGACTATTGTCCGCTTCTGCACTGATATTATTGATCTTGAGCCAGTTATGAAGATTTGGCCGGGTTGTGCCATACCTTTTGGCAATAAAAGCCTTGCTTGAGCCATTTTTAAGAAGGGCTATTATCTCTTCACGATATTTATCAAGCTTTGATTTGCCCGGGCCTTTGGGTCTCCCAAGCTTGACACCAGCGGCTTTTCTGGCTCTCAAAGCCTCTTTGGTACGCTGTGAAATGAAATCCCGCTCCAATTCAGCAAACAGGCTTAACATGGTACTCATGATCTTTGATTGAATATCCCCATTGAGCTTGAAACCTTCTTTGACTGAATAAACTGATACATCCTTATCCTTCAAAATTTTCAACAACCCGAGTACCTGCAGGGTACTTCTTCCCAGCCTGGATAGCTCGGAAACAATTAATCTGTCGCCCTGTTTCAGATCCTCAACGATCTGCTTCAGCTTCCGATCTTCCCAATTCTTGGCCCCGCTTGCCGTCTCTTCCACAAATTGAACCTGGCCAAAATTTTTTTCATTGGCAAAGTGCAAAATGTCATTCTTATTCTTTTCACAATTTTGATCTACGGTTGAAACCCTGAGATATGCAACTGTTTTGTTTTCGTCTGATTGACTCTTTTTGCTGGATGCCATGGTGAAAATCCTCATTTTATGGTCAAATTAAATAAAAACGTCTTAAATTGATTTATTCAATACGTTAATGTTAAATAAAAGTCAAACTTTTTTGTTTAACAAAACAGTTGTGTTAAAACATTCGTTTTTAAGATACACCACTGTCATGAATCCATCTTTAAAATGTCCCTGACATGCTTGATGCTAATATTGAACTTCCGGCCAAGTTCTCTGTAATTGCCTCCATTGAACTCTTTTTTTATTTGCCTATACCTGGCAGGAATCAATATGCGATCAATTTTAGGAAGATATATCTGCTCTCCGGTTCGAAGCTTGATCAGTTCAACCATATTCTCAAATCCAATAGCCGCCATGATATCTTCATATTCCCTCGGAATATCTTCCGGTTTGAGTTCTAAACCATCAATCAACATTGGAACCTCCTTTTGCCTGGGGATGAAATAAACAGCCATCAGTCATTAGCAATTAATTTAACATTCGGCTTTGTTTCTTTTTTATCGACATATGATAGAATCAATTTTTTAATTGGCTCCGGATCTTCCAGGCCATAAAAATGACTGCCTTCCAAAAATTCCTTCAAATCTTTGCTGGCTTTGAACTCGGAACTTCTGGAAAAGAACCTGTCAAACAAGGATCCTAAATCCTGCCGGATTTCCTCAAGGCCATCTTTGCAAACGTAGCTTTCCCTGAACGTCACGACAGATGAACCGGAAACAGCTTGCATTTTAACCGATGTGGAGCTTTCCCGCCGATTCCTGGCTATTTCCGTTATTTGGTCTTTGATCAAATCCAATTGTTTTTTATCCTTTTCAATCTTTAATTGCAGGCTCAAGCCCCTGTTAACCAACTTTTCAATCATGACATCCTCTTCAGGCAGGTCATATTTTTTCCCGTTAACCTGAGTTCTTTTAAAATTTGAAGCCAATGGATTTCCTCCCTTTATCCTTTTGTGATCATCCGGTCTCATTCCGGTTTCATAAAAGTACCATAATCGTTTCTATAAAATTCAATTCAGGCTTTCGATACTGCCGTACAACCATTTGATTTTATTATCAATAAAAACAATACTTTATAATGCATATTTCGACCACCCCCCAGGTACAGCCATTAAAGAAATTTGCAAAGAATCGATTGCATTCTTTCCCCACATGTAAAAATTTTACAGAGTTTTTAAAGCATGTTGAGTTATTACATGTTAAAATATTGACATGTTTTAACTTTTGCTGCCGACAGCATAGGAAATAAAGCATTGTTATAATTGATAAAATTATTAATAGTCTCAAAGAATGCCATCCGAAAAAAACATTTGATCCGAGAATGTTTTTTAACCGGAAAATTGACATAAGACCTTTATTATCAAGCCTTGACAAGAATTCATTTGTAAAGTGTATTCGCATAATATACTATTTGCCAAAGTCGTTACGTTTGTCTTTGTTAACCCTTGATAGACAGGCGTTTATGAAATGGTTAAAACTTATTGACTGTTTTTTAAAACTTTCCATGTTTTTAACCTTTAATATTCAATGTTATCAATTATTTATCGGATTATGCATCCCCACATGATCGGTATAGCTTTGAACGCTGTGAAGATAAATCATGGTCGTGTTGACGTTCTGATGGCCTGCAGTGTATTTCAGATCGATCAGATCAATTCCGGACTTGGCCAGCATGGTAAGCGCGGTATGTCTCAAGGCATGCGGACTGATTACCCGGTCTCCATGATCCAGGCCGGCCATTAAAACGTATTTGGCAATGATGTTTTCAATGGCCTTAACCGTGAGCTGATTTTTCTCTCTGACTCGCCTTTGATTGATGACCAGGCCTCCCAAAGCCATTGACCAGATGAACCCGGCAAAAACCGGCGTGTCCGGCTGAAAATGAATACCACAACTTTCCAGCCATTCATCAAAAGCCAAAAGAACCTTGCTGTTTAAAATAATAGCTGTATCCACACGGTTTCCCTGTTTTCCCTTCCGGTCCCTTATCCATATCTTCTGTTGCCCGTTTACCCGTTCCGTTTCGATATCCCGAAACCTCAGCCTGGCGATTTCATTTACACGAAGCCCATAGGTCAGCATCAATCTTAAAATGGCATGATCCCGCTTGCCGATCAGTGTCCGCTTGTCCGGTTTCCGTAAAAGTGCCATAGCCTCCTTTTCAGACAGGATTGAATAGTAACCCTTGTCCTTTTTGGGCGGTATCAGTTTCAAATTATGGAAGGTGAGCGGGTTTTTAAATTTCCTGCTTTTACTTGCCAGAAATTTTAAATATCCGTTGATGGCAATAAACTTGCTCCAGATTGTCGAGCTTTTGAGGTCTTTTTCTTTTATCAGGTGATCCCGGTACCGGAGAAAATCATCGTGGTTTAAATCTTTGGGATCCTTCTTCATCCATTCAAAGAACAGCCTGACATGCCCTTTGTATGTCTTTCGTGTGGTGTCGCGGTTAAGGCTTTCCATCCAGAAATCAAGCTGATGATGAAACGCTTCAGAATCCGCATAAACGCCGCCCTGGAACACCTGCATATCCCCATAATTTTGACCAATTGGCGATTGAAACCCCTTTTCCTTTTGTTCCAGGAACTTGAAAAATTGGTTGATCATGGAGAACTTGCGCTTGACGGTCTTTGCCTTTGAGCTTTGCCCCAGGTGATCCCGGTACTTGATCAAGACTGCCCTCGAAAGCCCGCTCAATTCCCCCGGATAGAAATCGAAAAATTGCCGGATTTCGGACTTGTAAACCTTCCCGCTGCTTTTCCCCTTGAATTTCTTCAAGTACGCCTCATAATACTTTTTGCCCTGATCCGAATCGATATAAGACATGACAAATCCTTTTCCTGTTGATCAGTTCCTGGCTTTTAAAACGTAAAACATCGCATTATAAGCCGCCTTGGTTTTTTCCCGGTCAAGCGCCTTGATGCTGCTTACATTGGCATGCTTCATCAGCCATTCGGAAAAACGTTCAACCGTCCAGCCGAGCTCCTGAACATGCTTGCGAAGGGCGTATATCTGTTTGTAAGACGGCAAAGAGGAGCAATCACCTTCTATTTCATCCTCAGTCCTTGGCGATCTTGGCAAGTCCCATTCCTGCTTATCCATCAAGGTATCAATTATAAAACTGGCTTCCTGCTTGGACATGGAACCGATAGACGGAATGCCGGTCAATTCTGTTATCATCGAATCAATTTCATCTGTTGACAGATCAATTCTTTCATTAACAAGCATTTCAATTAAGAGTGCCTGTTTGTCTGTAATGGCTTCAAATAATGGTTTAGGGTTCATCACTTTCTTCTCCTTTCATGTCTTCATGGTTGTTCTGTGGAAATAAGGGACAATTGAGGCATGAAAAAGAAATCCAGTCCTCTTCAGCCGCCTTATCAAGGCATTCATCATAAAATCTGCACCTGAAATACCGCTCGACCTTTTCCGGCAATAAGATTTCGTCCATTGCTCTCCTTTATGGCTTTTCATGAAAAATATTTTGTGAAAGATCGCTTTCTATCTCCATTAATGATGCATTCATTTACAACATACAGCCAGCCTTCAGCTTCTATTGTCTTCAAGCTGTCCTTGAGACGTTCGGTCAGTGTACGGGTGTTTTTATAAGGATTTGTCCCTCCGTAATTTTTGGCAAGAATATTAAAGGCAGTAAGCAGATCCCGTGATGAAGCAATGAACTTGACACCTATCGGCCGGTTATCTTGATTGTCCGGATACAGCTTGAGGCCCTTAAAAAGGTATCGTTGCTTGAACATCTCGTCATCCATTCGCATACAATCATTCAACAGAATATCAAGATTATGAAGTATCGGGTTCGCCTCAAGCGTGGTGTCCTGTGAAAGCTGGTTTTGAGTGGTAATCCAGCAATCCAGAAGCTCATCAGCGCTTCTGTAATATCCCTTTGCATCCGGATTATCATACGGCAACCGGATATATTTGATAAGCTCCTGGCAGATGATATAAAGGCAGGAAAAAAGCTCATTCAGCCGCTTCTTGGAATGATTCGGGTATTCCATATTAAGCTTTTTCAAGACCTTTTGCCGCCGTGCATGGAAATCCGGAAGGATATCGTTTGAAACCATTTTAAAAAATGCACTCCATATCAAATCCCTGTGTTCCGCTATCTGCCTGGAAATCTCCGTGCTCTCGATAAAATCAGGGGTAAAATACATTTCATCAAAGATGATTTCTATCGATCGGGTTACGAGCTCTGATTTAAGCAGCGGTTCAATCGAAGTCATGATGATTTGAGTATTTGACTTTTCATAAACGTTTTCCGAATCCGTACCGCCCTTTCTTTTCTGCCGGGTGCCTCCTGTTGCAGTGACGAGAAGAAAACTTTCCATATACGGCACCCGGTCAGTTTCAAGGTTGTCTTCTACAAGAAGAGGACTTTTTGAACCTTCGGAGTAATTGGCAGAGGCGGTTGAAGAAGTCACGTCGTCATTGCCGTATACAAGCATTGACTCAAACCTTGCCGCACTTGTTTTGCCGGATTGATGGGAGCCTGAGTATTTTCGAAAACCCTTTGCTTTTGTGGAATCGATCAGAATCGTATTCACGATAAAACAGACGATAAGGTATTTATTGGAATTGCTGCAGGCAAAGTTAATGAGAAGGTCTTTGAAATGTTGTAAGGTTTCCTGAATGGAAGCGTCAGGCAACCATTCCAAAGGCTTCATTTTAGGTGAATTGGTCAGTAGTATCCGGTCATGGTTGATCCCGTTCAGTACCAGCTCGGTACTGTGCGGGGAAAGTTTTATAAGCTCACGGTGATCATTACAAAGGTTAAAAAAAATTGTCCGGTTATCGGTATGTATCCAACCCGGCATGACCGTCTTTTTACCCCGTTCATAGGCAAGCGCCCGAAGCACAGCCATAATGTTTTTGGTCTGATTTTGAGCAAAATTGATCCCGGCCACAAGGTAAAGAAACGAATTAAAGGCACTGTTATTGCCGATCGTGTAAACTTCCTGGCCATCAAAAAATTTGCAGTTATCGCCCTCATTAAAGAAGTTACCTACGGCACCAATATAATCAAAAACGATTTCGCCCTTCTCATCCGGACTGATTTTGGTTTTCTGATCGTTCGGAGCCATTACGGTATACCATTTCTTTGCAGTGTGTAGCTGTTCTTTTAAAGGGAGCAAGCAGCTTCCCGCGTTATCCATGGCCCGCTTGAAATAAGGTTCAGTATCGGTTTCAGATTTCAAACACTCATCAATATCCTTGCTGTTCCGGTTAAAAGAAATAATCTTCAGGGTTAATAGTTTGGTTTCCACTTCATAGAGGTGTGAGTGCTCGAAGTCTTTTTCAGGAGCAAGGCTTGTCAGTGTCATTTCATCAATGCCACCATCACTTTCTTCAGATTCACCGATACGCCTTTTGATAATCCGGACGAACCTTCGGTTTGTCTTGATCAGCCTGTCTGTATAGGAATATTTCAGAAAGGCTTTCATGATCATGCCCATATATTTCTGGCCGTTCTGATCATTGTCAAAACAGCAAAATATCGTCTTCTTTCCGCTGGTATCGATCCACTGGTCAAGATAATCAATTTGGTCTGCTGATAACTGTCCGCAAGTGGCAATTACATGTGAATGATTCCCTTTATCAGCGACCTTCAAGAGATCATTTTCACCTTCGACAATGACAACCTGGTCATTTGAAAGGGCTCGCTGGTTATAGAATTTGCAATCCGGATCCTGAAATTCTTTGCATAGCCGGAAGCTGTTCTTCTTCGTGTGATGCTTGCATGAAAAACTGCCGATCTGCTCGTTTTTCATAAACCATGGGTAGACAAATAATCCTTCATAAAAAAAATCCCGCCACTGGCCGTGTTTCAATACAACCAAGCCGGATGATTCAATCTCTTCATGCGTAAAGCCCAAACCCAACAAATGTTTATACAGGTTGCCGTCTGCATAACCGACCTTGAATTTCTTCAACACCGTGTCGGAATGTCCCCGTTTATTTTTTTGATATGTCAGTGCCGTCTTGTTTTCATAAAGGCAGTCATGATAATAATTAGCGGCTGCTTTCCATATTCTTTGTTTGATTGTATCCGGATTATTTGGGGAGATTTCTTTGTCTGGATGATCGTGGGATTGAAGCTCATGACCGCACATATCGGCGGCTTTGATAAGCGCTTCCTTTGACGGACACTTATCAGTCAGTTCAATAAAAGAAAAAATATCCCCACCTTCCCCACACGAAAAGCAACTCCAGCTTTTCTGTTCAGGGTAAACAGTAAAGCAATCATTGTGCCCGCAACATGGGGCTGGACTAATTCTGAATGTATTACCTTCCTTTTTTGCCTTGGTGCCTGTCAACCCCTCTATCGCTTCTAAAATGTCAAGTTTCTGTTTAACAGATTCATAATCACTGCCCATCTGGTCACTTCCTTTCAGGTTGCTCCGGCCTGTCAGATTTAGAGTTTAACGATCTATTGGCAGCGCATCAGCCTTAAGCTCAATTCAGCATGAAACCCAGGCTTGAGAATCATAATTGCCGCCTCGATCATGCCAATAACGTCCAGTATGTCCTCTGCGCTGCTATCATCTCTTTCCAGGGGCATGGCGTCGTCAATGGCCGATGCAATTACAGCTATTTTATGAAGCTGACTGTTGATCTTGTCTTTTTCCATTTCTGTTCATTCCTTTCGGTTTGCCTGCTTTGGTTCTCAAAACACTCAATCCCTTTTTAGTTTTTATTTCTGAATTCCCTGATGATGCTATCTGCCATCTGG